>Ga0209656_10000111_pt1 | contig 51799 bp, 54 predicted proteins | sample BogFormECP12_OM2_FD_188239 | JGI IMG/M metagenome (GOLD analysis project Ga0209656, IMG submission 188239) | Bog forest soil microbial communities from Calvert Island, British Columbia, Canada - ECP12_OM2 (SPAdes) (version 2) | ecosystem: Environmental > Aquatic > Freshwater > Wetlands > Bog ...
GCTGTCCCTCTCGCTCATACTTTCGGCGAGTGATTTCGGTCCACATCTTGTGCTCCGATGATTGTTTCACCACAACCATCATGCCACAACCGACTGAAATAACTCAATTCATTTTCGGTCAGCCTCTTAGTCACTCTGATCTCAACGGGCCATCAGCCCAGAATTTTTCGCCGCAGACCAAACTAGAGGGGCCTTAGATGAAGCGCTTTGAAACAATCGCGTTGCGCCGGTCCGGGCCGAGTTACCGTAGTCTTATAGACGAGGAAATATCGGCTGTAAGCCCAGCCCCGCGCCTTGCGAACGGTCTGGGGATGGCGATGGCGCTCCTGAAAAAAATGAACGTAACGAAGGGGATCGTCGTCCTCACGCTGGCTGTCCTCGCGATTCCAATTCAAGGCGTACATGCTGGCTCGATCACCTACATCGTGTCACAGGATAACCCCGCAGGGTTGATACTCACCATAGACCACCCCAATAGCACCTTCAACAGCAACACTTTTACGCTGAAGCCACCCCTGACTAGTTGGGCCGTCACGGGTACACTCGCAGACTTCAACGCCGGCGTATTTAGCGCGGGCCTGGACACCGTCACCCTCACGGGCATGACAGTAACGCAAACAGTTTTGCCGGGCCCCGTATTCACAGTTCCCGCCGCCACCGCCGCGCGGCGTTCGCAGGCGCGGACTAGGAACGATCCTCAGCCTTTTGGGGATGCTCCTGTGGTTTACAGCCGCCGCCCCGTACCTCGCCGGTGCTGATGCCCGGGGCATTTGGCTCCGGCATACCGAGGAGCGGTCCCTTGGGGTCATAGCCGGCGGGGTGTCTGTCGCAGGTGGCATCGTCCTGCTGGTTAACCCAGTTCGACACCGGAAGCGCGCTAGGTCGCGCCGGACTGTCGATGGCCTCGAAGCTCATCGAGTTAAACGCCGACAGGACGCCCCGCCCGAGGCTGAGCGCGACCACCGGCGTGACCCTCCAATCGAGCAGGGCGCTCGAGAGGAACGCAGCCTGTCTCGTCGTAAGGCCCCCGTCGTCGTCGCCGCGCGCGCCGAGGTCATCAATCGGGAAGAGGCGTTCGAGCGCCACAGACTCCCTCGCGACGAACTCGCCGCTTGAGGGGCAGCGTTCGATAAACACGGCGTTCCCGGCCTGTGCGTCACTCACCCACGGGAGTACCGCGCCGCGCCGCTGAGAGAACGGGACGGGCACGTGCGGTGGGCGTAAGCAACCGACAATCGGGTCGACCAGGCTCGGTTACGGGCTCGTTCGCTTGGGTCTGAATTAGGCCGATATTCGAAGGGTCGACGCCGATGCAGTGGCCGGCAACCGCGCCCGGGGTGAACGGCAGGAGGTTCCATTTCGTGGCCGCCGCCCGCAGCACCTCCCGGGTCGGGATGCCGAGCCGGTCGAAGATGATCGCCAGCTCGTTCATCGGTTTCCCCGAACTCTACGAACTCCAGCAACTTTGGCGGCGGGCAAAAACCAACGCTCTCCGGTGTCAGGGTCACCGCGAGGGCCGCGATATTTCCAATGAACGGCCATCTTTGTTCGATATTCGAGTCGCGCGCCGGTATCCCCGCTTGAATTGTAACAGTGCTGGTATTGACAAATCCGGATCAATCTAGTATAGGATTTGCTAAATTGATATCGTCAGCCACCGCGGCCAGCGCGGCCGCACTGGCTCGACGACATCGGCCAGCTGCGGATCATAGAGTCCAGCATCACGCGACGGCCGAGCGCGGCGAGGCGCGCAGCATCCGCCCGGGTGTCCGGCCACCGATGGAGATGCGGCCGCGGATACGGCTGCCGTCGCCGATCGGATCGCTCGCGTCCCAGCTGGCCGAGCGGCGCACGCCGCGAAAGCGGCCGTCACCGCCTGGGTATGCACCCCGAGCACCGGCTCGACCCGATCGCCCAAGATCAGATCGGCGAAGCCGACGATGCGGTCGGCGACGCGAACCGGCCCGTTGCCGCCGCTACCATTCTGGCGCGGTCGCGGCCATAACACTCCTTGGCTTTCTTGGACGCTGATGCTGCCGCCCCTCGGGGAGGCCAAGCCTGCGCCTTCATAACGGATTTATGTGATAATGTCAATTCCTAAAGCGGCTATGATGGAAAATAGACAAGCAAGCGGCCGTGCCGCCAAATTCCCCTGCGAATCCGCTGCCGACCGCCCCAAACGGCTCCAAAATTCCGCTGCCGACGCGGTCGCTCAAATCTTACAAGTATCTGATTTATCAAGGATACTCGACGTTGAGAGGGCGCATTTCGGGGGCCGATGAGCGTTTTTTCCCCTGTCGTCAGGGGAAAGATGCGACGGGGTCGCAGCCATTGTTGCGGCGGCCCGACAGGATGCCCGAGACTCGGCAGCCGACCTGCGGGATGGCAGCCACGATTACCTGGTTCGGGCCAACAGCCAGATCGGCGAATTCGCCAGCGCCTCCGCCGAGGCGATGAAGCGCGCTATAACGACCTCTTGGTCGGGGACCCAGCCGATCGATATCGGCACGCGCTATTATCGCGCACCTTTTCCGCGATTCGGGATCTCGGCCCTGTTCGTCGAGTGACTCGCAAGGCCGAATGACGGGTGCTGCCAGCGCGGCGAGACAAACGGGGACGTTCAACCGAAGACATTCGTATGACCCGTGCGCCGGCATCGGAGATCGACTAGGGTTTCTGTACCGCCGGAAATTGACGGTTTGTCGGCTGACCGACCCGTAGTTTTCGGCTTGGAAACTTGTAGAGAAGGAATGAGATGACGAAGCGGCCGATTGCCTGCGGCGGAACTGCCGTGGCATTGATTTTGGCGCTGGCCGGGTGCACCAACCCCTATGACCCCGCGCAGCGCGCGGTCGGCGGCGGCCTGCTCGGCGCTGGCGCGGGTGCCGCGATAGGCGGTGCGGTGGCCGGCGGACATGGCGCGGCACTCGGTGCGGCTATCGGCGGGGCAACGGGCGCCGTAACCGGCGCGGCCACGACACCGCCGCCGCCCCCACCACCCGGCGCCTATTACGGACCGCCCGGCGGCTACAGCCAACCGGCGCCAAGTTATGGTTATCCACCCTCCGGCTACGGACAACCGGCGCCGGGTTACGGCTACCCACCCTCGGGCTATGGGCAACCGGCGCCGGGCTACGGGTATCCGCCGGGGCCACCCCCATCCTACTGAGCCGAGAACCGGTCAGCTCGACGGCGGTGCCTTGATCTCCTCGGCGAGGCGCTGCACGAAGGGCTCTTGCACGATGCGGTCGGCGGGGATCGACGTCTCGATGATGCGCGGCGCATTCGGGTGAGACACCGGGACCGCACCCGAGGGAGCCCGGCGCGCCCCCAAGGGCGGGGTCGCTCCGCAGCGTCACCTGAGGTGTTGACCACCACCTTTGGCTCAGCCCCGTTGCCGGGGTTCGAGTAACACATTGTCCTGCTGCAGCTGCTGGCGTTCGAGGTCACCGAGGTGACGACGACACCGGAGACTTGGCCGGGTCCCAGCTGCGGCACGGCGGCCTCGATTGCCGGGCCCGGGCCAACCAGCCAGATCGGGGCGTCGGCCAGCGATCGCGCAGAGGCGAGGAGCCGCTCGAGCGCTGCTTCCTGGTTGGCGATCCTTATGCCCCGAGCTCCTCGAGCCGGGGCAATACCGCCTTGCTGAAAAGCGTGAGGTTGGCGACCGTTTCTTCGTGGCTCAACAAGCCGCCCTGGCCCATCATCAGAAGGTGCCCGAAGCCGCCGACATGGTTGTAGAAGGCGCGCAGCTGGTCGAAGACATCGTCGGGTGTGCCGGCAAATGAGAGGCCGGCGTCGATCGCGTCGTCGACGCTCATCCGTCGCGGATCAATGCTGCGGCCGTCGCGGGATTGGATCCGGCCGGCGCGAAACCCGGCGCCGCCCATCCGCAAGGCTTGCGCGCTCTGCGCCACCGAGGCGTAGCCCGGCGGGTTGATAAACTGCGGCGCGACGATGCCCGAGGTGCGGCTGTAATCGAGGATCTGGTCGGCGCGACGTCGGCCTTCCTCGCGGGTACTGCCGACCCCAACCAACGCCATATAGGCGAGCCGCTCGGGCGTCATTGGGCGACCGACTTCGGCCGCCCTCTGGCGATAGGCCTCGAAGATCGGGGGCGTGCGCACCCAGCCGGTGTTAAGCACGCCAATGGTCATCCCGCGCTCCGCCGCCTCCATTGCGCTGCCCGGGCTGCCGACCGGCATCCAGACCGGTGGGTGTGGCTCTTGCCACGGCCGGGGCCAGACATTGACCTGCCGGTAATGGAAATGCGTGCCCTCCCAGTTGAACGGACCGTCGTGGGTCGTCATCGCCTTAAGGATCAGGTCGTGCGCTTCCCAGAAGCGCTCGATAAGATCGGCGGGGTTGGTGTTGGCGGGCGAGATTTCGAACGGCACGCCTTTGACAAAGCCCATCTCGATGCGCCCGCGCGAAATGACGTCGAGCATCGAATATTCCTCGGCGACGCGGATCGGGTCGTTGCGATTGCCGATCGGCATGCCGAGCGCGAGGAGGCGCACGTGCTTCGTCTCTCGCGCCAATATCGCCATCGGGATCGTACACACCGAGTCGGCGCATGTCGCGGTGGCGTGGTGCTCGTTGGTCATGATGTTGATGCCGAGCTCGTCGCACAGCGCCCATTCGTCGAGGTAGCGGTGGTAAAGATCGGCCCCGATTTTCGGGTCGTAGAGCCGGTTCGGGATCACGACCCGGTACGAGTCTCGCAATTCGGGCCAAGCCGGGTGATATGCCATCTCACTGAAATGCCACACCTTCATGATTTTACCTCCGCGCGCGCGAACCGCTCGATCGCATCGGCGACCGGGTCGGGCTGCTCGATCTGCGGGTAATGTCCGGCCTCGGGGATCAGCTCGAAGCGGGCATCGGGCAGCGACCGACAGAGCTTCTCGCCGTAATCGGGCCGCACGATGCCGTCGCTTTGGCCCCAGATGACCAAGGTCGGCACCGGCACCCGGTGCAGCCATCTTCGCAAACCGGGATCGTGCATGTAGGGGCGCCAGCCGTAGAGTGCGGTGGCCGCCCGGTCGCTCGCGATCGATGCGGCCTCGGCCTCGTCGATGGTGCTGTAATCCGGTGCGGTTTGTTCTGGATCAAAGAAAGTCCGCCGGACGACCTCGTCGGCAGGCAGCGCATAAATGTCGGCGATGTCCCGCTGCTCGCGCCCGCCGAACTTGACGCCGAGCGTGTCGATCAATGCCAGCCGGCCGATCCGCTCCACCGAGCGAACGCACATTTCCAGCGCGATCCAGCCGCCGAAGGAGGAGCCGACGAGCACGACGTCATCGAGGTGCTGCTGCTCGATCAGGTCGAGGTAGAGATAGGCGAGATCGTGGACGGTACGGAACCCGTCGGGCCGCTCGGACCCGCCAAATCCGGGGTGGCGCGGGATCAGAACCCGCCAGCGCCGCGCCAACTTGTCCAAGAAGTCTTGGTTCTGCGCGAAATAATCACCGCCATGAAGAAACAGCAGCGGCGGGCCTTCCCCCGCCAACGATATTTCTAGCGACACCTCACCGACAACGATGCGCGTCATCCTATCCCTCCCGGCCACCCCCGACGCTTCGGAAAACCATTCGCCCGGGGGATTATCGCGATCCGCTCGTGCCGGGTCCAGGGCAGCAACTCGATCGCACCCTTGGCCGAGATCACGGTCGCCTGGCCGATTAAAATTCGTCCCCGAGTGCGACAAACCGCCATATACTGTGCCGAGACAGCGGCTGCTCCGGTCCGGTAGGCGTTGGCAAGCGGGGCGGCACGCACCAAAGCTTGCGAGGCTTTGCCGATGAACGTCGAAACAATCCTGCACAACAAGGGGCGAGCGGTGGCGACGATCCGACCCGACGACACGGTTGGCGCGGCCGTCGAAGCGCTGGTCTCCCGCAACATCGGCGCCCTCGTCGCCAGCGACGACGGCGAGAGCGTCGATGGGATCATCTCCGAGCGCGACATTGTCCATGCCCTCGTCTCTCACGGCTCCGGTCTGTTGTCGCTGACCGTCGCGGAAGTGATGACGCGGCCCGTCGTCACCTGCGACCCGACTGAGAGCGTCAGCGAACTGATGGCCGAAATGACCAACCGCCGCATCCGCCACCTCCCGGTGGTCCAGGACGGGCGGCTCTGCGGCATCGTCAGCATCGGCGATGTGGTCAAGAACCGCCTCGACGAAATCGAATACGAGGCAAAATCGTTGCGTTCGTTCATCGCCGGCGCCTGAACTCCGGCGGCATCGTCTCCGGGCCAGACCGCCGCCGAGACAGGGTTCGCGCTGGCCATGCCGGATTACCAGATTTTCGAAGCCGGCGAAGTCGTCCTGCAATCGGGACTGACCTATCGCGGGGCGCGCCTCGCCTATAAGACCCATGGCGCGCTCGATACTGAGAAGTCGAACGTCATCGTCTATCCGACCTCCTACGGCGCGCAGCATTACGACCTCGAATGGGCGATCGGCGAAGGGAAGGCGCTCGACCCAACGAAGTATTTCATCATCATCCCAAACATGTTCGGCAACGGCCTCTCCTCATCGCCGAGCAACACGCCGGCGCCGTTTGATCGCTCGCGCTACCCGCATTTCACGATGACCGACAATGTGCGGGTCCAAAAGCGCTTGCTGCAAGAGGTATTCGGCGTCGAGCAGGTGGGGCTCGTCTATGGGTTTTCGATGGGCGCGCAGCAGGCGTTCCATTGGGGCGCGCTGTTCCCCGATCGGGTCGAGCGCATTGCACCGATCTGCGGCTCGGCAAAGACGTCGCCGCACAATTTTGTCTTTCTCGAAGGGGTCAAGGCGGCCTTGACCGCCGATCTGGCGTGGCAGGACGGCTGGTTTGCCACACCGCCAACGCGGGGCTTTCAGGCGATGGGGCGGGTCTACGCCGGCTGGGGTTTGAGCCAGGCCTTTTACCGCGAGGAAGAATGGCGCAAGCTCGGCTATTCCTCGCTCGAGGACTTCCTCGTCGGCAATTGGGAGGCCGGCTTTCGGCGCCGCGATGCCAATGATCTCTTGGCCATGCTATGGACTTGGCAGCACGCCGATATCAGCGCCAACGAGATTTATCGAGGTGATGTCGCCAAGGCGCTTGGCGCGATCACGGCCGACGCCATAGTGATGCCGTCAGAGACCGATCTCTACTTTACCGTCGAGGACAATCGGCGCGAAGTCGCCCTGATGCCCAAGGCCGAATTGCGGCCGATCCCGTCGATCTGGGGCCATCGTGCCGGCAACCCGGCGCAAAACCCGGAAGACGCCAAATTCATCGACGCTGCGGTGCGCGAGCTCTTGGCGCGCTGAGCCGTGACATTGTCATCAAGGAGGGCTGTATCATGAATGCTGACAAGGAGGGCGTCTCCAGCGCATCGCGCGACAGTCTGGCGGAGGATGTCTCCAGCCTTCGCCAGGACATGGCGAAAATGCATGAGATCCTGTCGAAATTTATTTCGGAAGCGGGCGGACAGGCGGCGCGGACCGCACGCAGCGTCGGTCACACGGTCGCCTCGCAGCTGGGGTCGACGGCCAGCGGTATCGCAACTACCGGTTCTGATATGGCCTCATCGGCGACAGAGCAGTTCAAGACCTTCACCAACGAATTGGAGGGTGTGGCCCGAAAGAACCCGCTCGGAGCCCTTGCCGGCGCCCTTCTCATCGGCATCGTGATCGGGCTGATCGCGCGCGGCCGCTGATGCTGCAGGCCGCATTGCGCCTTCTTGGCGTAGACCTAAATCGGAAGATCGCCGAGATCCGTGCGCAAGTTGAAGAGGCGAAGGCAGGGGTCATACATCAAGTTGGCGAGCAGATCAGACAAACTGGCCTAACTGCCGGCCTTCTCGTGGTCGGAGCGATTGCCGCTCTGTTGACGTTTATCGTGGCTCTCGCGGGTCTCTACCTCTGGGTGGACGTGTACCAGGGGCCTTTCGCGGCACTTGGCGCAGTAGGCTTGGTGACGGCATCGTTGGCGGCCCTGATGTTCGCGTTGGCTTTCCGGCGTGGGAAGCGCAAACCGGCGGCTGCTCCTGTCTACCTCAACCCGGCCGCTTCGCCTCCGCCGTCGGCCACAGCACCCGCCCTGTCATCCGCCGTTCTACCTCCGCCGCCACCCAACGCCTCCTTCTTCAATGTCTTGACGCACCGATTTTCGACGCGAGTGGCCGCGGCCAGTGACGAAGCCATCGATGCTGCGGTTCACGCGATGCGGACCAGCTCAAGATCCGCCCTTTTCGGTACGTTGGCGGTTGTCGTCCTGGTCGGTGTACTGATCGGGCGCCGTCGGTAACAGTCGCCTCTAGTTTAGTTAAGGCTGATCACCAGCCGAGCTCCACGCGCAACTTCGCAAAGGTTTCGAGGTGCCGCTCGTGGTCGCCGGTGAAGCGCACGATCATGTGGGAGGCGCCCGCATCCGCAAAACCCCGGAGAAACTGAGCCGCACCGGCAGCTGGGCCGGCGTAGCAGGCTTGCCGTCTGCGCATCACGGCAGCCGGCTGCCCGTAATAATTCTCGAGAAACCCGTCGATCCGCTGTTCGGCGCGGCCGGCATCCTCGTCGATCGCCAATGTCAGATAGATCGCCGCGACGAACTTGCCGAGATCCCGCCCGGCCTCGCGGACGATCGCCTGCACCTCGCCCCATTGCTCGGTCCACCGGGCGAGGCTCGCCTCGTTGGCGAACCAGCCGTCGAAATGCCGGGCCGCCCGCTCGAAGGCCGCACGGACCGAGCCGGCGAGCCAGATCGGCGGGCCGCCAGGCCGATAGGGTGTAGGGCCGAGAACGCCGCCCTCGACCCGCCATCGTCCGTCCCAGTCGACCGGCTTTCCGGCCCATAGGGCGCGGGCGAGCCGCAAGCCCTCCATCATGCGGCCGACCCGGCCTTCGAACGGCACGCCGGCTGCGACGAATTCCGCCCGGATGTTCGGAACGTCGCCGGCGATGCCGGCGCCGAGCACCAGCCGGCCCTCGCTGATCTGGTCGAGGGTTGCAAGCTGATGCGCTAGCACGACCGGGTTGCGCAATGCCGGCAAGAACACCGCGGTCCCGAGTTGGACCTTTCGCGTCCGCGCCGCCACCGCGGCGAGCAGGGTCAGCGGGTCGTGCCGCGGCCGGGCCAAGAGCGAGTCGCCGACCCACACCGAGTCGAAGCCGAGCCCCTCGGCCCGCGCCGCGAGGTCGAGCAGCGGGCCGGTTTGGGGCCGACCCTCCATGACCCGCTCGCGGGTCGGCAGCAGGTATCCGATGCGCGCGGCCATTGTTCGGCCCTACTCGGCGGCGCCGCGGCGGTGCGAGAAGCCCTGTTCCTGGCTGGTGATGAATTCGAGGAGTGCCGCCTTCCCGTCCTCATTCTGCCGGCGCGCGCGCAGGATCGCGTCGCCGATCTGCGCGGGATCCTCGACCCGCTCGCTCCACCCGCCGAGATCACGGCCGATATTGGCGTAATTGCCGCCGAGGTCGCGCGCCCGATAGCGCTCGTGCGACAGCGCCATCGCATGGGTCTCGATCGCCATCGTCGAGTTGTTGAGCACGATCGTCGTGATCGGGATGCCGCAGCGCACCGCGGTCTCGAAATCGAGGCCGGTCATTCCAAAGGCGGCGTCGCCCATGAAGTTGACGCAGAACTTGTCGGGTGCGGCGACCTTGGCGCCTATCGCGAGCCCGAGCCCGGTGCCGAGCTGGTGCGACTTGCCCCAGCCGATATAGCCGCGCGGGCGGGTCGCCCGATAGAACGGGTTGAGCTGCTCGCGCGGGCTGCCGGAATCATGTGTGACGATGGCCTCCGCAGGATTGACCACCCGCATGAACTCCGAGATCACCCGGTAGGGATTGATCGGCCGTTCGTTCGAACGCAATTTGCCCTGCCACCGGCCGAGCCATGCCTCGCGCTCGCCCGCGACTTCCTGGGCTACACCGTTCGACCGCGCCTTGCCGCCGAGCCGATCGCGCACCGCCTCGATCAGTTGGGCGAGCACCAGCTTGGCGTCGCCGAGGATCCCGAGATCGGCGGCAAAGGCCTTGTGCAGATCCCGCGTGTCGTTGGTCGCGTGGATGATCTTCTTGCCGGGCGGGATGACCGGCGTGGCGATGCCATGGCGGGTAAAGCTGCAGCCCACACCCAACAGCAGATCCGATTTATGCAGGATGTGCCGCCCGGGCCCGGTAAAGGTGCCGCCGCCCGGCCCGAGCGCCAGCGCGTGATCCTCCGGAAAAGCGCTCTTGCCGTCGAAGGTCGTCATCACCGGGGCCTGCAATAGCTCGGCGAGCTGGCGCAGCTCGTCGGTCGCCTCGGCATAGAAGATCCCCTGCCCCGCCAATATCATCGGGCAGGAAGCCGCGAGCAGCATGCCCGCGGCCTCGTCGATGTCGCGCGCGTCACCGGCCGATCGAGTGTTACGGACCGGTTGATACTTGCCCGGATCGACAGCGACCTCGGTGCTGTGGACATCCGCCGGGATCTCTACCATCACTGGACCTTGCCGGCCGTTCTTTGCCTGGCTGAAGGCCCGGCGCATCACATTCGCCACCTCCTCGGGCAGAATGACTTCCTCGACCGATTTGGTGATCGAGGCGTAGGTGCGGCTCGATTTGAACATCGGGAAGAGCTGTGCCGTCTCACGCGGATGGCCGAGCGGCAGAAACACTACCGGGCTCGAGTCGGAAAAGGCGGTCGCGACCCCGGCGAAGGCGTTCTCCGCACCCGGGCCGTATTGCATCGCGAAGACACCGGGCGGCCGGCCGTTCGAAACCCGCGAGAAGCCGTCGGCCATGTGGACACCGACCCGCTCCTGGCGGCAGATGACGGGTTTGATCCCGACCGCCGCGGCCGCCTCGATGATCGGGGTCGTCGGAAAGCAGAAGAGGGTCGACACACCCTCGCGCTTCAGGATCTCGGCAATCACGTTCATGACGAGCATTGATGGTTCCTCCCGCCGTTCGTTGGAGCGGCCAGCCGGTTGCACTGGCAAACGAAATCGAGTGTAGCTTTAACGGTGTTGAGCGCCAACCTGGCTTGTGGAGGAGGCCCCATGCCCGAGACCGTTCGTGCCGTCGTCGTCGATCCGTCGAGCCCGCAACGGCTCGGCTTGAAACCCGTGGAGCTGGCCCCCGCCGCCCCGGACGAGATCACCGTCCGGGTCACGGCGATCTCATTGAACCGCGGCGAGGTCAGGCGCGCCACATCGCAGGGCAAGCCCGGCGACCGCCCGGGCTGGGACTTCGCCGGGGTCGTCGAGGAGCGCGCCGCCAACGGCAGCGGCCCGACGATCGGCACCCGGGTCGTGGGCCTCCTCCCGTCGGGCGCCTGGGCCGAGCGTGTGCGCGCGCCGAGTCATGCCGTGGCCCCCCTCCCGGAGGCGGTCACCGATGCGCAAGCCGCGACCCTGCCGGTCGCCGGTCTGACGGCACTCCATGCGCTGCGCCAGGGCGGACTGCTACTCGGCCGCAAGGTGCTGGTCGACGGCGCCTCGGGCGGGGTCGGGCATCTCGCCGTCCAGCTCGCCGCCGCCTCGGGGGCGCTCGTCTGGGGCCAAATCCGCCGGCCGGAGTTTCGCGCCACGGTCGCCGAATCATGCGGTGAGCGCATCGTGCTCGGCTCCGATCTCAAGGCCGCAGCACCCCACGGGCCCTTCCACCTGATTCTCGACTCGGTCGGCGGCTCGGCCCTGGCGGCGGCATTGACGATGTTGGCCCCCGGCGGGACCTGCGTCACTTTCGGCGTCTCCGAGTCGCCGACCAGCACGATCGCGAGCGGTGAGTTCTTTAGGATCGGCGGCGTCAAGCTCTACGGCCTGATCCTGTTCCACGAGCTGCGCCGGGTCGAGCCCGCCGCCGACGGGCTGGCGCTGTTGGCCGGGCTCGTCGCCGGGCGGGTGCTCCGCCCGCACGTCGCGATCGAGGCGCCGTGGACCGAGATCGGCCCGGTCGCCCGCCAATTGCTCGACCGCACCTTCGCCGGCAAGGCGGTGTTGCACGTGGGCTGAATTGATGCGCCCTGGCAGGGAACGAAAAGCGGCCCGAACTTCCCTGCCGTTCCCTAGACTCAGGGTAAAAAATCGATTTTCGCCTGCGAAATCGACCGGGTCGACGACAAAAACATATGAAGATCAAACGCTTGCGAACACTCTGCTGACAAAATCGGTCCATAGTCTGAGGGAGGCAGCAGGGAGGCGAGCTGACACCTCCGAAAGCAAGGGTTTTCGTGCGGATTTGGCATGATGCGCGAAGGATGATGCGCTCCAATTTTGTTGCTGTGGTGGCAATGAACGGCCGCTCAAGGAAGTTCGCCTCGTCAACGGAGATCGCGCCTGTGGACGCTCCCTTGTAACTTTGGCCCTGTGCGATGGGAGGTTGCGGCACCTGGCCTCACGGCTCGATTTCGGGGAACGCCCTTTTTTCCGCTCACGATCTCGCCGCCGCTGCGGCCCCCGTTATGCCGCCGCCGCGAGACGGCGGGCTCAGCGTGGCCCAGAATAATTCGGCGGCGCGTAATATCCCGGCGCGTAATAGGCCGGCGGTGGGTAATCGGGCGGCGGCCCGTAACACGCGTAGTAGAAGGGCGGCGCCCCCGTGAGCGCTCGGAGCGGCGCAGTGACGAGTGTCGTGACGGTAACGATTGCGGCGCCCGCCGCGCATAACGGCCAGGACAGTGGAACCGGCGAGTAGGGGGGAGAGTCTTGCGCCTTGGCGGCCGAGAGCGGCAGAGTAGCGAGCCCGGCGGCGAACGTTACCGAAATCGCAATTCGGCGGATACGCATGGGGTCTCCCGGCTTGGACCCTGCGCGCCAAGACGGGCGAATGTTGCCCGACGCGCGAAGGGGAGAAGCCTACCCGGTCTTGCGGGAGTGGGCTAGCGCCGGAGAAATCCGCCACCATTGGCGATGCGGGCTTTCTTCATGACCCTCTGGATTTTGGCCGAGCGGTACGGCGCCGATTGGCACGCGAGGCTCTTCAGGGCTCGATCTCGGGAAACGTCCTTTCTATCTCCTCCCGATCTCGCTACCGATGCCGGTCGGCCGTCATATCCGGGAGAGGGCCGGCCAGCGCGTCCAGGATGCGCAAGCTCACCAAGGTCAGGAGATAATCGAGGCGGTCGGCCACGCGCCAGAAGAGCCGCCGAAGCGGTCCGTCAGCCATCGCCGCTAGGTCCATGACGAGACCCGGCACCAGTCCTCGCGCCGATCGAACCGGACCGAGAGAGCGAGGCGTTCGCGCCAATGGCCCGCATAGGCCGCCGCGACTTCCGATGACGAGACGAGGTTCAGGTCTTCGGAGTTCGCCGCCGCGCCGCGCGTCCAACTCATGGAACCCGTCAGCGTGACCGCGCCGTCGATGACCATCGTCTTCGCGTGCGCAACCCGCACGTCGCGGTCGATCCAGATCGGCACGCCCGCCGCGGCCAACGGCTCGATCCCGCTCGCGCGCTCGCAAAGAGTGGTCTTGTCCGCGATCAGCTGGACATCAACGCCGCGTTCCTCGGCGCGGAGAAGCGCCTCGGCGATCCCGGAGCCGGTCGTCAGCCCGTACGCGTCGACCAGGATCTGGCGCTCGGCGTTGTCGATGACGCGGATTGTGAAGGTGGAGCAGTCTTCTTCAGGCGAGAAGCAAACCGCGATGGCCGCGCCCGATGTCACCGAAGAGGCCGGCAACGTCGGGGAGAGCCCGGCAAGGGCCAGCGATAAAGCGACCGAGAACACGCAAATGTTATGCTATATAAAAGCTAACTCTCTCTTACCGTGTCGGGGTGGCTCATCGAGCCGGCGGGGCGCTCACACTGTTCTCGGCTCCGGGAGCAAGCACGGATGGTTATTTCGCTGCTCCCCTGAGCAACCGTATCTCGAAAGTGATGGACTTTACGTCCTTACGGTCACACCGGTTGAAGCGGTCAAGTCGTAGTCCGAGCCCGGAGTGCCCAGGGTTGGTTTAGAACGCCGCGCTGTCTCAGCCCTTCCCATGCTCGCGGATGGCGCGCCAGACGCGGTCCGCGGTGGCGGGCATCGGGACGTCGGTGACCCCAAGCGGGGCCAGCGCGTCGAGGATCGCGTTCATGACCGTCGGCGTCGAGGCGACCGTGCCGCCTTCGCCCACCCCTTTGGCGCCGAGCGGGTTCGTCGTGCTGGGGACGGGGCTGAAATCGACCGCGATCGCCGGCAACGTATCGGCGCGCGGGATGCCGTAATCCAGCAGCGAGCCGGTCAAGAGCTGGCCGCTATCGCGGTCGTAGACGATGTCCTCGGAGAGCGCTTGCCCTGCGCCTTGCGCGACGCCGCCCTGGATCTGCCCCTTCGCCAATAGCGGGTTGATCACTGTGCCGATGTCGTCGACGACCGTGTAGCGGTCGAGCGCCACTTCGCCGGTCTCCGGGTCGATTTCGACCTCGCAGATATGGCAGCCATTGGGGAATGTCGGCACGTCAGGAGAGAAGGCGCCCGCACCCTGCAGGCCGACGCCGAGCTCAGAGGGCAGGCCGACCGGGATGAAAGACATCTGCGCCACCTGCAGTATCGGCATCGACCGGTCGGTGCCGGCGATCGTGAATGCGCCGTCGGCAAAAGCGATGTCGGCCGTGTCGGCCTCCATGAAATGCGCGGCAAGGCGCTTGCCGCGTTCGATGACCTCGTCGGCGGCGGCGCGCAATGCGCTGCCGCCGATCATCATGCTGCGCGACGCATAGGTGCCGCGGCCGATTGCGACCTCGTCGGTGTCCGCTTGCGCCAAATGGATCTTGCCCTCGGGGACGCCGAGCCAGTCGGCGACCATCTGCGCATAGGTGGTCTCATGCCCTTGCCCATGCGACAATGTGCCGGCGAGGATCGTCAATTCGCCGCTGGGGTCGAAGCGCAATTCCATGCGCTCGTTGAAGACGCCGGTATTGTCGACATAGTATGTGATGCTGCGGCCGCGGTATTTGCCGGCGGCCTCGCTAAGAGCGCGTCGCGCGGCATAGCCGTCCCAGTCAGCCAAGGCTTGGCACTTGGCCATCGCCGCCAAGTAGTTCCCGGTGTCATAGATCCAGCCGGTGCGCGTCTCATAGGGAAATGTGTCGAGCCGGATTAAATTCGTTTTGCGCAATTCGGCCGGGTCGATGCGCATCTCGCGCGCCGCCTGATCGACGAGGCGCTCCATGATGTAGACGGCCTCGGGGCGGCCGGCGCCGCGATAGGGCACGGTCGGCGCGGTATTGGTGAAGACGAGGGTGCTCGTCACCGCCACCGCGGGGATGTCGTAGACAGTCGAGGCGAGCTTCAGCGAGAAGAGGATCGGGATCGCGCCGGCACCCTCGATATAGGCGCCGACATTGTGCGATCCGGTCCAGCGCAAGGCCAGAAACTTGCCGTCCGCGTCGAGAGCCAGCTCGGCGGTGACATTTTGGTCGCGGCCCTGAGCGTCGCCGAGCAATGCCTCGGAGCGCGACGAGATCCATTTGACCGGCCGGCCGATGCGGCGGGCAGCCCAGACGACGATCGCCTCTTCCGGGTAGACATTTCCCTTCATGCCGAAGCCGCCGCCGACATCGCGGGCAACGACGCGGATGCGCCGCTCCGGGACATGCAGGATCTGGTGCGCCAGGATTTGCCGAACCCCGTGCACATTCTGTGTGCTGCTGTAGAGCGTGTAGCGGCCGGTCCCCGGATCGTATTCGCCAATGCAGCCGCGCGGCTCCATCGTGACGGCCGTGACGCGGTTGTTGTAGAGCGACAGCTGGGCGACGTGCTGCGCCCTCGCGAAGGCGGCCTCAACCACATCGGCATTGCCCATGCGCATCGTGAACGAGGTGTTGTCTGCGGCGCCGTCATGGACTGGCGGCGCGCCGGGGCGGAGCGCATCCTCGGCGCGCACCACGGCGGGCAATACCTCGTAATCGACCGAGACCAGCTCTGCCGCGTCGCGCGCCAGCAATTCGCTTTCGGCGACCACGACCGCGACGCGCTCCCCGACATAGCGTACGGGGTCGATGGCCAGCGGTGGGCGCTGGGTGCGGTAGCCCTTGGGCCCACCCATATCCTCGGCCATCACCTCGGGGTCGAGGGTGCCGAGACCATCCGCGCTCCAGTCCTCGCCGGTCAGCACGGCAAAGACGCCGGGCATTTGTTCCGCGGCGGCCTTGTCGATGGCGCGGATCCGCGCATGGGCGTGCGACGAAAAGATAAAGACGGCGTGCGCCTGGCGGGCCAGATCGATGTCCGCGATGTACCGGCCGCGCCCGGTCAGGAAGCGGGCGTCCTCCTTGCGCGTAACCGGTTGTCCGATACCGAAGCGCATGATGGTCCCTCGTTCACCCGGCCGCGAGGCTACACGATCCCGCCGAGCAGGCGCACGCGGCTATTTCTTGGCATCGGTGTAGGGGTAGGCCACCTCGCCGGTCTTATATCCCGACGGCCACAGGATTGTCTGCTTACTGTCGTCTTTGAACTGGTCGAGGCCATTGCCGGTGATGCCGTGGAACTGGATTTCCAGGACCCGCGGCTCGGCCCACTCGCCGTTCGGACCGAACTTGATGTCGCCGACGACCGTCTTGAATGTGCTCTGGCGCAGGTAGTCCGCGAGCTTGTCCTGATCGAGGCTCTTGGCGCCCTCGACTGCCTGAGCCAGCACCTGCAGATTGGCGAAGGCAAAGGGCGGCAAGTAATAGCCCAGCGGGTCCACTCCTTCGCTCGGTGCCTTTGCCTGATATTTCTTCAGAAAGTCGAGGACGCCGGGAAACTGCAAGGTCTTCGCCGGCTCCCAGAAATCGTAATTGACGATGCCGTTGAGCTGCGGCCCGAGCTGCGTCTTGATCGAGGCGTATTGCAACCCGACGAGGCCGCCGCCGAACAATTTGCTCTTGAGGCCGACCTCGTTTGCGGCGCGCACCATGCCGACCGCATCGGGCGGATAGGAAGCGCTAAAGACAACGTCGGCGTTAGTAGCTTGGATCGCCTGCACGATCGGGCTGTAATCGGTCGTGGTCGGCGGGTAGGTTTTGTCGTAGACGATGTCGAGCCCCGCCTCCTTGGCATTGGCGCGCGCACCGTCGGCGGCGTTGCGGGCAAACTCGGCGTCGGCGGCAATGATCGCCAGGGTCTTTGGTTTTGGATTCTGTGCCGCCGCCAGATCGAAGAAGCCCTTTGAGAAGCTCTGCTCCGGCTGGGGTCCCCCGGTCGGTACCATCGAGAAATATTTCGGGTAGTGGAACTCGCGATTGACGTCGAGGCCGAACAGCCCGAGGAACGTCATCTTGTGCTGGATCACGATCGGCATCGCCGGTGCCAGCAGATTGGTGCCGTAGTCGCCGACCACCAGATCGACCTTGTCGACATCGAGCAGCTTGCTGAAGATCCCCGGCACTGTGGCCGGGTTGCTCTGGTCGTCGTAATAGACGAGCTTGACCGGCCGGCCCAACAGCCCGCCCTCGGAGTTGGTTTCGTCCTCCCAGATTTTCATCGCCAGCAGCGCCGCCTTGCCGCTGGCGGCAAGACCGCCGGTTAAGGCCATGCCAAAGCCGATCTTGATCGGCTCGACGGCTTGCGCCGGGGCGGCGATCGATCCGCCGAGCGCCAACCCGGCGAAAAGGCTCGGCAGCACGGTCATCGTTTTGCGCAATCTCGCCATCGTCCCTCTCCTTCCCATTCGGATCGATTGCCCGATCCTCATTAGGCTCTAAAATTCCCGCCCCCGGCAAGTGGCGGCTTTATCAGTCGGATGCGGATCACAGCCCCAAATAAAATTTGCGCACCAGCTCGTTGTTTCGTATTTTTTGAACTCGTCGGGGCTCGGTCGACGTGCATCTCTCCAGAGCGTCTAGTCTCCACGAGTAGCGGCCTTGCGCCGTTGGCGGTCATCCTCTCGGTCTACGCTGGAGTTGATGCGACTGCGAAGGCGTCCTCCTGCCCTCTCGAACCGCGCTGCCATCCATCGCTTAGAGCCCAAGACACCTTTCAGCAGGGAAGGAACATAAAGGTCGGCGTCGAGCCTCGGAAAATGAACCCCGAGGCCGAACGCTTCCACCTCGATCGACTTGAGATCCTCGACGGACGCGTGCTGCAGGCTTTCGACATCACGCGGGGCGAATGCGATTTCGATGCCCGTTGTCAGCCGAACAATGACCCGACTTCGGCCGGCATCGTAATGAGCGCTAACAGCGCGTGGTCCGCGCATCCGCGCCTTTCCTCGTGCCTTGGCTGTTTCGAATTCTTCCGCGGTCAGTTTATCCATGTAGCCGGTTCCATGCGGCCATCAGCTCGTCCTGATGGCGCAATATCAGCCGCAACGCCGTGCCGCTTCGCGCTCGTTGCAGTTTATCACTTCCCGAACCGCCGGACCGATGAGATTGATCACCACAACCCAACCGGGCCCGAGGACATGCACATGAGCGGGCGCATGGTCGTTCGGGTAGATCACGACGCGTAGGCCGCCGCTGCGCAACACTGTGGGCATGCTGACGTTTTTTTGCGCTGAAAGATTCTGTAGGTGGTGCTCACAACCCCAAGTAAAATTTGCGCACCAGCTCGTTGTTGTTGAGTTCTTCGGCGGAGCTGCCTTCGAAGGCGATCTTGCCGTGGACGATGACATAGCCGCGATCCGCGATGCGGACCGCTTGGTTGAAGTTCTGCTCGGCCATCAGCACGGTCAGCTCGTAGCGCTCCTTCAACTCCTGGATCTTTTCGATCGTGCGCTTGACGAGCACCGGCGCCAGGCCGACCGAGGGCTCGTCGATCAGCAGGATCTTCGGCGCCGACATCAGCGCCCGCGCCAGGGCGAGCATCTGCTGCTCGCCGCCGCTCAAACTGCCGGCGAGCTGGCGCCGCCTTTCCCTGAGAGCCGGGAAGGTCGCGTAGGACGAGTCGAGGTTGCGCGCGATCTCGGCGCGCGCCAGCGGCCGGAAGGCACCCAGAAGTAGGTTCTCTTCGACCGTCAGCTTGGGGAAGAGGCGGCGGCCTTCGGGCACCAGAGTGATCCCCAGATCGACGATCGCCTCGGTCGAGCGGCCGACGAGGTCGTGCCGCTCGCCGTCGATCTCGGCGACGATCGATCCCGTGATCGGCCGCAGGATCCCCATGACGCACTTCATCAAGGTGCTCTTGCCGTTGCCGTTGGTGCCGAGCAATACCACGGTCTCGCCGGGCGCGACCTTGAGCGAGACATCATCGAGCACGCGCACCGCGCCGTAACCCGCGTCGATGCCGGCGATGCTGAGGCTACTCGCCAAGATAGGCCCTCTCGACCTCGGGATTGCGGATCGCCTCGTGCGGCGCGCCGTCGGCGATCTTCTGGCCGGCGACCAGCACGACGAGCCGGGTCGAGAAGCTCATCACCGCGCGCATGATGTGCTCGATCAAGACGATCGTGATGCCCTGCTCGTTGAGGCGCCCCAGCACCACCAGGATCTCCTCGACCTCCGATGGCGAGAGGCCCGCCATCGTCTCGTCGGCAAAGAGCAACCGCGGCGCGCTCGCAACCGCGCGGGCGAGCTCGAGCTTGCGCATTTCGACCTGGGTCAGATCACGCGGCAGCCGAGCCGCCTTGTCGGCGAGCCCGACATCGTCGAGCAGTGCCACGCAGCGCTCGCCGATGGCACCGTCCGAAAGCCGCGCTCCGGGCCGAGCATTGACAGTGTAGAGCAGCGGTATGCGCAGATTATCGACGAGGTTCAGACTGCGGAAAGGCTTGGGCAATTGAAAACTGCGGGCGAGCCCCAGCCGTGTGCGCCGGTATGCCGGCAGGCCATCGATCGCGCGGCCGTCGAAGCTGATACTACCGCTGTCGTGGTGCAGCGCGCCGCACAGGCAGTTGACCAGCGTACTCTTGCCCGAGCCGTTCGGCCCGATCAGCCCGAGCCGCTCACCGGTATTGACGTTGAGATCGATGCTCTCGAGCGCGACAAAGCCGCCAAAGCGCTTACCGAGCCCGCAGACCTCGAGAAGCGGCGCCATCAACGCAGCCTCGCGCGGCGGCGCGCCTGGACCAGCCCGACGATGCCATTGGGCGCAATGATCACGAAGGCGATCAATAGGACGCCGACGATCAACAGGTTCAGCGCCGAGGAGATCGTCACGGTGGCGAGCTGCTGGATCGTGCCCAACAGGACCGCCCCGATCACTGGGCCGATCCAGCTGGTCATGCCGCCGATCAGCGGCATTGCGACGCTGTTGACGGCGTAGGATAGGTTGAAGCTCGAGGTCGGGTCGAGATAGGTCACGTAGTAGGGCAATGGCGCACCGGCCATGCCCATCAGTGCGCCGCTCAAGGTGGTCGAGATCAGCTTTAGCCGCAAGGTCGGTACACCGGCCGCCTCGGCGGCGGCCTCGTCGTCGCGGATCGCGTTGAAGCCGAGCCCGAGGCGCGAGCGCTCGATCGTGCGGGCGATTGCCACTGAGACCCAGGAAAGGATCAGCATCAGCGAATAAAGATACTGGATATAGCTGCCGTAGAGCGGCGCCTGTTGCGGCCGGATGACATAGACGCCGCGCGAGCCGCCGACGAAATCCCAGTTGACGATAAAGGTCTGCGCCACGATCGCCAATGCCAAGGTGGCGATCGCAAAGAAGACCCCCCTCAGCCGCAAGGTCAGATAGCCCATTCCAAAGCCGAGGATCCCCGACATCAGGCCACCGACCACGATCATCACGGGAACCGGCAGCGAGGTCAGCTTGTGCAGGACGACCGAGCTGTAGGCGCCAACGGCAAAGAAGGCACCCACCCCGAAATTGGTGTAGCCGGTATAGCCGCCGAGGATGTTCCAAGCGGTCGACAGTACGATGTATTGCAGCACGACGTAGCCGGCGAAGTAAAAATACTCGTTGGTGAAGAAGCCGCGCGTCAGAAGCAGTAGCGCGGCGGCGACGAGAAACGAGATGCTCCAGAATTTGGCGGTGCTCATCGCCGTATCAGCGCCCGAGGATGCCGGCGGGGCGAACGGCGAGGGTCAACAGCAGAAAGCCAAAGGCCACCGCCGGCGCCCAGGACGGCCCGTAGAAGGTCGCGGTGATGCTCTCGACGATGCCGATCAGCATCGCGCCGGCGAGCATGCCGGGAAAGCTCGTCATCCCGCCGAGCACGCAGATCGCGAAAATCCGCCCGATATAATCGCGGCCGACCGACGGCTCGACCGGCTGGATGATGATCAGGAGGGCGCCGGCGACCGAAGCCGTCGCAATCGAAATGCCGAAGGCGATGCGTTTCACGCGGGTCGGGTTTGCCGCCATAAGCTGCAATGCCAGGCGGTCCTGGGACACCGCGAGAATGGCGCGGCCGATGAAGGTGCGTCCCAGAAAAACCTGCAGCACCCCGAGCATCAATAGCGAGACAAGGCACGGGGTCAGCATGCGCAGCGGCAAGTCGACAAAGCCAAAATGCAGGCTCGGGCCGATATAGGATGCTTCGACAAAGCGGTAGTCTACGCCAAAGACCAAGATCAGCGCGACTTCGCCGACGAACAGCAGACCGAAAAAGAACGCGAGGCCTTGAATTGATTCTTCGCCCCGTTGTTCAAAGGCATAGAAATAGATCTGATAGACGGCCATACCGACCAGAAAAAATACCGGCGCCATGACCACGCCGATCAAGATCGGGTCGATGCCGAAATTCGAATTGACGATATAGGCGACAAAGGACCCGAGCATGATAAAGGCCGGGTGGGCTATATTGACGATTTCGAGCATGCCGAAGGAGATCGTCACGCCGACCGTGACCGCGGCGTAGAAGCCGCCGAGCAACAGCCCGGCGACGACCGCGTTGACCGCCAGGTCGAGCGAGACCATCCCAGTCAGCGGGACAAAGGCAAGCCCACAGACGCGCACCCAGCGCCCACGCGCAATCGCAGCATCTTCCCGCCCTCGGCCGTGGTCGGTTCCCCGACGCATTAGAGCAGCATCGGTGGCCTATGTTAAGGCCCGCCGCGGCAAGCGCGTGATCCCTCAAACGAAAGCCCCCACCCCACCCTCCCCAAGCGGCTGGAAGGGCAGGGTGGGGGCGGCGCTAAGATGACGGGTGAGAACCTATTTCTTGCTGATCAGAGGGATCGGCGGGTCATCGTTCGCTGTAGACGTGAAGATGGCGATACAGCCTTGGGTATCGCTCCCGCCAGTCGAAGAGCAAATAGAGCTACCCGAGTTGTTGGCAATCGGGACGTAGACCTGGTTGAAGATGGGGTCGGCGGCAACAGAGTGGTTGCCCCCCTTCCCGGCAAGCCCTATCGCTACCTCCTGGTCCGACGGGCCCGGGTCGGAGTCGACGTCGATGATTCCGAGCTTTTGCGGGTTGGCGCCCCCCGAGCGTGCGAGAAAGTATTGGCCATCGCCTTCATTGTACCAGACTTCGTCGGAACCGTCCTGGTTCGTGATCGTCTCGATAACCTTGTAAGTACGGTCGTCGATGATCACCGTTGACGGCACCGTCTTGTTCGGATTGTTGCAGCCAAGCAGAATTTGGTGATCGGGGCCGATCGCCATTCCTTGCGGGCCTGCGCATTTGCCGAGAGGAATACTCGCGACCTTTTCGATAGCCAGAGGGGTGGTCCCACCCGGGATCACTACTACGGCCCCCGGCGCGCTGTCGTTGCCCGGGCCATTGACCTCGGGGATATTGACGTAGAATTTCCCGGTTCGACGGTCCCATTGGCACTGCTCGATACCGTTTGTCGCTTTCGGGCTGGCGACCTTTGACCCAAAGGGTACCGTGCCGTCCATCGTAATCGTCTGCAATACGGTATAGGTCAAGGTCGAGATGATGGTGACGAACGGAAACGGCTTCTCCGCATCATTTGCCATCATGACCAGCTGATCGCGCGGGTCGAAGCAGAGCTCGTCGGCTCGGTTGACGCCGCCCGTGTTGATCACGTGGGTGGTTTTCCCGGTGATTATATCGATCACCTTGATCGTGCTGTTTCCGTCCCCTGCCCAGATTTCTCTGTGGTTGATGGTCGCCACCCCATCGGGACCAGAGGTATCGTTGTTTCCGGTGGCGCCGGCGAACGCAGGGGTCGCGGTGTAGGGAGTCAAAAGGGTGTTGGTGTAAGTGTCGACTGCCTGGACTTCTGCGTTCGTTCGGTCGGCCAGCAGGTAGAGACCGATGACCGGATCGTCGAAGCTGATGTCGAACGCCGTCACCTTCTGACCGCCGGACAGAGTGATGTTCGCTCGCGCGACGAATTGCTCGTCGGCGGCCCAAGCGGCGTTGCCGCCTATGAGCAGCCCTGCGACAGCTGCCGCTGCCAATCCCCAGATGCCCAAATATTTCCTGATTAAGGCATGCAAGGTACTGTGCTTTTGAAGCATGACGTCCTCCCATCTCGTTTAGTTTCCAATGGGGCAGGCTCAAGCACCTGCCCCTCATTAGGACATATCAGGTGGCTATCAGCCGTCAACACGTTTTCGACGCGTTTTAGACGAATTTTAGCTCAGTGTCATTTTCATGACACTTTTCATCACTTTAGGGATGCGTCCGATGCTCCAGAACAACCTTAATTATAAAAGGGTGACGGTCTAGCCCTCTTGCCATAATTCCGAAAGCGTCTTGGTTGTCGTGTCAGGGCGGGAGCAGCGGCTCGCCGCGCATGTATTTGCCGCGGCAGAACAATAATGTCGGCCTGTTGGTATAAGCGTAGCGCTCGACGTGCCCGATGAAAATGATGTGGTCGCCGCCATAATGCCGATACTCGTTGCGGCATTCGAAATGCGCAGCGGCACCGATCAATACCGGCGCGCCGCATTCGGGGATCATGTGGTCGATCTCGGCGAACTTGTTTTCATGCGTGCGGGCGAATTTGTTCGACAGCTCGATCTGGTCATACGCCAGCACATTGACGACAAAATGCGAGCCCTCCTGGAAGGCCGGCAGGCTCTGCGCGTAGAGTGATGCACTCCACAACACCAACGGCGGCGTCAACGACACCGAGGTGAAGGAGTTGGCAGTCATTCCATAGAGGCCGCCATCGGCGCTGCGCGCCGTGACGATCGTCACGCCGGTCGCAAATGAGCCGAGCGCATTGCGGAAGTCACGCGAGTCAAAGTCCTCGCCCGACGTGCTCCGCACCGGTGCGGCATGGCTGCCGGAGAAATCGTCTTCCACGGCGGCGCCCTCAGAGCGGTGCGTCGGGCGGCAGCCCGAGCGCCACCCTGCCATAGACCGCGCCGTTGACCTCCCAGGTCAGCTGATAATGGGCGTTGGCGGCGTGGACGTCGCGGAACGCGCGCTGGATCGGGTTTATCTCGTAGATCGCGCCGCCGCCGGTTGCGGTGAAGAGGAGGTCGACCGCTTTGGTGCACAAGGTCGCGGCAAAAGCGCCGTCGCGCCGGTAGCGCGCCCGCTGCTCGATGCTCGGCACGACGCCGGCCTCGGTGATCCGCGTTGCCTCGTCGCAATCGCGCAGGACGATCGCCTCCGCCGCGTCGGCCAGCGCCGCCGCCTCGGCGAGATGGACCTGGATATTGGCGAAATCGGCGATGCTTCTGCCGGTATAAGCGCTGCGGCGGGTGCGGGTCGTCTCGGCGAAATGCTGGATCGTGCCGCGGGCGATCCCGAGCGAGACGCCGGCGATGGCGAAGCCGAACAGACTGACGGCCGGCAGCTTGTACAATGTCCCGGGATTGAGCTCGCTGCCTCGATTGGGGCCGCCCCTGATCCGCTCGGTGGCAAGGGTCCGGTAGGCCGGAACAAACGCGTCGGCAACCTCGACATCGTTGCTGCCGGTGCCGGCAAGACCGATCACCTGCCAGGTGTCGATGATCGAGTAGTCACTCGCCGGCACCAGGAGCATGCGCGGCTCGCTCTGTCCGGTCTCCTCGTCGCTGACGATGGCGCCGAAGATGTTCCAGGCCGAGGGATCGATCCCGCTCGAAAACGGCCAGCGGCCGCTCAGCCGATAACCGCCTTCGACGCGACGCGCGCGGCCGCGCGCAAAAGCCAAAGCCGAGCTGATCAGGCTGTCGGGCGATTGGCCCCAGATTTCATTCTGTGCCTCGGGGTGCCACATGCCGAGCAGCCAATGATGGGCGGCAAGGTTGCCCAGCACCCAGGCGGTCGAGCCGCAGCCCTGCCCGATCACCGCGGTCAGCTCGAACAGGGCGCGATAAGGCAGCTCGCTGCCGCCGACACGGGCCGGCTGCAGCATGCGGAAGAGGCCGCTCGAATGCAGATCGGCAATGGTTTCGTCCGGCAGGCGACGCAGCTGTTCCGCCCGTGGAGCGCGTTCGCGCAGCACCGGGATCAGAGCCTCGGCGCGCGCCAGGAGCTCATCAAAGCGCGGCGGCGCGGCATGTTGGTGCGTCTTCGCTTGGGGCATTGCGATCCTCTCCCGGATAGGCCAGCCTACGTCAGTCTACTCGTCGCGCCGCAACTCGGCGAGATCCTATCCGATCGTCTCCCGGGGGCAGAGACCAACGATGATCATCGACACGCATGCGCATGTTGTGCCGGGCGGCCTGATCGAGACCTTGCGCAGCGAGCGGCGGCTGTTTCCTTCGGTCCGGTTGCTTGCCGAAGCAGGCTCGGTCCGGATGGCGTTTGCCGGCGAGGCGCCGACCCGGCCGATCGCGCCGCGGCTGAGCGACCTGGCCCAGCGCCGCGAATGGCTGACAAGCGCGCGTGTCGACCATCAAGTTGTCGGCGGCTGGACCGACGTCTATGGCTACGAGCTGCCGGGTGAGGAGGGTGCCGACTGGGCGCGCTGCTTCAACGAGCACCTGACGAACGACGCCGCTGCCTTGGCCGCATTGACGCCCCTCGCCACCGTGCCGCTGCAGGATGGCCCGCTCGCCGCGCGCGTGCTCGAGGAGGCGCTCGACTTGGGCTTCAAGGGCGCGATGATCGGAACCCAACCCAAGGGCGTGGGGGGGAATCTCGACGATCCCGGGCTCGACCCGTTCTGGGAGATCGCCTCGGCGCACCACGCGACGATCTTCCTTCATCCGATGTACATCTGCGGCGACGACCGGCTGACCGGGTACGATCTTCTGAACGCCGTTGGCCGCCTGACAGACACGACGATCGCGATGGCACGGCTGTTGTTCTCGGGCCACCTCACGCGGTTCCCGGGTGTCACCCTCGTCGTCTCGCATGGCGGCGGCGCCTTGCCCTACGCGCTCGGCCGGCTGCGCCGCAACCGGGTGATCCATGCCGAATACCCCGATCCGCTCGACGGATTTCGGCGGCTCTATTTCGACACCGTGTTGTTCGATCCGAGGGCATTGCGTTTTCTTTGCGATGTCGCCGGCGCGGACAAGGTGGTGCTCGGCTCCGACTACCCGTTTGCGATCGGCGACCCTGAGCCGAGGCGGATCATCGACGAGACCTCACTGACCGAAGTCGAGAGGCGCGCCATCCTCGGCGAAACCGCCGCCCGGATCTTCCATATCGATTGCGGTTGCCCCGGCGACCGGTAACGATTGCTAACGAACGCACCCACTGCGAAAAGGCCCACGGGATGCTCAAAAAACTTTTTTTGGCGATCGGTTTGGTAGGCTTGGTGGCCGGAGTGTCGACCGCGGCACAGGCGCAAGGCGGCGTGCGGGTCGGAACGCTCACCTGCAATGTCGCCAGCGGCTGGGGCTTTGTCTTCGGCTCGTCGAAGGCGCTCCGCTGCACCTTTGCGCCGGCACCGGGGCGTGCCGAGTTCTATGCCGGCACGATCAACAAGTTCGGCGTCGATATCGGCTATACGCAAGGCGGCGTGCTGGTTTGGGGGGTCTTCGCGCCGACCGCCAATCTGGGCCCCGGCGCGCTGACCGGTAACTATGTCGGTGCCACCGGCAGCGCCACTGTCGGGGTCGGAGCCGGTGCCAATGTGCTGGTCGGCGGCTCCAACAGAACGATCTCGCTGCAGCCGGTCAGCCTCGAAGGCAATACCGGGCTCAACGTCGCGGCCGGCATCGGATCGATCAGCCTGCGCTATCAGTCGCAAACCGCCCGCCGCCGCCATTAAAAGCAATCCCCGCGACGGAAGAGGCGCGGGCCCTATCGCTCACGGGTTCGACTCAGATCTTTGTCATCGGCTCGCCATATTTTTGGCGCATTGATATTCGGGTGCCGGGGACGCGGGGGTGACGGCTGTGTCCGTAATCTGGTGCGGTGGGGGAAGCTCCTTTGGCGCCGATGTTCCGCCTGCTCTACTACCTCTATGCCCGTCGGCTCGTCCGCGACGTCAAGAGTCGGCCGACCCCCGGCCATATCGGCATCATTCTCGACGGCAATCGCCGGCACGGGCGCTCGCTCGGGATCACCGAGCCGCGGGAACTCTACGATCTCGGCGCCAACAAGCTCGACGAGGTTCTCGACTGGTGTGTCGAGCTTGGCATTGCGACGGTGACCTTGTGGGTCTTCTCGACCGACAATTTTCGCCGGCCGGCTGCCGAAGTCTCGGGGATCCTCGGGTCGGTCGAGGCCAAGCTGAAGGTGCTGGCGTCTGACCCAACGATCCATCGGCGACGCGTACGGGTGCGTGCCATCGGCTGTCGAGCGATGCTGCCCGAGCGGGTCCTCGCCGCGATTGCGGCGGCGGAGCGCGCGACAGCCGGATATGACGGCCTCGAGCTCAACATCGCCGTCGCCTATGGTGGCCGTCAGGAGATCGCCGACGCTGTTCGCGCCCTGCTCAACGGTATGGCGGATGACGAGACGACATTAGCGGAGGCAGTTGAAGGCGTCACCCCGGAGGCGATCGCCAAGCATCTCTACACCGCCGGCTTGCCCGATCCCGACCTGATCATCCGCACGAGCGGCGAGAGCCGCCTGTCCGGCTTTCTGTTGTGGCAGAGCGCCCATAGCGAGTTCTATTTCACCGATGTGCTGTGGCCGGCCTTCCGCAAGATCGATTTCTTGCGTGCGATCCGTTCCTTTCAGCAACGCCGCCGCCGCTTCGGCTGTTGACAACCCGACTGAGGAAGCGCCGACTTCCCTTGTTCACGGACAGGTAACGCCAGCGCGAGGCGGCTTGTATCCTGCCTATCTTTTTGATTCTGACGAGGTTGAGAGGGTGATAGACCGCGGACCGAACGCGCGGAACATTTTGGCCGTAGGGGGCACCGCCAGTCGTTCGATCTGATCGAGCCGAAGGCGGGCATCGCGTGCCCGCTGATCGAGCTCGACCCTCGGCACGCTTTTGTTCCAGAGATTTTTTCTCAACATTGTACCCTCGCCAGCTCGGATGCCCTTCCAGTCCAGCTCAAGATGCTTCGCTGGGCTCCGAACGTGTGTGAGCTGCTTCACATCGCGCGCAATTTCTTTTGCGGGGCGGGCTCGCAGCTGGCAGCGGCGGCCGCTACCAGCACCGGTCGGTTTTCGGCGACGATAATGGCAACGTTGAGGGGACCGCTACTACCGCGCGTATCATCGCCGCCCGGCTCGTAGTGTTCGGATTTCTTGAAATAGGGCAGCACCGCCTCGTACGACCAGCCGCGGTGCATGCGGGCATATGCTCTTCGAGACCGCGCCGCCGAGCTTTTCGCGTGGCCATGAGATCGAACAGGGTAAGCTACTACAATAATGTAGCCTGGTCGGGCGGATAGGTAATTCGCACTCCTTCTACCTGCGCGAACGGTGTGAGCGTGTGCATCCGGTAGCTGCTATCGGATAAAATCTCGACGACCGGCACGCCGCGCACACAAAGGACATCGGCCACCAGCGAGCGGTGGCATCGCCACGGCACCGCTTCGGCGCACATGATCGCAACGCGTTTTTGGCCGCTCATGTGAATGAGTGCTCCAAGCGCGTCCTTAAACTCCTCGGTTTGCATATAATCGGCGTAACCGCGAAAGGCTGCGTTTCGCCAGCCGGTGTTGGGAGAATCTTTGCGGGCGCGCCGCAGACCTCCCAGCGCTGGAATATGAAGATATTCGAAATGCTGCGCTGTCAGGCTCTTGGCCAAGGCGGTGTCGTTGAATTGCGGATTATGGCGCGAGCGGGGGATCGTGCGGATGTCCACGAGCCGTTCGATACCATAGATTTGCAGGACGGCAATAAAGCGCTCGATCGGCAACGTAGAATGGCCGAGTGTGAAAATAGCGCCCTTCGGCCAATGCGCTTCTTGCGGCGGAAGATGTTGGCTCATGGCGACGGTGGTGAGCGCGTGGGCTGGCCCGGCGGGAGCAAGGCTTCCGCCTCGCGCCAGAGACGAAGCACGAGTGCCGTGGTACAGTTAGTTAATGGGGCTGCTCTCATCACGGAGCCCCTGGGCCAGTCGGCGCCGCAGTTTCCTGATTTCCTCAAATCGTGCCGTTACATCACGCAACATTGCTGCGATTCCGATGATCCGCGCGTGGTTGTCGCGGAAGGGCAGGATCGTGAACTCGATCGAGATGCGGCGGCCGTCTTTTCGCAACGCCGGTACCGCGAGAATCTCGCCCGAGCCATAACGCGTGCTTCCGCTCCGCATCGTTGCCGAAAAGCCCGCCCAGTGACGCACCCTCAGATTATCGGGAATAATGATGTCGAGGCTTTGGCCAAGCGCCTCGGCTTCGGCAAAACCGAAGATCCGTTCCGCGCCGCGGTTCCAGAAGCGAATTACGCCCTCCGCATCGGCAAAGATGATCGCGTCAGGCGCCTCGCGGACCAGCGTCAGGCAGAAACGGTCGATATCGATGGGGAGGCCCATTATTTCACTTCCGGCCCGACTATCGAGGCGGCTCCGAAGCCGGTATGATCCATAAACGGGGATTCACCAAACCTGTTCCCTTTCCGGGGAGCAGCCTCGGTTGCGAGATTGATTACGGTCTCGTCGCCGTGCTCCATACCTGGGGCCAGAACCTGCATCATCACCCGCACGTCCACTGCCTCGTCCCCGGCGGCGGCCCTCGCTCGACGGCACGCGCTGGATTGCCTGCCGGCGCGGCTTCTTCTTGCCGTACCGGTGCTGTCCCGTCTCTTCCGGCGGTTGTTCCTGGAGCATCTCCACGCGGCCTTCGCCGCCTTGTCCTTCTTCGACAAGCTCGCCGCTCTCACCGATCGCACCGTCTTCGAGGCTCGCCTTGCCGGCCTGCGAGCCCGCGAATGGGTGGTCTACGCCAAGCCCCCTTCGCCGGTCCCGAGCAGATGCTCGCTTATCTTGGCCGCTACACCCATCGCGTCGCCATCGCCAACAGCCGCCTCGTCGCGCTTGCCGACGGGCGGGTCAGCTTCCGCTGACTACCGCCATCACAACAAGTCCAAGGTGATGACCATCGCGGCTTTCGAGTTCATCCGCCGCTTCCTGCTCCATACGCTCGCCGACGGCTTCCATCGCATCCGCCACTATGGTTTCTTGCCAACGGTCATCGCGCAGCGAAGCTCGCCCAGTGTCGTCATCTTCTAGCGGTGCCAGCCCCGACGCCACCTCCATCCGCCGCCGACTATCGGAAGCGTTATTGTCAGCTCACCGGGCGCTCGCTCGACATCTGCCCCGCTTGCGGCGGGCGAATGGAACCGCTCGGCCCGCTGCCCCGCGGTTCGTTCCATCGAACCTCGACCCGGTGGGACACCTCATGACCACCCCAACTCCATGGACCGCTGATCACCGAGAAGTGCGACGCTTCGCTTCAGCACAGCGAGACCGACCGGCTCGTGCTCGCGCGGCTGACCGCTCTGCCAAATCGCCGATGTTGTCGTGGCTGTGCCGCATCGACCCCCCGGGTTCCCGCCCAATCACGTCGCAACCAGCACCCTCCCCTCACATGCTCCACCGCATCGCCTAGGTCATCAGCGTCATGCTGCATGGGTGGCGCGACTACAATCCCCATAGCCGCGCCCGCCATCCCGCGGTTTAGCTCAATCCGGCTTCAATGAGGTCGCGCGCTGCGGTCCGCCCGCTTTCGTTGGGCCGCGCGACCTCACAGAACCCTCAGGATTGAACCCTCAGGATTCCCGCCTTCGCGGCGCTTGCGCGGGAATGACGAGTAAACTACTGACATTTATAGATTCATTTCCGATCGGACACTTAGTTTAGATTAGCCGGATTGACCCTGGTGTCAGGTCGACGGTCCAGGATAAAGGGCCAGAACCGCGCTCGCTGCGGCCTGCGCTCGCTCTTCGATCTCCACCGGTGTAGGCGGAGCGGCGAGGCGCATCACGAGGCTCATCAGCAGATCTCCCCAAAGCAGCGCCCGGAATTGCGCGGCTACGGTCTCCGGGTCGGCATCCCCGAGCAGACCCTGTGCGGCGGCGCGTTCCAGAAAGGCGACAAGCGCGTTGCGGGTTGTCTTGCGCCTGCCTTCATCGAGCGCGCGCGCCACTTCTGGTGAGCGCTCAGCCTCGATGACCGCGAGGCGGAACAGAGCCGTCACCGCGGGATCGGAGACTTCGCGCACCAAGGTGGTCCCAAAATTGACTAGCGTTTTCTCTAGCGCATCCCGATCGGCAACCTGCGGCAAGGCGAGCGGCGAGCGCATGCGCGCCGCGCGCCCTTCGATCATGGCGGCAAGAATGCCCTGCTTGTTGCCGAAGATTGCATAGAGCTCACGCTTCGACACCTTGGCTCGCTTGGCAATCTCGCGCGTGCTCGTGCCCGCATACCCATGCTCCACGAGCGCCTCGAACGTCGCCACGAGGATGCGCGAACGAGCATCTCGTCGACCGGTGGCGGTTTCGGCACAGTCTCTGGGCACAGGTTCTGCGACTATCCGGCTTTCCCAGATCATCCAATCTCCTGAAAGAAGGTCGCTCGGCTCGTCGTCAACCGAGGATGATATACGAAACATCTTGACATGGTACCAGCCGGGACCAATTATGTTCGCTGGCGGTACCTTATGGTACCGCGACCGTGAGCCGATGAAGTGTTGAATTCCGATGCCAAAGACCCGGCCATTTCGACACAACCGGCGTACCGAGCGACAGGCTCCGCGCCGCGCGGGCTCACGCGCTCCCTCCTGATCGATGTGGCGATGCCGTGGATAGCGGTGCAGCTGCTCCAACGCGTCTGGGGGGTCCCGACCGTGCCGGCGTTCGGCGTGGCGGCGATGTTTCCTGCGACATCAATTCTCCTCTCCTGGGCGCGGCATCGCCGTGCGGAATGCATCGGCATCGGCGTGCTGGTCACCATTCTCAGCGGCATCGCGGTTGCGCTGTTGACCAATGACGTCCGCTTCGTGGTGCTGAAAGGTGCACCGGCATTCGCGCTGTTCGGCCTGGCGTGCCTGTTGTCACTGCGGCGAGAACGGCCGCTCATGTCCTTCGTCGGCCGCCAATTTACCGCCGGCGACGATGAGGCACGGGCACAAGCGTGGACGGCACGGCTCCAAATGGCCGGATTTCGGCGATCGATGCGGCTCTTGACGATCGTTTGGGGCTTGGCCGCCCTGGTCGAGGCGACGCTCGGGATCGCCGCAGCTTTCCTCTTGCCACCCGGCATTGCGCTTGTCGTCGAACCCATGCTCGGCATTGGCACCATAGCGGTGCTCTTCTCTTGACCTGGACCACCGCCCATGCGCGCCGGCTGCAGCGGCCGTCAGCGCCTGACCGCTAACCAGTAGCCATATCGGAGCACGGACATGACTGAGATTAGCAGGGCGGACAATGGCAACGGCGGCGGTATCACCGGTCCTGGTTTCCCGTCAGCCTCGCAAGCGACCTCGACAATGGGGCCGTCATCGGCGTCGATTTTCTCGGAAACCGCGTCGTCGCGTATCGGGATGCCGGGGGCCGCGCGGTCGTGCAGAGTGCCTGGTGCCCGCATCTCGGCGCCGATCTGTCGCTCGGTCAACGCGTCGATGGGCAGATCCGCTGCGCCTATCACCATTGGCGGTTCGACGCCGCCGGCAACTGTGTGCACATCCCAACCGGCGACAAGATCCCGCCGGGCGCTACGATCTTCAGTTATCCGGCCGCCGAGGCCTGGGGGCTGATATGGGCGTTCAACGGCGAAACACCGCTGTTCGCGGTGCCGCGCATCCCGGGGATCGAACAGGACGACCTCGCCTTCGCAGCGCGCGTGCGCGGCATCCGCCAGGTGCCGCCATGGGTCAGCACCAGCAACGGTGTCGACTTCCAGCACCTGCGCACATTGCACAATCTGCCGACGAGCGCACCCGAGACGATCGAGGTGCGGGACTACGCGATCGAATACCGAGTCGAAGCCACGGGCTACATGCAGCACGGGCTGATCACCGGAACCAACGTGTTCGCCCAGCATTTGCGGCGCCAAGGGATGGATGCGTTCATGCTGTTTGCAGGCGCGCCCGTGGATCAGCGCCGCTCGCGCAGCTTCAATGTCGTCGGAGTGCAGAAGACGAGTGACGGCAATGCCGAGCGGCGAGCCGTCGACACCGCACTTCGCGAGTTGTGCGGCTTTGTCGACAGACTGATTGCCGAGGACGAGCCGGTGCTCAACACGATGCGATTCCGCAAGGGCGTGCTGGTCGCCTCGGATCGCCACCTCGCCCGCTATCTCAAATATGTCAGGGAGTTTCCGCGCGGCGCGCCGCCCTCAGAGTGACTGCCCCTCACCCCACCCCCGGAACACTCACGCCGGCGGGTGGAGGTGAGGGGCCCTTCCAGCCGCCTCAGGGCGAGGCGTGACCCATGAAGATTTGCGGGATCGGCTGGCCCCATGGTCCGCCGGTGCCCTCGCCGCGTTCCAATATGTTAGGCGGGGTGTCGGCGTTGAGCACATCGGTATCGGCCCAGTGCTCGTGCACGCGGCCCCACGGATCGGCCCAGTAGTCGAACAGCTGGCTGCCGATCAGATGGCGGCCGATGCCCCACATGTGCTGATAGCCTTTGCCCGTCAGATGCTCGTGACCGACCATCACGTCGTCGATGTCGGCGGCCTCGTAGGAGAGATGGTTGAGGCCGCTCTTGTCGCCGCGAATGCAGAAGAAGGCGTGATGGTCGACGTACCCGTCGCCGCGGTCGAGGCGGTTGAAAGAGCCAACGATGTTGCTCTTCTCCCCGGCATAGAATTCATCCGAGCAGCGGAAGCCGAGCATTTCGCGATACCAGCCGAGCGTCTTCTCGAAATTCTTCGACATCACGACGAAATGGCCGAGCCGCTTGATGTGTGAGGGGCCGCGCTCGATGCGGAAGAGTTGACCCTTACGGCGATACTTGTCGTTGCCCGAATTGACCGCGGGGCGCGGCACCTCGATCGGTTCGAGCATCGCCATGACGTGCACAACTTCGACCTGGTAGCCGTCGGGATCGGTCAGGCGCACGCGCTTGCCGCCGCCGGGCTCGTCGATATCCTCAATCTTCGACGCGCCTTCAACCCGCGACACCTTTTCGAGGTCCTCCATGCTGGCGGCGTGCACGGCGATGCCGACGTAGCGGGGCTCGCCCAATTCGGTGACGTGGATGTGGTGCGGCGGATCGCTACCGCGCATGTAGAGTGCCGTCTTTGTCCGGTCCGCGCGGACCATGCCGAAATCGGTCAAAAACTCCTCTTGCTTGTCGAGATCGGGCGACCGCAGCCGTCCATAGGCGAGATCGAAGGCTTTGATCACAGGCATGTACAACCTCCCTGAAGAGAACCATGTCGGGCTAGTTTAGAACATTTCTTCGGCCAGGGGGAATCCCCGATTGCCCCGCCCGACCCCCTCGCGCCGAGGTGCGGCGAGCTGTAGAACACCCGAACCAGCAGAGGGAGCACAAAATGAGCTCGTTGGAGGAATACACCCGGAAGTACCAGACCGCGCGGATGGAGCGCCGCAACGGCATCCTGCAGGTCACCCTGCACACCGAAGGCCAGTCGCTGCGTTGGGGCTTTCTGCCGCACGGGGAACTGCCGGAGGCCTTTCACGACATCGGCGCCGACCGCGAGAACCGCGTCGTGATCCTGACCGGGACCGGGCCGGAGTTTTCCGGACCGCGCGCGACCCCAGGGACCTCTTCCTTCCCGTCGCGGCCGTCGATCGAGCGGATCGACCGGATCCATTGGGAGGGCCGCCACCTGCTGATGAACCTCTTGAACATCGAGGTGCCGGTGATCAGCGCAATCAACGGTCCAGCCTGGCGCCATTCCGAAATTCCGCTCTTATGCGACATCGTTCTCGCCGCCGACACGGCGCAATTCCAGGATTCGGCGCATTTCAACTCGGATGTCGTGCCGGGCGACGGCATGCACATCGTCTACCCGCTGCTGCTCGGGATGAATCGCGGCCGCTATTTCCTGATGACCGGCCAGACATTGGACGCCGCCGAAGCATTGCGGCTCGGCCTCGTCGCCGAAGTGCTGCCGGCCGACAAGGTTCTGGCACGCGCCTGGGAGCTCGCCGAGGATCTCACCCGAAAGCCGACGTTGCTCTTGCGCTATACTCGGCTGCTGTTCACCGAATATCTGCGGCGCCAAATGCACGACCTCCTCGGCTACGGGCTCGCCATGGAGAGCCTGGCATTGTTCGAAAAGCCGGAAGCGCCTACTGGCACATGACGGCAGAAAGTGTGAGCGAGGACCGGTTACGTGCTTGGATGGAAGTGAACCGGCTGAACTGGGACGACCGCACCGCCGTGCACCTGCGCAATCGGACGGGCTTCTACCCCATCGACCGGGTCAGGGCCGGAGACAATGCCCTCGGCGAGCCCGAAGACGCCGAGCTCGGCGGTGTGGCAAGCAAGCGGTTGGTCCATTTGCAGTGCCATTTTGGGCTCGACACGATCCGCCTGGCGCGGCGCGGTGCGATCGTCACCGGGCTCGACTTCTCGACCGCGGCGATTGCTGCGGCGCGCGCGCTGGCGGCCGAGCTCGGTGTGCCCGCGCGCTTCGTCGAGGGCAATGTCTACGACTCGCCGGCTCTCCTCGACGCCCAATACGATATTGCCTTTGTCACCTGGGGATCGATCATTTGGCTCCCAGATATCCGTCGCTGGGCGCAGATCGTCGCCGAGCTATTGGTGCCGGGCGGGTGGCTGTACCTCGCCGAGGGGCATCCTTCGACATTGTCGCTCGACGAGGTCGACGGCCGGCTGGTGGCCTTGCAGAGCTGGAGGACGCCGCCATCGGCACCCATTATTTGCGACGAGACGACGACATACACCGGCGATCCAACACCACTGGCCCACACCCGGAGCTACGAATGGTGTCATCCGTTGAGTGACATCATCGGCGGTTTATTGGAGGCAGATCTGCATTTGGATTTCCTGCACGAGCATCAGAGATTGCCGTGGCGTTATTTTCCGATGATGGAGGAGGCCGAGGACTGGGGTTACAAGCTGCCCGACGGTCACCCGCCGCTCCCAGTGTCATTTTCATTGCGGGCTTCGAAGCGCGTTGTCCGCTGAGCTCTCGGCGTCTTCGGAGAGGCGGCGATAGCGGGCTTGGCTGTTCGAGAGGTGCCGGCGCATTGCTGCGCGCGCCGCTGCGGGATCGCCCGATTGGATTGCCGCGAAGATTGCGCGGTGTTCCCCTTGGATCATTTCGAGGTAAGCGCGCTGGCCTTCGGCTTGGTGGGCGGCGACGCGGATGCTTTGGCGGGGGATGATGAAGCGGCCGAGATAGTCGAGAAAGGCCCAGAATTGCAGGTTGTTGGTTGCTGCGGCAACGGCGCGGTGGAATGCAAAATCTTCATCGACAGCGCTTTCGCGGCGCTCGATAGCGGCATCGATCCGGGCGAGCGCCTTGCCAACCTCGTGCCGCAGAGCCGATGTGGCGCGCGCCGCTGCGAGCCCAGCCGCCTCCACCTCGACACTTTGGCGCAACTCCATTACGTCGAGCACCTCTCTGATCGAGGGCAGGCCCCCGACGGTGAGTCGGAAAGGGCGCCGCCCGATCTCGGTCGCGACGAAAGCGCCCGCACCCTGCCGGGTGGTCACCACGCCGTCCGCCCGCAGAGCTGCTACGGCCTCGCGCACGACCGCGCGGCTGACGCCCATCGCAGCCGCCATTTGCTGCTCGGTCGAAAGGCGGGCGCCGGGCGGTAGCTTGGCGCTGATGATCTCGGCGGCAATACGCTCCGCGATCTCATGGAACAATTTCGGAGCGGGCGCGACTGGGCGCAGTGCGGAGGGCTTGCCGGCGCGCATGGGCGATGTTATGAATCCACAGTTGTCTGCTAACCTGACAAATAACATGGTCACGGATAAGCGAGCAAGGGAGACCCACATGATCGACAGACGCGAGGCGCTGCAACTCGTCATCACGGCATCGCTCTTTGCCCTAATCAGAGGCAGCGCGAGGGCGGCAGAGCAGAAGACCGTGTTCAAGGCCTCGGATGTCCACCCCGAAGGCTATCCGACGGTCCAGGCGGTCGAGAACATGGGCAAGAAGCTCGAAGCGGCGACCGGGGGGCGGCTCAGTATCCAGATGTACGCTTCGATGCAGCTCGGCGGCGAGAAGGAGGCGATCGAGCAGGCGCAGGTCGGCGCTTTGCAGCTGGCTCGCGTCAGCGTCGGTACATTGGGGCCGGTGGTGGACGATCTCAACGTTTTCAATCTGCCGTTCCTGTTTCGCGACACCGCGCATATGGATAAGGTGATCGACGGGCCGATCGGCCAGGAACTGCTTGACAAAGTCACCAACAATCCGAACACGCACCTCGTCGGTCTCGCATTCATGGATGCGGGCGCGCGCAACCTTTACGACACCAAGAGACCAATCAAGGACATCGCCGACGTCAAGGGTCTCAAGGTCCGCGTCATGGGGAACCCGATGTTCGTCGACATGATGAACGCGCTCGGCGGCAATGGCGTCGCGATGGGCTACGATCAGGTCTTCAGCGCATTGCAGACCGGCGTCGTCGATGGCGCCGAGAACAATCCGCCGAGCTTCTACTTCGACAACCATTATCAGGCCGCCAAATATTACACCCTGACCGAGCACCTGATCGTGCCCGAAATTCTCGTGTTCTCACGCCCGACCTGGGACACACTGTCGACGGACGATCAGGCGCTGATCAAAAAGCTGGCGCGCGAAGCGCAGCTCGAAGAACGCCGGTTGTGGAACGAGAAGGAGCAGCAGGCGATCGACAAGATGAAGGCAGCCGGCGTCGAGATCATCACGATATCCGACAAGACGCCGTTTCAGAAGGCGGTGAAGCCGGTCTGGGACAAGTACGGCGCCAAATACGCCGAGCTGATCAAGCGCATTCAAGCGGTCAACTGAGGCGGCCGGACGTCCCGGGGGGGGGGCGGCGATGCGGCTGCGGCTCCGCACTGCAATGGACACGCTTTACCGGGTCTGTGTCGTTGTCTCCGGATCGGCGTTGGTGCTGATCTCGGCGGTGATCCCGTGGGGTGTTTTCACCCGTTACGTCCTCAATAGCGCCGCGTCTTGGCCCGAGCCGATGGCGATCCTGCTGACGATTGTATTGACGTTTATCGGCGCTGCGGCGTGCTACCGGGCCGATACGCACATGCGCGTGTCGATTTTGGTGCGCGCGATGTCCCAGCCGTGGCGGCGCCTCATCGAGCCGCTTGCCGAGGTACTGACGGCGCTCCTCAGCCTGTTCATGATAATCTGGGGTGCAAGGCTTGTCGCCGCGACCTGGCATCAATCGATCGCCGAGTTTCCCGCACTGTCGGTTGGCGTGACCTATCTGCCGATTCCGATCGGCGGTGCGATCACCCTGCTCTTTGTCACCGAGCGACTGTTGATCGGGCGACCCCCGTCGAGCAGCGAACCGCATGGCGGCAACGTTACGTCCGGCTGACTACGCATGGAAATCCTGATCGTCATCGGCAGCCTGTTCATCTGCTTCGCCCTCGGCGTCCCAATCGCCTACGCGCTGGGCCTTGCCGCACTCGCCGGCGCGTATTGGATCGGCATTCCGCTCGAGGCCGTCATGCTTCAGGTGTCGAGCGGGGTCAGCAAGTTCGCTATGCTGACCATTCCGTTTTTCGTGCTCGCTGGTGCGATCATGGCCGAGGGCGGCATGGCGCGGCGCCTCGTGGCTTTCGCCAATGTGCTGGTCGGAATGGTGCGCATACGCGGCGGGCTATCTGCGGTCAACGTGCTGGCGACGACGTTCCTGAGCGGCATCTCGGGTTCGGCAGTAGCTGACACCTCGGCGATCGGGTCTGTGATGATCCCGCAGATGGAGAAAACCGGCTATCCGCGCGTCTTTGCCACCAATGTGACGATCAGCGCATCGGTCCAGGCATTGCTCGTACCGCCGAGCCACAATGCGGTGATCTACTCGCTCGCCACCGGCGGCACGATCTCGATCATCAGCCTGTTTATGGCTGGGGTCGCGCCAGGCCTATTGCTCGGCGCCTCATTGGTCGTGCTGTGTCTTGTGCTCGCCTATCGCGACGGCCACCCGCGCGGCGAAACCGTGGCATTGCGCGAGGCGGTCAAAATCGCGATCGATGCGCTCTGGGGATTGGTGACATTGGCGATCATCCTGGGCGGCATATTGGGCGGCGTGTTCACGGCGATCGAGGCGGGTGCGGTCGCGTGTCTCTGGGCGTTCTTTGTTACGATGTTCATCTACCGCGACTATCGCTGGCGCGAGCTGCCGCAGCTCGTCCACCGCACGATGCGCACGGTGGCGATGGTCATGACCTTGATCGCCTTCGCCGCGAGCGTCGGCTATGTCATGGCGCTAATGCAGGTGCCGGCGAGGGTCACGGCAATGCTGTTGACCTTGTCGAGCGACAAGAACGTGATCCTGCTGCTGATCAATGTCCTACTGCTCGTGTTGGGCTGCCTATTGGACATGGCGCCGTCGATCCTGATCTGCACGCCGATCCTGCTTCCGGTGGTCGTCAAATTCGGGGTCGATCCGGTGCATTTCGGTATGATCATGCTGTTAAACCTCGGCATCGGGTTGTGCCATCCGCCGGTCGGCGCGATCCTATTTGTCGGCTGCGCCGTCGGCCGAGTGACGATCGAACAGGTCGTACGCGAGATTTGGCCGTTCTACGCGGTCATGTTCATTGTGCTGATGCTGGTCACCTATATCCCGTCGATCTCGCTGTGGCTGCCGCACCTGCTGTCGTTGTGATACCCGGCGGCATTGCCGCGGCCTCGTACCCTCCCGCCGACTCCACCGATTCCCGCAATTCGTGGTTAATTTTCAGATATAAATTGCAACCCAGTTAGAATTGTCGCATTATATCGGTTGCATCGTTACGTCCCCCAACGATGCACATTCGCCTGTCGGACCGGCACGCCGGCAAGGCGGCAGAAGCCCCGGTCGTCCCCGACCGGGGCTTTTCTGCAGCAGCATCTCGTGCGCCCTGCGACAATCTCCTTTTAAAAACCTTCTCCATAAAAAACTCGCAATCGCAGTCGATCGAAATGTACTGGAGGATGATTTACGGGTTTCGGCTGCGGCTCGAAGCCGCGATCGAACCCGGTTGAGGGTGCAAGGGGCTTCGATCGACGTGCGCGCTCGGAAAAGGCATAATTGCAGCAGTCGAGACCAGAGGATACGAATTTGGCCGCTACGGGACCATCGACGACCTACCGTGAGGCGGAGCCGGGTGGGGGCGGTCCGCCGGCCGCCGAACCCGGTCCGCTTCCGCCTGGCTTGCTCTACCGGCCCTGCGATCCGACCGGGCTGCCGTTCAAGCTGGTCGGCGAACTCGAGGATCTCTTGGAACCGATCGGCCAGGACCGCGCGGTCGAAGCGGTGCGGTTCGCTGTCGCGATGCGGCGTAAGGGGTATAACGTCTATGCGCTTGGCGCCGGCGGGACGGGCAAGCACACCATCGTCCAAGATCTGCTGAGGCACCGGGCCGAGAGCTCGCCGACACCGCCCGACTGGTGCTACGTCAACAACTTCACCGACCCGCAGAAGCCTCGCCGCCTGCAGCTCCCTCCGGGTCGCGGCAACGGATTGCGCGATGCAATGAAGCGGCTCGTCGAGGAGTTGCGCGCTGCCTTGCCGGCGGCCTTCGAACGTGACGACTACCGAGCGCGGCGCGACGTGATCGACCAGCAGTTCAAGCAGCGCAGCGAGCAAGCGTTCGGCGAATTACAACGGCGAGGCGAACAAAAAGGCATCAGCATGTTGCGCACGCCGATGGGGTTGGCGCTGGCACCACGGCGCGACGGCAAGGTGTTGACGCCCGAGTTGTTTGAGGCGCTGCCAGAGGCGGACCGCGAGCGCATCCAGCGCGATCTGGAAGAGATGCAGGGCGAGCTCGAAGCGGTCATGCAGAAAGTGCCGCAATGGGAACGCGAGCATCGGGAGGCTGTCCGCGAGCTCAATCGCAACACGACTGGTGCGGCGATTGCGCTGATGATGGACGAGCTGCGTGCCGGCTATTGTGAGCTGCCCGATGTCGTGCAGCACCTCGACGCAGTCGAGCAGGACATCAAGGAGAACGCGGACGACTTTCTGACCCCGGCGCAACCGCCTCAGGGAACACCGACCCCGGCTCCGGTCGAGGAAGTCGTGACCGAGGCGCGCTTCCGCCGCTACCAGGTCAATGTCATCGTCGACAATGGCGGCCAGCACGGCGCCCCGGTGATTTACGAGGACAATCCAACCCATCAGACTTTGGTCGGGCGAGTCGAGTACATGGCTCGCTTCGGCACCCTCGTCACCGACTTCAACCTGTTGACGCCCGGGGCATTGCACCGCGCCAACGGCGGCTATCTGATGCTCGACGCGCAACGCCTGCTCACCGGGAATTTCGGCTGGGCTTCGCTGAAGCGCGCGCTCAATGCCGGCGAGATCCGCACCGAGACCCTGGAGCAGTTGCTGAGCCTGGCGAGCACAATCTCGATCCAGCCCGAGCCGATTCCGCTCGACGTCAAGATCGTGCTGCTCGGCCCGCCATTGCTCTATTACCTGCTCAGCGGAGCCGACGACGATTTCAAAGAGCTGTTCAAGATCGCCGCTGACTTCGATGACCGGGTCGAGCGCACGCCGGAAACGACGTTGCTCTATGCGCGCTTTATCTCCGGGGTGGTGCGCCGCGAAAAGCTGCTGCCGTTCGACCGCGGCGCCGTGGCCCGCGTCATCGAGCGGGCCGCGCGGCTCGTCGGCGATGCCGATCGGCTATCTGCCGGGCTGCGCGAGATCATCGATCTCTTGCAGGAGGCCGACCAGCTGGCAGCCGGCGCCGGCAAGACTACAGTCACGGCTGCCGAGGTGCAAAACGCAATCGATGGGCAGTTCCGGCGCGGCGATCGGATCTATCGCCGCCTGCAGGAGGAGATCGGCCGCAAGACGATCCGCATCGAGACCGACGGCGAACAAATCGGCCAGGTGAATGGGCTTTCGGTGATGACCCTTGGCGGTCTCTCGTTTGGCAACCCGAGCCGCATTACCGCCCGCATCCGGCTCGGTCGCGGCGAGGTCGTCGACATCGAGCGCGAAGTCGAGCTCGGCGGCCCGTTGCATTCCAAGGGCGTGCTGATCCTGAGCGGCTTTCTCGGTGGGCGTTTCGGCAGCACCCGGCCGCTTTCACTCAACGCCAGCCTCGTCTTCGAGCAATCCTATGGCGGTGTCGATGGCGACAGCGCCTCTGCCGCCGAGCTTTTCGCCCTGCTGTCGGCGCTTGCCGAGGCGCCGATAAGCCAGTCTTTCGCCGTGACCGGTTCGGTCGACCAGCTCGGCCGGATCCAGGCGATCGGCGGTGTCAACGAGAAGATCGAAGGTTTCTTCGACGCGTGCGGGATTAACGGCTTTACCGGGCGCCAGGGTGTCATCATCCCCGCGAGCAACGTCAAGCACCTGATGCTGCGACAGGATGTGGTTGCCGCGGCGGCTGAGGAGCGATTCCGCATCTTCCCGATCGACACCGTCGATCAGGGTCTGGCGTTGCTGACCGGTCTTGCGGCGGGCGAGCCCGATGCGGAGGGCGATTACCCGGCCGGCACCATCAACCATCGCATTGCCGCGCGGCTCGACGCCTTCGCCGCCAAAGCCGCCGAGCTGGCTCGCAATACCGCCATCCCTCAGGCCCGCGCATGACACAAAAGATCAAGCGCGTCATTGTACCGCTTGACGCGGCATCGGAAACCGGCACAGCAATCGACACGGCGGCCCATCTGGCGGCGGGCTGGCGGGTTCCGTTGCACGGCGTCTTCATCGAGGACGAGGAACTGATCGATTTAGCCAGGCTGCCGTTCGCGCGTCAGGTCACCCTCAGTGCCGGGCTCGAGCTGCTGACCAAAGACCACATCGAGGACTACTTCCGTGCCTTCGCCGAGCGGGCGCGGCGCGAGCTCGCCGCGGCGGCCGACCGGCATGAGGTGACGTGGTCGTTTGAGGTCGTGCGCGGTCCGCTCGACGCGCTCCGTGGCGAGCACGATTTTGTCGTCGCTGGCCCGGCGACCCGCCCGATCGGCGACCATTTCCGCATCTCGTCACACTGCTGGTCGTGGATGGCAACCATCGCGCGGCCGTTCCTGCTGGCGAAGCGCGAGTGGGAAAGCGGCGGATCTGTTCTCACCTTGCTGCGCGGTCGCGGTCCGGAATCGGCGCGCACACTCGATATCGCCGCGCAAATCGCCGGCTTCCGTAGTGGCTTTCTGACGGTGGCTGGAGCCCCCGATGTCGCCGGATCGGACGATTTCACCGCGTGGGTTTCTGAGCTTCTCGAAGGGCATTCATTGAGGCTTCAGACCGAACCAGCGGCGACTGAACCGGCCGCCCTGCGGCAACGAATCATCGAGCTCGACTGCCGGCTGCTGGTCCTCGAAACGAGCGAGCAGGAAACGCAGCCGGACGAGTTACGCGAGCTGGTCGAGCAGCTGGCCTGCGACGTTCTGATCATCCGCTGAAGGGAAGGCGCCGACAAACCGAGCTTCGACGAGAGCTTCGGCGTCAGGCTCATGATCGAGTGCGATGTCCTGCGATGACGGGTTTGCACCCGGCGTCGCGTACTACGCAGGCTCCCGCCAATCAGTTGTCACGACCCGGACGTAAATGAGTGCGGCAAGCGTGATGCACTCCTCCACGTCGATCTGACCCTTGCCGCTGACCTTGCCGCTGTCCCGAGCAGCGATCAGCGTGGCTGCGGCCTGCACGCAGGCGGCTTTCATAACGGGTTTCTCTTCGGGGGTCATGAGGCAGATCTCCAATAATCTCTCAACAAGAAGCCGAGCGCGCTAGTTCCCTCGTGATACGGGAGAGGGGTTGCTTAATGGTTAAGAGCGCGGTCGCGACGCGCTGCCGGCTCGATCGCTCAATCGCTCCAGAACTCAATCGCCTCAGAATTTGTTAGCCGCCATATCAGAACATGCTTGTTGAAATTCTTTAGGCATGAAGGATGCGCGGCGACCTTTCGCCGGCTCAGGCTCGCCCCGAGGCGCTGTAGCTGCGAACGCGGTCGTCGGTCCGCTGCTCGGACGGCGAGGAGCACCGAGGGCACGGCATTAACCGGATTCAGGCGGTGTTAATCTTTACGACGCCAAAGTGCTCTCCACGTTCCTCACGGAAAGAGTACGGGCCGTGAAAACCGCAACTGATCGCGCCGCCGCGGCGATAGAAGCGGCAGAAATAATGTTCGCTAACGAGATGGGCGCCACCTTGGACCTCGGCCCGGCCGCAAAAGTGGCCTTGGTCTCAAAGATCGCCGCCGCGATCCAGGCTGCCGTAGCCGAAGAGCGAGAGAAGCTCATTGCGACGTCAAACAGGCGGTCGGGGTAGGGCCTGCAATAATCGGCTAGCCAGCGGTTATAGGCACGACGCATCGCGGCGGCGAGCCGGTGCTCCTCGACCGCGCCGGCCAGCGGGCTGACGCTCGGATCAAGGAAAGCGGCGCCGATCCCGTCGAGATCCATATCGACGATGCGGGTGTGAGGATCGAACCCACCCTTGCGCTCCTCGGAAGAATTTCAGGCGGTCGGCCCTGACGACGTCTTGTCGGACACCGATCGCACCCAGACCGGCACGCCGGTGTCGTCACCGCCCGCAGGGCTGTTTGGCACTTTTCGCCTCGGCCTTGTTACCGTAGCGTGTGAGCATCAGGCGATTGCTGGAATTGGGCCTATGTCTTACGCTACCGGTAATGCTGCAGCCCGCTCATCACACCTCGGGGGCCTGTCTGCGCTCGGCCTCTCGGCGCTGGGGGTGGTCTTCGGCGATATCGGGACGAGCCCGCTCTACACGCTCAAGACGGTTCTGATCCTCACCCGCAGAACTCCCAATGCTGCGGTTACGCTCGGCGTGCTATCGCTCGTGATCTGGACCTTGATCGTGGTGACGACGATCAAATACGTGTCGGTAGCGATGCGCGTCGACAATGACGGCGAGGGCGGCATCCTAGCACTGATGTCACTGCTCGGCGTGAAGCGACAGCATCGCCCCGTCATCATCGCGGTCGGTCTCTTCGGCGCGGCGCTGATCTATGGCGACGGGGCGATCACGCCGGCGATTTCTGTGCTCTCGGCGTTGGAGGGTCTGGAAATCGAGTTTCCCGCCTTTGCCACCTATGTGGTCCCGGTCTCGGTTCTGATCCTTGTGGCATTGTTCGCCATCCAGCCCCAAGGCACCTCGCGGATCGGCCGAATGTTCGGTCCGATCATGGCGCTCTGGTTCGCGGTAATTGCGCTGCTCGGGCTCTGGGGTATTTACCGGTACCCCTCGGTTCTCATCGCAATCGATCCCCGGTACGGGCTCAGCTATCTGATCTCTGGCGGAAGCAAGGGATTTCTCGTTCTCGGCGGGGTCTTCCTGTGCGTCACCGGTGCCGAGGCACTGTACGCGGACATGGGTCATTTCGGCGCCGGGCCGATCCGGCTCGCCTGGTCCGCGATCGTCTTCCCGAGCCTCGTTTTGAATTACGCGGGCCAGGCAGCTCTGGTTCTCGACGGCGCCCCGATCTCGGGCAACATCTTCTACCGCCTGTGCCCCTCTTCCCTGCTGCTGCCGCTCATCGTGCTGGCTACGATCGCGACGATCATCGCCAGCCAGTCAATCATAACCGGCGCATTTTCGATGACGCGCCAGGCGATACAGCTCGGTTGGCTGCCGCGGGTGCACATCACCCAGACCTCGGCGGAGGGTTACGGTCAGATTTACGTGGGTGCGGTCAATTGGCTCCTGATGCTCGTCACCATCGGACTGACGGTCGGCTTCGGCAAATCCGACAATCTCGCCTCGGCCTATGGGATCGCCGTCTCGGCCACGATGCTGATGACTTCGGCGCTGCTGTTCATCGCCATGCGCGAGATCTGGGAGTGGAGCGTCATTGCGGCAGGCGCGGTGGCAGGCGCCTTCTTCCTCGTCGATGCCGGCTTCTTCGCTGCGAACGCCGCGAAGGTGGCGCAGGGTGGATACGTGCCGCTGATCCTCGCTGCTCTCGTGTACGGGGTCATGTTGATTTGGCATTTGGGAGCGACCGCGGTCACCGCCCGCCTTCAGGATGAAGTCACGCCGGTCGATGCCTTCATGGCAAAAATCGTGCAGCAAGGCATCCCGCGGGTTCCCGGCACCGCGGTATTCTTGACGCGGACCCAGCGGGACGTGCCGCCGGTCATGGTGTGGCACGTCAAGCACAACCGTGCATTGCACGAGAAATTGCTCGTTCTGACGGTCACCACCGAGTCGGTGCCGTGGATCGAGGAGACCAAACGGCTTACCTTCGGAGAAATCGCGCCCCGCTTCTGGCGCGCGGCAGCGCTATACGGCTTTATGGAGCGGCCGGATATTCCGGCGCTGCTGCACCATGCGCACGGCCTCGGGTGCACTATCGATCTCTCCGACGTCACCTATTATGTCGGCCACGAAACCGTCGTGCCCGGCGATGATCAAAAAGCCTTACCGCGAGTGACGGAGGCATTGTTCGCCTTCATGCAGCGCAACTCCGCCCATCTGACCGAATACTTCCGACTGCCGGCCGATGCGGTCGTTGAGATCGGCCGACAAGTCTCGATCTGAACCCGGATCAAGGAGGTCTGAACATGCAGCTCGCTGGCAAAGTGGTTCTGGTCACGGGGGCGCAACAGGGGATCGGTCGCGCGATGGCATTGGAATTTGCCGCGGTTGGGGCCGACGTCGCGATCAACTGGCTCGATGACGATGGCGCCGCCCAGGGGGTTGCTGATGGGGTACGCGCTTGCGGACGGCGAGCGGTTTTGGTCAAGGCAGATTTGGGCCATCTGGAGCAAGTGCGGGCGATGGTGTCGGCCGCCCAAGAAGGGCTCGGCCCGATCGACATTTTGATCAACAACGCCGGGGTGTTTCCACGCGCACCTTTCCTCGAAATGACGGAGCGCGACTGGGACCATGTCTTGGACGTCAACCTGAAGGGTTCGTGCTTTTGCGCCCAGTACGTTGCCAAAGCGATGGTCTCGGCCGGGCGGCAGGGAGCGATCATCAACATCGCCTCGGGTGCGGCACTGCGCGGCTCGCCACACGGTGTGCATTACGTGGCGAGCAAGGGCGGGGTGCTGTCGCTGACCCGGGCGATGGCGCTGGAGCTCGCTCCCTACCGCATCAGGGTCAATGCGATAGCACCCGGGCTCACAGACACCGCCCAGCCGCGTTATGGCAGCAGCGAGGCGGAAATCGCCGAGATGGCACGCTCGATCCCGCTCGGCCGCATGGCGCAACCGGACGAGATCGCCCAAGCCGCGGTGTTTCTGGCATCAGACAACGCCGGGTTCGTCACCGGTCAGACCCTGCATGTAAACGGCGGTTCCTATCTGGCGTGACATCGGGCCCGTCGCGCCGGAGGATGCGCCGAGGCCGGTCGATCAGCCGGCGGAGCGCAGCGCCCCCGCGTGATGAAAGCGGCTGAGGAAGGCGCGGGTGCGCGGGTTCGCCGGGCGCACCAGGACCTCGTCGGCCGGCCCGTGCTCGGCGATCGCCCCGCCGTCCATGAACAGCACGTGGTCGGCGATGTCGCGAGCGAAAGTGATCTCATGCGTCACGACGATCATCGTGGTGCCGTCTTCGCCGAGCTGCCGCATGACCGCGAGCACCTCGCCGACCAGTTCGGGATCGAGTGCGGAGGTGACTTCGTCGAACAGCATCACCTCGGGCGACATGGCGAGCGCGCGGGCGATGGCGACGCGTTGCGCCTGCCCGCCCGAGAGCTGGGCCGGGTAGCTCGGTTCCTTGCCGGCCAGACCGACTTTGGCGAGGAGGCCGCGCGCCAAGTCTGCCGCGGCGCGACGGTTCATGCGTTTGACCGTGACCGGCCCCTCCATGACGTTCTGCAGCGCCGTCATGTGCGGGAACAGCTCGAAATGCTGGAACACCATGCCGATGCGTGAGCGATACGCGGCGAGCTTGCGGCCGACGAGGGCCTTTCCGCCGCCGCCGAAAGTGATCTGCTGCGCGCCGACCCGAATGGTCCCCGAGGTCGGCTCCTCGAGCAGATGGACGCAGCGCAGCAAGGTCGATTTACCGCACCCACTCGGTCCGATCAGCACCACCACCTCGCCCCTGGCGACGCCGAGGGAAACGCCGCGCACAGCCGGCACCGGGCCGTAGTTCTTGACGAGGTCAGTGACCGCGATCATCGGGCGGTGCCGGTCGTCCTCACCGGTCAACCCGCGTCTCCAGCCTTTTCGCAAACAAGGTCAGCGGATACAGCATGATGAAATAGATGGCCGCGGCGGTCGTGTAGACCTCGAGGGGGCGATAGGTCTCGGCGGTGATGATCGAGCTCGTATACATCAAGTCGGGCACCGCTACGACATAGAGGAGTGCCGTGTTCTTCAGCTGGGTGATCGATTGGTTGACGAGCGGCGGAACCATCCGGCGCACGGCCTGCGGCAGCACGATCCGACGCATCAGCCGGGTGTAGGTCATGCCGAGCGCACGGCCCGCCTGCCACTGGCCGCGGCCGATCGACATCACGCCGGCACGGAAGATCTCGGTGCAAAACGCACCCATGTAGAGCGTCAGGCCGAGCCCCGCCGCCAGCCAGGCCGGCAATGAGAAATTCAGCAGGATCGGCAGAGCGTAGTAAAACCAGACGATCTGTATCAGCAGCGGCGTGCACCGGAAGATCTCGACATAGCCCTCGAGCGGCAGGGTGATCCAGCGCTTTCGGCCGAGCAATGCCAGGCCGCAGAAGACGCCGATGACGATGCCGCCCACGACCGTCGCCACCGAATAGAGGAGCGTTATGACGATCCCGTGCCACCAGCGGTCGGTATCGGCGAGGACCATCGCCAGGTCCCAGTGATAATGCATATGGCGTATCCTTTAGCGCAGCCGGCGCGCCCTCACCCACCTAGCCTTGCGGGCTCGGTCCCCGCTCCCGAGAAAACAGAGCAGGCCGGAAGCCGCCCCCTCACCCTCCCGCTTCGCGGGTCCCTCCCTCTCCCCGCGAGCGGGGAGAGGGTTGGGGTGAGGGGCGCCCGCGCCACTTCGCTCAGAACCGGACGTTCTCCGGAATGTTCGTCGCGCCGGCGCTGTCGAGATACTTCTTGATGCGGGCGTCGGTGTAACCGAGCAGATTGTTCCACTCGGCCCAGGCCTGCAGGAACTTTTGCAGGGTGTTGTTGTCTTCGCGCCGCAAGCCGACGTAGGAGGGAAGATAGACGGTCGGCGTCGGCAGCACGAAGTCGCCGAGATCCGGGTTGCGGTTCTTCGCGACGAGCGCCCCAAAGACAGCGGTGACCATCGCATCGGCGCGTCCCGAGGTGACAGCGAGCGCGATAGAGGCGACGTCGTTCAACTCGACGCGGGTCGCCTTTGGCGCCACCTTCTGCAGGATGACGACATCCGCCGAGCCGAGCATCGCCGCGACCTTGACTTCCGGCTTGTTGTAATCCTCCCAGGTGCTGGCCTTGAACCCGTTGTGGTTGACCGCGTACCAGTAGAGATTGTAGGCAGGGCCGGCGAAGTCGATCACCAATGCCCGTTTCGGCGTTGCTTGCAGCCCGAACTGCAGGTCGGTCTTGTTGGATTGCAGGTCGAGGACGCACGTCGCCCAAGTCGTCTCCACGGGAACGGCTTCGACACCCATCTCCTTGGCGACGTCCTCGACCATCTCGACCAAGAACCCCGTCCACTTGCCGCTCGTCTTGTCGCGATACCAATTGGGTGGGTAGTCGACCGCACCGTAGCGCAGCTTGCCAGTGCGTTTGATCTGGTCCCAGGTCGATTCTGCGGCGGCGGGCACCGCCGCCAGCATCACAGCGGCTGCGATCGCGGCGACGATCGACACCAGCAACAATTTGGCTCGCATATCCCTCTCCCGTCCGTGATTGGTTTCTTTCGAACTCGTGCCTCGCTACGGAGCATCGTATCCCTCGGCGTGAACGCTGCAAGATTCCTGCCGTAGACACTCTCGCCGGCACAGAGGATCATCGCGATCGCGGCCGCGCAGATACGGCGAGAGAGGGAGGGCCAGGATGGTCAATTTGGATCCCAACCAGGCCCGTGGCGGCAAGACGGTTTACGGTGCCTGCGTCGGCATCCTGATGCTCGAAACCCGCTTTCCGCGTATTCCGGGCGACATCGGGCATGCCGCGACCTGGCCGTTTCCGGTGCTCTACAAGGTCGTGCGCGGCGCCACCGGCGAACGAGTGACGACGGCCGGGGCGAACGACCGCTCGACCGGATTGCTCGACGCCTTCCTCGCGGCCGGCGCCGAGCTGGTGCAAGACGGCGCCGACGGGATCACCACGAGCTGCGGGTTTCTGTCGATCTATCAACGCGAACTGGCGGCGCATTGCCGCGTCCCGGTCGCGGCATCGGCGCTGATGCAGATCCCGCTCGTCGAACGGCTGTTGCCGCATGGAAAACGGGTTGGCGTCCTGACCTTCTCGGCAGCGCTGCTCGGCAGCGATCACCTCGTCGCCGCGGGTGCGGCTCCCGACACGCCGGTCGTCGGCACCGAACGCAGACGTGAATTCTGGCGTGTCATGGCGGGTGACGAGATCACGCTCGACATCGCCGCGGCGCGCCAGGACATTCTCGCGGCCGGGGACGAGTTCGTCGCGGAGCACCCGGAAGTCGGCGCCGTCGTGGTCGAGTGCACGAACATGGTCCCGTTCGCCCGCGCGCTGCGGCAGCGGCTGAACATGCCGGTCTACGACATCTACAGCTTCGTCACCTGGTTCCATGCCGGCTTGAGCCCTCGCGGCTTTTGCCTGCCCGGCGATCCCCTCTAGCTCCCATCGAAGGAGCATTGCCAAGAATGACCGTCGGCTCAGACGGGTTATCGCCTGCCAGACCGACGTGCGAAGACCTAACGCACCCAGAGTTCCCGGATAGGTCCTAAAGATCCAGCCGAAAACAATGACGAGCAGGAAATATACCGCATCAGCAATTGGGCTTTGCGGCACGTCTCGCAGCTGCGCCGGTTGCTTTGATAAACTCGTGCCGGGGAATGTTGAGGATGGCGAAGCGCCGACGCTCCTGTGGGAATGTCTCGAAATCCGCCTCGATCAACATCTCGACAGTCTCTTCCCTGGAAGATATCTCCACACGAACAGCGCATCGCTAAGGTCAATCTCATGGCGTCTTCCGTTCTTTCCTCGAATGATGGCGTGGGGCATTACCATCTCTCTAAAGTCTTGGGGCCGAGGGGACGACAAAACCTTTCGACCGTGTGTAGAAAGCTTTGGATCATTACCGGCTTCGGGATATAGGCATCGCAGCCGCTCTCGAAAGCCTTTCTTTCGTCGTCGGGCATCGCAAAAGCGGTAACGGCGATGACTGGTATGTAACTTGTCTGATGGTCGCGTTTAAGCAGGCGAGTTACGCCGAGCCCACATAGATCAGGCAATTGTATATCCATGAGAATTAGGTCGGGTGTATGATGCCGGGTTAGCCTTATAGCTTCCCGACCGTGCCCAGTCGTCAATGTTTCGTAGCCATGGACACTAAGAACGTCATTCAGCAGTCTTAAGTCCAGCGCGTTATCCTCGACGATTAAGATTCGCATTCGATGTGAATTTTCCTCCTATGCTGCTGCATTTGTAGGGGCGCGGATATAAATATCGCGAGCCTCTTGCAGAAATGCGGAAATGGCTTGGTTTCTTCACGCTGGCGCTAGTTCAAGCGGGGAGCGGGAAGGGCTGACGGTTGAAGAGGCGGACGAGAGCGTCAGCGGCCAGGGCGGCGA
>Ga0209656_10000112_pt1 | contig 51493 bp, 57 predicted proteins | sample BogFormECP12_OM2_FD_188239 | JGI IMG/M metagenome (GOLD analysis project Ga0209656, IMG submission 188239) | Bog forest soil microbial communities from Calvert Island, British Columbia, Canada - ECP12_OM2 (SPAdes) (version 2) | ecosystem: Environmental > Aquatic > Freshwater > Wetlands > Bog ...
CGATCTCGACACCGGTTATGGCAATGCCGTCAATGTCATGCACGTCGTCGGTGCTTACGCTCGCGCCGGGGTGGCCGGCGGCCCGCGCTGCGTGCGGCGAGCGCGACTTGTTGGTGGTCGCCGATCTCGGGCTCGAAGAGGCTCTGAAGCGAGCTCACGCGTACGCCGAAGCCGGAGCCGATATGGTCCTCGTCCACTCCAAGCAAAAAGCACCCGAAGAAATCGTCGCCTTCGCGCGGCGATGGCAGGGCGAGGCCCGGCTGATGGTGGTTCCGACGGCCTATCCCGATCTCACCGAGGCCAGGATCCGCGAGCTCGGCAAAATCGGCATCTTGATCTACGGCAATCATGCCCTTCGTTCCGCGGTTGCCGCGATGCGGCAGGTGTTTGCCGAGATCCGCGCCGACGGCGGCATCCACAACGTCGACAGGCGCATCGCTTCGGTCGAGGAGATTTTCGAGCTGCGGGTTGCAGAGATGAAGTCGATCGAACAGAAATATCTGCGGTAAGCCGATCGCGGCGCGGCACCCGGTCAGAGCGCTTCACCCTGGGAAGGGACCGGTGCTATCCTCACGAGGTTAATGCGAGGAGGAACCGATGGCGAATATCCCGGGTGCAGTGACCGATCCCAGCCGCGTGCGTGGCGAAGCGATCGAGCTCAAGAGCGGCGGCGACACGATCCGAGGCTATCTCGCCCGGCCGAGCCAACCCAGCCGTAATCCCGGCATCGTCGTCATCCACGAAGCCTTTGGGCTCGTCGAGCACATCCGCGACATCGCCCGGCGCTTTGCGAATATCGGCTACAACGCGCTGGCGCCCGATCTCTATACCCGTGCCGGAGGGCCGTCCGATCCGAACGACATGGCCACGGTTATGCCGGTCATGTTCGGCAAGCCGGACGCCGAGGCGGTCCGCGATCTCGAAGCGGCGGCGGCGCATTTGCGCGGGCTCTCCGGCGCCACGGCAAAAGTCGGCGCCATCGGCTTTTGCTCAGGCGGACGCCAGACATTGCTGTTCGCGTGCAGCAGCGACAAGGCCGACGCGGCAGTCGACTGCTGGGGCGGGTTCATCCATCGCGCGACCCCGGACGCCGAGACCACGCCGGCCCGCCCGACCCCAGTCATCAACTTGGTCGACCGCCTATCCTGCCCGCTCTTTGGCGTGTTCGGTGAGGAGGACCAGAATCCGACCGTGGCACTGTCCGAGGAGCTTCGCACGCGCGCGCAACGCGCCGGCAAGGACGTCACGATCAAGGTTTACAAGAACGCCGGTCACGCCTTCCTCGCCGACTACCGGCCGAGCTATCGCGAAGCGCCGGCCGCCGAGCTGTGGTCGGATGCCGTCGGGTTCTTCGACAAGCACCTGAAGGGTTGACCAAAAAGCTGGCGCGGCCGCCTTCCGAGGTCAAATTCGACCGCCGCGGCGCCTGTCTTTCAGTCCGGCAAATCGAAAAACTTGCACCAGCCGCTCGGGCTGATGTCGCCCTGCACGACTTGGCAGGATCCCGGCGGACGAAACAAGGTGCAGGCGGCGCAGGAGAGGCCGTTCTTCGGCCGATCTTGATACTCGGCTTCGGCCTGCGACATCTTCTGCTGCGCCATCAGCCCCGATGTCCAGAGGACTACCGACGCGCCGGAGACTGCCACTCGTAGAAGATTCCGCCGCAGCAGCCTGGGAGATGCGTTTGACAACTGTTGCGCTAGAAAGCTAGCCTCGTTCGACGAGAGCAGACCCAGTTCGAGGAGCGCCGGATCATGTCGCAAGAAGTCTCACCGCGTCTCAGCCATATCGGGATTTATGTCACCGACCTGCCGAAGATGATCGACTTCTACACCAATGTTCTCGGCTTTGTGGTCAGTGATGCGGCATCCGACGGACGCATCACGTTCCTGAGCCGCAACCCCAGCGACCACCACCAGGTGGTCCTCGTACCGGGCCGCAAGACCGAGCTCGAAACGCCGATGATGCAGCAGATCTCGTTCAACGTCGGCGCGCTCGCCAATGTCCAGCGCGCCTTCCGCAAAGTGCGCGGGGCCGGCTGCCAGGGCATAAGGCCGGTCAGCCACGGCAACGCCTGGTCGGTCTATTTCCACGATCCCGAAGGCAATCGCATCGAGATGTTCTGCGACACGCCGTGGTATGTGTCGCAGCCCTGCGGCTTCGAGATCGACCTCGACAAGTCCGAGGAGGAGTTGCACCGCGAGACCGAAGCGCACTGCCGGACCCTGCCGGGCTTCAAGCCGATGGAGGAATGGCGGGCCGAAATCTCTCGGAAGATCGCGGCGAAGCTCGAAGCCTGACCCGCCGCGAAGCGCGCGCGAGTTCTTGGGTAGCAACGACCAGGCGTGGTAGAGTCTCCCAATTCTCTCCCCGCGATGAGTGGGTAACAAGCGAGGGCACGATGAGCAAACGACCGATGTATCTGCAGCACGTCAACATCTATGTCCGCAACGCCGAACGGTCAAAGGAGTGGTACGAGGACCTGCTCGGATTGCACACCTACGAGTACCGCCCGGGCTGGGCCGCCTTCATGTCGGCCGACACCGACCAGTCGCACGAGGTCGCGCTGATGCAGCTCGGCGAGGACGCGCCGCTGCAGCAGAAGGGCCAAGTCGGGCTCAACCACATGGCTTGGCGGCTCGAGAGCCTTGACGATCTCAAGGATTTCTATCACCGCATCAAGGCAAAGGGCTGGCCGATCGAGCACATTTCCGATCACGGCATCTCGCTCGGCATCTATACGCGCGATCCCGACGGCAACGGCGTCGAGGTCTTCTACGAGATGCCGCGCGCCGAATGGCCGGCCGACTACCACATCTTTTCGCGCGACAAGGTCGGCCGCGGCCGCTTCCCGGGCCCGTGGGACGCGGAGATCCGGGCCGATGGGCCGCCGGTGCCGCAGGCGCAGCCGGTTGCGGCGGAGTAGGAGCTGGTCATCCCGGACGGCGGGGGTGACCGCTGTCCGGGATCAATTTTTGCCCTGGAAATCGGATTCGCGGCCCGCCCGCTTTGTGTTGTTTTCGCTCCCTGAGGGCCGAACGGAATCCGTTGATCAGCGATGCGAAATTCGTTGTTTCTCGGCGTCGCACATGTTGATCTAACAGATTGATACAATTGGCTATTTTGGGTGGTGAGCCAGGTGTTGCTCGGGTTGTCGTCGCGATTTTCGTTGTATTCGCCGCGTGATCAACCCGAATTGCGGACCCAGCCGTAGCGCAGATTGCTGCGGCCCGGTCCGTTCTTCACATAATCGGCCCTGATCTCGGAGAAGCGATCGGGCTTGCCGAGTTCGGCGCGCTTGTCGAAATTGTAGAGCCGCGCCGTGTTGCCGCCGAAGACCGCCGTCTTGGTCGGGCCGTCGGCCGGACCCAGCGGCTGAAAACCATATTTTTTCTGCATGTCCTCCGGGATCTCGAGGCGGCGCAACCCTTCGATCTGCCATTGCGGCGCGCCGGTCCACACCGCATCGGTGCCCCACAATACGTGGTCGGTGCCGAGGCCCTTGACGAGCATGCCCATCAATGCCGCGGCGAGGCGCGGCTCGGCGACGGTGGTCCAGGCGAAGAGCTGGCCCAAATCGCCATAGACATTGGTGACGCCATATTTCTCCGGGATCTCGGCGAGGTCGCTGGTCCATGAGCTGCGGCCGGTCTTGTCGAACTCCGCCATGCCCTCGGCCGGCGCGGCGCCGATCCAGCGATAGGCCGAGTGGTAGATCAGGAAATTGAGCTGAGGCCAGTCCTTGGCCGCCTTGCCGACATCGCTCACATCCGCATAGGGGCGCACCCGCGGAAATTTCTCCTCTATGGCCGGCGCGAACAACCCCTTGTGGATGCAGACGTTCTTGATGCCCGACTTCACCGCTTTCTCGTAGAAGGGGTACATCAGCTTCTCGTCATCGAGATGGTAGGGGTGGTTGGCGAGCTCCTTGTGGGTGTTATCGCCGACGGTGTAGCCCTTCCACGAATCGGGCTTGTAGACCTCGATCGCCTGGTCGACCTGATCGAGCCAGCCAGGCCAGCCCGGTGTGATCGTGAAATGCGACATCATCCGCCGGGTGCCGGCCTCCTTGTTGACCTGCTCGCGGGTCTTGAACACCTGCTCCTGCGGAATGAACCAATCCTCGGGAACCTCCGAGGGCGAGTTCGACAACAGCGCCACCTTGGTGTCGCTATCCATGTAGATCTCTTTGACGTAATTGGCGTATTTGAGATCGTCGATGGTCTGTTCCTGGTCGCCGATCTCCTTGTTCCAACCGGCCTTGCCGACCGCCTCGCGCGCCTTGATGAACCCCATTAGCCTGGTGTCGTCGCGCAGAAAGTGGGTGTGGCCATCGATGATGAACTGCTTCGAGAGGGCCTCGGCGCGCTCGGCCGCCATGTCCGGCATCGCGGCCTCGGCCATGCTGACCTCGAAGAGTCGGCCGAACACCTGGTTCATTGCGACAAACGAAGCCGCCATGCCGGCGGCGGTCTGAAAGAAGCGCCGTCGCGACAGACCCTGCCGCCGGGCGAGCCGGTCGCTCAACTCCTTCAGCCGGGCCTCGACCTCGCGCTGCTTGGCGCTCTGCGGCACCGGCATGTATTCGTCGCTCGACACGATCTGGGTCGGCACCGGCGACGGGAGCGATGACGTCTCGGCCGGCAGCAACTCGCTCAACTGTTCATTAGTCAGGAATTTCATTTGTTCCTCCGTAACTAAAAGGGCGTTGCAGGCACTTCGAGGTTCAGCAACCGCGCTGCGTTCCCGCCGAGGATCGCCTTGCGCTCGGAATCGTCGAGGCCGGGCGCGCCTTCGATAAAGCCGACCGGGTCGATCTCGCCCATATCGGCCGGATAGTCGGTGCCCACCAGGATGTGGTCCGCGCCGTATTGGTCGACGAGGTATTCGAGCTGGTGGTGGGTGTAGACGAGCGCGTCGAAATAGACCCTCTTCAGATAGGTGGTCGGCATCCGATGCAGTTGTTCGCAGCAATCCGGGCGTGCCGCTGCGGCGTGGTCGATGCGACCCGAATAGGCCGGCAAAAAGCCCCCGCCATGCGCGACCACCAGCTTGAGGTTCGGGTGGTCGCGCAATACGCCGCCAAAGATCAAATGATGGAGCGCTACCGTCGAGTCGAGCGGGTTGCCGATCACATTGGCAAAATAGTGGTCAGTGAAGCGCTCGGCCTCGGTGAACCCGTCCGGATGCATGAAGACCACAAGGCCCAATTCCTCGGCGCGGGCGAAGATTTTGCGGAAGCGTTCAGCGGATAGATCCTCGCCGGCGACGTGGGTCATAATCTCGATGCCGCGGAAACCCAGAGATTTGTGCAAACGCTCGAGCTCGGCGATCGCGAGGTCGGGAGCCTGAAAAGGCACCGTTCCAAGCCCGACAAAACGGTCCGGATAACGGCCGCAGATCTCGGCGATGAAATCGTTGACGGCGCACGCGGCTTCGCGCCCGAGATCGGGGTCGGCCCCGTAATAAGTCTGGCGCGGCGCCGGTGAGATCGCCTGGATGTCGATCCCCATCCGGTCCATGTCCGCGATGCGCTTCTCCGGAGAGGAGCCTTGAAGGCGGGTACGCTCCCCATTCTGCCGGTTGATCGCGCGGCTGCTTTCGCTGGCGGCGGTTTCGAGAAACCATTTCGAGACCGCGGCATTTCCCTCTACCATCGCCGCCGCCTTGTTGCTGCGGACATGGCAATGGATGTCGATCGTGAACCATTTGCCGCGGGCATGCATCGGCCCCGGGAAATGCCCGGGGATGTCGGCACCGGGAGGCAAGCATTTGAACAGCATCTCGGTTCCCCCTCAGCCCGGTGCCGCCGGGATTTCGATATTCAGCAGCCGCGCGGCATTGCGGCCGAGGATGGCCTTGCGCTCGGCATCGTCGAGCCCGGCCGCGCCCTCGACAAAACCGATCGGGTCGACCTCGCCCATATCGGCGGGATAGTCGGTGCCCATCAGCACATGGTCGGCGCCATATTGGTCGACGAGGTATTCGAGCTGGTGATGGGTAAAGACGATCGTGTCGAAATAGAGCCGCTTCAGATATTCGGTCGGCATCCGATGGATCTCTTCGCAACAATCGGGGCGCGCCGAAGCAGCGTGGTCAATGCGGCCCGAATAGGCCGGCAGATAGCCGCCGCCATGGGCGACGACGAGCTTCAGATTGGGGTAGGCGTGGAGAACGCCGCCAAAGATCAGATGATGGACGGCGACGGTCGAATCGAGCGGGTTGCCGATGACATTGACCAGATAGTGGTCGGCGAACCGCCGCGCCTCGGGGAAGCCGGTCGGGTGCATGAAGATCAGCATGCCGAGCTCTTCGACTCGTGCGAAGATCTTGCGGAAGCGCGCAGCCGAGAGGTCCTCACCAGCCACGTTGGTCGCGATCTCGATGCCGCGGAAGCCCAATGATTTGTACAACCGGTCGAGTTCGGCGACGGCGAGATCCGGTGCCTGAAACGGCACGGTGCCGAGCGCGGTGAAGCGGTCGGGGTGACGGCCGACGATCTCGGCGAGATTGTCGTTGACGACCCGGGCCGTGGCGATCCCGAGATCGGGATCGGCAGCATAATAGGTCTGGTTCGGCGACGGCGAGATCGCCTGGATGTCGATCCCCATCTGGTCCATATCGGCAAGGCGCTTTTCGACCGAGGTCGACTGGATGCGGTTGCGCTCCGCCTGCTGCCGGTTGACTTCGCGGGTGCGCTCGTTGGCGTAGACCTCCCGCGGATGCCGGGTGGCGGCGGCGTTGCCCGCGACCATTTCTGCGGCCTTCGGAGTCAGCACGTGGCAGTGGATGTCGACGGTGAACCATTTCCCGCGAGCGTGCACCGGCCCCGGAAACCGCCCTGGAATTGCCGCGCCCGTCGGCAGGCACTTGAACAGCATCTCAGACCCCTCTTCTCGAGTTTCGGCGATATTATGCGCTCTCTGATCGAGGGGCGAGCGCGACCGCGCCAAGGAAAGGAGCAGGCCGCAACCGGGTCGATCGGTAGAGGCAGCCTACATCAGGGAGAAGCGATCATGATCGAGTATCGCCTTGAGCACGTATGTCCTACACGGCGCAGCTTTCCGAGCCAGAGTTGATTGGCCCTGTAGCGGAAGGAATTCGCGTCAACATCTATGTCACGGGAGGTAAGATCACCGGCCCGAAGCTATCAGGAAAATTTCGCCCGGTCGGCGCGGATTGGCTGACGATCCGGAGGGACGGAATGGGGATCCTCAACGTACGCGGGACGATGGAGACCACCGATGGCGCTTTGATCTACGTTGCCTACATCGGCACGGTAGACCTGGGCGAAAACGGCTATGAGGAGTTCCTGCAGGGGAAGCCGCCCGCGAGTGGCACACCGATCCGCAGTTCACCGCGCTTTCACACCTCCCATCGCGACTACGTGTGGCTGAACCGCCTGCATTGCCTTGGGATCGGGCAAGCGTCTCTCGATCGATCCGAGGTCGTTTACGACGTCTATGCGGTGAGGTAGACCGGGACGTCTTGCCGGCTCACCGCGGCCACAATCAGGTTTGCTTCTGTTGCGTCGCCGAAGCCGGCGACGTGTGGGTAACTACGCGGCCTCTTCTCCGGCCTCGTCCTCGGTCCCGGTCGGGCCGGAATCCTTGCCTTTGGCTTCGGGATCGCGATCGACCAATTCGATTACCGCCATCGCCGCGTCGTCGCCATAGCGGAAACCCGCTTTGATGATGCGGGTATAACCCCCGGCACGGGCCGCATACCGCTGCGCCAAGGTGGTCAACAGCTTGTCGGCCAGGGCAGCGTCCTGCAGTTTAGCGATCGCCCGCCGTCGCCCCGCCAGTCCGCCATGCTTGCCAGTCGTGATCAGCCGCTCGACGATGGGGCGAAGATCCTTCGCCTTTGGCAAGGTAGTCGTAATCTGCTCGTGCTTGATCAGCGCGGCGGCGAGGTTCTCGAACATCGCCTTGCGGTGGGCAGATTTGCGGCTAAAGCTGCGGCCGCGCAGGCGATGGCGCATGGGATCCTCAATAAGGCTCGTCGAGGCGTTTTGCCAATTCTTCGATGTTCTCGGGCGGCCAGTTCGTGATCTCCATCCCCAGGTGAAGTCCCATCTGAGCCAGCACCTCTTTGATCTCGTTCAGCGATTTGCGCCCGAAATTAGGGGTCCGCAGCATCTCGGCTTCCGATTTTTGAACCAAGTCGCCGATATAGACGATGTTGTCGTTCTTCAGGCAATTGGCCGAACGAACGGACAGTTCGAGCTCGTCGACCTTGCGCAGCAGGTTCTTGTTGAACGGCAGCTCGCTCGGACGAATTTCTTCGGATGGGTGGCGCGGCTCCTCGAAATTGATGAAGAGTTGGAGCTGGTCTTGCAGGATGCGCGCGGCGAGCGCCACCGCGTCCTCAGGCGTCACCGCGCCATTGGTCTCGACGCGGATGGAGAGTCGATCGTAGTCGGTGACCTGACCGACTCGTGTGTTCTCGACCCTGTAGGACACCTTGCGCACCGGGCTGAACAGGGCATCGACCGGGATCAGGCCGATGGGCGCGTCTTCCGGTCGGTTCTGTGTCGCCGGCACATACCCCTTGCCGTTTTCGACAGTCAGCTCCATGCCGAGCTTGGCGCCAGTGTCGAGGGTGCAGATCACCAATTCGGGGTTCAGAATGTCGATATCGTGCCCGGTTTCGATCGCGCCGGCGCGAATTTCTCCGGGACCGTTAGCGCGTAACCGCATTCGCTTCGGGCCTTCGCCGTACATCCGAAGGTCGATACTCTTGACGTTGAGGACGATGTCGGTGACGTCCTCAAGGACACCAGGGATCGAAGAAAACTCGTGAAGCACCCCCTCGATCTGCATCGAGGTGATCGCCGCGCCCTGCAGCGAGGAGAGCAACACCCGGCGTAACGCGTTCCCAAGGGTCAGCCCGAAACCGCGTTCGAGCGGCTCGGCGACCACCGTTGCTCCGCGTTTCGGGTCATCCCCCGATTCCACCGATAGCTGTTTCGGTTTGATCAACGCTTGCCAGTTTTTTTGAATCACCACTCGACCCTCGGTCGTTGGAAGCGGACGACATCCGCCGCAAGAGCCGGCATGAAAGAGCTGCCGGTGCTATCCTGAACCCTCCGCCTCGGCAGAGGGCGCTCGCGCCTCAGACGCGACGCCGCTTCGGCGGGCGGCAACCATTGTGCGGGATCGGCGTCATATCCCGTATCGAAGTCACGGTGAACCCCACCGCCTGCAAGGCGCGCAACGCCGACTCTCGGCCAGAGCCCGGCCCTTTGACCTCGATCTCCAGGGTGCGCATGCCGTGTTCCATGGCCTTACGTCCGGCATCTTCGGCGGCCACCTGCGCGGCATAAGGCGTGGATTTGCGCGAACCCTTGAAGCCCTGGCTGCCGGCTGACGACCAGGCGATCGTATTGCCCTGGGCATCGGTGATCGTGATCATCGTATTGTTGAACGTCGCGTTCACATGCGCCGTGCCCGAGGTGATGTTCTTGCGTTCGCGCCGACGAAGGCGCGGCGCTGCTGACGCCGTTCTGGCCATATCGCTTTCCGCAGTTGCCTTTTAGGCCGCCACGACTATTTCTTCTTGCCGGCGATCGGACGGGCCGGTCCCTTGCGCGTCCGCGCGTTTGTATGCGTGCGCTGCCCCCGTACCGGAAGCCCCTTACGATGGCGCAGTCCGCGATAGCTACCAAGGTCCATCAGCCTCTTGATATTCATCGCGACTTGCCGACGCAGGTCGCCCTCGACCGTGTAATCCCGATCGATCAGCTCGCGGACGAGCAACACGTCATCGTCAGTCAGCTCATGCACACGCCGCTCGGGCGGAATGCCGATTTTGCTGCAAATCTCGAAGGCCTTGGTTCGGCCGATCCCATGGATGTAAGTGAGCCCGATCGGGACCCGCTTCTGATTGGGGATATTGACACCCGCGATGCGCGCCACCTGCGCCTCTCCTCAAAAATGACAAAATAGGGGTGGGCCCCGCTTCTCGCAAGGGCGAGCATTATACAGACCGAAGCTCATGCGTCAATCCGCTTGCGTCTTTCTACTACCACATATCTTGCGGTCGAGGCGCTATTCGGCTGCGAGCTTGGGGAGGCCGGCGAGCGCAACACGGAGCTCGGCCTCATCGTAAGCTTCGTCCCCAAGCTTACCTGCTTGGTAGTCGATATAGGCTTGCATGTCGAAATGACCGTGGCCGCACAGGTTGAAGAGGATCGTCCGCGAGATGCCTTCCTTTTTGCAGCGCAACGCCTCTTCGATCGCGCCGTGCACGGCGTGGTTGGCCTCGGGAGCCGGCAGGACGCCCTCGGTGCGCGCGAACTGGAGGCCTGCCTCGAAGCAACGGTTCTGCGCCAGCGCGCGAGATTCGATGAGCCCGAGTTCCTGCAACAGGCTGACGAGCGGCGCCATGCCGTGGTACCGCAACCCGCCTGCGTGGAAGCCGGGCGGCACGAACGTCGAGCCCAAGGTATGCATTTTGACGAGCGGTGTCAGATGCCCGGTGTCGCCGAAATCGTAGGCATATTTGCCGCGCGTCAAGCTCGGGCAGGCGGCTGGCTCGCAGGCAATCACCCTAGGCTTCGGGCCGCCGCGCAGCCCGGCACCAATAAACGGAAACGCGATGCCGGCGAAATTACTGCCGCCTCCCGTACAACCCACGATGATGTCGGGATAATCGCCCGCGATCTCGAGCTGTGCCAGCGCCTCCTGGCCGATGACGGTCTGGTGCAACAGGACGTGGTTGAGGACACTGCCCAACGAATATTTCGTATCGGCGTGTCGCGCGGCCACTTCAACCGCTTCGCTGATGGCGATCCCCAAGCTGCCGGGCGAGTTCGGGTGTTCGGCAAGGATGTGCCGCCCGGCATTTGTTTCAGTGCTCGGGCTCGCCACACACTCGGCACCCCAAGCCTCCATAAGCGCCTTGCGGTAGGGCTTCTGGTCGAAGCTCACTTTCACCATATAGACGCGCACATCGAGGCCGAAGACGGCGCCCGCAAAGGCGAGCGCCGAGCCCCATTGCCCGGCGCCGGTCTCGGTGGTGAGCCGCTTGACGCCGGCCTCCTTGTTGTAAAAGGCTTGGGCTACGGCGGTGTTGGGTTTGTGGCTGCCCGCCGGGCTCACCCCTTCGTATTTGTAATAGATCCTGGCGGGCGTATCGAGCGCCCGCTCCAGCCGGCGCGCTCGATAAAGCGGCGACGGCCGCCATTGACGATACACTTCGCGCACCGGTTCGGGTATCTCGATCGTGCGTTCGGCTGACACTTCCTGCTGGATCAGCGCCATTGGAAACAGGGGTTCGAGATCCTGCGGTCCGACCGGCTTCAACGTCCCGGGGTGCAGCACCGGCTCGGGCGGGCGCGGCAAATCGGCCACGATGTTATACCAATCCTTCGGAAGCCGGGTCTCGTCCAGCAGGTATTTCACCGTATCGGACATGCGCTCCTCCCGTTCAACCGCTAGCCGGCGCCTTCCAGATCCCGCGCTGCTGCATCAGCCGGATCTGCCGGTCGATTACCTCGCGCTTATACTCGGCGTGCCGGCCGGGGATCTTGTCGATGTAGAGGTTCTTGGGATAGATCGGCTGCTCATAGATGATCTGCGCCAACTCGGTGCGGATGTCCTTGGGCCAGTTTGTCACCTGGGCGTTCTGCCGGTGGTGCCGCAGCGCCTCGATATTGATCACGCCGGCGACAAACGTCGAGCCGTTCGTATCGCGCTGCTTACCGACAATGGCGCCGCGATAGTCGATGATCATCGACTGCCCACCCCCGGCATCGATCGGCGTTTCGCTGTCCGGGTAGAGGTGGTAGCCGCCGATATTGGGCGCCACAACATACATGTTGTTTTCGAGCGCCCGCGCCCGGTTCGAGATCTCGAAGAAGTCGTTCTCGGTGAACGGCGCGGGCAAAGAGGCGCGATAAACCACCTCCGCCCCGTTCAGCGCGAGACCGCGGCCGTTTTCGGGGTAGTTGCCCTCCATCGCCATCATGATCCCCAAGCGCCCGACCGCCGTGTCGACAACCGGCCAGAACGACTGCAGGGTGCGGCCGTATTTCTCGACCCACCAGTCGAACAGGTCGTGCGGCGAGACCGAGCGCTCGCACGGCAACAAGGCCGAGATCTTGTAGTGCTTCAATATGACGGCGCCGTCCGGATCGACGACGAAGCCGACATTGAAGAAGCGATCGGGCCAATCCTCGTGGTGCGCCTTGGCCTGCGCCATGATGAAGACGCCCCAGCTGCGCGCGAGCCGCCCGAGCCGATCAGTTTCGGGACCGGGAATGTCGATGGCGCAGGTCCGGGCGAACTCGGCGTGATCGACATCGAGGACCTCGTCGTTGAATCCCTGCAACGCGCCTTCTGGAATAGCGACGAGGCGAACCGGAATGTCGAGGCTCGACAACCAAAACGCAGCTTTGGTCAGGCTTTCGAGATGCTCCAGGTTCTTTGCGATGTCCTCGCGGCGGCGGATGCCCCAGAAGCTCGGGATCAGCCCGACTGCGGTATAGGGTTCGATCATGACTATTCCCGTTCCGGCGTTGGCCTCGGACGGAGAATGTCAGATCAGGGCGCTCGGGGCTATCCTCGAGCCTCGCGGCGATGCGAGACGCTTGACCTGAGAATCTGTTCGATTTCGCGGCTCACCGCGTCGATCTCAGCCATCCCGTTTACGCAGCGCAGGGTGCTGCGGGCACGATAATACGGCAAGATCGGCGCCGTCTGACGATGATAGACCTCGAGCCGCTCCTTGACCGTCTCCGGCCTGTCGTCCGCGCGACAGACGAATTCGCAAGCGCCGCATACATCGCAGACCTCGTCGACGTTGGGTCGGTTGTCGCGCTCGTGATAGCTGGCGCCACAGTGTTGACAGCTAAAACGTCCGGCGAGCCGCGCGACAAGGGCGGCCTCATCGACCTCGAACTCGATCACGTGGTCGAGCCGGAGACCGCGTTGCGCCAACATCTCATCCAGTGCCTGGGCCTGCGGCAGCGTCCGCGGGAAGCCGTCGAGAATAAAGCCGTTTCGGGAATCCGGCTGGCCGATACGGTCGGCGATCATGGCGACGATAATGCCGTCGGGAACCAGCTGGCCGGAATCCATGATGCTCTTGACACGCAGCCCGAGCTCGCTGCCGGAGGCGGTCGCCGCCCGCAGCATGTCCCCGGTGGAAAGCTGAGGAATGCCGTGGGCCTGCTCGATGCGCTTTGCCTGAGTCCCCTTCCCCGAGCCCGGCGGCCCGAGCAGGACAACGTTCATCCGCGGCGTCCCCGAAGTTTTGCCTTCTTGATCAGACCCTCGTATTGGTGTGCCAAGAGATGTGAGTGAATCTGCGCGACAGTGTCCATCGTGACGCTGACGACGATCAGAAGACTGGTTCCTCCGAAGTAGAACGGAACCGAATATTCTGAAATCAAGATCTCTGGCAGAATGCAGACCGCCGAGAGATAGGCAGCGCCGACCACGGTAAGTCGTGTCAACACGTAATCCAGGTAGTCGGCCGTGTTTTTTCCTGGCCTGATGCCAGGAATGAATCCGCCATACTTGCGCAAGTTATCTGCGGTTTCGCTGGGATTGAAAACAATAGCGGTGTAGAAAAAACAAAAAAAACAGATCAAAGCAACGTAAAGCGCCATGTAGAGTGGTCGGCCATGCGCGAGATAGGTCGTAATCTCGCCGAGCCAGCCGAAGCTCTGCCCGTTCGCCTCGAAATTCGCGACGGTTGCCGGCAGCAGCAACAGCGAGGAGGCGAAGATTGGCGGAATGACGCCCGAAGTGTTGATCTTCAGCGGCAGATGCGAAGCCTCGCCGCCGAACATCTTGTTGCCCACTTGGCGTTTCGGATACTGAACGAGAATTCGGCGTTGCGCACGCTCCATAAACACAATGAAGCCGACCACCCCGACCGATATCGCTAGAAAGATGATGATGAAAACGGTCGAAATCGCGCCGGTGCGGCCAAGTTCGAGGGTGGAGGCCAGGGCGTGCGGCAGGTTCGCAACGATCCCGGACATGATGATCAGCGAGATCCCGTTGCCAATCCCGCGGGCGGTGATCTGCTCGCCGAGCCACATCAGGAACACCGTGCCGCTTGTCAGGGTCACCATCGTAACCAATCGGAAGAACAGCCCGGGATCAAGAACCGCGGACTGGGCACCGTCGCGCATGCCTTCGAGCCCGACTGCGATCCCGTAGGATTGGACTGCCGCCAACAGGACAGTGCCGAAACGGGTATACTGGTTCAGCTTCTTGCGCCCGCTCTCGCCCTCTTTCTTCAGCGCTTCGAGGGTCGGAGAGACCGCGGTCAGGAGCTGGATGATGATCGAAGCCGAGATGTACGGCATGATGTTCAGCGCAAAGATCGTCATGCGCCCGAGCGCTCCGCCCGAGAACATGTCGAACATGCCGAGAATGCCGCCGGCATTGCGCGAAAAAACGTCCTGGAGGATCGCCGGATCGATGCCGGGGATCGGGATGTAGGTCCCGAGCCGGTAGATCACCAGGGCGCCCAGGGTAAACCAGATCCGGCTCTTGAGCTCGGACGCCTTGGCGAAGGCCGAGAGATTGATGCTGGCTGCGAGTTGTTCGGCGGCTGACGCCATTTGACCCATCCCTAACCAAAGCCGGCCGCAGCGGCGGCCTGGCGCGTGATCCTCAGGCCGGAGCGGCCGCCTCCGTTTTCTGCTTTTTCGCGCGAGTTGCGCGAAGGATAACCTTGCCCCCAGCGCTCTCGACTGCAGCGATCGCCGCCTTCGAGGCTCCGGTCACCTCGATTGTGATTGCCGTGCGGATCTCGCCCTTGGCCAGCAGGCGGACACCGTCGCCGAGCCGCCGCAGCATCCCACAAGCCACGAGCGCCGCCCCGTCAAGCGTACCTTCGGGCTTCAGCTTACCATCATCGAGCGCCCTCTGGAGCCGACCGAGATTGACTGCCTTGAAGTCATTGCGAAACATGCTGTTGTTGAAGCCGCGCTTCGGCAGGCGGCGATGGAGCGGGGTCTGACCGCCTTCAAAACCGTTGAGCGCGACCCCGCTCCGTGCGGTTTGACCTTTGCCACCGCGCGCCGCGGTCTTGCCTTTGCCCGAGCCGATGCCGCGCCCGACCCGCTTCGCCCGGTAATGCGCCCCGGGATTGTCACTGATCTCGTTGAGCTTCATCGCCAATTACCGCCAGTCTCCGATATGCACGTCACCTCACCCCTCGTCCACGACGCGCACGAGATGTTTGACTTTGTCGATCATGCCGCGGACCGCAGGGGTATCCTCCAGCACCCGCCGCCGACGCAGCTTGTTGAGCCCAAGCCCCTTCAGCGTCGCCCGCTGGTCTGGCTTGCGACCGATCGGGCTCGCGGTTTGCATGACGGTAATCGACTTCTCGTGGTCCATCACGCATTCTCGCGGTTTTCGACGTCACTGCGGCCGAGGATTTCGCCGACCTTCTTACCGCGGCGTGCCGCCACCGCCCGTGGGTTGGTCGCCCGGCCGAGTGCGACGAAGGTCGCTTTGATCATGTTGTGCGGGTTCGGGCTTCCGATCGATTTGGCAACGATGTCATGTACCCCCAGCACTTCGAAGATCGCGCGCATCGGGCCGCCGGCGATGATCCCGGTGCCCGGCTTGGCGGCACGCACGATCACCCGGCCTGCGCCGTAACTACTGACAATGTCGTGGTGCAATGTCCGACCTTCGCGCAACGGCACGCGGATCATACTGCGCCGCGCCTGCTCGGTCGCCTTGCGGATGGCTTCGGGCACCTCGCGCGCCTTGCCGGCGCCAAAGCCAACCCGGCCCTTTTTATCGCCGACGACCACGAGAGCCGCAAATCCGAACCGGCGGCCGCCCTTCACCACTTTGGCGACACGGTTGATGTTGACGAGCTTTTCAGTGAACTCGCTGTCTTCGCGGTCGCGCGATTGTCGATCGCTGTCGCCGCGCCCGCGTCGCTCCCCCTGTGTGCGCGTCATCGAGCGTGCCATGCTGAACCTTTCAGAAATCGAGACCGCCCTCACGGGCGGCGTCGGCCAGGGCTTTGACCCGGCCATGAAACAGATAAGCGCCCCGATCGAACACGACCCGCTCGATACCCGCCGCCTTGGCCCGCGCGGCAATGAGCGTGCCGACGGCGTTCGCCGCCGCTACGTCGGCGCCATTCTTGAGGCTCGCCCTGAGGCCATTGTCGAGGCTCGAAGCCGCCGCGACCGTACGTCCGGCGGCGTCATCGATGATCTGCGCATAGATGTGCTTCGACGAGCGGAACACCGACAGACGCGGTCGATTGTTTGCCGCACGGCGCAATTTGTTGCGGACCCGTTGGCGACGACGCAGGAAGAGAGCTTTGGATTTCTCAGACATAAAGCGTTACTTCTTTTTGCCTTCCTTCCGGCGAACGTTCTCGGTTGCGTATCTGATACCTTTGCCTTTGTAGGGTTCGGGTGGCCGATAAGCACGGATGTCGGCCGCGATCTGACCGACGCGCTGGCGATCGGCTCCGCTTACGGTGATAATCGTCGGCCTATCGCAAGTGATCCTGACGTCGCCGGGGATCGGAAACGGGATGTCGTGACTATAGCCAAGCTGGAGATTGAGAGTGTTGCCCTGAACCTGTGCGCGATAGCCAACCCCCGTGATCTCCAGATTGACCGAAAACCCCGTTGACACCCCGGTGACCATGTTGTTGACGAGTGCTCGCGTCGTTCCCCACATCGCGCGGGACTGCTTGGTCTCGCTTTTCGGCGCGATCGTTACCGTGCCATCGGCAATCGAGGCGTCGACCTCGTTGCTGACGACGAGGTTCAACATGCCGAGTCTTCCCTTGGCGGTTAGCGTTTGACCAGAAAGCCAGACCTCGACACCGCTCGGGATGCGTACCGGATGTTTGCCAATGCGCGACATCGCGACACCTCAGAAGACGCGGCACAGCACCTCGCCGCCGACCTTTGCAGCGCGGGCCTCGTTGTCCGACATGACTCCCCTCGGGGTCGAGAGTATGGCAATCCCGAGCCCGTTATAGATCCGCGGCAGGTTGGCAATCCGCGAATAGATGCGCCGGCCCGGCTTCGACACCCGCGCGATCTCGCGGATGACCGGCTCGCCGTCGACGTATTTTAGCTCAACCTTGAGTTCGGCGACCCCAGGACGGACGTGCTCGTGAGTAAAACCACGGATGTACCCTTCCCGCTTCAGCACCTCGAGCACGTTGGCCCGGAACTTCGAGGCGGGCGAGGCGATGACGGCCTGGCGTGCCCTCTGCCCGTTGCGAATCCGCGTTAGCATATCTCCGAGAGGATCGCTCATCGTCATCGGGATCGCCCCTACCAGCTCGATTTGACCATGCCTGGAATTTGCCCGGAGGAGGCGAGTTCGCGCAACGCGATGCGCGATAGCTTGAACTTCCGATAATACCCGCGCGGGCGACCGGTGACAGAGCAACGATTGCGAACCCGCGTTTCTGAACTGTTGCGTGGCAGCTCCGCGAGCTTCAGCTGCGCCGCAAAGCGCTCTTCGGGCGGCGTGTCGCGGTCAATCGCGATTGCCTTCAAGCGAGTGCGTTTTCCGGCGATGCGCTTGGCGAGCTTGCGGCGCCTGGCGTTTTTCTCGATCGCGCTCTTCTTTGCCATTTTGGCCGAACTCCCACCGATCAATTGGCAAACGGCATGTCAAAACCTTTGAGGAGCGCCTTGGCCTCCGCATCGGTCCTTGCCGTGGTGACCACGACGACGTTCATCCCGCGCACCGCATCGACGCGGTCGTAGTCGATCTCGGGGAAGACGATCTGCTCCTTGAGGCCGAGCGCAAAATTGCCCCGGCCATCGAAACTCTTGCCCGGAATGCCGCGGAAGTCCCTCACCCGGGGCAGCGCCACCGTGATCAGACGATCGAGAAACTCGTACATGCGCTGTCCGCGCAACGTCACCTTGCAGCCGATCGACATGTCCTTGCGCAGCTTGAAGGTCGCGATCGACCGCTTGGCTCTGGTTATGACCGGATGCTGGCCGGTAATCGCGGTCAGGTCAGTAGCCGCGGCGTCGGCCTTCTTGCTGTCTTGCACCGCCTCACCGGCGCCCACGTTGACCACGATCTTATCCAAGCGCGGCACCTGCATCGGGTTCTTGTAGCCAAACTCCTGCATCAACGCCGGCCGGACGGTCGTCTCGTAAAGCTCTTGCAAGCGGGTAGCGGCCATTGGCTTACCTGTCGATGACTTCGCCTGAGCGGCGGGCGAAGCGGACCTTGCGTCCATCGCCGAGATGCTTGTAGCCGATCCGGGTTGGTTTGCTCGATTGCGGATCGATATGCGCAACGTTGGATATATGGATGGTGAGCTCCTTCTCCACGATACCGCCGGGATCGCCCATGCGAGGCCGGGTATGGCGCTTGGCCACGTTAACCCCCTGCACGATAACCCGCGCGTCGGCGGGAAACACGCGCAGGACTTCGCCCGTCTTGCCCTTGTCGCGTCCGGTGATGACGACCACGTTGTCGCCCTTTTTGATCTTCAACCTCGCCATGGCTTGGGCTCTGTACTCACAGGACCTCGGGGGCCAGCGACACGATCCTCATGAACCTGCGCGCCCGCAACTCGCGGGTGACAGGGCCGAAAATGCGCGTGCCGATCGGCTCACCTTGATGGGTGACCAGCACGGCGGCGTTGCGGTCGAAGCGGATCGCGCTGCCATCGGTGCGGCGGATCTCCTTCGCCGTGCGCACGATGACCGCGCGATGCACGTCGCCCTTCTTAACGCGACCGCGCGGGATCGCCTCCTTGACCGAAACGATGATGACGTCGCCAACCGATGCGGTCTTGCGCTTGGATCCGCCCAATACTTTGATGCACTGGACTCGGCGTGCGCCAGAGTTGTCGGCGATGTCGAGGTTTGTCTGCATCTGAATCATGCGGCGTCCTCCTTGTTTTCGACCGATTCAACCGCTCGGTCCGCCGGACTTTCGACCGGCGGCGCCGCCTCTGCGGCCGCGTCAGCAGCACGGCGGCCCGGGGTGGAATCCCCCGAACCACCCAGCACCACCCAGTGCTTGCGTTTTGAAATCGGCCGGCTTTCCTCGATTTGAACGGCATCGCCGGCGTGGAACCTGTTGTGCTCGTCGTGCGCAGCATATTTCTTCGAATGCGTGACGAACTTCTTGTACACCGGGTGCATTACCCGCCGTTCGACCCGCACGATCACCGTCTTATCGCAGGCGTCGCTGACCACGACCCCCTGTAGGACGCGCTTTGACATTCGATCTTCCTCTAGGACACCCGGCGGTGTCGCTCGCCCAGCACTGTCTTTATGCGGGCGATGTCGCGGCGTACCTGCCGCACTCGACTGGTATTCTCAAGCTGGCCGCTGGCACGCTGGAAGCGCAGGTTGAAGCACTCTCTGCCGAGGGTATCGAGTTGCTCGGTCAGCTCATCATCGGTCCTGGCCCGCACATCTGCCGCCTTCATCAAACGATTTCCTCACCCTGGCGTACCACGAAGCGGGTACCGACCGGCAGCTTGGCGGCGGCGAGGGCAAACGCCTCGCGCGCGATCGTGAGGGAAACTCCGTCGAGTTCGAACATGATGCGGCCGGGTTTGATCCGGCATACCCAGAACTCGGGCGAACCCTTACCGCTGCCCATGCGAACTTCGGCCGGCTTTTGCGACACCGGCACATCCGGGAAGATGCGGATCCAAACCCGGCCGGCGCGGCGTATATGGCGCGTGATCGCGCGCCGCGCCGCCTCGATCTGGCGCGCCGTAACCCGACCAGGATCGGCCGCTTTGAGCCCAAAAGCGCCGAAATTCAGGTTCGTCCCACCTTTAGCAAGACCATGAACGCGACCCTTGTGGGCCTTGCGATATTTGCTCCGCTTCGGACTCAGCATGGCTGCATTAATCCGCCGCTTCGCGCCGGCCGCGCTCGTGGCTCGCCGGCTGTCCCTCACTCATCCGCCTTTCCTGAGCCATTGGATCGTGAGCAAGGATCTCGCCCTTGAAAACCCAAACCTTGACGCCACACACACCGTAAGTCGTCTTAGCGGTGCCGTAGGCGAAATCGACATCGGCGCGCAACGTATGCAGAGGTACGCGGCCTTCTCGATACCATTCTGTGCGGGCGATCTCGGCGCCGCCCAATCTACCGGAACAATTGATCCGGATCCCCTGTGCGCCGAGCCGCATCGCGGACTGCACTGCGCGCTTCATCGCCCGGCGAAAGGCGACGCGCCGCTCGAGCTGCTGCGCAATGCTGTCAGCGATCAGCTTGGCCTCGATCTCGGGCTTGCGGATCTCGACAATGTTGAGGCTGACCTCGCTGTTGGTAAGCTTGGCGATGTCGGTGCGCAACTTCTCGATGTCGGCGCCCTTTTTACCGATCACGACACCCGGTCGCGCCGAATGGAGTGTGATTCGTGTCTTCTTGGCGGCGCGCTCGATGACGACGCGGGACACACCCGCCTGCCCCAACCGCTGATGCAAAAACTTGCGCAGGCCCAGATCATCTAGCAGCAGGTTGCCGTACTCCTTGCGCGCGAACCAGCGCGAATCCCAGGTGCGATTGATGCCTAGCCGAAGCCCGATTGGATTGACCTTTTGACCCATTAGTCACGCTCCTCTGCACGCTCGCGGACGACGACCGTAAGGTGCGCGAAATGCTTTTCGACCCGTGCCGATCGGCCCCGGCCGCGGGTGTGAAACCGCTTCAGCACAAAAGCACGACCGACGGTGGCCTCCTTGATGTAGAGGCGATCGACATCGAGCTGGTGGTTGTTTTCGGCGTTGGCGATCGCCGCCTGCAATACCTTCTTGACGTCGCGGGCGATGCGCCGATGGGAAAAGGTGAGCTCTGCCAACGCGGAGGCGGCGGCCTTGCCGCGGATCGTCTCGGCGACGAGGTTGAGCTTGCGCGGGCTGGTGCGCAGCCCGCGAAGACAAGCTTGTGCCTCGGTCTCATCGAGGCGGCGTGGCGCCGCTGGCTTGCCCATTTCAGCCTCTCCTCGCCCGCCTGTCGCCAGAGTGGCCGTAAAAGGTTCGGGTTGGCGCGAACTCGCCGAGCTTGTGACCGATCATGTTCTCGGTGACCAGCACCGGGATGAACTTGTGGCCGTTATAGACGCCAAATGTGAGCCCGACGAATTGCGGAAAGATCGTCGACCGGCGCGACCAGGTCCTAATCACCTGGTTGCGTCCGGACCTGCGCGCCTCGTCCGCCTTCTTGAGAAGGTAGCCGTCGACAAATGGCCCCTTCCAAACTGAGCGTGCCAAGCGTGCTCTCCGTTACTCGAATGCTAGCGCTTGTGCCGGCGCCGGACGATCAGTCGATCCGTCGCCTTATTGTGCCGGGTCTTCTTGCCCTTGGTCGGCTTGCCCCACGGCGTGACCGGATGGCGGCCCCCCGAAGTGCGACCTTCGCCGCCACCATGCGGATGGTCGATGGGATTCATGGCCACGCCGCGCACCGAAGGGCGGTGACCCAACCATCGGTTGCGCCCAGCCTTAGCGATGACGATGTTCTGCTGATCCGGATTCGAGACAGCGCCGATCGTCGCCCGGCACTCGGCCCGTACCATGCGCAGTTCGCCTGAAGACAGTCGTAGGAGTGCATAGCCTTGGTCGCGGCCGACGAGTTGGGCATAGGTTCCCGCCGCGCGAGCGATTTGGCCGCCTTTGCCAGCCTTCATCTCGACATTGTGGATGATCGTTCCAACCGGCATGCTGCGCATGGGCATCGTGTTCCCGGGCTTGACATCGACCCTCTCGCCCGAGACGACCGTGTCTCCCGGCCTGAGCCGCGCCGGCGCCAGAATGTAGGCGAGTTCGCCGTCTTGATAACGGATCAGAGCGATGAAAGCGGTCCGATTGGGATCGTATTCGAGGCGCTCGACGGAGGCGGGCATATCGAGCTTCGCGCGCTTGAAGTCGACTATCCGATAGCGCTTCTTGTTACCTCCGCCGCGCCAGCGCATGGTTATTCGGCCCGTATTGTTGCGGCCGCCCTTGCCGCGCAGGCCTTCGGTCAACGCTTTGACCGGCTTGCCCTTCCACAGCCCGCTGCGATCGACGATGACGAGCTCCCGTTGTGACGGCGTCGTCGGGTTGAAGGTCTTCAATGCCATCGCATCAGATTCCCGTCGTGACGTCGACCCGTTGACCTTCGCCGAGCGTGACGACCGCCTTCTTATAGTCCGAACGCCGCCCGACACGACCGCGAAAACGCTTCAGCTTGCCCTGGACCCGGATCGTGTTGACCGCGGTTACCTTGACCTTGAACAGCCCTTCGACGGCCGCCTTGACCTCACGCTTTGTGGCGGTCAGCGGCACACGAAAGATCACCTGGTTGTGTTCAGAGGCGTTCGTCGCCTTTTCGGTGATCACTGGGGAACGGACGATGTCAAACATCTGCTGCCGAGTCAGCGTCGTCACGACGCTTGGGATCACCCGAAACCGGCTCATTTGAGGCGAGCCTCGAGTTGCCGCACAGCCTCGCGCGTAAGGACCAGCGTATCGCGGCGCAAGATGTCATAGACATTCGCACCTTGCTGCGGCAGCAGATCGACGCGCGGCAGATTGCGCGTCGCCCGCGCGAAATTCTTCTCGACGACCGATCCGTCGATGATCAACACCGAATCCCAACCGAGGGCCGCAAGCCGCGCGCGCAGCGCCTTGGTTTTGGCTTCGCCGATATGAGCAGCGTCGATGACGACGAGCTTGCCCTCGTCTTGCTTGGCCGACAGGGCAATCTTGAGGCCGAGCCGACGCACCTTCTTCTGCAGGTCGAACGCGTGAGAGCGAACCACCGGCCCGAAAATACGCGCGCCGCCGCGGAACTGCGGCGATCGCAAGCTGCCCTGGCGGGCGCGGCCGGTGCCCTTTTGCTTATAGGGCTTCTTGGTGGTTCCCTGGATTTCGCTGATTCCCTTCGTTTTGTGGGTACCAGCGCGGCGTTTTGCCAGCTGCCAATTGACGACACGAGCCAGGATGTCGCGGCGGATCGGAAGCCCGAAGACCTCGTCGGCGAGTTCGATGTCGCCGATCTCCTCGTTGTCGAGATTGCGGACAGTGAGCTTCATGGCGATACCTCGCCCGCCAGGCTCGCGGGCCGCAACGCGGCAACCCGCAAGGCGGCCGGGAACGGCAACCCGTCCGGCGCCTTACGCTTGGCGGCATCCTTGACGAGCACATAGCCACCGGGACTGCCCGGCACCGAACCCTTGATCATCAGGATACCGCGCCCCGCATCGGCCGATATCACCTCAAGGCTCTGCGTCGTCACCCGGACGGCCCCGAGATGTCCCGCCATCTTCTTGTTCTTGAAGGTCTTGCCTGGCGATTGACGTTGGCCGGTCGAACCATGGCTGCGATGTGAGACCGACACGCCGTGACTGGCGCCCAACCCGCCAAAATTATGCCGCTTCATCGCGCCGGCAAAACCTTTGCCGATGCTGACACCGACGACGTCGACATATTGACCGGGGAAAAAATGCGCGGCGGTGATTTCCGAGCCGACCGCCAGCACGGCATCCTCGGAGACGCGAAACTCGGCGAGACGCGCCTTCGGCTCGACCTTCGCCTTGGCGAAATGGCCGCGCTGCGGCTTTGTCACCCTCTTGACCTTGGCCGCGCCGACGCCGAGTTGCAGTGCCGTGTAACCGTCTATTTCTCGGGTGCGCACGGCGACCACCTGGCAGTTGTCGATCTTGAGCACCGTCACGGGCACATGATCTCCCTCCGCGGCGAAGATCCGGGTCATGCCAATTTTCTGCGCCAAGAGGCCAGTGCGCATCGTGCCAACCTCAGAGCTTGATCTCGACATCGACCCCGGCTGCGAGATCGAGTTTCATCAGCGCGTCTACGGTTTGCGGCGTCGGGTCGACGATATCCAGCACGCGTTTATGAGTGCGGATCTCGAATTGCTCGCGAGATTTTTTGTCGACATGCGGCGACCGCAGCACCGTGAATTTCTCGATCTTGGTCGGCAGCGGGATCGGGCCCCGTACTCGCGCACCGGTGCGCTTTGCCGTGTTGACGATCTCGCTCGTCGACTGGTCGAGCACCCGGTGATCGTAGGCACGTAGGCGAATGCGGATATTCTGATTGTCAATGGCCATAAACGTATTCCGGTTTCCAAGCGGGCACGCGGCCCGCTTCCCCTATTTGATGATTTTTGCGACGACGCCGGCGCCGACGGTGCGGCCGCCCTCGCGGATCGCAAAGCGCAGCCCCTCATCCATCGCAATCGGCGCAATCAGCTCGATCTCCATCGAGATGTTGTCGCCCGGCATCACCATCTCGGTCCCCTCCGGCAAATGCACCGTCCCGGTCACATCCGTCGTGCGGAAGTAAAACTGCGGCCGGTAGTTGCCGAAAAACGGCGTGTGCCGACCGCCTTCCTCCTTGGTCAGGATATAGGCCTCGCACTGAAACCGGGTGTGCGGCGTGATCGATCCAGGTGCGGCCAACACCTGCCCGCGCTCGACCTCCTCGCGCTTGGTGCCGCGCAGCAACGCCCCGATGTTGTCGCCCGCCTCGCCCTGGTCGAGCAATTTGCGGAACATCTCCACTCCCGTCACCACCGTCTTGGCGGTCGGCCGCAACCCGACTATCTCCACCTCGTCACCGACCTTGACCACCCCGCGCTCGACCCGCCCGGTCACCACCGTGCCGCGCCCCGAGATCGTAAACACGTCCTCAATCGGCATCAAAAACGGCCGGTCCTTGGCCCGCTCCGGCTGCGGGATGTAGTCATCCACCGCCGCCATCAGCGCGCTGATCGAGTCGCGACCGCTCTCCGGGTTGCGCCCCTCCAGCGCAAACAGCGCCGAGCCCCGCACCACCGGAAGCTCGTCCCCCGGAAAGCCATACGACGTCAGCAGCTCGCGCATCTCCAGCTCGACCAGATCCAACAGCTCCGGATCGTCCACCATGTCGATCTTGTTCATGTACACCACCAACGACGGCACCCCAACCTGGCGCGCCAGCAGAATGTGCTCGCGCGTCTGCGGCATCGGCCCGTCCGCCGCCGACACCACAAGGATCGCCCCGTCCATCTGCGCGGCGCCGGTGATCATGTTCTTGATGTAGTCGGCATGCCCCGGACAATCGACATGCGCATAGTGCCGATTGGCCGTCTCGTACTCGACATGCGCCGTCGCAATCGTGATCCCCCGCGCCCGCTCCTCCGGCGCCTTGTCGATCTGGTCAAACGGCACAAACGTCGCCCCGCCGCTCTCCGCCAAAACCTTGGTGATCGCCGCCGTCAACGTCGTCTTGCCATGGTCGATGTGACCAATCGTCCCGATGTTGCAGTGCGGCTTCGTCCGCTGAAACCTCGCCTTCGACATGGTCTTTCTCCGTTCAATTCAGCGCCGGCATGGTGGTCAGGCCATCTTGGCGCGGACTTCGTCCGCTACCGCCTGCGGTACCTGCTCGTAGTGGTCGAAATGCATCGTGTACTGGGCACGGCCCTGGCTCATCGAGCGCAACGTATTGACATAGCCGAACATGTTGGCGAGCGGCACCATCGCATCGATGACCCGCGCGTTGCCGCGGGTATCCATTCCCGTGACCTGACCGCGGCGGCTGTTCAAGTCGCCGATCACGTCGCCCATATACTCCTCGCGCGTCACCACCTCGACCCGCATAATCGGCTCGAGGAGTTTCGGCGCAGCCTTTATGACCCCGTCCTTAAAGGCGGCGCGCGCTGCGATCTCGAAGGCGAGCACGCTCGAATCGACTTCGTGATATGCGCCATCGAACAACACGACCTTCAGATCGATGACCGGGAACCCGGCGAGCACGCCAGTCTCGGTCGACGCCTTCATCCCCTTCTCGACACCCGGCACATACTCCTTCGGCACAGTCCCGCCGACCACCGCGTTTTCGAAGACGAAGCCCGAGCCCGGCGGCAGCGGCTCGAAACGGAGCTTGACGCGAGCGAATTGGCCGGCCCCTCCGGTCTGCTTCTTGTGCGTATAGTCGACCTCGGCCGTGCGGGTGATCGTCTCGCGATAAGCGACCTGCGGTACCCCGACATTGGCGTCGACCTTAAACTCGCGTTTCATCCGATCGACGATGATCTCGAGGTGCAGTTCGCCCATTCCCTTGATCACCGTCTGGCCACTCTCATGATCGACCATGACGCGAAATGACGGGTCTTCGGTAGCGAGCCGAGCGAGCGCTTGGCTCATTTTTTCCTGGTCGCCCTTGGTTTTGGGCTCGACGGCGATCTCGATGACCGGCTCCGGGAAGTCCATGCGCTCGAGCACAACCGCGTGGGCGGGGTCGGACAGTGTATCACCGGTTGTCGTGTTCTTGAGACCAGCTAATGCGACGATATCGCCAGCGCGCGCCTCTTTGAGATCTTCGCGGTGATTGGCGTGCATCTGCAGCATCCGGCCGATCCGCTCGCGGCTACCCTTAACGGTATTTAATAGTTGGTTACCGCCCGTCACGACGCCGGAATAGATGCGAACAAAGGTCAGGGAACCGACAAAGGGATCGCTCATGATCTTGAACGCCAGCCCAGCGAAGGGCTCGTCGTCCGAGCAGCGACGCACTACCGGGTCGTTCGAGCCCATCTTGACGCCTTTGATCGCGGCGACATCGGTCGGCGCCGGCAGATAGTCGACCACGGCGTCGAGCAGCGGCTGCACCCCTTTGTTTTTGAAGGCGGAGCCACACAGCACCGGGACAAAAGCGCCGTCAAGCGTACCCTTACGGATACAGCGTTTCAGCGTTTCCACGTCCGGTTCCTCGCCGCCGAGATAAGCCTCCAACGCCGCGTCGTTCTGCTCGACCGCGGCTTCGACAAGTTTCGCGTGGAATGCTTTCGCCTCGGCTGCCATCTCTGGAGGAACGTCCACGACGTCGAACTGGGCGCCCAAAGTTTCCTCGCGCCACTTGATCGCCCGGAAGCCAACCAGATCGAGCACGCCGACAAAATCGCTTTCGATGCCGATCGGCAGCTGCAGCACCAGCGGCCTGGCCCCGAGGCGGTCGGCAATCATCGCGAGGCAGCGCGGGAAATCCGCACCGATGCGATCCATCTTGTTGACAAAGCAGATCCGCGGGACGCCGTATTTATCGGCTTGCCGCCATACCGTTTCCGACTGCGGCTCAACGCCGGCCACCGAATCGAACACCGCAACCGCGCCGTCGAGGACCCGCAGGCTGCGCTCGACCTCGATCGTGAAATCGACATGCCCTGGCGTGTCGATGATGTTGATCCGATGGTCCTGCCAGAAGCAAGTCGTCGCGGCGGAGGTGATTGTGATGCCGCGCTCCTGCTCTTGCGCCATCCAGTCCATCGTGGCAGTGCCTTCGTGAACTTCGCCAATCTTGTAGGAGCGCCCGGTGTAGTAGAGAATCCGCTCGGTCGTAGTCGTCTTGCCGGCATCGATATGCGCCATAATGCCGATGTTCCGATAGCGATCGAGGGGTGTCGCGCGTGCCATGAAAGAAGCTCCGACGGTATCGCCCGCGGGGGATACCTTGAAGAGAAACCTAAACCAGCCGTCCTCGCGCCGCCTACCAACGATAATGCGAGAAGGCTTTGTTCGCATCGGCCATCCGGTGCGTGTCCTCCCGCCGTTTGACAGCGACACCGCGATTATTTGAGGCGTCGAGGAGTTCGCCCGAGAGCCGTTCTTCCATCGTATTCTCCGACCGGCCGCGCGAGCTCGAAATCAGCCAGCGGATCGCCAACGCCTGGCTGCGGTCGGCCCGAACTTCGACCGGCACTTGATAGGTAGCGCCGCCGACCCGGCGCGAGCGCACTTCGACGGCGGGGCGCACATTGCCCAGCGCATCGTGGAACACGCGCAACGGGTCCTGGCCGCTGCGTTTGGCGATCCGGTCAAAGGCGCCATAGACAATCCGTTCAGCAACCGACTTCTTGCCCTCGTACATTAGGCAGTTCATGAACTTGCTCAGGACGGCATCGCCAAACTTGGCGTCCGGCAAGACTTCGCGTTTGACGGCGGCGCGACGGCGCGACATGCCCGTCTTTCCTACTGCGGACGTTTAGCGCCGTATTTTGAACGGCGCTGGCGGCGATCCTTGACGCCTTGGGTGTCGAGAGTACCGCGGATGATGTGATAACGCACGCCGGGCAGATCCTTGACCCGCCCGCCGCGGATCAAAACAACCGAGTGCTCCTGCAGGTTGTGACCCTCGCCCGGGATGTAGCTCGTGACCTCGTAACCGTTGGTCAGACGCACACGGGCGACCTTTCGCAAAGCGGAATTCGGCTTCTTGGGCGTGGTCGTGTAGACGCGCGTGCACACCCCGCGTTTCTGCGGGCAAGCTTCCATCGCCGGCACCTTGTTGCGCGGCAGCTGCCATCTCCGCGGATTGCGGATGAGCTGGTTTATTGTTGGCATCGTCACAACCTCTTCAAACGAAACAACCGCTCGGCGCCTGTGCCACGCCGGAGCGGTGGTGAGCCCTTCCCGGGTTTTAACGCGCCCCCTCGCAAGAGCGCCGAGCCACGCGCCAGGTGGCTTCTGCGATCAGCCCCGCATGAGATTAGTATTAGTAGTGACGCAGGCGCATCGGGTCAAGCCCCTCCCTACACCCATCCCCGCGGGGGAGGCCCGCCTTAAGCCGTCCGCTGTTCGTCTTCGACGAGCTGAGCAGCCTCTTCCTCGTTGGCCGCGATCGCGGCCAGCTCGCGATCACGCTCGGCAGCGATCTCCCGCAACCGGGCGATGACACTGCCGGTGCCTGCCGGGATTAGCCGGCCGACAATCACGTTTTCCTTGAGCCCGGTCAGCGTGTCGATCCTGCCCGATACTGCAGCCTCGGTCAGGACGCGCGTCGTTTCTTGGAACGACGCCGCCGAGATGAACGAATTCGTCTGCAGGCTCGCCTTAGTGATGCCTTGCAACACCGGATGGGCGAGCGCAACGCGCAGTTCCTCCTTTTCGGCATTGGCGTTTTCGAGCTCGAACTCAGAGCGGTCGACCTGCTCGCCGGCAAGGAAGGTCGTGTCGCCGGGTTCTTCGATCTCGACCTTCTGCAACATCTGCCGCACTATCACCTCGATGTGCTTGTCGTTGATCCGCACACCCTGCAGCCGATAGACTTCCTGAATCTCGTTGATCAAATAGCTCGCCAACTCCTCAACCCCGAGAATCCGCAAGATGTCGTGCGGGACCCGGTTGCCGTCCATCAACAGGTCACCCTTCTGGACGTAATCCCCTTCCTGGACGCTGATATGCTTGCCTTTGGGGATCAGATACTCGACTGGCTCCTTGTCTTCTTCGGTCGGGGCGACGACGATGCGTCGCTTGGCCTTGTAGTCCTTGCCAAATTCGATACGGCCCTCGCTTTCGCTGATTATTGCGAAGTCCTTCGGCTTGCGGGCTTCGAACAGCTCGGCGACACGTGGCAGACCTCCGGTGATGTCCCTTGTCTTCGACGATTCACGCGGGATGCGGGCGAGGACATCACCCGCCTTCACGTGCGCCCCGTTATCAACCGAGAGAATGGCATCGACCGACATGAAGTAACGCGCCTCGAGCCCGTTGGCCAGCGTCAACACTTCGCCATCTTCGCCGCGCAACGTGATCCGCGGCCTCAAATCGCTACCCCGTGGCTGCTGCTTCCAGTCGACCACCACTTTCGAAGAGATCCCGGTCGCCTCGTCGACGGTCTCGCGGACAGAAAGGCCCTCTATCAGGTCGACATAATGGGCGATCCCTTCCTTCTCGGTGATGATCGGAATCGTGTAGGGATCCCATTCGACCAGCCGGTCACCCCGCTTGACCTCAGCCCCGTCGTCAACCAGCAGCCTCGCGCCGTACGGAACCCGGTGCCGCGCCTTCTCGCGTGCGTCAGCGAACAACACGATTTCGCAGTTCCGACCCATGACAACGGGCACCCCGGAAGAGTTTATGACGACATTGCGGTTCTTAACCTCGATGGTGGCGTCGAAAGCAGCCTCGACCGAGGATTGCTCGGCGCCCCGTTGCGCCGCGCCGCCAATATGGAAGGTACGCATCGTCAGCTGGGTACCGGGCTCGCCGATCGACTGAGCCGCAATGACGCCGACCGCTTCGCCCATATTCACGACCGTACCGCGCGCGAGATCGCGGCCATAGCATTTACCACACACGCCAATGCGCGACTCGCAGGTCAGCACCGAGCGGATCGATACCGCGTCAATCCCAACCCGCTCGATTTGGTCGACCACATCCTCGTCGATCAACGCCCCTGCCCGCACAACGACCCGGCCACTGATGGGATCGACAATGTCGACCGCCGCGGTGCGACCCAAAATGCGGTCGGCAAGCGGAGCGATCACCTCGCCGCCGTCGACAACTGCGCTCGTCATCAGGCCGCGGGTTGTGCCGCAGTCCTCCTCGGTTATGATGGCGTCTTGCGCGACATCGACGAGCCGGCGGGTCAGATACCCCGAGTTCGCAGTCTTTAGCGCCGTATCGGCAAGACCCTTGCGCGCACCGTGCGTCGAATTGAAGTATTCCAGCACGGTCAACCCCTCCTTGAAGTTGGAGATGATCGGCGTTTCGATGATCTCGCCCGACGGTTTGGCCATCAGACCGCGCATCCCGGCCAGTTGCTTGATCTGCGCCGCCGAGCCGCGGGCGCCCGAATCCGACATCATCCACACGGAGTTTACAGGTTCGCCCGGCGCAGCTGAGCGGATCATCTTGAGCATCTCTTCGGCGACCTTGTCGGTGCAACGCGACCATACGTCTACCACCTTATTGTATTTTTCGCCCTGGGTGATCAGACCGTCCTGATATTGCTGTTCGTACTGCTTAACTTGGTCCTGCGCTTGGGCGACAAGTCCGCGCTTGGCCTCGGGGATGATCAGATCGTCCTTGCCGAACGAGATGCCAGCCTTGCAGGCCTGCTGAAAACCGAGCGACATCAGCCGGTCGCAGAAGATGACGGTCTCCTTCTGACCGCAATGGCGATAGACTTGGTCGATTACGTTGCTGACCTCCTTCTTGGTCAAGAGGCAGTTGATCAGCTCAAAGGGTATCGCCGGATTACGCGGCAGGATCTCGGACAGCAGCATGCGGCCCGGGGTCGTCTCGACCAGCTTTACTACTGGCTTGCCCGCGTCATCGAACGTGCGAAAACGGGCTTTGATGCGGGCATGCAGCGACACCGCCTTGGACTCGAGCGCATGCTCGATCTCACCGACACTGGTGAACAGCATGCCCTCGCCCTTTTCGGCAGGGCGCTCCATTGAGATGTGATAGAGACCGAGGACGATGTCCTGCGACGGTACGATGATCGGCTTGCCGTTCGCTGGGCTCAGGATGTTGTTGGTCGACATCATCAGGACACGCGCCTCGAGCTGGGCCTCGAGCGACAGCGGTACGTGTACTGCCATCTGATCGCCATCGAAATCGGCGTTGAAGGCGGTACAGACGAGCGGGTGCAGTTGGATCGCTTTGCCTTCGATCAGCACCGGTTCAAACGCCTGAATTCCCAACCGATGAAGCGTCGGCGCACGGTTCAACAGGACAGGATGCTCGCGGATTACTTCCTCGAGGATGTCCCAGACTTCCGGCCGCTCCTTCTCGACCATGCGCTTCGCCGCCTTAATCGTACTGGCGAGGCCATAAAGCTCTAGCTTCGAATAGATAAACGGCTTAAACAGCTCAAGTGCCATCTTCTTTGGCAGACCGCACTGCTGCAGCTTGAGCTCAGGACCGACGACAATGACCGAGCGGCCCGAATAGTCGACCCGCTTGCCGAGCAGGTTTTGGCGGAACCGGCCCTGTTTGCCCTTCAGCATGTCGGAGAGCGACTTCAGCGGCCGCTTGTTGGCCCCGGTGATGATTCGTCCTCGCCGACCGTTGTCAAACAGCGCGTCGACGGCTTCCTGGAGCATACGCTTCTCGTTTCGCACGATGATGTCGGGCGCTTTAAGCTCGATCAGCCGTTTCAGCCGATTGTTGCGGTTGATAACACGGCGGTACAGATCATTGAGATCAGAGGTCGCAAAGCGGCCGCCGTCCAGAGGTACCAGCGGGCGCAACTCAGGTGGAATGACCGGAACCACCTCAAGGATCATCCACTCCGGCCGACTGTTCGAATCGATGAAGGCCTCGACCAGCTTCAATCGCTTGACGAGCTTCTTACGTCGCGCCTCGGAGCTGGTGTCCCATAATTCGCTGCGCAGCCTCTTCTTCTCCTCGGAGAGATCGATCGCCGACAACATGGTACGCAACGCCTCGGCACCTATCGAGGCTGTGAACTGGTCGTCGCCATATTCGTCCTGGGCCTTAAGATAGTCCTCCTCGGAAAGCAGCTGGTGTTGCTTAAGCGGCGTCAGCCCGGGCTCGATGACAACGTAGTTTTCGAAATAGAGGATCCGCTCGAGATCCTTAAGGGTCATGTCGAGCAACAGACCAATGCGGCTCGGCAGCGATTTGAGGAACCAAATATGCGCCACCGGTGAAGCCAGCTCGATATGCCCCATGCGGTCGCGTCGGACTTTGGAGAGGGTGACCTCCACGCCACACTTCTCGCAAATGATGCCGCGATACTTCATACGCTTGTACTTGCCGCACAAGCACTCGTAATCCTTAATCGGGCCGAAGATTCGAGCGCAGAACAGACCATCGCGTTCAGGCTTAAACGTGCGATAGTTGATCGTCTCCGGCTTCTTGATCTCGCCGAACGACCAGGAGTGGATTCGTTCGGGACTGGCGATCGAGATGCGGATCTGGTCGAAGCTCTGCGGCCCGCTGACCTGCCCAAAGATATTCATCAATTCGTTCATCAACGACCCCTTTCGGAAAGCTTCTTGAGCCCCACGCGAGATGATGCTGTCATCCCCGCGATAATGGGCGTCCAGCGCGGTCGGCACCCAGCGGGGAGCCGTGGCCCCTCGCTCTTGTCAGGGTAGCGATACGGAGCGAGAGACTCACAGCGGGTTTCAACGCGAGCGACGATCAATAGCTGCGCTGCTCCAACTCGACGTTGAGGCCGAGCGACCGCAGCTCCTTGACCAGCACGTTGAATGACTCCGGGATACCCGCCTCGAAATTGTCGTCGCCGCGGACAATCGCCTCGTAGACCTTGGTCCGGCCGGAAACGTCGTCCGACTTGACCGTTAACATCTCTTGCAATGTGTAGGCCGCGCCATAGGCCTCCAGCGCCCAAACTTCCATCTCGCCGAACCGCTGGCCACCGAACTGAGCCTTGCCCCCGAGCGGCTGCTGGGTGACGAGGCTGTAGGGGCCGATCGAACGCGCATGGATCTTATCATCGACGAGATGGTGCAGTTTCATCATATAGATGTAACCCACCGTGACCGGCCGATCGAACGGCTCTCCAGTGCGGCCGTCCACCAGCGTCACCTGCCCCGAGGAGGAAAGGCCGGCCCGCTCGAGCATTGCGACGATATCTTCCTCCCTGGCTCCGTCGAAGACCGGGCTGGCGACCGGTACACCATGCGCGAGATTCACGGCGAGGTCGAAAAGGTCTTTTGGCGGAAGCCGGTTGATTTCACCGCTCTCCTCGCCTTGATAGATCTCGCTGAGGAAGCCGCGGAGTTCGCCGTCGGAGCCGTTGCGTTTGACGCGGTCGATTACCGCGCCGATACGCCGGCCCAGCCCGGCTGCGGCCCACCCGAGATGGGTCTCAAGGATCTGGCCGACGTTCATGCGGCTCGGCACGCCGAGTGGGTTCAACACGATATCGACCGGGATGCCGTCCTCGAGGTAGGGCATGTCCTCGCACGGCACGATCCGCGAGATTACGCCCTTGTTGCCGTGGCGGCCCGCCATCTTATCCCCGGGCTGGAGCTTGCGTTTGACCGCTACGAAGACCTTGACCATCTTCATCACGCCGGGCGGGAGTTCGTCACCGCGCTGGAGCTTTTCGACCTTGCTCTCGAAACGAGCAGTGAGGCTCGCGATGGCATCCTCCATCTGGTTTTTCAAGGCCTCGATATCCGCCATCTTGGCGTCGTCGCGGATCGAGATCTGTTTCCAATGCGCCACGGGATGCTCGGCGAGGACGGCCTCGGTAATTTCGATCCCCGACGTCATACCTCTGGGCCCGCCAACTGCGATCTGGCCGAGCATCATCTCCTTCAGCCTGGCGGCAAAGCTGCGCTCAAGGATCCCGCGTTCGTCGTCGCGGTCCTTGGCAAGCCGTTCGATCTCAGCGCGCTCGATCGCCAGCGCACGTTCGTCCTTATCGATACCACGCCGGGAGAAGACGCGCACTTCGACGATTGTGCCGGAAACTCCAGGCGGCAACCGCAGCGAAGTGTCGCGCACGTCGGAAGCCTTTTCGCCGAAAATCGCGCGCAGCAGCTTTTCCTCGGGCGTCATCGGCGACTCGCCCTTCGGGGTGACCTTCCCGACGAGGATATCGCCAGGCTTCACCTCGGCGCCGATATAAACGATGCCCGCCTCGTCGAGGTTCTTCAATGCCTCTTCGCCGACATTCGGGATATCGCGGGTGATCTCCTCCTGACCGAGCTTGGTGTCGCGCGCCATGACCTCGAACTCTTCGATGTGGATCGAGGTAAATATGTCGTCGGAGACGATCCGCTCTGAGATCAGGATCGAATCCTCGAAGTTATACCCATTCCACGGCATGAATGCGCACAGCACATTCCGACCGAGGGCAAGCTCGCCCAGTCGTGTCGACGGGCCATCCGCGATGATGTCACCCGCCATCACATGTTCACCAACTTTGACGAGCGGCTGCTGGGTGATGCAAGTGTTCTGGTTCGAGCGCTGGAACTTCAGGAGATTGTAAATATCGACGCCCGACGCAGTGCTCGATGTCTCTTCGGTCGCGCGGATGACGATGCGGGTAGCGTCGACCTGGTCGACGATGCCCGACCGGCGAGCGATGATTGTCACCCCGGAATCGCGGGCGACGGTCTCCTCCATACCCGTGCCAACGAGCGGGGCCTCGGCGCGGATTAGCGGCACCGCCTGACGCTGCATGTTCGAGCCCATCAGAGCGCGGTTCGCGTCATCATTTTCGAGAAATGGGATTAGCGCGGCGGCCACCGAGACCAACTGCTTTGGCGAGACGTCGATCAGATCGATGTCCTGCGGTCGCTGCATCACGAAGTCCCCGCCCTTGCGGCAATTGGTCAGTTCGGCAGTGATCCGGCCTTGAGGATCGGTCTCGACATTGGCCTGGGCGATCGCGTACCGGCCCTCGTCCATCGCCGAAAGATAGACCACCTCGTCCGTGACTTGGCCATCGACCACCTTGCGGTAGGGGCTTTCGATGAAACCGTATTGATTGACCCGGGCATAGGTCGCCAGACTATTGATCAAACCTATATTCGGACCCTCCGGTGTCTCAATCGGGCAGATCCGGCCGTAGTGGGTCGGATGCACGTCGCGCACCTCGAAGCCCGCGCGCTCACGCGTCAGTCCGCCAGGACCGAGCGCCGACAGCCGACGCTTGTGGGTGATCTCGGACAAGGGGTTGGTCTGGTCCATAAATTGTGACAGTTGCGACGAGCCGAAGAACTCGCGCACCGCCGCCGCCGCCGGCTTCGCGTTGATCAGGTCGTGTGGCATGACCGTGTCGATCTCGACCGAGCTCATCCGCTCGCGGATCGCCCGCTCCATGCGCAACAGACCGATGCGATACTGATTCTCCATCAGCTCGCCGACCGAGCGGACCCGGCGGTTGCCGAGGTGGTCAATGTCATCGATCTCGCCGCGACCGTCCTTGAGCTCGACCAGCACCTTGAGGATCGCTAGGATATCGGCCTTGCGCAAGGTGCGCACGGAATCATCGGTATCGAGCATTAGCCGCGAGTTCATCTTGACGCGGCCGACCGCCGACAAATCATAGCGCTCTGGGTCGAAGAATAGGCCGTTGAACAGCGTCTCTGCCGTTTCCAGCGTCGGCGGCTCGCCCGGGCGCATCACACGATAGATGTCGATCAACGCGTCTTCCCGCGTAGCGTTCTTGTCGACGGCCAAGGTGTTACGGACATAAGGACCGACGGCCACGTGATCGATGTCGAGGACCGGGATCTCCTCGATGCCGGCGTCGTTCAGCTGGGCGAGCGTCGCAGCTGTAATCTCGTCGCCGGCGTCGAAATAGACTTCGCCAGTCTCCTCGTTGATCATGTCCGAGGTGAAATAGCGGCCGATCAATTGGTCATCGTCGACCAGAATGTCGGCGAGCCCTTCTTCGCGCAGGCGGCGGGCAATCCGCGGCGTCATCCTTTCGCCTTCCGCAAGCACGGTCTCACCGGTGCGGGCATTCCGAAGATCGCTTGTCAACTTGCCTTTGAATTGTTCAGGATCGAACGGTGTCATCCAACCCTGTGCGCCGCGGCGAAAAGTGATCGTGCCGTAAAAGAACGAAAGAATCTCTTCCTTGGACATTCCGATCGCTTCGCCAGGATGCAACGAGCCGTTCTCCGCCCTCCGCTGCGCCCGCAGGGCCTCGGTCGCGGCGTTGTCGAGAGCAAGCAGTAAGGTTGTCGCCGGGAGCTTTCGGCGCCGGTCGATGCGCACATAGATGTGGTCCTTGGCATCGAACTCGAAATCGAGCCAGGAGCCGCGGTAGGGAATCACCCGGGCAGCAAACAGGTATTTGCCGGAAGAGTGCGTTTTGCCCTTGTCGTGATCGAAGAACACTCCCGGGCTGCGATGCATCTGCGAGACGATAACGCGTTCGGTGCCGTTGATGATGAAAGTGCCATTTTTCGTCATCAGCGGCATGTCGCCCATATAGACGTCCTGCTCCTTAATGTCCCGGATCGAGCGCGATCCGGTATCCTCGTCGACATCCCAGACGACGAGGCGGAGGGTAACTTTTAGCGGCGCGGCGAAGGTAATGCCGCGCTGTTGGCACTCATCGACTTCGTATTTGGGCGTTTCCAGTTCGTAACGGACGAACTCCAGCTGGGCGCGCTCGGAGAAATCGCGTATCGGGAACACCGACTTGAAAACCTCCTGCAGCCCGACACCGGCGCGCTGCTCGGGAACGACCCCCATTTGCAAGAAATGGTCATACGAGCTCTTTTGGACCTCTATCAGGTTCGGCATCGGTGCGACCTCGGGGACGCGCCCGAAGCTCTTGCGGATGCACTTTTTGCTCGTAAGGGATATAGCCATACACACTCCTCGCTGAAGGCAGCCCCGATCCTGTGGCTCGCTTAACCCGATCGGGCAACGCGATTTCCCGACGCCGCGTCAAACCGATGAGCGAGTCTTGTGCCAAGCCTCGCCGTGCAACTTTGTCTCAACGCCAAAACCCGGCGTGCGCGGCAACTCGCGCCCCGGGGTCGGAGGCCTTGGGCGCAGCGGCCAGAAGGGATCGGCCACCCGCCCCGATGTGACAAAGATCGTGACAGACCTACTTTATTTCGACAGTCGCACCCGCGTCTTCAAGCTGTTTTTTGATTTTTGCCGCCTCTTCTTTGTTGACTCCCTCCTTGACCGGCTTGGGCGCAGCTTCGACCAGATCCTTGGCTTCCTTGAGGCCGAGGCTGGTAATCGCCCGAACCTCCTTGATTACGTTGATCTTCTTCTCGCCGATTGCGGCGAGAATAACATCGAATTCGGTCTTCTCGGCGGCCGCCTCGGCCGCCGGGGCCGCTGCTCCCCCGCTGAGCGCTGCAACTGCGACGGGTGCCGCAGCCGAGACGCCCCACTTCTCCTCCAGCATCTTGGACAGCTGCGCCGCCTCGATCACAGTCAAGGCCGACAGATCATCGACCAGTTTTGCCAAATCCGGCATGTCCTACTCCTGAGGTCTCTGGATTAAGGTCCTACAAAATTCTCAACCGGCCGAGCTAGAGGTCGCCTCGCCCGGGCGCTCTGCATAGGCCGCGAGGACACGAGCGATCTGCCCGGCTGTCGCCTGCAACGCAACGGCTACCCGCGTGCCCGGTGCCAGAAGCAGGCCGACGAGCTTGCCGCGCAATTCCTCGAGCGAGGGCAAACTTGCCAGTTCCCGAACCTCGGCCGCGTCCATCTGCCGGCCGGCAAGCCCGCCGCCGACTATCGTCAGCTTGTCGTTGCGGTTGGCAAACTCGACGACCACCTTTGCCGCGGCCACCGGGTCGCGCGAGAACGCGATCGCAGTTGGACCGGTGAACAGCGGCGACAGGGGCTCGAACGCGGTCCCAGCAAGAGCGCGCCGCACCAGCCGGTTCTTGGTCACCCTAAAGCCTGCACCGGCGCTGCGTACTTGGCGCCGCAATTGGGTAACCTCGCCGACATTGAGACCCGCCTGGTGCGTCACGACCACGCAAACTGTGTCCGCGAGAACCTGTTGCAGCGTCTCGACCAACTGCTGCTTCTGTGTTCGGTCCACACTCGTCTCCGAACCCGGTCCGCGGGCATCTTCTCATGAGAGCGCACAGACCTGTTGCACATCGGACTTTCCGCCGCGATCACCGACCGGGCACTCGGCCATCGGGGAACGTTGCTCTACCACCCCGCGGCGGCTTACCAAAAACCTATCTCACGCGGCGGCGCGGCCGCCTAAGCCCTCGCCTCGTCAGATAGGCCCGTCAACTCCACTTTGACCGCCGGGCCCATCGTCGAGCTCAAGCTCACCTTCTTGATGTAGGTGCCTTTAGCGCCGCTTGGCTTGCCGCGGGTGATCGCGCCAACAAAGGCGCGCACATTATCCGCCAGCGCCGCAGCCGTAAAGCTCGCTTTACCGACGCCGGCATGGACGATCCCCGCCTTCTCGGCGCGGAACTCGACCTGTCCGCCTTTCGCGGCGCGGACCGCTTCGGCAACATTGGGCGTGACAGTGCCGAGTCGCGGGTTCGGCATCAAGCCGCGCGGTCCGAGGATTTTGCCGAGCCGACCGACCAGCGACATCAGATCCGGGGTCGCAATCGCTCGATCAAAATCGATCTGTCCGGCCTGGACCTTCTCGGCGAGATCTTCCGCCCCTACGATATCTGCGCCCGCCGTCTCGGCCTCCTTGGCCCGGTCACCGCGCGCGAAGACCGCGACCCGGACGGTCTTGCCGGTGCCGTGCGGAAGCATCACGGTGCCACGCAGGTTTTGATCGGGCTTGCGCGGATCGAGATTGAGGTTCATCGCGATCTCGACCGTCTCGTCGAACTTCGCCGAGGCGCTTCCCTTGAGCAGTTTGACCGCCTCATCGAGCGGGTGCGCAACCGCCGGATCGACGCCCTCATATGCTTTCGTGAGCCGTTTTCGCGTCTTGGCCATCTCGTTCACTCCACAACATCGAGCCCCATCGACCGCGCCGAGCCGATCAGCATACGGCACGCGCCGTCGATATCCTTGGCATTGAGGTCCTGCATCTTCTGTTCCGCGATCTCGCGGATCTGGGCCATCGTCACCCGACCCACCGCGCTGCCCTTGCCGGTGGTCTGCGATCCCTTGTCGATCCCTGCCGCCTTCTTGAGAAAATACGAATTGGGGGGGCTCTTCGTCACGAAAGTGAAGGAGCGATCGCCAAAGGCCGTGATCACCACCGGGATTGGCATGCCCGGCTCGAGGTTCTGGGTCGCAGCGTTGAACGCCTTGCAGAACTCCATGATGTTCAGTCCGCGTTGGCCGAGGGCCGGGCCGATTGGCGGCGATGGGTTCGCCTTGCCGGCCGGGACGTGCAACTTGATGATGCCGACGACTTTCTTTGCCATGAGCTAAATTCGATTCGAAGTTAGACCTTCTCGACCTGCGAATATTCCAGCTCGACCGGGGTCGCGCGCCCAAAGATCGACACCGCGACCTTTATCCGCGCCTTCTCTTCGTCGACGTCCTCGACGAGGCCGTTGAAGGAGGTGAACGGCCCGTCGCAGACCCGGACCTGTTCTCCCACCTCAAAAGTCACGGACGGTTTCGGTCGCTCGATCCCTTCCTGAACCTGCCGCATAATGCGGACCGCCTCGACCTCGCTGATCGGCGACGGACGACCACGGCTGCCGAGGAACCCGGTGACCTTGGCGGTGTTCTTGACGAGATGCCAGGTCTCGTCGGTGAGATCCAGCTTGATCAGCACATAGCCCGGGAAAAACTTGCGTTCGGAGCTTACCTTGGAGCCGCGCTTGACCTCGACGACCTCTTCGGTCGGCACGAGAATCTCCTCGAACTTGTCGGCGAGGCCCTTTTGCTCGGCCTGCTCGCGGATCGAGGACGCGACCTTTTTCTCGAAGCCCGAATAAACGTGAATCACATACCAGCGGCTCGCCATCTTGCAACGTCCTACTGCCCCAATCCGAAGAAGAGCCGCACGCCGGCCGAAAATACCTGATCGACCAGGAAGAAGAAGGCCGCCGCAATGAATACCATCACGAACACCATGGCCGTGGTGACCATGGTCTCCTTGCGGCTCGGCCAGGTTACCCGCGCGACCTCTTGGCGAACTTGCTGAATGAACTCGGCTGCGTTCGTTTTCGCCATGACCTGTTGACCTTGAGGGACGGGCGACATCTCAACCCATATGGCGCTGCCTCTGCGCCCGTTCCAGCGATCGGCGCGAATTGGCGCCAAAGCTGGCAGGAGTGGAGGGGCTCGAACCCCCAACCCCCGGTTTTGGAGACCGGTGCTCTACCAGTTGAGCTACACTCCTACGCGATTGAGCCGGCGCCCTGCCTGCCCGTCTATCTGATGATTTTTGCGACGACGCCGGCGCCGACGGTTCGGCCGCCCTCGCGGATCGCAAAGCGCAGCCCCTCATCCATCGCAATCGGCGCAATCAGCTCGATCTCCATCGAGATGTTGTCGCCTGGCATCAGCGCGATCACCGAATCCCGCCCTTGCTCCGGGTTTCTGCCCTCCAGCGCAAACAGCGCCGAGCCCCGCACAATCGGGATGTCGTCGCCCGGAAACTGGTAGGAACTCAACAGCTCGCGCATCTCCAGCTCGACCAGATCCAACAGCTCCGGATCGTCCACCATGTCGACCTTGTTCATGTACACCACCAACGACGGCACCCCAACCTGGCGCGTCAGCAGGATGTGCTCGCGCGTCTGCGGCATCGGCCCGTCCGCCGCCGACACCACAAGGATCGCCCCGTCCATCTGCGCCGCCCCGGTGATCATGTTCTTGATGTAGTCGGATCGACATGCGCATAGTGCCGCTTGCCGGTCTCGTACTCGACGTGCGCCGTGGCAATCGTGATCCCCCGAGCCCGCTCCTCCGGTGCCTTGTCGATCTGGTCAAACGGCACAAACGTCGCCCCGCCGCTCTCCGCCAAAACCTTGGTGATCGCCGCCGTCAACGTCGTCTTGCCATGGTCGATGTGACCAATCGTTCCTATGTTGCAATGCGGCTTCGTCCGCTGAAACCTCGCCTTCGACATGACTTCATCTTTCTATCCGAAGAAAGGAGAACACAGCCGGGCCGAGCACTGGTGAGCATATTCCGCCGGCACAGCACAAGGCTGGAGCGGGTGATGGGAATCGAACCCACATAGCCAGCTTGGAAGGCTGGAGCTCTGCCATTGAGCTACACCCGCGTTCCGCCTACCAACCAGACCCCTTGCTATTGCCAGATCTTGTGCCGGCCCTTCGATACCGTGCGCGCTTTCGGAGCGCTGGTGGAGGGGGTAGGATTCGAACCTACGAAGACGTACGTCGGCAGATTTACAGTCTGCTGCCTTTAACCGCTCGGCAACCCCTCCGCGATCGCGTGCCGCCCGGCGCAGCGGAGACCGGCTCATAGAATTTCGACCTGGCTTTGTCAATCGCGGCTCACCGGCACGCTTTGGTCGTGCGCATGATGGTTTATAGTTTGGGGCGAGCATCCGAGGATCTCTTGACACCGACAGGAATGAAACCTCTTCGATCATCCTCACATACGCACGGCCGATCACCGCGGCAACTCCGCCGTCCGGCAGCGTCATCCGGTGCGGACACAGCGCGCATCCCCTTCGAACGTTGGATCTTTGGTCGCCATGCGGTCGCCGCGGCGCTCGCCAATCCTCAACGTCGCTGGCACCGGCTGGTCGCTCTTGCCGGACACGAGCCAGAGGCACAGGCTTTGGTCTCCGCCGCGCTTGCCCCGCGGTGCAGCGACGGTGAGCCGATACGCGTGCTCGACCGTGGCGATTTTACGGCGCTCCTACCCGAGGGTGCCGTCCATCAAGGGCTGGCGCTTGCCGTCGAACCGCTCGCCGCGCCCGACCTCAAAGACGTGCTTCGCCGCGCCGCGACGCTATCGGGTCGAAGCGTCGTCGTGGTGCTCGATCAGGTCAGCGACCCGCATAATGTCGGCGCGGTGTTGCGCTCGGCGAGCGCCTTTGGCGCGCTCGCGGTGGTTCTCCCCATGCACGGCTCGCCGCCGGTCACCGGAGCGCTCGCCAAGGCGGCCTCGGGTGCTCTCGAAAGCGTGCCGCTCGTCCGCATTGTCAACCTTGCGCACGCGCTCGACCGGCTGAAGGCCGCTGCCTTCTGGATTTGTGGGCTCGACGAGACCGCCTCGCAAACGCTGGCAGCACTCGATCTCGGCGAGCGGGTCGCTCTCGTGTTCGGCTCCGAGGGCGGCGGCATACGGCGGCTCGTGCGCGAGCGCTGCGATTACCTCGCCCGGTTGCCGACCCGCACCCAGCAGTCGACGATCAATGTCTCGAATGCCGCGGCAGTCGCGCTCTACGAACTCGTCCGTGATCGCGCGATCCCTGAGGCCCACGCCAAGGCTCGGCAGGCTGCCCGATAGCCGGTATCTCGCCCGTCAACAGCAGCCGCAGGAGGGGCATCTCCCGCCGGCTCGACAGCGAATTCGGGGATGCTGTAAGACCGTCACCGCGCGGAGTTGATCGATCGCTGGCGAACAGGCACCGGCACAGAGCAAGCCGGGTTAGCACAGTGGCAGTGCAGCGGTTTTGTAAACCGAAGGTCGGGGGTTCGAATCCCTCACCCGGCACCATCAGGTGACATCTACGACGCGCGGATCCGCCCACAGATCACGCCCGGTGATAGGGGTGGCCGGCGAGAATCTGCTGGGCCCGGTAAAGCTGCTCCAGCAGCATGCAGCGCGCCAAAAGATGCGGCCAAGTCATCGGGCCAAGCGACAATGTCGCATCGGCGCGGTCGAGGACTTCGGCGCCGAGCCCATCGGCGCCGCCGATCGCAAAGGCCAGTTCTGCCACCCCCTGGTCGCGCCGCGCGGCGAGCTGGCCGGCAAGATCGCGGCTCGACCACATGGCGCCGCGCTCGTCGAGGGCGATCAGCCGCGCCCGGGCCGACAATGCTCCGAGGATCAAGGCCGCCTCGCGCGCCTTCAGCGCCGCCGAGGGCAAGCGCTGTCTTACCTCGAGCTCGACGATCGCGACGGGCGGCACGATCCGCGCGGCATAAAGCGCCTGCAGCTCGGCGAACGGACCGTTGCGCAGCTTGCCAATGGCGAGAAGGCGGAGGCGGATCGAAGGGCGCCCCGGCTACTACTGGAGAACCGCCTCGCTGTCGGGGAGCGCCTCGCCCCAAAGCTTTTCGAGATTGTAGTAGGCGCGGATCTCGGGCCGGAACAGGTGCACGATCACATCGCTCGCATCGATCAGCACCCAGTCGCCCTGCGTCTTGCCCTCGACCGAGATCCGTATCCGCCGCGACAGCGCCTCTTCGAGATGCTCGGTCAGCGCCACCACCTGGCGGGCCGAGCGGCCGCTGGCGATCACCATCTGGTCGGCGATCGTGGTCTTACCGGCGAGCTCGATCGTGACGATGTCCTCGGCCTTGCCATCCTCGAGCGTCTGTTGGATGAGCTCGAGGAGTGACGGTGACGCGGCCGATTGGGCTTGCATCGGCCGGGTGCGGGGAGTGAGCGTGGTGATTGTGGACAATTCGGGTCTCTGCTCCGTGAAGGTCTGGGACAACACCTCTTGGCGCTCGGAACGAATCCGGGTCGCCGATCTTCTGTCGAGCCGGCTGTGGAAGAACACCCAGGCGGGCGGCTTCATCTCCGCCAGCCGACGCGCCGCCGACATCGGCACGCGGTGCCGAGAGAAGCGCCGCCCGGGGAGGCCGGCGAGCGCCTTCAGAGAGTAGGAAGGGCGGTCGAACACGGCAATTGCGGCCGTCCGAAAGATCGCGTTCCACCGCTGCCAATGGCGCAGCTGCACGAGACTGTCGGCACCCATCAGCCACACGAAGCGCTGCCGAGGAAAGCGGCCGCGCAACGCCTTCAAGGTGTCGGCGGTGTAGTGCGAACCCCCGAGCCGGTTTTCGAGATCGCTGACGACAATGCGCTTGTGTCCGGCAGCGACTTGCCGGGCTTGGTCGAGCCGGACGGCGAACGGCGCCATGCCGGCGAACGGCTTCAACGGGTTCTGCGGCGAAACCAGCCACCACACTTCGTCGAGCGCGAGGCTCCGGAGGGCGAGCAGGCTCAAATGCAGGTGGCCGTCATGGGCCGGGTTGAACGAGCCGCCCAACAGCCCGATGCGGCGATGCCGGCCGGCGCTCGGCCCGCCCTGCTCAGCGGCGCTCAGGGACGCACCTGCCCGCTGCCGCGCACGAGGTATTTATAGGTCGTCAGCTCCGCGGCACCGACCGGTCCGCGCGGCGGCAGTCGTTGGGTCGAGATGCCGATCTCCGCACCCATGCCGAACTCGCCGCCATCGGCGAATTGGGTCGAGGCATTGACCAGCACGATGGCGCTGTCGACCTCGCGCAGGAAGCGCTCCGCCACAGCGTGATCCTCGGTCACGATCGCATCGGTGTGGTGCGAGCCGAAGCGCTCGATATGGGCGATCGCCTCGTCGACGCCGTCGACGACGCGGATGGCGAGGATCGCGTCGAGGTATTCGGTACACCAGTCCTGCTCGGTTGCCGGCGTGACCGCGCGGTCGAGGGCCAGAACTTCGGGATCGCCGCGCAACTCGCAGCCTGCCGCACGCAGATCGGCGAGGATCGGCGGCAGGATCGTCGGCGCGACCTTGCGGTCGACCAGCAGGGTCTCGGTGGCACCGCAGATCGACACCCGCCGCATCTTGGCGTTGAGCACGATCGCCCGCGCCTTTGCGGGGTCGGCTGCACCATCGACATAGGTGTGGCACAGTCCTTCGAGGTGGGCGATCACCGGGATCCGGCTCTCGCGCTGGACCCGCTCGATCAAAGACGCCCCGCCGCGCGGCACGATGATGTCGATCGCACCGCTCATCGCGAGCATCAGCCCGACCGCCGCGCGGTCGCGCGTCGGCACCAGTTGGATCGCATCTTCGGGTAGGCCAGCGCCGCGCAGCCCTTCGCGCAACGCGGCGACCAGCGCGCGCGACGAGTGGAAGCTCTCCGAGCCGCCGCGCAGGATCGCGGCATTGCCGGACTTTAGCGACAACCCCCCGGCATCGGCGGTGACGTTGGGCCGGCTCTCATAGATGATGCCGATGACGCCGAGGGGTACCGCGACCCGCTCGATCGCGAGCCCGTTCGGCCTTGTCCAGGAAGCCAGCACGCGACCGACCGGGTCGGGCAGATCGGCAATCGCCTCGAGGCCCGCGGCGACCGCCTCGAGCCGCTTGGGATCGAGCGCGAGCCGGTCGCGCAAAGCCGATGAGAGGCCCGCGCTTTCGGCCTCTTCGAGGTCGCGGGCATTGGCGGCGAGGATCTCGTCTTGCCGGGCGCGCACCGCCCGGGCGGCCTCGCGCAAAGCCGCGACCTTGGCTTCGGTGGAGGCGAGCGCAAGCGTGGCCGCCGCCACACGGGCCCGACGCCCGATTGCAGCCATCGTCGTCGCCAGATCCGGCTCTGAGGTCTGGATCCGCTCGCGCAACAAGATTGGGCCATCCATGGGGTTTGGGGTCATCGGCTTTCGGTCACCACCAGATCGTCGCGATGAATGATCTCATCGCGCCCACGGTAGCCGAGGATGCCGGCAATTTCACCACTCTTGTAGCCGGCGATGCGGCGGATGTCGGCGCTCGAATAGGCCGAGAGGCCGCGGCCGGCCTCGCTGCCGGAGCGGGTGCGGATGATCACCGCGTCGCCGCGTTCGAAAACCCCCTCGACCGCTACGATCCCGGCCGGCAACAGGCTCTTGCCGCGGCGCAGCGCGCCGGCCGCACCATCGTCGACGGTCAGGGTTCCCGACGGGTTGACGGCGCCGGCGATCCACGCCTTGCGCGCCGAGCGCGGCTCGCCGCATGGCAGGAACAACGTGGCGCGACCGCCCGCCTCGACCGCCGCAAGCGGAGAGCCCGCGCCTTTCCCTTGGGCGATCAACATATGGCAGCCGGCGCTCATCGCGATGCGGGCGGCGGCGAGCTTGGTTACCATCCCGCCCGAGCTGTAGCCGGGTGCGGCTTCGCCGGCCATCGCTTCGACCCCCGTCTCGATCTCGCGGACTATCGGCACGTGCCGGGCACCCGGGTCCTTGCGCGGATCGGCAGTGTAGAGCCCGTCGATGTCGGAAAGCAAAACCAGCATGTCGGCGCTCGTCATTTGGGCGACGCGGGCGGCGAGCCGGTCGTTGTCGCCGAAGCGGATCTCGGCGGTGGCGACCGTGTCGTTCTCGTTGACGACCGGAACGGCGCCGAGTGCCAGCAGCTGGGCAAAGGTGGCGCGCGCGTTCAAGTGCCGCCGGCGCTCCTCGGTGTCGTCGAGGGTGAGCAGGATTTGGGCGACGGTGATGCCGTGATCGGCGAGCGCCTCCTGATAGGCGTGGGCCAACCGGATCTGCCCGGTGGCGGCGGCAGCCTGTTTTTCCTCAAGCCGCAGCCGCCGTCCGGCGAGACCGAGATGGCGGCGGCCGACCGCGATCGCCCCGGAGGAGACGAGGATCACCTCCTGGCCGCGCGCGCGGCAGCGGGCGACGTCGTCGGCGAGGGCTGCGAGCCACGCGTGTCGGATCTCGCCGCTCTCGGCGACCAAGAGCGCCGAGCCGATTTTGACGATCAGCCGCCGTGCGCCGGTAAGCGCGTCAGCCGGAGTCATGGCGCCGCGGCGAGAGACCTGGTCTCCGCCCCAACGTCGTCCTTGCCGGAGCGCGTCGCCGCGAGGGCGGCGAGTACCGCCTCCAGCGCTCCCGGAACGCCGGCGCCGGTCGCCCCCGACACCGGTAGAACCGGCGTCCCATGCCCTGTGGCGCGCCGCAGCTCCCCGAGCTTCATGCGTGCCGTTCCGGGATCGAGCGCGTCGATCTTGTTGAGCCCGACGATCTCCGGCTTGCCCGAAATACCGTGACCGTAGAAGTCGAGCTCCTGGCGGATCGTGCGATAGGCGCCGGCGACATCGTCGAGGGTCCCGTCGACCAGGTGGAGGATCACCGCGCAGCGCTCGACATGACCGAGAAACCGGGTGCCAATTCCCGCACCTTCGCTGGCACCCTCGATCAACCCCGGGAGGTCGGCCAACACGAATTCCTCGTCATGCAGCCGTACGACGCCGAGCTGCGGCTTCAGGGTCGTGAACGGGTAGTCGGCGATCTTGGGTCGGGCGTGCGAGACCGCGGCGAGGAAGGTCGACTTGCCGGCATTGGGCAGGCCGACAAGCCCGACATCGGCGATCAGCTTCAGGCGCAACCAGACCCATGCCTCATGGCCGGGCCAGCCGGGATTGGCGCGCCGCGGCGCGCGGTTGGTCGAGCTCTTGTAATGCGCGTTGCCGAAACCGCCATCGCCGCCCTTCAAGAAGACCCGCCGCTCGCCGGGGCGGGTGAAATCGGCGAGCACCATCCGGTTCTCGGCATCCATGATCTGGGTCCCGACCGGGACGCGCAAGACGAGATCATCGCCCCCGGCGCCGGTGCGCTCGCGCCCGGCACCCGGCCGACCGACCGATGCCCGGAAATGCTGGCGATAGCGGTAGTCGATCAAGGTGTTGAGATTGTCCGCCGCGGCAAAGACGATGTCGCCGCCTTTGCCGCCATCGCCACCGTCGGGGCCGCCGAACTCGATGAACTTCTCGCGGCGAAAGCTCGCGGCCCCGCGCCCGCCGTCACCGCTCTTCAGGTAGATCTTGCACTGGTCGAGGAACTGCATGGGGCTTCGCAGCGCCCCGATGGGCGGCCGCCTCGGTGGCTACTCGGCCGCCTCCGCCGTAGCCTGCGCGCGCGGCGGCACGACCGAAATGTATGTGCGCCCGGCCCGGCCGGTGTGGAATTGGACCGCACCACCCGATGTCGCGAAGATCGTGTGGTCGCGGCCGATGCCGACATGCGTCCCCGGGTGAAACTTGGTGCCGCGCTGGCGCACAATGATGTGACCGGGGACGACGATCTCGCCGCCGAACTTCTTGACGCCGAGCCGCCGGCCGCGGCTGTCGCGCCCATTGCGCGAAGAGCCGCCCGCTTTCTTATGCGCCATTTGAAGCTCCTTCTCCTCCGGCCGGTCCTGCTTCTGCGACCGATCCTGCTTCTACAGCCAGCTCCGCTTCGGTAACCGGCCCCGCTTCTACGGCCGGTCCCGCTTCGATAAGCGGCCCTGCCTCTGCAGCCGGCTCTGCTTCTACAACTGCCCTTTCGTCTTCGGCCGGCAGCGAACCGACCGCGCCGCGGATCTCGGTGATGTGCAGCACGGTCTGGTACTGGCGATGCCCCTTCTTGCGCCGATAATTCTTCCGCCGCTGCTTCTTGAAGACGATGATCTTCGGCGCGCGTTTCTGCTCGACCACGGTGGCTGCGACCGAAGCGCCAGCGAGCAGCGGCGTCCCCGTCGCGACCTCCGCACCCTCGCCGATCATCAGCACCTCGGCGAGCTCGATCGCAGCACCGGGCTCGCCCGCGAGCTTCTCGACCGCGACGACGTCGTCCTTGGCGACCTTGTACTGCTTGCCGCCGGTGCGGATCACAGCGAACATGATACCCGCCGATATGGGTCCCCGCGCACCGGACGCAACCGCCGAAAACGCGGCGGACGGGGTCACCCCGTCCGCGAAGCGCGCACTATAGATGCGCCTGTCGGGCTGTCAAGGTTTGCCAGGCCGGCGTCGCGGGATAGGCAAAGCCGCCGCGGATGTGCTGTGGCCGCGGCCCTTTAGCCGGAAGCGACAAATTTCCCGGTTTCACGGGAAAATTCCCGCAAAAAATCGATTTGCGGCGCGAAATCGCACCAGGCCGACGCCGATAGCGCTTTGTTGATCAGATACTTACGACACCCCCCGGAGACGATCTCGGCGCCCCCTTACCGGGAATTGTCGCCGCCGAAAACCGGGAAAAATCGCCGTAACCGGGAATTAACCGGGAAATCGGAGTGAGGCCCCTCCTGCGCCTGCATCGGCGCCGGGCACGACGGCGGCGCGCCGCGGCATTCGGGGCGTGGGGGTTTCCCTTCTCCATGTGCACGACACCAAGCCGACATTCATCCTGGAGCGCATGATACGCCTCGATTTTGATGCCAAGATGGCGAGGCAACCTGGGCCTGAGCCGTCGGCTCGATGAACGGCCGCGGCCGACGCCGGACTTGAACTCGCCTTCGCGTGCTCCGATCATGCCCCGATGGCCGACATCTTTGTCAGCTATACGAAGAGCGATCGCGACTGGGCGTTTTGGATCGCCGAGGAGCTGAAGCAGCTCGGCCACACGCCGCACATCCACGAATGGGAGATCAAGGGCGGCGACGACATCTACGCCTGGATGGAGGCGCATCACGACGCCGCCGAGCACGTGCTCTGCGTTGTCTCGGACGATTATCTGAAGGCACCCTATTCGACGCTCGAACGCAACGCCGCGCTGTGGCAGGCGGCGAGCAACCGGCCCGGCTTTGTGCTGTTGGTGGTCGTAAAGCAGTGCCGGCTGCCAACGCTCAGCGACCACATGCGCCGCTGCGATCTCTTCGGCGTGCCGGAAGACGCGGCGCGCCAGCGCTTCCGCGCCTTTATGGAAACGCGCGGCGCACCCGAGACGATCGCCCTTCCCTGGCCAGGTGTTCGCGGTCGCCAACATCCCGATCCGCGTGCCGACGCATTTCATGGGCCGCGAGGAGCCGCTGGCCGCGATCGAGGCGGGGTTGGGCCGCGACGAGGGCCGCGTCGCGATCACCGCGTTGCACGGGCTGCGCGGCGTCGGCAAGACGGTGCTCGCGGCCGCCTATGCCGAGCTTCATCGCGGCGACTATCGCGCGACCTGGTGGATCCGGGCGCAAAGTGAGCCAACGATGCGCGCCGATCTGGTGGCGCTCGGCGTGCGCCTCGGCTGGGTACCGCCGGACGAAAAGGAAGAACCGGCGCTGGCCGCGGTCACGGAGCGGTTGCGGCACGAGGGCGAAGGCATCCTCTTGATCTTCGACAATGCGACCGATGCCGATGCGCTGAGGCCGTATCTACCGCGCGGCGGGGCGGCGCAAGTGCTCGTCACCTCGAACGCGTCTGCCTGGCGCGGGGTCGCCGAGCCGGTCGAGATCCGGCTGTGGCCCAAAGAGATCGGCGCCGATTACCTTATAACCCGGACCGGGCACGAGGCGCAGCGCGAAGCTGCCGAGGATCTGTCGGAGGCGCTCGGCGGCCTGCCGCTCGCCCATGAACAGGCGGCCGCCTATTGCGAGCGGCTCGAAATCCCGCTCGCCGAGTACCGCAGGCGCTTCGCCGCCGCACCGATGCGAATGCTGGACACCGAGCGCGACGCGCCGGCCGAGTACCACGACAAACTGACGGTGGCGAAGACCTTCGCACTCGCGATCGACGAGGCCGCCAAGCTGCATCCCGCCGTCGAGCCCCTGCTCGTCCACGCCGCGTTGCTGGCGCCAGAGCCGATCCCGCTCTTCCTGTTCGCCGAAGGGCGGGAGAAATTCGGCGAGCCGCTCGCCTCGGCGCTCGCCGGCGACGGTCTCGACGAGGCCGTGGCGGCCCTGCGCAGCTTCGCCCTCGTTGACCGAGAGACGATCTTCGACGAACGCGAACTGGCAATCTTGACCGATACAATCCGCCTGCACCGCCTCGTGCGCGAAATCGCGGCGGCTCTATGCACAGGGGAGGCGCGCGAGGACGCGCGCCGGAAGCTCGTGGAGGCGCTGGCGGCGGTCTATCCCGACGAGGTCTTCAACGATCCGAACACCTGGTCACGGGCCCGACGGCTCGATGCCGTCGCGCTGGCATTGGTCGGCAGTGATAGCGAGCCGCCCGGTGGCGCTGAAAGATCGGTGAGCTACTTGCTGGACGGGCTCGCGTCGTACAGGCAACGAGCGCTTGGGGCTTATGCGCCCGCGCAGCCGCTCCTCGAGCGCGCGCTGGCGATCTACGAGAACGCGCTCGGCCCCAACCATCCCGATACCGCGCTGATCCTCAACAACTTCGCCCTGCTGCTTCAGGCACAGGGCGATCTCGTCGCGGCCCGGCCGCTCTATGACCGCGCGCTGGCGATCCGCGAGAAGGCGCTCGGCCCTGACCATCCCAGTACCGCGACGAACCTCAACAACCTCGCCCTGCTGCTTCAGGCACAGGGTAAACCCGTCGCGGCGCGGCCATTCTTCGAGCGCGCGCTGGTGATCTTCGAGAAGGCCCGCGGCCCCGACCATCCCGATACCGCGACGAGCCTCGACAACCTCGCTAGCGTGATCGAGGATCAAGGTGAACTCGCCGTGGCGCGACCGCTCTATGCGCGCGCGCTGGCGATCCGCCAGAAGGCCCTCGGCCCCGACCATCCCGAGACCGCGACGAGCCTCAATAATCTCGCCCGGCTGCTTC
>Ga0209656_10000113_pt1 | contig 51397 bp, 46 predicted proteins | sample BogFormECP12_OM2_FD_188239 | JGI IMG/M metagenome (GOLD analysis project Ga0209656, IMG submission 188239) | Bog forest soil microbial communities from Calvert Island, British Columbia, Canada - ECP12_OM2 (SPAdes) (version 2) | ecosystem: Environmental > Aquatic > Freshwater > Wetlands > Bog ...
TCGGCGTCGCCGCCCTGGCCGCTGACGCTCTCGTCCGCCTCTTCAACCGTCAGCCCTTCCCGCTCCCCGCTTGAACTAGCGCCAGCGTGAAGAAACCAAGCCATTTCCGCATTTCTGCAAGAGGCTCCATTGTCTTGAGTATCAATTCCCGTAAGACAGGATTTATTTCCCTGTTGAGCTAGATTAAATCCCTGTTCGGCGTCTTTAATTCCCTGTTCGCTCGTCTAGGGAATTGCTTCAGGATCTGCTGGAGTTCCAGTGGCTTGCGAGAGCGAATGCCGCTTGCGAACGCTCCGCGGAGGCGTTCTTCGCTGTATCTTCCCGTCCATCAGGGAAGCCTGCTCGGGCGAACCGCTCAATCCCCCAATGCCGCGGCGGCGCTCGGTCCCGGGGCGCTGCGGCGGTATTCGGGCACCAGGCGCTCGAGCAGCCGGAGTACTCGGTCTTCACGGCGCAGGCGGGCGTTCTCCTCGAGCTCGTCGATCGAGCGGACGAGCATCGCGTAATCGGCGGTGCGCGGTGCGGCGAGGCGAATTGCGGCGTTCGCCGTCGGCATCAGCGGCTCGGCGGGATGGAACAGCTCCTCGTGAAGCTTTTCGCCGGGGCGTAGCCCGATGAACTCGATCTTGATGTCGCGATCGGCACGCAGCCCGGCGAGGCGGATCATCTGGTGCGCAAGGTCGACTATCCTGACCGGCTCGCCCATGTCGAGGACGAAAATCTTGCCGCGCGTTTCCGTTGTCTCGGAGGCAGGCGATAGGGCAGAAGCCTGCAAAACCAGCTCGACGGCCTCGCGTACCGTCATGAAAAAGCGCGACACCTCGGGGTCAGTGACGGTCAGCGGTCCGCCGGCCGCGAGCTGGCGCGCAAATAACGGCACGACCGACCCGGTGGAGCCGAGCACGTTGCCGAAACGTACGGTGACATAACGGGCTCCCTGTCCATAGGGTGCGCGGCGGCGCGCCTCGTGCAGGTCGAGCGCCTGGCAAAAGCTCTCGGCAAGGCGTTTGCTGGCACCCAGCACGCTCGTCGGGTTGACCGCCTTGTCGGTCGAAATCATGACGACGAGCGAGGCGCCGAAGGCCCGCGCTGCTTCGGCAACATTGCGGCTGCCGATGATGTTGGTCAACACGCCCTCGATCGGGTTGGCCTCGACCATCGGCAGGTGCTTTAGGGCCGCCGCATGAAATACGATCTCGGGCCTTTCGGCGCAGACCACCTCGTCAACCTGCTCGCGCTCGCGCACGTCACGTAACAGCGGCAGCGGTGCCAACTCCGGAAAGCGCTCGCGCAGCTCCGCATCGATCGCATAGAGGGCGTATTCGCCATTGTCGAGAAGCACGAGTCGGCCGGGCAGGAAGGCCGCTATTTGACGGCTGAGTTCGGCGCCGATCGTGCCACCGGCTCCCGTGACGAGCACGCGACGCCCCGTTATCAGTTGCGCCATCCCGTCTCGGTCGAGCACCGCTTGCGGTCGACCAAGAAGATCCTCGAGGGCGATCGGCTCGACGGCGCGTTCGGCATTGTCGAGGTTGCGGCGAAAATCGGTGAGCCTCGGAAGGCGCGCAAGCGGTATCGCGAGAGCGTCGGCGCGCTCGAGCAGCCCTCGGACCTGTGCTCCGGTAAAATTCTGCGCGGTGACGATCAGCTTTTGCGGGCGCTTGCCGCGGCGATCGAGCCGCTCGACGACATCCTCGAGTGCGTCGATCGTGCCGAGGACCGGCACGCGGTAGATCTCCCGGCCGACGCGCGAGGGCGTGTCGGCGAGGACGCCGACCACGCGATAGACCGCGCGCGGGTCGCGCATCATCTCGCGGATGAAGGTGTCGGCTCCGTCCTTGGCGCTGATCAGCAGCACCGGAACGTTGTGGTGCTTGGCGCGCTCGAGAATGTGGTCGAGGCCGCGGTCCTTGAACAGCCGGTAGGCGAGACGCGGCGCCCCCAAAAGCGCAATCAGCACGAACCAATCGATCAGCAATGTCGACCGCGGCAGCGCCTCGAGGCGGGTTAGGACGAACATCGCCGGCAGGAAGACCGCCACCGTAAGGGTCACGGCGCGGGCGATGTTGAAGAGATCGGGAAGCGAGGCGTAGCGCCAGATACCGCGATAGAGGCCGGTGAGCAGAAATACGCTCGCCGCAATCACCGTAAAACTGAGGATGTAGGTGATAGTAAGCGGCGGCTTGTAGTTGACGATGTCGCCCCCGAGCCGCAAATAGAGCGCAACGACCACCGACAACGCTGCCATCAGCACGTCGTGGACAAAGGCGAGAAGGGCTCGCCGGTTATTCGGAAAAATCGTCACCGTCCCCCGCAATCTCGACCCCTATATCAGGAATCGCGACGCGCGGGAAACGCCGGCCGATACCCCCGAGAAACCACGCCCTGCCGAGAGGGTGGCCTCATTAACGCTCGGAAAAGATGCGCGCTATTCCGGGCGCGCGGCCGAATCTCTACAATGGGGCATGGACGAGGAGCGGCTCTACCAGATTCTGCATCCCGAGACCCGCGAACCCGCCGCGCGGATCTTTCGCGGCGTGCATCATGCAATGGTCGCGGCTGGGATCGGCATCATGCTCGCCGACACCGTGGCGGGGTGGCGGGAGGCTTATGGCGGCGCGCTCGAAGCCGGGTTTCAAGTCGTCTGCGCCTTCTTCTTTGCCGAATACGTGCTTCGTCTGATGGCCGCGCCCGGGGCTCCCGGCGCGGCACATCGTGGAAAGTGGCAGTCGCGGCTCGCCTGGGCCACGTCGCTCGGCGGCACATTCGATTTCCTCGGTACGCTTCCCGGGGTGCTCGACATCGTCTTCGACGCCCGCTCCGCGAGCCTGTTCGCTTTCATCTGGGTGTTCAAGCTCGTTCGCTACGCACCGGGCCTCGCGAGCCTCCGGCGCGTAATCAGCAACGCCAGGCACGCGCTGCTCTCGGTTCTGCTCGGATTCGGCATCCTCCTCCTGCTCGCGGCGAGCCTCGTCTATCTCCTGGAGCGCACCTCGCAACCCGACGACTTCGGCTCGATCCCGGCGGCGTTGTGGTGGGCGATCGTAACCATGACGACCACCGGCTATGGCGATGTCGTACCCCACACCGTGCTCGGACGGATGCTGGCCGGGATCGTCATGGTCAGCGGCATTCTTGTCTTTGCGTTGTGGGCGGGCATTCTCGCGACGGGCTACGCCGAGGAGACGCGGCGGCGCGAGTTCCTGCGAACCTGGGACCTCGTTGCCAAGGTTCCGTTCTTCCACGATGTCGGGGCTGCAGTCATCGCCGATGTCACGCAGCTTCTGCGCCCGCGCGATTATCCAGCGGGGGCCGTTGTCGTCCGGCGCGGCGAGCGCGGGGATTGCATGTATTTTGTCGCTTCGGGAGAACTCGAAATCCGCGGGAGGCCGGCGTCGATATCTTACGAGCCGGGGGATTTCTTTGGCGAGCTGGCATTGCTGACTGGCGCCCCACGCAACGCGACGATCGTTGCGACAAAGCCCTGCACGCTGCTCCGGCTCGACATTGTCGATTTTCGCCAGCTGCTCGGGCGCCAGCCGGAACTCGCCCGCATCATCCGCGCCGCGGCGGACGCCCGCCTCGAGGCCGCTAACGCATAATCGGGCTCCGCAAGCCTAAGTCGCAGCTTGCGCCAGCCGCTTGCGAAGAAAGAATTTCGCGTGGCCGGGAGGGTAATCTTCCAGCGTGCCGAAAACCTCGTAGCCGCACTTCTCGTAAAACGGCCGCGCCTGGAAGCTGTGCGTCTCCAAGGCCGCGGCGAAGCAGCCTCGCTCGACGGCATAATCCTCCGCCGCCTCTAGCAGACGAGTGCCGTGGCCCTGGTTGCGCGCCGACGCATCCACCCAGAGAATCTTGACATGGAGCCAGCCACTCCAGATCTCACCCAGTAGCCCGCCCAGCCATTCCCCGCGCGCACTCTTGAGGAAGAAGCCGACCGGGTACCAACTCGAATCGCCTGTCACGGCGACGTTGTAGGCGGCAAGACTTTCCGTCACGAACCGGGTCAGGGTGTCCCCTGGCAGCGGATCGAAGACGATCTCGAGCTCTTCCATATTCAAGCTCCGGCTGCAGAAGCCTCGTCGAGAATACGGACGACGTGGCGTGCCTCGCGACCGACGGCGTCGGCTATTTGGTGGCGGCAGCTCGTGCCGTTCGCAGAGAGGATAGTATTGGGCGCTGCCGCCCGGAACTTCGGCAATACGCCAAGCTCGCCGATCTTCAGCGACATCTCGTAGTGCTCGGCCTCGTAGCCGAACGATCCGGCCATGCCGCAACAGGTCGAATCGAAGGTTTCGACGGTGAGACCCGGGATCAGCTGCAAGGCCTTCACCGCTGCACCGACCGCCGCAAACGCCTTCTGGTGGCAATGTGTGTGCAGCAAAGCGCTCCGGCCTTCCATCGGCGTTAGCGTCAGCTCGAACCGGCCCGCCGCGCGCTCGCTGTCGACGAATTCCTCGAAGAGCTGAGCACGCTCGGCAAGCGCTTTCGTCGCCGTCCCCGGCAAGATCACCGCGAACTCGTCGCGCAGGGTCAACAGACAGGAGGGCTCGAGCCCGACGATCGGTGTACCGGCTGCGATATACGGGGCGAGAGCGTCCAGCATGCGTTTTGCCTCGTGCCGTGCTTCGTCGACGAGACCCGCGGCCAGAAAGGTCCGGCCGCAGCACAAAGGGCGACCGCCCGCCGGGTCCGGGTTTACGACACGATATCCGGCGCGCGCCAGCACCCGCTCCGCGGCGCCGGCATTTTCCGGCTCGAAATAGCGGTTGAAGGTGTCGACCAGCAGCACGACCTCGCGACCGGTGCTCGAAGAAGATCCGCGATAGGGGCGAGCGGACCAGCGCGGCAATTTGCGGCTGGCGCTCAACCCGAACAACCGCTCCCCGAGCCATGCGAGAAAGGGCATGCGGTTTCGCGAATTCAGCAGCGGCGCGATGCGTGAGGCATAGGCGGCGTAGCGCGGCAGATAGGCTATCAGCCGGTCGCGCCGCGAGAGCCCGTGGCGCTGATGGTAATGGTGCAGAAACTCGATCTTCATGCGCGCCATATCAACGCCGGTCGGGCATTCGCGCTTGCAGCCCTTGCACGAGATGCACAGTGCCATCGTCTCGCGCATGTCGTCAGAGATCAGCGCGTCGGGCCCGAGTTGGCCGGATAATGCCAGACGCAGAGTGTTGGCGCGGCCGCGCGTCAGATGCTGCTCGTCCCCGGTCGCGCGGAATGAAGGGCACATCACACCGGCGTCGCGGGCGCGGCAGGCGCCGTTGTTGTTGCACATCTCGGTGGCGGCGGCGAACCCGCCCCATTCCGACCAATCCAATGCCGTGTCGACCGGCAGCGGGCGGTAGTCGGGCTTGAAGCGAAACAGGCTGCGGTCGTCCATCTTGGGGGCCCTGACGATCTTGCCGGGGTTGAAGAGGCCCTCGGGATCGAAGGCGTCTTTGACCTCCTCGAAGGCGCGCACGATGCGCCCTCCGAACATCGCCTCGTGAAATTCGGAGCGCACAAGCCCGTCTCCATGCTCGCCCGAATGCGAGCCCTTGTATTCGCGGACCATCGCGAAAGCCTCTTCAGCGATCGCCCGCATCTTTCTGACCTCGAGCTCCTGCTTGACGTTTAACACCGGGCGCACGTGCAGGCATCCAACCGAGGCGTGCGCGTACCAGGTACCGTAGGTTCCATGCTTCTCGAAGATGCGGGTCAGACGATCGGTGTAATCAGCGAGATCTTCGAGCCGCACCGCGCAGTCTTCGAGAAACGAGATCGGTTTGCCGTCGCCCTTCATCGACATCATGATGTTGAGGCCTTGGGCGCGCACCTCCCAGACAGCCTGCTGGAAGGCGGGCTCGATCGCTTCTACGACCCCACTCGGGAAACCGAGATCCCCCATCAATTCGACCAGCGCCTTCAGGCGCTCGACATTCTCCGGCGGGTCGTCACCGGCGAATTCGGTCAACAGGATCGCGGCGGGCTCGCCTTTGACAAATCGGTCGACCACCGGACGAAACATCGGGTTGTCGCGCGACAATTCGATCATCGTGCGATCGACCAGCTCGACTGCGCTGGGCCCGAGATCGACGATCCGCCGGGTTGCCGCCATCGCCTCGTAAAAGCTCGGGAAATGGCAGATGCCGAGCATCCGGTGCGCCGGGATCGGCTGCAGGTCGAGCTCGATCTCGTTGAAGAAGGCGAGCGTACCCTCGGAGCCGACGAGCAGGCGCGCCATGTTGTGGCCGGTCTCGTCAATGCTGTCGATGTTGTACCCGCCGACCCGCCGCAGCACTTTCGGGAACCGCCGCTCGATCTCCTCGGCCTCCCGCCGGTGCAAGGTGCGCATGTGGCGAACGAGGTCGCGATAGCGCTCGGGCATCGCGTCCCCATCGAAATTATCGTCGAAATTGCCGGGGACCTCGCCGAACCATGCCGTGGTGCCGTCGGCGAGCAACGCGTCGATGCCGCGCACGTTGTGCACCATGTTGCCATAGCGCAATGAGCGCGAGCCGCAACTGTTGTTGGCGGTCATGCCGCCGATCGTCGCGCGGCTCGCCGTCGAGGGGTCGACCGGAAAGAACAGCCTGTCCTTGCGCAACAGCCGGTTGAGCCGGTCGAGAACCACCCCCGCCTCGACCCGTGCCCGCCGCCCTTCGACATCAACGGCGATCACTCTGTCGAGATGTTTGCTGCAGTCGATGACCAGCGCACGGGCTACCGTCTGCCCGCATTGCGAGGTGCCCGCGCCGCGCGGCAACACCGGCACCCCCTCCTCGCGGGCAATCGCGATCGCGGCCGCGGTATCTTCCCGACTCTTCGGCACGACAATGCCCAACGGTTCGATTTGATAGATCGAGGCATCGGTGCTGTAGCGCCCGCGGCTGAACGCGTCGAACAGCACCTCGCCGCGGGTCTCGCGCCGCAGGCGGGCTTCCAGGCGCGAAGCACCAGCCTCTTGAAGGGACATCCCTTTGCCCTCCTACCGAGGAAAACGCCGCATAAGGCTATCGGAATGCTCTTATTCACAGAAGCTTGAGATCGACGCGGGCAATCTTCGCGTCAGCCAGGATGTTCCGCTCCCACTGGGCCATGTCCTTCCAGTGGCTAGCGCGAAAAAGCTCACCAAAGCAGCGGGTCTCGTCAAGCGTCAGGTTTTCGTCGAGTGCACCTTCTCCCCAGTCGCCGGAGATGCCAACCAAGCGTTCGACAAAACACCGATCGGCGCGGCTCGCCAACTGCGTGCGCTAAGCTCACTCATAGAGGACATCCGCGAAGGCGCGAAGGCTCCAGCGAGCAGGCCCGCGCGGGTGATGGCAAAAGGCGCGATGAGGGCCCTCCACGCGCGTGTTGATGCTCTCGACAGAGCCGTTTGCCTGCAGCTGGCCTTCGGTATCTTGAAGATAGTCCGTCAATGCACGTCCTGCGCCCCCATGATCGGCGAGGAACTGAATACGGGAGTGGATGCCGTACTTTCCGGCGTCGATCATCCCGGCTGCTCGATGCGCTGCGGAGTGCTGCTGGGCCAAGATAGAGACCCTCGCGCCCGCAATAGACCCCCGCGCGCGATCCACGGCTCGCGGCAAGCTTAATCACCACCCGGTGTGAGAACAAAACATGAAAAAAGGTGGCGGCACGCGAACCGTCAAGATCTCGGCCGGTGGCCGATCGACCGGGCCGACCCGCTCAACGCTCCGTAGTGATCCTCTCACGTCAAAAATCCGTCCAAATAGCGTTTTCTTGCTCGATCTTGTTTCGGCGAGCTTACTTTGTACTCGCCGGAAAGTGCTGGCACGTGCGCCCTGCGGTCGTAAGGGAGACTAAGGAGAACCTTTTAGATGGCTATGTTGGACCAGATCGGACAGGACAAACAGCGGATCTCCGAGCGGCTCATGCGGCTCGATGTTGAACGGACAAAGCTGAGCGATCAGCTCAATGAGCTGGAAATTGCCGAACGCGCTCTGAATCGATTCGGCAGGAAAGGGGTTGGAGCCGAGAAGCGGAGGAGAGGACGCGCCGCGAAACCCGCGACGGCGGCCGGCGCGGAGCCGAGAGCGCGAGGTAGCCAACAAGCGCGGGGTGCGTCGCTGGGCGAGGCCACGTTGAAGGCCGTGCATGCGCACGCCAAGGGCGCCAGTGCCGATGAAGTCCTCAAATATCTCTCGCGGAAATTTGGCCTGGCGGTCCGGCCGAACCACCTCGGTAGCGCACTGCAACGCCATCGCCGGGCCGGCCGGCTCGAAAACCGCGATCAGCGCTGGTACATGCCGCCCTTGTCGTAGAAGAGGCGATCTGACCAGTTGACCGCGCCCGTCTAATCGCCGCGAACAGTCCAGTTGCCGCGCCGCCATGGTGTGGCGCGCCACCGTCGGCGACACCTGCGTGGCACGATGGAAGTATTGACCCCGGACGAAACCATCCTGCTTGGATGTTGCCACAGGTCCGGAAGTGAGTCCCTCTGAACGCCCGGGAATGGCACATTTCGATCGTCTCGTTAGTGCGCAAAATCCGTTGCGCATGGCAATGACGATCGACGGGGATGAACGGAGGCTCGGTGGACATGTCATCCGATTTCGATACGAGGCACATCGCCGACACGCCCGATGCGATCGCGCCGGACGGCTCCGAGGTCCGCTTGTTGTGCTCGTCCCAGCGTGCTAGCACGGCTGCCTTTCGGCTGGCGCCAGGGGGCGTGTCGAGAGCCGTCGCCCATCGCACGGTCGAGGAGATCTGGTACTTCACCGCTGGACGCGGGCGGATGTGGCGCCGGCTCGGCGGGCGCGAGGAGGTTACTGAGATCGCTCCCGGCGTCTCGATCACGATCCCGACCGGCACGCAGTTCCAGTTCCGTTGCGACGGCGGCGATGCGCTGGAAGCGGTCGCGGTCACGATGCCGCCCTGGCCGGGCGCCGACGAGGCCTATTCCGTCCCGGGCAGATGGGATCCGACGATTTGAGCGAGGTGGTGCTCGTTTTCCGCATCGCCGAACCGGTGGAGAGGGCCTACAATCCGCGGCAGACGACCGCGGCTATAGATAGGAGGAAATCGTGGCGAACCAGCTGATCTCCTGCGACGACCATATGGATCTGGGCCAGCTGCCGGCGGATTTGTGGCTGACGCGACTCCCCGCCGCATTGCGCGACCGCGCGCCACGCATCGAGGAGCGTGATCAGGCCGTTTGGGTGTGCGACGGTAAGGTTTGGGGAACCTGGGGCGGCAAGCCGCCCGCGACCGGCAACCAGCGGCCGGTCAAGCCGCTGTACAACTCTTTTGACCGCGCCGGCATTTACGACCAGAGCGCGCGGCGACCTGCGGTCGCCGAATTGCGCCTCGCCGATATGGACCGCGACGGCGTCCAGACCCAGGTTATCTTTGGCCCGATCTTTCAGATATCGACGGACGACCCGGTGCTGCGCATCGCCTGTTATCGCGTCTATAACGACTGGCTGATGGAATTCTGCGCCGCTGCACCCGATCGGCTGATCGGCGTGCCGATGCTGCCGGAAACCCCAGACGGAGCGACCGCGGAATTGCTGCGTCTCGCCGCTAAGGGCGGGGTGAAGCAAGTCACTCTGATGATCGCCAACATCAAGCCCAAGCTCGACGACCCGGCCTGGGTGAAACTGTGGACGGCGCTCGAAGAGACCGGCATCATCCTCTCCTGGCACATAACCGTCTTTGTCGGCAATCGCGACCAGCGCGCTGCCGGCAAGGCGGCGAGTGTGTTTGAGAACACCAAATTCTTTATGGCCAATTTCCTGGAACCATTTGTCGATCTGTTCGCCTGGGGTATCCTCGAACGCCATCCAAAGCTCAAGATTGTCATCGCCGAGGGCGGGACCGGCTGGCTGCCCTGGTTGGTGCAGGAGCTGGACTACCGCCACTGGCGGCTGTGGGAGGCGAAAGAGTTTTGGGCCGACAAGGGCGGCGCCGAACTTGAAACGAAACCCAGCGAACTGTTCAAACGCCAGATCTGGGCGACTTTCCAGGAAGACTACGCGGCGATGTCATTGATCCCGTTCTTTGGCGACGGGCATCTGCTGTGGGCGTCGGACTACCCGCATCCCGACGGCGTGTGGCCCAATTCGCGTGATGCGATCGCGCGCCAAATGAAGGATCTGTCGCCAGAGATGCGCCGGAAGCTGACCCACGACAACGCCGCCAAGCTCTACGGCCTGGTCTGAGTCAGGCGGCGATGGACCAGCTTGAGGGCAAGGTCGCGGTGATGAAGCCGCAATGTTCGGGCATCCGATGAAGAACATCGCCTCGCCGCATACCGGCCGCCACTTTCTGCAAATTCCTGGCCCGACCAATGTGCCGGACCGCGTGCTGCGGGCGATCGCGATGCCGACGATCGACCATCGCGGACCGGAATTCGCGCTCCTCGGGCAAGAGATCGTCGCCGGCATGAAGCGGGTGTTTCAGACCGAAGACACCGTCGTCGTCTACCCCTCCTCGGGGACCGGGGCGTGGGAGGCGGCACTTTCCAACACATTGTCTCCGCGCGACCGAGTGCTGATGTTCGAGACCGGCCACTTCGCGACCTTGTGGCATCAGATGGCAACGCGGCTCGGGCTCGACATCGACTTCGTGCCGGGCGATTGGCGGCACGGTGTGGATCCGGCACTGGTCGAGGAGAAGCTCGCGGCCGACAAGGAGCACGCCGTGAAGGCGGTCTGCGTTGTGCACAACGAGACCTCGACCGGGGTGACCAGCCGCATCGCCGAGATCCGCGAGGCGATCGACCGCGCTCATCACCCGGCGCTCTACATGGTGGATACGATCTCCTCCCTCGCCTCGATCGATTATCGCCACGACGCCTGGAAGGTCGACGTCACCGTCGCCGGCTCACAAAAGGGGCTGATGCTGCCGCCCGGGCTCGGCTTCAACGCGGTCTCAAAAAAGGCGCTGGCGGCGCATAAGACGGCGCGGCTGCCGCGGTCCTATTGGGACTGGGAGGCGATGCTCGAAACCGGGCGCACCGGTTTTTTCCCCTACACGCCGGCGACGAATCTGTTCTACGGGCTGCGCGAAGCCTTGAAGATGCTGCTCGACGAAGAGGGGCTCGCCGCCGTGTTCCATCGCCACGCCCGCCACGCCGAGGCGACCCGGCGCGCGGTTGCCGGCTGGGGTATCGAAGTGTTGTGCGCCGATCCGCGCGAGCATTCCAATTCGCTTACTGCGGTCCTCGTGCCGCAAGGGTTCGACGCCGATCGCCTGCGTGAGATCGTCCTCGAGGCGTTCGACATGTCGCTCGGCACTGGTCTCGGCCGGCTCAGGGGCAAGGTCTTCCGCATTGGCCACCTCGGCCACTTCAACGACCTAATGTTGTGTGGCACGTTGGCCGGGGTCGAGATGGGGCTGCACCGGGCCGGCATCCCGCACCGTGCGGGTGGCGTGACGGCGGCCCTCGAATCTCTCGGCTCGGTGCTGTCCGAATAACAATTCAGCTTCAATGGCAAATGCGGAGGCGACCGGCGCGGCCGCGCCGAGCGGAGCGGCGACCTACGACAGCATCGCACAAGCGGTGCATTGGCTCGTCGCCGCATTCGCGGTCATGGCGGTCGCGCTCGGTTGGGCCATTGCCGGGGCATCGCGCAACACCCCCCAGCGGGATCTTCTCCTGCTGCTGCACCGCTCCGTCGGGCTGACCATTCTGGCGGCGATGGTCTTCCGCACCGGGTGGCGCTGGCACCGCCCGCCGCCACCGTTGCTCGCCTGTCCTCGCCCGGTCGGAAATCGCTCTCGCCCGCCTCACGCACTCGGCCCTCTACCTGTTCCTTATCTTGATGCCCCTTGCCGGATATTTGGACGCCGCGGCAGCGGGCCACGCGGTCAATTTTTTCCGGGTCGTCTCGATCCCGCCGCTGCTGCCTGAGAACGACCGTCTGTCGAAGGTGGCAATTGCGATCCATCTCGTCGCGCAATACCCGCTATATTTATTCATTGCGCTCCACATCTCGGGTGCGCTGTTCCACGGCGCCATTCGACGCGATGGGGTCGTCGAGCGGATACTACCGATACGCCGCGCCGGCTAGCCGATGTCTGTGCCTACCAGGCTGAGGCGCATCCGAAAGAAATCCAGGGCATCAGCGAGGCTCGCGGAGACGCGGAGCCTCTGCCGCCCGCGTTGCACGGCGAACTCGGCCGGACGCGCCGGGGCCGGCGCGGTTTTGACGATGCGGTACGCCGGCGGCTCATGGGTATGACGGAACACCGAGAACAGCGCCATTCCATCGCGATGATCGATCGCGTAGTCGCGCCAAACCCCCCGCGCCACGTGCCGGCTATAGAGGCCGAGAAGCTGGTTCAACTCGAAGCGTGTGAAATAAACCGTTCGGGGTTTCGTCCGATAATCGCCGAAGGCAAGCACCGTCGCACTCTTCCGGCTCATCGCTGCTCATCGCCATTTGCCGCCGTCCCGCAGTGTTCCCGATTTCGCAGGTGGCGTCCAGCGGTCTGACGCAGCGCTCAGGCGCGTTGACGGCAGCCTGACGCCGTGTCCATTCGCGCTCGGATTGCCCGCGTTTCGGCAAGGGGATATGTTGACCGCAGTTTCGGCACCGTTTGAGGCTTTTGTGAGCGACATCTTCCGCGAAATCGACGAGGAACTCCGGCGAGACAACCTGCTCAAACTTTGGTCGCGCTATGGGCGCTATATTATAGCCATCGCGGTGCTGGCACTCGTCGTCGCCGGTGGCATCGTCGCTTGGCGGGACCACCAGCTCTCTGAGCGCCGGGGGCAATCCACCCGCTACGCCGGGGCGCTAACGCTTGCCCGCGACGGAAAAGAATCCGACGCGGTTAAGGTGTTCGCGGCGATCGGTCATGAGGGCGGCGGCTACGCCGTTCTGGCCTCCTTCGAAGAGGCGGGCCTGCTGGCGAAATCCGGCGACCGCGAGGCAGCCGCAGCGGCATATGACCGCATCGCTGCGGCGAGCGACATCGATCCCAATTTTCGTGGGCTTGCCGTGTTGCTTTCGGTTGTGCAGCGAATGCCGAAGGCCGATCCGCATACAACGATTGATCGCCTTGAACCCCTGACCGCGAGCGGTAACCCGTGGCGTCCGACCGCCATTGAGCTGATGGCCCTTGCCCGGCTCCAATCGGGGGACAAATCGGGCGCACTCGACCTTTTCAAGAGCCTCGCCGACGACTCGGCGACACCGCAGAACCTACGTGCCCGCGCCGCCGAAATGGCGGTCGCACTCGCCTCCTGACCTGCGTCCGATCTCGAGATGATGCGAACTGCCCTTGGCGCTCTCTTGCTGGTCTCGTTGCTGGTCGCGGGGTGCGGCTGGTTCGACAATAAAAAGCAGCCGTTATCCGGAGAGCGGATTTCCGTGCTCAGTCTCGATCGTCAGCTCGAGCCCGACCCGGATCTCGCCAAGATTGCCATCACTTTGCCGCCGCCGGTCGTCAACCCCGACTGGCCCGAGGCCGGCGGCTATCCGAATCACGCGATGCAGCATCTCTCGCTCCCGGACCAGCTCACCCGCGCGTGGAAGGCCAGCACCGGCGAGGGCGCCTCGCGGTACACACGAGTCTTGTCCCAGCCGATCGTCGCCAAGGGACGGGTCTACGCCATGGATGGGGCGGTTCAGGTCAGCGCCTACGATGCTGCAACCGGAGATCGGCTGTGGCAGGTCGATCTCAAACCCGATGACGAACGCGGCAGCTCATTCGGCGGCGGTGTCGCTTTCTGGAATGACCGGCTGTACGCGTCTACCGGTTACGCGCAGGTTTTGGCACTCGATCCGGCGGATGGAAGCGTCATATGGAGAAGCAATGTCGGCTCTCCGGTGCGCAGTGCACCTACTGTTGCCGATGGACGCGTTTTCGCAATTACTGTCGAGAACGAGCTTGTTGTCCTAGCGGCTGACGATGGCCGGCGGCTATGGGTTCACAATGCGATCCCGGAAACAGCGAGTCTGCTTGGCAGCGCAAGCCCGGCAGTTGATGGTGAGGTTGTCGTGGCCGCCTATTCTTCCGGCGAGATCTACGCACTCACTGTCGAGACCGGGAGGCCCCTGTGGTCCGACAACCTCGCCTCGACACGCAACGTCGACGCCGTTTCCACACTGGCAGACATCCGTGGGCGGCCGGTTATCGACCGAGGAAGGGTCTATGCTGCCAGCCATAGCGGACGAATGGCGGCGATCGATCTCAGAACCGGCGAGCGTGCTTGGGAGGCGGAGCTCGGCGGTACCCATAGCCTCTGGGTGGCCGGGGATTACGTTTATGTCCTATCGACCGACAACGAGTTGATCTGCCTGACCCGGAACGAGGGCAAGGTGCGCTGGGTGCGCTTGCTCCCGAGTTACCAGAACGAGAAGAAAAGAAAGGATCCGATGACCTGGGCGGGGCCGGTGCTCGGGGGCGACCGGTTGATCGTTCTCTCCTCGGACGGAGGCGCTCTATCCGTATCGCCCTATACCGGCGAGCCACTGGGTCGGGAAGAGATGTCCGGCGGCGGGTATTTCGAGCCGGCGATCGCCGACAATTCCCTTTATGTGCTGACCGACGACGCCGCACTGTCGGCCTATCGTTGATCGGATCGCCTTCATACGGCCACCCCGATGAGCTTCGCGGTCGCCATTTTGGGACGACCGAATGTCGGCAAGTCGACGCTCTTCAACCGGCTCGTCGGCCGCCGACTGGCCCTCGTCGACAACACTCCGGGGCTGACCCGCGACCGCCGGGAGGGGGAGGGGCGGATCGCCGATCTCGGCTTTCGCGTCATCGATACGGCCGGCCTCGAAGAGGCCGCACCGGCCTCGCTCGAGGGCCGTATGCGGGCGCACACCGAGCGGGCGCTCGCCTTGGCGGACGTAGCCCTTCTGATCATCGACGCACGCGAGGGGGTCACCGAAGCCGACCGCCATTTTGCCGGCTGGCTGCGGCGCAGCGGCAAACCCGTCGTGCTCGTTGCGAACAAGACCGAGGGTCGAGCCACGCTTTCCGGCGTCGGCGAGGCCTACCGGCTGGGCCTCGGCGACCCGGTGCCGATCTCGGCCGAGCACGGCGAGGGTCTGGCCGAGCTTTATGAGCGGCTCAGACCCTTTGCCGGCGACAGGTCTCTCGACACGGTCCCGGTCGAGCACGAGAAACCGTTGCAGCTCGCCATCGTCGGCCGCCCCAATGTCGGAAAATCCACCCTCGCCAACCGCCTGATCGGCGAAGACCGGTTGTTGACCGGGCCGGAGGCCGGCATCACCCGCGATGCGATCGCCGTCGACTGGATGTGGGGCGAGCGTCCGATCCGTCTCGTCGATACCGCCGGTCTGCGGCGTCGGCCGCGGGTCGAGGGGAAGCTCGAAGAGCTTTCGGTCGGCGATGCATTGCGCGCGATCCGCTTTGCCGAGGCCGTGATCCTGGTGCTCGACGCCTTGCAGCCCTTCGAGCGGCAAGACCTGACGATCGCCCGGCTCGTCGCCGACGAGGGACGCGCGCTGGTGCTCGCGGCAAGCAAGTGGGACGCGGTCGCCGAGCCTGCAGCGGTGTTGCGGCGATTGCGCGACCGGGCTTCGATTTCCCTTCCCCAGCTTCAGGGCGTTGCTCTCGTCCCGGTATCGGGGCTCACCGGTTTTGGGCTCGATGCGATGATGACCGCAGTCTGCGCGGCCGACGCGGTGTGGAACCGCCGGGTGCCCACCCCCGACCTCAACCGCTGGCTTGCGGCCGTCCAAGAGCGCCATCCCCCGCCGCTCGTCGCCGGCCGCCGGCTGCGCCTGCGCTACGTGACCCAGGTCAACATCCGGCCGCCGAGTTTTGCGCTCTTCGCCTCGAAACCGGGCGAGCTTCCCGTTTCCTATCGACGCTACCTGGTCAACGCCTTGCGCCAGGACTTCGACCTGCCCGGCACCCCGATCCGGATGATGTTGCGTAAGGGCAAGAACCCCTACGACGCGCGCTGATCGTGCCGCACCGCGACCGCGCCGACATGGGCCGCCGTTTCCCTGCCGTACGGGAAAAACCCGGGTAAAAATTTTTTCGGGACTCCCTCCATGTCAAAAAACTGCGTCCGATCAAAAGCTTGGTCACGATTCTCGGCAAAAATCGAAGGCGTGGCAGGGAACCGGCAGGGAAGCCCGAAAATCCTCGGATCGCCGCTTGGCATCGCCTAATCATTGCCAGCATACCAATGCATTAATTGATAAATTCTCACTGTCTTGGCATATGGGCCGGAACTTCGCCGCGGCAAGAGGGCGGCGGTGTCGCCGCACCGGTTCGCGCCGGCCGACGAGGAGGTGATCAAAGGCGTCGTGAGCCGGATACGGGGAGCCCTGCTGCAAGAAATCCAGGACATAAACGCGGGGAACCCGGCTCTCGCGATGATTTCGGTGCCTCTGTCGTGAGCCGGTCGGAGCCTTGGAGCCTGATCCAAAATGAATCTCGACATATCAGCGGGTTATTCGTCATTCCCGCAAAAAGCGGGAATCCAGGAGGCCGAGGACCGCAACGGTTGCCTTGGACCCCCTCTTTCGCGGGGGTCACGGTAACCTTTTGCAAACACTTGCGCAGTTTTTGGTCAGCGTCTTGGTCAGGCAACCCGCTATGGGCTGACGGTGCGGCCTGACCGGGTGCCGCAGGCTCGGCGCCTCACCCGGCCCTGGGTGCCGGTTCAACCGCGTGGCGCCAGCGCCTTCGGCTCGTTGTAGCTGGCGACGTCCGTGCCGCGATAGAGGATCCTGGCGTTGCGCTCGGTGATGGTGCGGTGAAGTGCGACGAATTCCGGGTCGAGATCGCGGGTCGGCTGCGGCTCCGACATGAAATGGTGATGGCGATCCTCGCCGCGCATGAGCGTCGCGCTGTCCTCGACGGCGAGCTGCGCCACCATCGTCGGGATATAGCGGATGGCGAAGCCGATGCGCCGGTCGTTCGACGGGTTGGGCGGCGAGCCGTGAACGAGGCGCACGTGGTGCAGCGACATCTCGCCGGGACGCAGGGTGATGACCCGCCGCTGGGAGCGGTCGACCTCGACCATCACCTCCTGGCCGCGCGTCAAGAGATTGTGTTTGGCGAAGGTGTCGCGATGGGGGATCTGATCGAGCTTGTGGCTGCGGGGGATGTACTCCATTGCCCCGTGCGCCTCGGTCGCTTGTGTGAAGGCGACCCACACGGTCACGACATCGGGCGCGCCGAGGCCCCAATAGGTCGAGTCCTGGTGCCACGACACGAAGGCCGGATCGGCCGCCTCCTTGATGAAGAAGTTGATGGTCCAGCACAGGAGATCCGGGCCGTGGAGATCCTCGACGGCGTCGAGGATCGAGCTGCGCCGCACGAGCTCGGCGAGCCAGGCAAACAGCAGGTGCGATTTATGGCGCATATCGCCCTTGAGCGGCCCGCCCGTCCGCCGCTCGAACGCCTCGAGGCGCCCCCGGAGCGCCGCGGCCTCCGGCTCGGACATGATACGGATCGGGAAGACGCAGCCATCCTCCCGATATTGTTCGATCTGGGCCCGCGTAAGACACTTCGGCATCGGTCAGATCGCTTCCGTAACGTAGTCGCCCTCGGCTATGTTGCGGTCGGGTGATTTGAGTCCACGAGCTGGCCTCGAAACCGTGATCGACGACTGCTGGATTTTCACGGTGGACGCCAGAGGTCGCTAATCGCGCCACCCCGCGAGGGAGACTGCGGCCATGTCGCTCGATATTTCCGAGTGGCTGCGCGGATTGGGGCTCGCACAATACGCGACGACTTTCCGCGACAATGACATCGACGATGCGGTCTTGCGGCGGCTGACCGCCGAGGATTTGCGCGATCTGGGGGTCACCTCCGTCGGCCATCGTCGCAGGCTGCTCGATGCCATCGCCGCCTTCGCCGCTCCCACGCCTGCGGCCGATGCCTCGGGACCACCGGGCGAAACTACGACGACTCTCGCGCCGAAGGGCGATGCCGAACGCCGACAGCTGACGGTGATGTTCTGCGATTTGGTCGGCTCGACCGAACTCGCCGCTCGGCTAGATCCTGAGGATCTACGCGAGGTCATCAGCGCGTATCACCGCGCCGTTGCTGAGATCGTCGGCGCGTTCGATGGCTTTGTCGCCAAGTACATGGGCGACGGCGTCTTGGTTTATTTCGGCTACCCGCGAGCGCATGAGGACGATGCCGAACGGGCGGTCCGGGCGGGGCTGGGCTCGATCGACGCTATTGGGCGCCTCGATGTCAAATCCGCCAAACTCCACGCGCGCGTCGGGATCGCCACCGGGCTGGTCGTCGTCGGCGATCTGATTGGCGAAGGCTCGGCGCAGGAACAATCGGTCGTCGGCGAGACGCCCAACCTCGCCGCCCGTTTGCAAACTTTGGCCGAGCCGAACGCGGTCGTCATCGCCGCGGGCACGCGCCGGCTGGTTGGCGATCTCTTCGAGTACCGCGATCTCGGCGCCGTCGAGGTGAAGGGCCTTGCCGGGCAGGTGCCGGCCTCACAGGTGTTGCGACCGAGCGGCGTCGAGAGCCGGTTCGAGGCATTGCGCGGATCGGTGCTGACCCGGCTGGTCGGTCGCGACGAGGAGATCGATCTGCTATTGCGCCGCTGGGCGCGCGTCAAGGCAGGCGACGGTCAGGTGGTGCTGGTCTCGGGCGAACCCGGCCTCGGCAAGTCGCGCATCGCCGCAGCATTGGCAGAGCGCCTCCACGGTGAACCTCTTCTCCGCCTGCGCTATTTCTGCTCGCCCTATCACCAGGACAGCGCGCTTCATCCGTTTGTCGACCAGCTCGGCCGGGCATCGGGGTTCGCGCGCGACGACCCACCCGCGGCGAGGCTGGAGAAGCTCGAGGCCGTGCTGGCCCTCGCCGCACCACCCGACGAGGATGTGGCATTCCTCGCCGATCTGCTGTCACTGCCGACTTCAGAGCGCCACCCTTTGCCCAACCTCAGTCCGCAGCGCAAGAAGGACCGGACGCTGGAGGCGTTGATCGGGCAGCTCGAGGGCTTGGCGCGCCGGCAGCCGGTTCTGATGGTATTCGAGGACGCGCATTGGATCGACCCGACCTCTCGCGAGCTGCTCGACCTCGCCGTCGAGCGTATCCGCAGCCTACCGGTGCTGCTGATCGTCACGTTTCGCCCCGAGTTCCAGCCGCCCTGGACCGGCCAGCCGCAGGTGACGATGCTGGCGCTCAACCGCTTGGACCGGCACGACCGGACCGCTTTGGTAGAGCAGATCGCCGGCGGCAGGGCGCTCCCCGATGAGGTCGTCGCCCAGATCGTCGATCGCACGGACGGCGTGCCGCTGTTTGTCGAGGAATTGACCAAAAGCGTGTTGGAGAGCGGTCTGCTGCGCGAGGAAGGGGATCGCTACGTGCTCGACCACGCGCTGCCGCCATTTGCGATCCCGACGACGTTGCACGCCTCGCTGATGTCGCGGCTCGATCGCCTGGCGTCGGTACGGCTGGTGGCGCAGATCGGCGCGGCGATCGGGCGCGAGTTTTCCTACACGCTGCTGCGCACCGTCTCCCGTCTTCCCGAGGGGGACCTGCAAGCCGCTCTCGGCCGGCTCGTCGCCTCCGAGCTGGTGTTCCAGCGAGGCACACCGCCCGACGCGGTCTATGCCTTCAAGCACGTGCTGGTGCAGGATGCGGCGCACGGCAGCCTGCTGCGCGGCCCGCGCCAGCAATTGCACGCGCAGATCGCCGAAGCGCTCGAAGCCCATTCGCCAGAGCTCATGGACACCCAGCCCGAGCTCTTCGCCCAGCATTATGCAGAGGCCGGGCTGGTTGAAAAATCTGTCGCCTTCTGGGGCAAGGCCGGCCGGAGGTCGGTAGCCCGTTCGGCGATGGCGGAAGCGGCCGTGCAATTCCAAAAGGGGCTGGATCAGTTGGCGCTATTGCCGGACGACCCCGAACGTCAGCGACAGGAACTCGAATTTCGCAGCGCCTTGGGCGCTGCCTTGTTAGCCGTCAAAGGCTACGCGGCGCCGGAAACGGGCTATGCCTTCGCCCGCGCAGGAGAGCTGTGGGAGCATCTGGGTTCCCCCTCGGAGTTCCTTCAGGTTCCCTTTGGGCAGTCACTCTATCACGCGATTCGCGGCGAATTGGATCGGGCGCAGTCTCTCGCTGAGGACCTGTTACGTCTGAGCCGTCAGCGCGACGATACCGGCGGACTCGTTCTGGGTCATTACTCCTCCGGTCTAAACCTGATGTTTGCCGGCAGGTTTGCTTCATCCCGATCGCATCTGGAGGAGGTGCTTGCACTTTATGATCCGGTCTCCCACTGCTCGCTCGTCCATCAGGCCGGATTCCACCCCCACGTGGGGGCACAGGCGTATTTGGGGAATGTCCTTTTCTGTCTCGGCTTTCCCGACCAGGCCCTGGCATGGAGTAACGCAGCAATCGCTGAGGCTCGGAGGCTGGCTCATCCGCCGTCCTTGGCTGTGAGCCTGTCACTCGGCGCCGTGCCGCTTTCGTTCGTCGGAGACGACGCAGCCCTGGATGAGCGGGCAGGCGAGCTGGTTGTGGTGACGACCGAGCAGGGTTTCCCCTTCTGGTGGGCGCAGGGAACCGTCTATCGCGGATGGGTCAAGGTCAAAAATGGCGAGGTGGCGGAGGGGATATCGCTCCTGCGCAGCGGCTCGGCAGCTTACCGTGTCACCGGGGCGGAGTTGTGGATGCCCCGTTATTTCGCCCTCCTGGCCAGCGCATCTGAGATGGCAGGGCAAATTGAAGAGGCCGTGACCCAGTTGGACGATGCTTTGCGGATCGTTGAAAGCACAGGGGTGCGCTTGCTGGCGGCGGAGCTGAACAGGCACAAAGGCCAGTTGCTGCTGCGGCGGGGGCATTCCGAAGCCGCCGAGGAACTGTATTGCAAAGCCCTGAGCATTGCCGAGGAGCAGGGGGCCAGGCTCTGGGAATTGCGCGCCGCCGTAAGCCTCACCCGGCTCCGCTGCGACCAGGGCCGCAAGGCCGAAGCCCGCGACCTCCTCGCGCCGGTCTACGGCTGGTTCACCGAGGGTTTCGGCACGCCCGATCTCAAAAAGGCAAAGGCGCTGCTGGATGAGTTGGCGCAAGCTGGTGATTACCGACTCGGCGAGTTTCGAGACAGCCTCTGAGGCCCCAATAGGTCGAGTCCTGGTGCCACGACACGAAGGCCGGATCGGCCGCCTCCTTGATGAATCAAAGCCGTCGCCGATAGGAAGAGACCCATCGCGATGCCATTCAGGCTTCGTCATGCCACGGACCGAGACGCCGAAGCGATCGCTGAGCTGTTTTTCGCGTCCTATCGCCTGCTGACCTTCCTGCCGATGCTCCACCCGATCGAAGATTACCGCAGGTTCGTCGCCAGCGTGCTGTTGAAGGAATGTGTGGTCACCGTCATCGAGGACGACACCGGCATCATCTCGTTTCTCGCCCTACAGGGTGAAGAAGTACGGCAATTCTAAAAGCGACCCGACCGCATCGGTCGCGGGGCGGGGACTGAGCTCATCGAGGCGGTGAAGTCGAGTGGCGTCGCGGCCCTCGAGCTGTGGTGCTTTCAAGCCAATGCGCGCGCCCGGCAGTTTTACGAAGCCCGCGGCTTCCGAGCCATCTGCTTCGCCGACGGCGCCGACAACGAGGAGCGGGTGCTCGACGTCCGCTATCCGTGGGATCGGCGGTAGGCCCGAGCGAATCAACCTGAGCGGTCGCTCGCCTGGGCCGCCTCTCGGGACAGTCTATGCCGCGCATGTCGGATAGAGCGACGCTCAAAAGGACGGTTCTGGGTTCTAGACTGGTCGAACGATACTCGACAGGAGGCATCTACCTGAAAGAGGTTGCGGGCAACGAGAGCTACGCCGATGTTGCCGGCGCGAGGTCAGTGAAAAAGGGAGATGATTGATGGCGAACGAGAGTTCTGCTGTTCTCGAATATGGCGTTCCCGAACCATCGGAGATGGCTTCACTGATGGCCGACAAGTTACGCTTCCATACCGATTCCTGGGATCTTTCCGTCGATCTCAAGTCGGGGCACCCCGAGATCGTCGTTATTGACGCTCGCTCAAGGGAGGCTTACGCTGAAGGGCACACCCCCAGCGCAGTTAGCTTTCCGCACCGCGAGATGACGATTGAATCGCTCCGTCCGCGAATGTGGTTAGATCGGCCGCCAACCTGTGAAAGCGACCAATAGCAGACCTTATATCCGCAAACCGCAGAGGCTGCCTTGCTCCGCCGGAATCACGATTAGCGAACTGTCGGTTTGGATCCGACCAATTCGGCACCAGAAGCATGGCGGCGTTCCCCTCGGCATCGGCACCAGCGAGGTTTGCGGCGACATGAATAATCTCGTGGAAATGTGCGAGATCGTTTCTGATCTCGCTCTCTTTTCGGCATCGCGTTCGAAGCTTTGTCCATTCGTCCAAAATAAAACCATCGAGTGCTAATCGAGCTGCATTTCTCGTCATTGTGAGTTTCTCGCTGAAATCGCGAGGAGAATAAAAAAGCGCTTTCGCGACTTCTGGATTCGTACAAGTTGAAACTCTAATGAAAATGGCGGCAAGCCCGTCTTCGACGTGCTGCCAGGCCGACATCGCGCGACCATGAACCCTATCGAATTCGGCGCGTTGAGGCGGTAGGGTATCGATGTAGGATGGCTCAGACATAGCGAATGGGCGCTATGGTCCACTGGTTCGGTCCTGTCGGACCACGTCGCGTTTCCACCGAAAAATCCCGCCTGAGGTTGCTTCGGGTCTCTACATCTTGTTCTCTAATTGCGGGCGGTCGAGTCAATATATTTCTTTTGTAACTTTCCCGATAGCAACCACGTCTTCCGCATGACCTTTTGATGTGCTGCTGATCGAGGCGCGCGGTGAGCGCGGCAAGTGGTTCGTCGCGGCGAAGGATGAAGGTTTCCTCGATGTCGCGGTGTCGTGCGCGCGGGACTTCTCGGTCGAGCCTGCCGCTCTGGTGCCCGCCGCGCGGGATTTGCTGTCAAGGAGCCGAGATTCGCGAGCGAAATCGGGCTGGTCGCTCTGCAGCATCCGCTCGACGGCAGCGGCTGTGATCCGCCAGTTTCGCTGGTCCGGGAGGCTCTTGACCATATGCTCGATGCGCATCGCGGATCGGCGCGCGGGATTGGGCCAAAGAGCAGGCTCAGAGCCTCGTCGACGCCCCCTGCTCTCCGGGTAGGAGGCACATGCAGCGCGTCCTCGCCGAATCCTTGATATGTCAGGGCGAGAAGCCGGACGGGGGTTGAGAGTACGACCGGAAATGAATCTCGGAGTGTCAGTAGTTTATTCGTCATTCCCGCGAAAGCGGGAATCCAGGGACCCAAGGTCTCAGCGGTTGCCCCCTGTTCAAGCCAGGGGCAGGCCCTGGACCCCCGCTTTCGCGGGGGTGACGATACCCTATTGATAATGCTCGCTTCATTTCAGGTCGAATACTGATGCAGACGATGGCACCGGCGCGGACAGACGACGAGGGACTTACGGTCGAGGAGGTTGAACGCCTCGGGGCTCGGCGGCTTGCCGAGATCGTGGTCAAGCATTGCGACCGAGACGAGGGATTGCTCCAGACGGTGCGGATCGCGTTGGCGGGTTCGGCTCCGGGTGATGCGCTCGTCAAGACCCTGGCAGCCGAGATCGACGCCATCCGCGCGGATCGGCGATCCTATGGCTACCGCGAAAGCAGCACCCTCGCCCACCAACTCGACAGGATCCGGGAGGGGATCACCGGGGAACTTCTGCCCGTCCATCCGCGCGCCGCTGCGCAGCTGCTCGGACGGCTGATCCGGCTCGACGCGAACGTCTTCGAGCGGTCGGATGATTCGGACGGCGTGATCGGCGATGCCATCGCCGAGGCGGTCAGCGATTGCGGGCGAGCCTGGGCCGCAGTCGTCGAGCGTGATCCGAAGATGCTGGCCGCGGAAGTCCTCGACCTGTTCACGACCGACGCATACGGCGCTCGCGGCGAGGTAATCATCGCATTTGCGGAAGCGCTCGGCACCGCCGGCCTCGATGAGCTCGAACGCATGGCCCGCGAGCAGCTCGACCATGGACCTGCCGGAAACCATCATGACTTGGCGATCGCCTTGGAAAACATAGCCGATGCGCGTGGCGACGTCGACGGCTACATCGCGGCGCAGCGCCTCGCCGGCAGAGAAGACGCGGCGGTCAAAGAGATTGCCAAACGCCTTGTCGCCGCCGGGCGGCTCAAGGAAGCCCTCCACTGGGCCGAGCGTCCGGAGGTGCCCGTGCACGAGCGCGGGAATATCGCCCGGTTGAAGGTCGACATCCTCGATCGGCTCGGCCGCACCGAGGATGCGCAGGCAGTCCGCTGGTCGATATTCGCGACCTCGTTGTCGTCCGACATTCTCGCCGAATATCTCGACCGATTGCCGGAGGTCGCCATGGGTGAGGCTCGCCAAATGGCGGTCGCGACCGCCCGCGGACATCCCGACATCCACCGAGCCTTACCCCTGTTGGCCGACCTCGCTCCGGATATCGCGGCCGAGCTGGTGCACCGGCGTCTCGGTGAGATCCAGGGTGCGGCCTACTTCGTGCTGCGGCCTGTCGCCGACCGTCTCGCGGAATCTCACCCGGTAGCTGCCATCCTGCTATATCGCGAAATGGCCGACGCCGTTCTTGGCCGGCGTCAGTCGCTACAGTACGACTATGCCGTCCGGGATCTCGTCGCCGCCGAGAAGCTCGTCCCGAATGTCGAGGACTGGCTCGGGCATCTGTCGCAGGAAGCCTACCGCCGACAAGTTGCGGCCGAGCATCGGCAGAAAAGGGCTTTCTGGCAGAGGATGGAGCGGGCGGGATTGCCGTGGCGAGGATGATCGTCCTTCGCTCACTCATTCGGTCGCAACGAAACGGCGGAGGCCATCACCACTTCGCCGTTGCGGGTGCATTCCGGCAGGGCGAGGGCGAGAAAGGCGTCGGCGACGCTCTCGGGCGGTGGCAGGCGGCCGGGGTCTTCGCCGGGGAAGGCGCGGGCGCGCAGCCGGGTGCGCACGATGCCCGGATCGATCAGGTTGGCGCGCACCCGGGTCTTGGCGATTTCGCCGGCATAGATCTTAACCAGCATTTCGAGGCCCGCCTTGCTGACCGCGTAGGGCCCCCAATAGGGGAAGACCCCGCGTGCGACCCCTGAGGTGACAAAGATCGCGCGCCCGGCGGGGGCGGCGCGCAGCAGTGGATCCATCGCCCGGATCAGCCGCCAGTTCGCCGTCAGGTTCAGGTCCATCACCTCCGCCCAAGTCGCGGGGTCGATATGGCCGAGCGGCGAGAAGACGCCGAATTCGGCGGCGTTGCCGACGACGATGTCGAGCCGGCCCCAGCGCTCGAAGAGCTTGGCGGCGAGCTCGTCGATCTTGATGAAATCGCGCAGGTCGACAGGAACAAGGGTGACGCTGCCACCCACGGCGCGAACCGCGTCGTCGACTTCCTCTAGGCCGCCGACCGTGCGCGCCGCCAAGACGACATGCGCGCCCTCTTGGGCGAAGCGCTCGGCGACGGCGGCGCCGATGCCGCGCGAGGCGCCGGTGATCAGCGCGATCTTGCCGGCGAGGCGCCCGCTCATCGGGTTGCCTCGGCTCTCCGAACCACCTGCCGGCTCACGACCGTCAGCGCGACGATGCTGAGGCCCGCGGTGAACATCAGATAGAAGCTCGGACGCAGCCGCGGGCTTTGAGGCAAAACGCACAAGCCACTCGCGGAGCGGCTCACGCCGCGCGAGGTTTGACTTCCGCGTCGAGCCGAGAGCCCAAGGCCTCGACCGCCGTTTCCAACTCGTAGTCGCGCTGCATGTTCAGCCAAAACTCCGGCGTGGTGCCGAAATACCGAGCAAGACGCAGCGCCGTATCCCCGGTGATCCCGCGCCGCTCGGCGGCGATCGCTTGCACCCGCGTCGCCGGGACGCCGATGTCCTTGGCCAGCCGGTACGCCGTAAGGCCAAGCGGCTTCATGAATTCCTCGCGAAGCTGTTCTCCTGGATGGATCGGCGGCAGGTCGCGCATGCTCGTCATCCTCGGTGGTAATCGACGATTTCGACCCGCTCCGCATCCCCATCTTTCCAGACGAAACAGAGCCGCCACTGGTCGTTTATGCGAACGCTGTGCTGACCCGCACGGGTTCCGCGTAGCGCCTCCAGCCGGTTACCCGGCGGAGCGGCCAGGTCGCGCAGCTCCTCTGCTGCATGGAGCTGCCGCAACTTCCGCTGCGCCGCACGTTGAATATCCGTCGGGAGCCGCCTTGCGAACCGACCATAGAACAGAGCCTCGGCCTCGCGGTCGGCGAATGAGCGGATCATTCATGGGGCTTGTATACGGGCAGCGTTCAGACCGTCAAGCGGTCATATCCCTTCGGGCGGCGTGAGCGGCATTACCGCGAGGCGAGCGGCGCGGGTTCGATTGTCGACCACGAGATTCAGGTGGGTTCGGCGAGCAGCGAGAGTTGTACGGCGACTTTGCCGTTGTCGGCGTCGATATGCGGGATCGGGTAATCACCGGTAAAGCAAGCGTCGCAGAAGCGCGGCGCCAAGTCATCGCGTCCGGGCTCGCCCATCGCCCGGTAGAGCCCGTCGATCGACAGGAAGGCGAGGCTGTCGACGCCGATCAACTCCGCCATGCCATCGACATCCAAATGCGCGGCGAGGAGCTGGTCGCGCTCCGGCGTGGCGATCCCGTAAAAGCATGGGTTGCGCGTCGGCGGGCTGGAGATCCGCATATGGACCGCAAGCGCTCCAGCACGCCGTACCATCTCGACGATCTTGATCGAGGTGGTGCCGCGCACGATCGAATCGTCGACGAGGATGACGCGCTTGCCGGTCAGATTGGCCCGGCTCGCGTTGTGCTTCAATCGGACCCCGAGGTGACGGATCTGGTCGGTCGGCTCGATGAAGGTCCGACCGACGTAATGGTTGCGGATAATCCCGAGCTCGAACGGCAGCCCGGATTCCTGGGCATAGCCGATTGCTGCGGGCACGCCCGAATCGGGGACCGGGACGACGATGTCGGCATCGACCGGACTCTCGCGGGCGAGTTCCCGGCCGATGCGCTTGCGCGCCTCGTAGACGCTCCGCCCCTCGACGACGCTGTCGGGGCGCGCAAAATAAATGTGCTCGAAGACGCAGAAACGGGTGTCGCGATGGTCGAATGGCCGCAGGCTCCGCACGCCCCGCGCGCCGATGATGACGATCTCTCCCGCTGCGATATCGCGGACGAACTCGGCGCCGATGATGTCGAGCGCACAGGTCTCCGAGGCGAGGATCCATGCGTCGGCGAGCCGGCCGAGAACCAGCGGCCGCACGCCGAGCGGATCGCGCACCCCGATGATCTCGTCCTGCGACAGCGCCACCAGCGAAAAGGCTCCTTGGACTTGCCGCAGCGCGTCGATCAGCCGGTCGACGACGGTCTCCTTGAGGCTCGTCGCGATCAGGTGAACAATGACTTCGGTATCGCTCGTCGATTGGAACAGGCTGCCGCGACGCACCAGCTGGCGCCGCACGTGATAGGAGTTGGTCAGATTGCCGTTGTGGCAGATGGCGAGCCCGCCGAACTCGAAATCGGCGAAGAGCGGTTGCACGTTGCGCAGCGCGACCTCACCGGTCGTCGCGTAGCGGACATGGCCGATGGCAGCACTGCCGCGCAGCCGGCCGATCACCTCCTTGGAGCTAAAATTGTCGCTGACATGCCCCATCCCGCGATGGGCATTGAACTGCTCGCCGTCATAGGCGACGATTCCGGTCGCCTCCTGCCCGCGATGCTGCAGCGCGTGCAAGCCGAGCGCGGTCAGCGCCGCCGCATCGGGGTGGCCATACACCCCGAACACGCCGCACTCCTCGTGGAGGTGGTCCGCATCGAAAGGATCAGTCGTCGGCATCCGCGATCCTCGTTTCGACTTTTGAAACATGGTGACTTCCCGGTTCGAATACGAGTGGGAGGCCATGGCTGGGCCTGCTATCGAGCGTTCTCGATGAGCCGGTTCATGTCGCGCCGGTCGCCCGCCTTATAGCTCGGCGCCTGCTCCTCACCAGGTTTTGCCGGCGACGGCGCGACAGGGCTCGAAAGAGCACGCATCGCCTTCTCAGCGTCCTTCGCTCGCTCCAGCGCGCGCTGCGCGTCGTCGGCCGTCGCAGCGCTCTTCAGCTGTAGCTGTTCGGGAAGCGCGGTGCGCAACAGGTCCGCCCCCTGAGCCAGGAACGGCTCGCTCTTGGCCTGCTTGATCCAGCCCGGACGATCATTCTGCGGCAGGCTTATGTCGAGCACGAGATAGGCGAGCGAAGCGAGAAAGGCACCGCGCGCCAAGCCGAAGATCAATCCTAGCGTACGATCGATCGGCGACAAGGCGCTCGACTGCACGAAACGCGCGACGTACCCGGTCAGCATCGTAAGCATGATCAAACTGATTACAAACAGCCCGGCGCCGGCGATCAATTGCGACAGGAGCGGGTTCTTCACCATCGGCTCGACCATCGCGACGACGTAGCTGATGCCGTAGTACGTGACCGCCGCGGCACCAACCCAAGCAACAATCGACAACGCTTCGCGGACAAGGCCGCGAGCAAAGGCGAATACCGCCGAGAGCGCAATCACCCCAAGGACGGCGATGTCGAAACCGTTCACGACGCAACTCCGAACCGGCGTTGTCGCGGCAGCGGGCCTAATGGTGATCGCTCGGAAGCCAAGCGCTCGACGAGCTCGTTCAGATGGCCGATCGGCGCCGTCTCGAGTCCCGCCGCGACAGCCGCTTCGCGCCGCGTCCCTCGACGGATCGGCATCCACGCTTCGCGGAAACCGAGTTTGGCGGCTTCTTTGAGCCGCGAATCGGTATGGCCGACCGGGCGCACATCGCCCGAAAGAGCAATTTCGCCAAAGACGACAGTGTCGGTGGGCACCGGCGTCTCGGTCAGCGCCGAAACGAGTGCCGCTGCGACCGCGAGATCGGCCGCCGGTTCGACGATGCGCAACCCGCCGGCAACGTTGAGATAGATGTCGTTGGCGCCGACCGACAAACCGCAGCGCGCATCGAGCACCGCCGTGATCATCGCCAGCCGCGTTCCGTCCCATCCGACGACTGCCCGGCGCGGCGTCCCGAGGAGGGCCGGGGCGACCAGCGCCTGAACCTCGACGAGCACCGGCCGAGTGCCTTCCATGCCGGCAAATACCGCCGAGCCACTGATCTGCCTACTGCTCGATCCCGCCGCCTGATCCTCTTCCGCGTCCGCTCCGACAACGTCAAATGCATGCTGTCCCGCTACAGGACGCCCTGCGAGAAACAGAGCGGAGGGGTTCGGGACCTCGACGAGGCCGCGATCGCTCATCTCGAAAACGCCGATCTCGTCGGTGGCGCCAAAACGGTTCTTGACTGCGCGCAGGATGCGGAATTGATGCCCTCGTTCGCCTTCGAAATAGAGCACCGTGTCAACCATGTGCTCGAGCACGCGCGGGCCCGCGATGACGCCCTCTTTGGTCACGTGGCCGACGAGGACCAAGACGAATCCGCGCCGTTTCGCCAACCGGATCAATTCTTGGGCCGCTGCGCGGACTTGGCTCACGGTTCCGGGGGCACTGTCCAAGGTGTCGAGATACATCGTTTGGATCGAGTCGACGACGACCAAGTCGGGCGTGTCTTCCCGATCGAGCGACGCGACGATGTCCTGCACGTTGCTCGCCGCGGCCAGCAGCATCGGGCTGGCGGCCACCCCGAGCCGCTCCGCACGCATGCGAACCTGATCGATTGCCTCTTCACCCGTGATGTAGGCGGCGGTCGGGGGCCGCGCATTAAGCTTCCCTGGGCTCTCCTCAATAGACGGTGCAATCGCAGCCGCCGCCTGGAGCAGCAAAGTCGACTTGCCGATTCCGGGATCGCCGCCGACCAGGATCGCCGAGCCGGGCACGAGCCCGCCGCCGCAGACACGGTCGAGTTCGGCGATGCCTGTTGGTCGGCGCGGCGGCAGCATGCTGGGCCCCTTCAGGCCGACGAAGCCGAGAGAGCGACCACCGCGACGATCGAGCTTGCGCTTGCCGATCCCGCCGGGCAGCTCCTCGCGCGGCAGTTCCTCGATCAAGCTGTTCCAGGCGCCGCAGCTGTCGCAGCGGCCGGTCCATTTCGGGTACACGGCCGCGCATTGCTGACAAACAAAGCGAGCCTGTGGCCGCGCCATCGGTTCAGCCCCACCGCACTCGACTTGAGGTCGTCATGCCCGCGCGGATCTCCATCTGGATCGGCCCTTCGGCGCGGCCATTAATGAATTGGTCGACGAACGCATTGCCGGTGTGGTCGATCGCCATCGTGGCTCCGTGCCAGACGATGAGGCCCCCGTGCAGCATCGCGATCCGATCGGCGATCTTGCGTGCGCTAACCATGTCGTGGGTGATCGAAACCGCCGTCGTGCCCACCTCGCGCACGCATTTGACGATCAGGTCGTTGATCACATCGCCCATAATCGGGTCGAGCCCGGTGGTCGGCTCGTCAAAAAATATGATTTCAGGCTCGGCCGCGATCGCGCGCGCGAGCGCCACCCGCTTTTGCATGCCGCCGGAGAGTTCGGCCGGCTGTAGGTCGCCGACTTCGGGTCCGAGCCCGACGGCCGCGAGCTTTGCGAACGCAATCTCCTTGGCCGCCTGCCACTCCATGCCGCGCCCCTGGACTAGGCCGAATGCAACATTCTCCCATACGCTGAGCGAATCGAACAGAGCACTCCCCTGGAAGAGCATGCCGAATTTCTGCATCAGGCGCTCGCGGGCCACGCGCCGCAGTCCCACGGTTTCGACGCCGTCGATGCGGATCGACCCCGCCTCGGGCCGAAGCAGGCCGAGAATACATTTCACCAGCACTGATTTACCCGTGCCTGAGCCGCCGATGATGACGAGGCTTTCGCCGGTTGCGCAGTCGATGTCGATGCCGTCGAGCACGCGGTTGCGGCCAAAAGACTTGCACAATCCGCGCACGGAAATCTTTGGCACCACGGCGTCGGTCATCGTCCGAAGAAGGCTGCCGTAATCACGTAATCGAAGACGAGAATCATGACCGAGGCCGAAACCACGGCGTGGGTCGTCGCGTGACCCACCCCTTGCGCCCCACCGCGTGAGTAATAGCCATGGTAGCAGCCCATCAGAGCCACGATGAAGCCGAATACCGCCGCTTTCACCAGGCCCGAAACAACATCGTTCGTCTCGAGATATTGCTGAGTACGATTTAGATAGGCCTCCGGATTAAACCCAAATCTGTAAATAGCGACGAGGTACCCGCCGAAGACGCCGATGATGTCGGCGACGAAAACCAGGATCGGCAAGCTGAGAAAGCCGGCGATCAGGCGGGGCAGCACGAGATAGCGCAGCGGATCGGTCGACAACGTCGTCAGGGCATCGATCTGATCGGTGACACGCATCGTCCCGATCTCGGCGGCCATTGCCGCACCGGCTCGACCGGCGACCATCAGCGCGGCGATCACCGGTCCGAGCTCGCGCGTCATCGACAGCACGACGACGGTCGCCACCGCTCCCTCGGCGGAGAACCGGCTGAACCCGGCGTAGGATTGGAGCGCCAGCACCATCCCGGTGAAGAGCGCGGTCAAACCGACGACCGGTAGCGAGAAATATCCGATATTGATCATCTCGCGCAGAATCGAGCGGAAATAATACGGCGGTGTGAAAGCGGTCGCGAGCGCCAGACCGGCGAACGTCACAAGCCGCCCGGTGGCCACGAGAAAGCCAAGGAAGACCGCGCCGATTGCGGCGAGAAACCTCATCATGGGGTCGGCGCGCCGCGATATACCCTATGGCAGCGTCGGCTAAGGGCGGTCAGGATCTCATAGCCGATCGTGCCGGCATCGGCCGCTGCCGCGTCGACGCCGTAGTCTTCGTCCAATAGCTCGATGAAGCCGTCCGGCCGCGCAAGCGAAGGGTCGGCCGCAGAGACGTCAAAAACAACGAGATCCATTGAAACTCGACCGAGCAGGGGAAGCCGCTTGCCGGCGATGCAGCCCGAGCCGCGATTGCTCAGCGAGCGGAGCCAACCGTCCGCGTAGCCGACCGCGACGGTTGCCAGGCGGCCCGGATGGTCCATGATGTGCGCGGCACCGTAGCCAACCGACTCACCCCGGTCAACCTCGCGAATTTGCAGGATTCTTCCCTTCAGCCGAACGACTTGACGCATCGGGTTGGGGGTGTCAGGTAGCGGGTTGATACCATAAAGGGCGGCACCGGGACGAACGAAGTCCAAGTGAAACTTCTGGCCGAGGAAAATCCCGGATGATGCGGCCAGGCTCGCGGGCAAGCCGGCAAAGTGCCGGCGCGCTGAAGCGAAACGTGCACGTTGGAGATCATTCAACGGATGCCCTGGTTGGTCGGCGCAGGCGAGGTGGCTGATAAGCGCGCGCCACCGGATTGCACTTTGTTGCGACAGCTCATCCGCGAGTTTCTCGAACTCCCGCGTGGTCAGGCCGAGGCGCGCCATCCCGGTATCGACATGCAGCATCGCCGGCAGCCCGCCGTGCCGCCGCGCGATCTCTGCCCAGTTGGCGATCTGACCGGGTTCGTTGAGGACAGGAACGAGCTGGTGGAGGACGAACTCCTCTGCCGACCCGGGCAACGGTCCATTCAGAACCGCTATCTCGCACGACGCCGGAAGCGTACTGCGCAGCGTCATTCCCTCGTCGAGCGTAGCGACAAAAAAGAGCCGGCATCCCGCAGCGGCAAGAACGGTGGACACTTGTGGCGCACCCAGGCCGTACGCATCCGCCTTGACGACCGCCGCGCAACCCGCCGGTTCGACCCGCGCAACCAGCGCCCGCCAATTCGCAACGATGCCCGCGAGATCGATCTCGAGGATGACACCTGCACGGTGGCCAGGATCGCTAGCCATGACCGCGCCGCCTTTTGCGGATTAGCGCATTTCGGGCATGCGATCGAGCTCGGCAAAGTCTTCGAACTTTGTCGTCTGCGCGTCGAAACGGAGTTTGACCGTTCCGATCGGGCCATGCCGCTGCTTTGCTACAATGACCTCGCCTATGCCGTGAACTTTCCGGAACTCCTCTTGCCAGTCCTGATAACGCTTGTTGAATTTCTCATCGGGTTCGTCGGAGCCGCGGATCGGCTCACGCGACTTGTAGTATTCCTCGCGGAAGATGAACATGACCACGTCGGCATCCTGCTCGATCGAGCCCGATTCGCGCAAGTCAGCGAGCATCGGCCGCTTGTCGTCGCGCTGCTCGACCGCACGCGACAGCTGAGAGAGCGCAAGCACTGGAACATCGAGCTCCTTTGCCAGCGCCTTTAGCCCCCGAGTAATGTCGGACACCTCCTGCACCCGGTTTTCCATTACGCGGGTCTGGTTCGAGGGGCGAAGAAGCTGGAGATAGTCGACAATGATCAGCCCTAGGCCCTGCTGGCGCATCAGACGCCGCGAGCGGGTGCGCAGCGCAGAGACGGTCAACGCGGGTGTGTCGTCGATGAACAGCCGCAGCCCGGCGAGTTGCTGGCTCGCGCGGACAAATCTGTCGAAATCTTCACGGCTGATATCGCCGCGGCGGATGCGGTCCGAGGAGACCCCCGATTCCTCGGCGAGGATGCGGGTCGCGAGCTGTTCTGCCGACATCTCCAGCGAAAAGAAGCCGACTACCGCCCCGTCCTCGGCGATGGAACGACCGTCGGGGGTGCGCGTTGGTTTGTAGGATTTCGCCGCGTTGAACGCGATGTTGGTGGCGAATGCCGTCTTTCCCATCGCCGTTCTGCCGGCGAGGATCACGAGATCGGACGGGTGCAGACCCCCGAGCTTCTGGTCGAGATCGACGAATCCGGTGGCCACGCCGACGGTCTTCCCGCTGCGCTTGAAAGCTGCTTCGGCATTGCTGATGGCGTTTGTCAGCGCAGCGCCAAAGGTACGAAACCCGCCTTCCTGCTGCCCCGCGGTGGCGAGTTCGAATAGCCTTTGTTCGGCGCGTTCGATCTGCTCGGGGGCGCGGTCGTCGAGATCCTGACGGAATGCGTCGTTGACGACGTCCTCACCAAGAGTGATCAGCTCACGCCGGAGATAAAGATCGCGGATGCTACGACCATAATCCTCCGCATTAATGATCGTTACTGCCGAATTGGCGAGCTGAAGGAGATATTGCGCCCCACCGATTTCTGTCAGCGCCCCGTCCTGGTCGAACAGGTTTTTGAGCGTCACCGGATTGGCGATCTGGCCGCGTTCGATCAGCTTGCCGATCGCCGCGAAAATCCGGCCGTGCACCGCATAGCCGAAGTGCTCCGGTTCAAGAAACTCGGACACCCGGCCATAGGCTGAATTGCTGATCAGCAGCGCACCGAGAAGTCCTTGTTCAGCTTCGTTATTGTGCGGCGGGGCGCGAATAAGCTCGAGGTCGGGAGCGCGCAGTGGGGTGACCCTGGAGGTCATGCTCGTTTCCATGCGGCCGTAAAGTACCACTGGTCTGGCGCCGACCCGACGGGGAATAAGATCCACACCTTGTGGATGGCGGGGATGATCCTCAGGCGGCCCGATCGGTAGCACTGCCGTGCTCGCGTTCCCAGTCCAGCATGTAGTCCCGCGTCATCGGCACCGAATCGATCGCCTTGGCGAGCTGCATCTGAAAGACCATGCACCCGCCGCGCCGGAATGCGACCTCCGAGCCTACCAGGTACATCTCCCACATTCGGCAGAAGCGTTCGTCATAGATCGCGCGTAGACGGTCGCGATTCCGCTCGAATCGGCGCCGCCAGGATTTCAGCGTCTCGGCATAATGCAGGCGGAGGATCTCGACGTCGGTGACCCACAGTTTCGACCGTTCGACCGCCGGGACCACTTCTGAGAGCGCCGGAAAGTAGCCGCCGGGGAAAATATATTTGCGGATCCACGGGTGGGTCGAGCCAGGCCCGTCCATGCGGCCGATCGAATGCAGCAACGCGACGCCATCCGGCGCCAGCAGCGACTTTAGCCGAGTGAAGAATGCATTGTAATGATTGATTCCTACATGTTCGAACATGCCGACCGAGACGATTCGGTCGTAACGCCCGAGTTCCTCGCGGTAATCGCGCAGGTGGAATCTGACGCGATCGGACAACCCCGCGGCCGCAGCGCGGAGTACCGCCGCCTTGTGTTGCTCGGCCGAGAGCGTCAGACCGGTCACGTCGGCGCCGCATTCGCCCGCGAGGTAGAGCGCGAGGCCTCCCCAGCCCGCGCCAATGTCGAGTACCCTTTGTCCCGGGCGGATCATCAGCTTGGCCGCAATATGTCGCTTCTTGTTGAGCTGGGCGGTGTCGAGGTCGTCGCTGCTGTCGTAGAAGTAGGCGCAGGAATATTGACGATCTCGGTCGAGGAATAGCTCGTATAGCGGGTCCGACAAGTCATAGTGGTGGGCTACATTCTGCCGGGCACGCGATACCGGATTGTATTGATACAACCGACGCAATGGGGCGAGGTATCCGTTCAAGAGCCGCTCGAGGAGGCCCTCGGGTAAGCGCTCGACATTAGCCGCGAACAGATCGATCAGATCGTAGAGTCTGCCATCTTCGATCGTCAGCGTTCCATCGACGTACGCCTCAGGCAGGTAGAGACGCGGCCTGACAAGAAGCTTCCAGTGCAAGGCTGGGTCGTGGAGCCTGATGGCGACGCTAGCCCCGGACGAACCCTCGAAGGTGTGAGACCGTCCGCGGACATCGACCACCCGAAGCCGGCCGACAGTGATGATCCGTTCGAAAAAGTGCGTCAGAAGCATCGTGACGGACTAGGAAGGAGGATGAGGGGTTGATCCTCACCCGGCGCGGGCCCCTCCCTCTTCCCGCTGGCCGGATGGGCTCTCGGTGACGATCACTTCGGCCCGGGTTTCCTCTTCGTCCCGCCGGCGAAGCGGGTCGATTCCTCTGGCGTGCAACTCAGCCTCCTCCGCGGACTGGGCGACGTTGGCTGTGATTGCCACCGACACTTCCGGATGCAACACTATCCTCACGGAATGAAGCCCCAAGCTCTTGATCGGCCTCTCCAGAACGACCTGGCCCTTCTCGATCGTGAAGCCTGCTTCGCTGACCGCCTCGGCGATGTCTCGAGCGGAAACCGAGCCGTAAAGTTGTCCGCTTTCGCCCGCTTGGCGAACGACAACAACGCTCAGCCCATCGAGCTTGCCGCCGATTTCCGTCGCTTCCGATTTGCGGTGCAGGTTATTCGCTTCGAGTTGGGCACGCTGCCTCTCGAAATAAGCGAGGTTTTCCCTCGTCGCACGCAGCGCCTTTTTCTGAGGTAATAGATAATTGCGCGCGAAACCGGGCTTCACCTTCACGCGTTGGCCCATCTGGCCCAGCTTTTCGACCCGCTCGAGCAGGATCAGATCAACCATCATTCTTTCCTCCAACAGACCGAGGCAGGCGAATATGCCGCCGAAGCCTGAGCGAAGTGTCGAGCAAACCCAGGAAGATGACCACCAGCAGCGGCCAACCGAACAGACCGGTCAGGACGTAGACTGCAACGAGCGGCACGGCCGGGCGGGAGAACCGGCGCGCAATCGTATGAAGTACGGCCAGTCCGGCAAGGCAGAAGGGGACGGTCAGGATGATGATCACGTTGACGCCGACAAAGCGCATCATTCCGCCGAGGCCCGTGGCAGTCGCAGCCAGCAGCAAAAGCACCAGAAACCACGTCGGAAGCTCAAGCGCGGCGAGGGCGGGAGACGGCCGCCAGCCTACTCCAAAACGCGTCAGCAACCCTTGAGCGAGACCGCCGTTGGTCAGCGTCATCATCATCCAAGAGGCGACGACGATGCCGGGAATGATCATCGCGAGGAGGTCGCCTAGCGCATTGCGTCCGGGGGTCCCTTCGTCGAAGAGGCGATCAAGCGCCGGCGCTAGTATCTCTCGCGCTGTCGCCTGGATACCTTCCGGGCCGCCGAGTAGCAGTAGGGCGACCATGATCGCTGTCAGACCCAGGCCGGTCAGCCAAGCTGTGAGCAAGCCCGGCGGATACCATTCGATAGCACCGTCAGCTCCGGTGCGCGCTAGCAAGGCCTGGCGGACCAGCAGGATCACCGGAACGGCGTTCAACGCCGCAAACATAATCACCGCCATGATGTTGCTGGCTATCAGCAACATCAGCGACGCGGTGAGTCCCGCCAGCGCAGCCGCCGTGACACCACCCCACAGCCCACCTATGAAGAGGGGCAGCTGAGAGAGGTAGACGAGGATCAGCGAACCGGGTGTGCCGCCCAGCGGGGCGAGGTATGGGAAAGCGCCGAGCGCTCCGCAAACCGCTGCAACTCCGGCAACCGCGAACCGACCCATGCCGATTCCCGTTGCACGCTAGCTATTTCACCATGTAGGGGAGCAGGCCGAGGAACCGCGCCCGCTTGATAGCCTGAGCAAGCTCGCGCTGCTTCTTGGTCGACACAGCGGTGATCCGGCTCGGCACGATCTTGCCGCGCTCAGAGATGAACCGCTGCAACAACTTTATATCCTTGTAGTCGATCTTTGGCGCGTTCGGACCCGAAAACGGGCAGGATTTCCGACGCCTGAAGAAGGGCCGGCGCGTCGCCGGCACTCGCGCGGACCCGCTTGACGATTGACTCTCCATCTACGCCTCCACCGGTTCCGGAAGCGTGCGGTCGACTCGTTCTGCGCCGGGAGACCGTTCGGTAACCCCCTCACGCCCTTCGCCGAAGCGCTCCCGCTCACCGGAGCCGCGCCGCTGGCGATCATCCCGGCCGCCGCGGCTCTGCATGATCACCGAAGGTCCCTCGTCGAGCGCGCTGACCCGAATCGTGAGATAGCGGATCACGTCTTCATTGATGCGCATGGTCCGCTCGAGCTCAGCGATCGCGGTCGGCGGCGCGTCGATGTTTAACAGGACGTAATGACCCTTGCGGTTCTTCCTCATCCGATATGCCAGATTCCGCAACCCCCAATATTCGCGCTTCTTGACCTCCCCGCCGCTGTCGGTCAGGAGTTGGGTGAAGGTATCGGCGAGGGCATCGACCTGCGCGCCGGAAATGTCCTGGCGCGCAATAAATATATTCTCGTATAGAGACATGCCAGTAAAGATCCCTTGTGGCTAGTGATGGCCCGGTGCGGATGCCAGACGGGCCGAGCCGGCCTCGGCCGGCAAGGGAGACGGGGGCACTATACAGGAAGCGATCCGCGACACAAGATAGCCGCCGCAACCTGCTCGGTTGGCCTATTGCTGTCCCGCGGATGCCCTTCACGGTTGGGATTGGGGGAAGCGTTCCGAATGAAGCGAGCATTCGTCTTTCCGGGCCAGGGGTCGCAGGCGGTCGGCATGGGGCGCAGCCTCGCCGAGGCCTTTCCTGCGGCGCGCGATCTCTTCGAGGAGGTCGACCAGACGTTGTCACAACGTCTTTCGCGCTTGATGTTCGAGGGGCCCGAGAGCGATCTCACCTTGACCGAGAACGCCCAACCCGCGCTGTTAGCAGCGAGCCTGGCAGTGATTCGGGTGCTCGAGGCCGAAGGCGGGCTGGTGTTCGGCCGACATGTCGCATACGTCGCGGGACATTCTCTTGGCGAGTACTCGGCATTGGCGGCGGCACGTGGGGTCACGGTCGCCGATGCCGTGCGTCTGGTGAAGCTCCGCGGGCAGACGATGCAAAGGGCTGTACCGCCCGGGGAGGGGGCGATGGCGGCACTGCTCGGCCTCGATGTCGAGGAGGCCCGAGCGCTGGTGGTCGAGGCGGTCAGAAGGGAGCCCGACAAGATTTGCGCGGTAGCAAACGACAATGCTCCGGGGCAGGTCGTTGTCAGCGGTCACCACCAAGCCATCGAGCGGGCGATTGCGATCGCCCGCGAGCGGGGAGCCCGTCGGTCTATCATTCTCCCGGTCAGCGCCCCCTTCCATTCCCCGCTGATGGCGCCGGCCGCCAAGGTAATGGAGAAGGCGCTCGACAAGACGGCGCTGCGCCCGCCGCTGGTGCCGCTGGTCGCCAACCTGTCGGCTTCCGCAATCAGCGACCCTGCGGAGGTTAAACACCAACTCGTGGGACAGGTGACGGCGATGGTCCGATGGCGCGAGTGCATGCAGTACCTCAAGACGGCCGAGGTCGAGGAAATCGCCGAGATCGGAACAGGGCGTGTGCTGACCGGTCTCTGCCGGCGAATCGACCCCAACTTATCAGCACGTCCCGTGTGCACACCCGCAGAGGTGGACGCTTTTATCAAAGCGTTATGACCTTCGGAAATCCGTCATCCGCTCGCGATGTTCGATCTATCAGGTCAGACCGCTCTCGTAACCGGAGCCTCCGGCGGGATCGGCGGAGCGATTGCCAGGGCGTTGCACAACCAGGGCGCGCAGGTGATGGTTGCCGGCACGCGGCGCGAAGCGCTGAGCACGCTGGCAAAGGAACTCGGCGAGGGCACTCACATCGGGTTGGCCGACCTTGTCGACCCGGCCGCGGGAGATCGGCTGGTCAAGGATGCCGAGACGGCAATGGGGCGGATCGACATTCTCGTCAACAATGCCGGCATCACCCGCGACGCGCTGGCTCTGCGAATGGATGACGAAAGCTGGCGGGCCGTCATCGAGGTCAATCTGACCGCCGCTTTCCGGCTGACTCGTGCGGCGCTGCGTGGCATGATACGACGCCGTCACGGTCGGGTGATCGGGGTGACCTCGGTCGTCGCGGTCACCGGCAACGCGGGACAGGCAAACTATGCGGCCGCGAAGGCGGCGATGATCGCTATGTCGAAATCGATCGCCGCCGAAATTGCCGGACGCGGCATCACGGTCAACTGCATAGCGCCAGGTGCGATCGCAACCGCGATGACTGAGAAGCTGACGGCGGAGCGGCGCGCGCGGCTGCTCGGGGCAATACCCGCCGGACGGTTTGGGGCGCCTGAGGACGTCGCTGCCGCCGTCATCTTTCTCGCGAGCCCCGAGGCTGGCTATGTCACCGGTCAAACCTTGCACGTCAACGGCGGCATGGCCATGGTATAGACTGCGATGTGCCCGGCCGCGACCTTAGCTGAACTGGCATGGTTGGTGAATTCATGTTATGTGACGCCCGCCTTCAGCGCGGCCCGCCGTGGCGGTACGGTGCTTGCGGATGGCGCCGAGAAACTCTGTGCCGAAGCGGCTTTGGGCGATCCAGCGAGGAAAAGAACGGATGAGTGACGTCAACGATCGGGTCAAAAAGATCGTAGTCGAGCATTTGGGCGTCGACGAATCGAAGGTGACCGAAAACGCCAGTTTCATCGACGATCTTGGCGCCGACAGCCTCGACACGGTTGAGCTAGTAATGGCCTTTGAGGAGGAATTCGGGTGCGAGATCCCGGATGATGCTGCCGAAAAGATCGTGACAGTCAAGGATGCGGTCAACTTCATCGAATCGCACAGTTGAGCCCTTGATCCTCTGTCACTCCCGGACTCGCCTTCTCCGGGTCAGATGGGTCGGCGCCTGACCGATCGTCCATCCAGCAAATTGTGAGAATAGGATGCGGCGCGTCGTCGTGACAGGCATGGGGCTCGTGACCCCCCTCGGTATCGGCCTCGAACGGAACTGGAGCAGCCTCACCGAAGGCGAATCCGGGATCCGCGCAATCCGGTCCTTCGAGGTAGCGGACCTGCCGGCAAAGATAGCCGCTCAAGTGCCGCGAGGTGACACTGCTTCGGGGCTGTTCAATGCCGACGATTGGGTATCGCCCAAGGATCAGCGCAAGATGGACGGATTTATCGTCTTTGCGCTGGCTGCAGCGGCTCAGGCGGTAGAGGACGCCGGTTGGCTCCCGGACAGTGAGGAGGCCTGTGAGCGCACCGGTGTCATGATCGGTTCCGGGATCGGGGGACTCCCGGGAATCACCGAAGGGGCGTTGACCTTGCACGAGCGCGGGCCACGCCGCCTGACGCCGTTTTTCATCCCTGCCAATCTGATCAACCTTGCCGCCGGCCATGTCTCTATCCGTTACGGCTTCACCGGCCCAAACCATGCAGTGGTTACGGCCTGCTCGAGCGGGGCGCATGCGATCGGCGATGCGGCGCGGATGATCATGCTCGATGATGCCGATGTAATGGTATGCGGTGGCACCGAAGCGGCGATTTGCCGGTTGGGTTTGGCTGGCTTTGCTGCGGCACGAGCGCTCTCGACAGGGTTCAATCACGACCCGCCGCGGGCCTCGCGTCCCTGGGACCGGGAACGCGACGGTTTCGTGATGGGCGAAGGCGCCGGGATTCTCGTCCTTGAGGAGTACCGGCACGCAAGGCAGCGTGGGGCGAGGATTTATGCCGAGGTGATCGGCTACGGGATGTCTTCGGACGCCTTTCATCTGACCGCGCCTTCCGAGGATGGTAAAGGCGCCTATCGGTCGATGCGCAACGCCCTAAGGCGCGCCGGTCTTACACCGGACAAAATCGACTACATCAACGCCCACGGCACCTCCACCCCTCTGGGCGACGAGGTCGAGCTCGGCGCAGTCAAGCGGGTGTTCGGCGGGCACGCCTATGAGCTGTCCATGTCCTCGACGAAATCGGCGATCGGACATCTGCTCGGCGCCGCCGGGAGCGTTGAAGCAATTTTCTCGATCCTCGCCATTCGCGACGGGATCGTCCCGCCGACCCTGAACCTTGATAACCCGTCTCCTTCCTGCGACATCGATCTGGTGCCTAAGCAGGCAAAGCAGCGCGAGGTGCGCTACGCCCTTTCCAATTCTTTCGGCTTTGGCGGGACCAATGCGTCTTTGATCTTCGCCGGCCCCCCTTGAGCCATTTGCTACCGTTGCCGGTCAAAATTTCAGGAGGAGGGGGCGCGGCAGCGTGAGCATAGCCAGCATGACGGGTTTCGCGCGGGCGGAAGGTGACGGATTCGGGATCTCCTGGGTCTGGGAGATGAAGAGCGTCAACGGCAAGTCGCTCGACTTGCGGCTCAGGCTGGTTCCCGGGTTCGATGCGTTGGAATCGAGACTTCGCGCCATGCTGGCGCAGCGCTTCCGTCGCGGCAACATCTCCGCCGCGCTTGCCATTACCCGGACCGCGCCGGCAGCGGTGCGCATCAACCGCGACGCCTTGGCCCAGCTCGTCTCCCTGATGAACGAGCTCGCAGGTGAAGTAGACGCGGCCCCACCGCGCCTTGACGGTCTGTTGGCGCTACGCGGCGTCGTCGAGACGATCGAGGACGACGAAGAGGCGGTGATCGAGGGGCGTAGGTCCGCGGTGCTCGGAAGTTGGGAGACCGCGCTCGACCGGTTGGCGGCTGCCAGAGCCGAGGAGGGTGCGCGTCTCGCGCTGCTGCTGCGCGACCAGCTCGAAGAGATTTCAGCCCTCGTCAGAGCGGCGCAGGATTGTGCGGCGGCCCAGCCGGAGGCAATTCGCGAGCGGCTCAAGATGATTTTGGCGAGCCTCGCCGATCTCGTTCCTGGCTTGCCGCAGGAGCGGGTTGCACAGGAAATGGCATTGCTCGTCGCCCGCTCGGACGTCCGCGAGGAGCTCGAACGGCTGCGCGCCCACCTCGAGCAGGCGAGGGATCTTCTGCAAGAGGGAGAGGCCGTTGGCCGGCGGCTGGATTTCCTCTGCCAGGAGTTGAACCGCGAAGCCAATACGCTGTGTTCAAAATCGGCGGATATCGAGCTGACGCGCATCGGGCTGTCGCTCAAGGCCGCGGTCGAGCAGTTTCGCGAGCAGGTGCAGAACATCGAATGAGGATCGAGCGCCGCGGGTTTCTCCTGGTCCTCTCCTCGCCCTCCGGGGCGGGAAAGACCACGATCACCCGCCGGCTCGTGGAGCGCGATCCCGCGCTTGACATGTCGGTGTCGGTTACGACGCGGCCGCGGCGCGAAGGGGAGGTCGAGGGTCGTGACTATTTTTTCATCGACCGCCGCCGCTTCGACGAAATGATCGCGCAGGGCGAACTCCTCGAACACGCAAGCGTATTCGAAAACTGCTATGGGACGCCGCGCCGGCCGATCGAGCTGGCGCTCGCCGCCGGGCGGGATGTCGTCGGCGATGTCGACTGGCAGGGTACGCAGCAACTGACCCAGACCGTCGGCGATGGTCTTGTCTCGGTCTTCGTCTTGCCGCCCAGCCTCGCCGCTCTCGAGGCGCGGCTCCGGGCGCGCGCCCAGGACAGCGCAGCCGTCGTCGCTGCCCGGATGGCGAGGTCGGCCGAGGAAATGAGCCACTGGCTCGAATATGATTACGTAATCGTCAACCGCGACATCGAGGACAGCGTCGCGCAGGTTCAGGCCATCGTTACCGCAGAGAGGCTTCGGCGCAAGCGGCAGGTCGGGCTCGCCGATTTCGTCGATCGCCTGCGGGCCGACCGGCAAGCTCCGGACGCGACCGCCCGCCAGCGAGGTGTGCACTAGCCCCATGCCGGGCACGAAATACAACGAAAATCAACGTCTCACCGCTGTGCACGGCCGAGGTGGCTGCAGAAAATTATTATATATTAGTATGTTATGATATAATGAACCGCTTCGCGGAACAACGAATTGCGCGTCGGGAAATCAACGAATTGCGTCATGCCTCAGGGAGGAGGAACAACGAATGACCAGGCCTGAGGTGTCAGTCTAGGAAGAGCTGTCTGCGCGAAAGCGTCTATCGCGTCTGATCACGCCTTTGCACGGTTGTGCGCCGGGCCAACGGCTGTCCTTCAAGGGCGCGCGCGAGCGCGCAGAATTCGGCAACCGTGAGCTCCTCGGCGCGTGCCGTCGGGGCGACGCCGGCGCGCTCGAGCAGTGGCTCCACCGCGAGCCCGAGCGGCTTTAGGCTGGTTCGCAGCATCTTGCGGCGTTGACCAAACGCCGAAGCAGTGATGCGTTCGAGGAAGGGCCGGAGCGCCGGCGCCAGCGGCTCGGCACGGGGCCGGATGCCGACGAGGCTCGATGTAACTCTGGGAGGCGGCACAAAAGCTCGGGCCGGCACGTCGAACAGGATGCGCGCCTCGGCGACCCATTGGACAAGCACGGAGAGGCGTCCGTAGGCCTTGCTGCGCGGCGAGGCGATCAGCCGCTCGGCAACCTCTCGCTGAAGCATCAGGGTCAGGCTCTCGTATTCCCCGACCCGCTCGAGCCAGCCAAGGAGGAGCAGAGTAGCGATGTTGTACGGCAGGTTTGCGACGATCTTGCGGGGTTTCTCGGAGAACCTCGCCGGGTCGAGCTCGAGCGCGTCGCCGGCGACAAGATCGAGGCGCCCCGGATAAGCCGCGGCAAGCTCGCCGAGCGCCGCGAGACACCGCCGGTCTCGCTCGATCGCGACGACGCGGCGTGCCCCCGATGCAAGCAACGCCCGCGTCAAACCGCCAGGGCCGGGACCAATCTCGATGACCGTGGCTTGGTCGAGTTCGCCTGCCGCTCGCGCGATCCGACCCGTCAGGTTGAGGTCGAGGAGAAAATTCTGACCCAGGCGCTTGTGCGCGACGATCCCGTATCGCGCGATGACCTCACGTAGCGGCGGCAGCGAGGCCGTCGCGGGGTCGGACGACGCGGTTCTGGTGGAAGAGCTCAGTCTGCAGCCGCGCGTTTGGCCGCCATGTCGGCCGCCAGCCGCAGCGCGGCAGTCAGGCTCTCCGCCCGCGCGACACCGCGGCCGGCAATGGCGAAAGCGGTTCCGTGATCCGGCGAGGTTCGCACAAAGGGTAGTCCCAGCGTCACGTTCACCCCGCCATGGAAGTCGATCGTCTTGATCGGGATCAATGCCTGATCATGATACATGCAGAGTGCCGCATCGTAGGACCGGCGCGCCTCGGCATGGAACATCGTGTCGGCCGCGAATGGGCCGCGCGCGTCGATCCCTGCGGCGCGTAGCTCGGCGATGGCCGGCTCGATGATCTCGATCTCCTCGCGGCCCAGACCACCGGCTTCACCCGCATGCGGATTGAGCCCGGCGATCGCGAGGGTCGGAGCGGCGACCCCGAAGTCCCGCCGCAGCGCCGCCTCGGTAACGCGGCCAGTATGAACAATCGCCGAGGTGCCAAGCTCCAGGATCGCTTGGCGCAGCGCGAAATGGATGGTGAGCGGTACGACACGCAGCTCCGGGCAGACGAGCATCATCACCGGTGCTTCGGTGATCCCGGCAAGCGCGGCGAGATACTCGGTGTGTCCCGGATACCGAAAGCCGGCGCGGTAGAGACTGTCCTTGTGTATCGGATTGGTGACGAGAGCGGCAGCGCGTCCGCTGAGCACGTCACGCACCCCGGTCTCGATCGCGCCGAGAATGGCCGGCATATCTGCCGGGTCCGGGTGCGCCGGTGAGGCCCGCAACGTGATCCCGATCGGGGCGACCGGGAGAGCTTCGGGGAACACCGCCAGCGCGTCTTCGGGAGCGCTGATCGGCCGAACCGGCACCGGCCAGCCGAGGCGGCGAGCCAACGCAACGACACGAGCGGGGTCGTCGATCAGGTAGAAAGGGGGGACACCGTCGCCGCGGCCGAGCCACGCCTTGAGGGTGATTTCACCGCCGATCCCGGCTGGCTCGCCCATCGTCACGACGAGCGGAGGCATCGCGGGCGAGTCAAACTCTGACGTCGACAAAGGCGGTACGTCGCAGATCGCGCAGGTAGCGGCGCGCCAGGTTTTCGGCGCGCTGGCGCGCCAGTTGGTCGGCGATCTCGTCACGCGTCGGCAAGGTCGTGTTCGACGTCGCCTTCTCGCAAAGCATGATCACCCCGACCCCGTTCTTCTGGACAATCGGCGCCGACGCCTGTCCCACTTCCAGCCCTTCGACAATATTTCGGATCGCCGGGGCGATTTGGCTAGTCCGCAGACGGCCTTCGCTCGAAAGTTGCGGCGACCCCTTCTCCTTGCCGATCTTCAACATCTCCGCGCAATTCTTAGCGGTCGCCTTGGCGCTCGCCGCTTCGCCCAGGGCAGTCCGCCGCATAGCTTCGCTCGCCTGCGGCGGCAACGGAAAGACGACCTGCACCAGATGCAGCTCCGCCTCATCAGCGCTGGGACCCGAGCGGCCGGTGCGCCGGTCGAGAACGAGCAACAGGTAATAGCCCGCCCCGCTGCGAACCGGCGGCGACAGCTCTCCCGGGCGCATTTGGGCCACCGCCTTGGCAAGATCGGGGCTGAGTTGCTCAGGACGCAGCCAGCCGAGATCGCCGCCGACCGCTGCGGTCGGGGATTGCGAGAATTGCTGGGCGACTGCTGAAAACCGAGCGCCGCGTTTCATCTGCTCGATGAGCCGTTCCGCCAATCGCCGCATTTCGTCGTCCTGCTGGGGATTATCGACGGCGAGGAAAATCTCCGCGACCCGGCTCTGCGGCTCATTGGCGCTCTCTTTGATGCGTTTGGATGCTTCGTCAATCTCCTCGTCGGAAACCACATTGGTTTGCGAGACGAGCCGCCGCACCAGTTTCGCCCACACAATCGACGCGGTGAGCTGGTCGACGAGCGCCGCATGATCGATGCCGTGCGCCTTCAAGACCGCATCCAGCTGATCGGGTTGCATGTTGTTCTGCTTTGCGATCTGCGAGATTGCCTTCTTGACCTCATCATCGGTGGCGGTGACGTTTTGCCGTTTCGCCTCTTGCATTTCTAGCTTTTCGTCGACGATCGTCCGCAATACTTGGCCAGCGATGCGTTGTCGGGTTTCCTCGGAATCCGGAAAGTTCGAGGAGAGTATGACCATCCTGAGGCGCGATTGCAGGTCAGCGACCGAGATCACCTCGTCGTTGACGACTGCGGCGATGCGCGTTTCAACGCCTTGATCGCCTGGAGGTTGAGTGGCAGGCGCCGGTGGGGCGCCGCGATGTGCCGGCGCCGGCATCGCGGTGTTCGAGTAGCCGGCCAGACCGATCAACAGCACGCCAAGCCAACAAATCATGGTCATCGGCAACAGATCCTGCGCCACAAAGGTATTGACGTGGAATCTATACCCTCGCGTCGACAATGTCGCCTGCAAGCGTTATCCTGCTCGCTCGTCCGTCGACCCGCGGTAGCACTAAATGAGCCGGCACACGTTTTACGGCCTGATGTGTTGCATCAGAGAGGGCTCGATGCGTGATCGCCACTTTGCGGAAGAAGGAAAAGCCGATGCCGGGTCGTGAAAGACGCTGTCCGTGGGGCCGCGTAGTTGTCGCCGGTGCTTTTGCCGCACTCGCCTGGTCGGCCGCATACGCCAAAGACTCTACCGCCTCCGTCAAGGAGGCGGAACAATATATCGCAAAAGGCGATCTCAAGGCCGCCGAAATCGAGTTGCGCAACGCGGTCCGCGATGCGCCACAAGATCCCGTTCTGCGTGCGCGTCTTGCCGAAGTGTATCTGCAGGAGGGGGATGCCGTATCGGCCGAGCGCGAGGCGCGCGCCGCCCGCGAACGCAACGGCAACGAGGCCGATTACTTGCCGGTGCTGGCAGACGCCCTGCTGCGCCAAGAAAAATTCGCCGACCTGATAGACTTGGTGCGTCCGGGCGATCGCGACCCGGCCCTCGAGAGCAAGGTCCGGAGGGCACTCGCTGTCGCCGCATCGGGTCTGCGCGATCGAGCCAAGGCCGAGACGCTGCTGGACGAGGCGATCAAGCTCGATCCCAGCGCCGCGAGGCCGAAAATGCAGCTCGCGCGGCTGTTGAGCGGAACCAAACCGGCTGAGGCCGACAAGCTGATTGACGAAGCGATCGCCGCCGACCCACGCTCGACTGAAGCTCTTCAGGTCAAGGGCGAGATGCTCCGCAGCCGGGGCGACCAAGAGGGCGCCATAAGGCTGTTCGAGCAGGCGCTAAAGGTCGATCCCAACAACATTTCGGCTCATCTGAATCGCGCCGATGTCAACATTGCGCTTGGAAAGTACCAGGCGGCTGACGAGGATATCGATCCGATCCTCAAGGCTGATCCGAGCCACTTCATGGCCAGTTACCTGCGGGGGTTGGAGCTCGCCAAACAGGAGAAGTATGCCGAAGCCGATCGCATATTCGATCGCATCAGCCCCGACTTTGCTCGGTTTTGGGCGGGCTACTATGTGCAGGGTGCGACGAAATACAACCTGGGGCAATATGCCCAGGCTGAACAGAGCTTGGCTAAATATCTCGCCAATGTCCCCGACGACATTGGGGCGGCGCGGCTGATCGCGTCTGCCGCGCTTCGGCAGCAGGGGGCATCACGAGCGATCGACTATCTCAAACCCTTGGTCGACAAATCGCCGCCGGATGCCGCGACATTCGCCATTCTGGGCGAGGCCTATATCGCGGACCATAAGCCGGACCTCGCCCTCCAGCAGTTCCAAAAAGCTGCCGCTCTCGATCCCGACAACCCAACCCTAAAGACACAGCTGGGCGTTTCGGAGCTCAATATCGGTCAAAGCGAGCAGGGTCTCACCACGCTGGAGCAGGTGTTCGGCACCGAAGCGGGGGCACCAATCGCCGGACCCGTGCTGGTAATCAGAGAACTTTGGGCGCAACGACCAGAAAAGGCGGCGGACGTCGTCGCCTCGCTGATCAACCGCGATGGTAAGAACCCGATCTACCACACCTTGCTGGGGATAGTCCGCGTTGCTCAGCACGATTATTCCGCCGCGGAGAGCGCGTTCCGCGCGGCTCTGGCGATCAATCCGGATATTACCGTTGCGACGCGGGGTATCGCGCAGGTTTACGCTGCGACAGGCCGTTCGGACGAGGCAAGAACGCTCTATAATGATCTGCTGGCAAAAAACCCCAACGACGCTGCCGCCCTTATTGGCCTTGCCGATACCTACATAGTCCAGCAGAAGTGGAATGAAGCTGTCGACGCGATCAACCGGGCCCGCACGGCGGCGCCAAAAGATCCCGCACCTGGACTTAAACAGATCGGCGTTTACGAGATGCGCCAGGACTGGACCAGTGCGAAGGCAATAGCGGCCGAACTCGCTGCGCAATTTCCCGCAGACACCAATATCCTCGATGCCGAAGGGCGAGCCCAGCTCGCGGCGGGTGACACCAACGGCGCAATTGCCAGCTTTAAGCGGGCCTACGCGCTGGCGCCGAATTCCTCACCGATCTTGTCCCGCTATCTGGCCGCACTCAACGGCGCGAAATATTTCACCGAGGCCCATGGGGTGTTGCAGGAAGCCGTCGCGCGCGATCCACAGAACTCCTCCTTGAAGGCCGATCTGATCCGGGCCGAAGGCGAGATAAATGGCTTGGACGCAGCGGTATCGAAAGCGCACGCCTGGGCCGCGAGCGATCCGAATAATGACATTTATGACCTTGTATCGGCCGAACTTTACGAGAAGGCGGGGCGTAGCCCGGATGCGATCGCCCTGCTCGAAAAGGCCACGGCGGCAAGACCGTCCGATGACGGCCTGTCGATCGCTCTGGCTCGGCTCTACAACCAATCGGGAGATTTTCCCAAGGCCGAGGGCGTGTTGGCGTCCCGGCTCAAAGCTGACCCCAAGAACATGGCCATCGGGACTGCGATGGCGCAGCAATATTTGGCAACCGGGCGCGCGCAGGATGCCAAGAAGCTCTATGCTGGCCTTATTGCCCGCCAGCAGAACGACGTCGCGGCCCTGCTCGGCCTGGCTAAAGTCGCGACCGCAGAACGGAACTGGCAGGAAGCGACGGACTATCTCAATCGCGCACGCACGGCCGCGCCAAATGACCCGGCACCCGGGATTGCGCTCGTCAATTTGCAACTTTCACGTCAGGATCCGAAGAGCGCATTGGCGACCGCGACCCAGCTCGCCGAGCAATTTCCGGCCAACTTCGACATTCTCGATGCTAAAGGGCGCGCTCAGATCGCATCTGGTGACACCGAGGGCGCAATTACCAGCTATGAACGTCGATATGTACTTTTCCCAAATTCCATACCGGCGATGGCGGGCTATGTTACTCTGCTGAGAGAGGCAAAGGACTACCCAAAAGCCCGGACCGTCTTGCAGGCGGCGCTTGCCCGCGATCCCAAGAACATCCAGGTAAAAGGCGACCTGATACGGGTCGAGGCGGAAATCAACGGTATGCGTGCGGGTCTGGCAAAGGCGAGGGCCCTTGCCGGCGAAGACCCGGGAAACCCGCTTTATGACGTCGTTTCCGCTGAACTATACGAGAAAGCTGGGCGCCGGAGCGAGGCGGTCGACCTGCTCGAAAAGACCGTTGCGGCCCGGCCGTCCGAAGACGCACCGATTGAGGCTCTCGCCGGCCTGTATTTTCGCGCAGACGACCCCGGCAAGGCGGAGGCGGTCTTGAATACCCGCCTGCAGGCCGATCCAAATGACCTTGCGATCCGCTCGGCATTAGCCTCGGTCTATCTCGCGCAAAAGCAATACGACGAAGCCATTACCGAGTACGCACGCATCGTTGCCGGACGTCCGGCCGACGCAATGGCGCTGAATAATCTGGCCTGGCTTTATCAACGTAAGGGTGATCTGGCGAACGCGCGCAGATTGGCTGAGCAAGCGTTTACCGCCGCTCCGCGGGAACCTCAGATCAGCGATACGCTGGGATGGATCTTGCTGTCTCATGGCGAAGCCGAAAAGGCGCTAACATACCTGAGCGCCGCGAACCTCGCGGCTCCGGAAAACCCCGATATCCAGTATCACTTGGCTGTCGCCCTCAACCGGCTCGGCCGTACCGCCGACGCTCGGGCAGCGCTCGAGACCTTGCTCGGCTCAAAGGTGACGTTCTCCGACCGAGCCGAAGCTGAAAAGCTGTTGCAGCAGCTGAAGCAGGGCTAGTGAGCGGCGTCGATCTCTTGCAGGAGTTGGCGTAGCCTGTGCGAGACGTGGCACGAGAACCCTACGGACACCCGTTCTCTTCAGTATCCTGCCACGGTCAACTCGACCCCGGAGGACGACGACACTTCGAGCTCAGCGGCTCCGCTCCCCTGCGCGTCAAGGGCATCATAACCATCGCCGAGTGCCGAGGTCCGGTCGCCCACACGGCGGTCGAGCCCGAGAATTGGCAGACGAAGACCGGCGATTGCAGCGGGTCTTTGTCGCTCCGGCCCCGCGCCATCCGATAGCGCAAATCTTTGCTGGCGTTGCCGTGGTCGCCGCATCGGGGGCCGGGCAACGCCAGTAGGTTTCCTATCGGCGCCCGCTCGCTGGCACGCAACCACCGGCCGAATGTGTCACCGGATGCAGTGTCGGTTTTCTTTACATGTTCATAACAGGCGCCTTACCGTCGAGCCGACCGACATCCGATCTCCCCGATTGCCGATAGGCGCCGCGTTGTTGGAAGCCGTTACACTTCGCGGGCATGCGTTCCCCCTGCGCACAATGTCGGAAGCGGACCGGCTTGGCCGAGGATGTACGGCTGCAGGCGATCGCGGGAGTTGCCGAGATCCTGCGGCAAACGGGAATGAACTCAATGTGTTACCCCTCGCTCTGACCGTCCGCAGCAACTCCGAGATGGTATCCGCCGGCAAGGCTGAGTCGAGCCAGCCAACCCGCTCCGCGTGGTGCGACCGCTTCCGCGTTTTTCTAATCGAAATTCTCCGAGCACGGGCACCGAATCGAGCCGGAGTCCGATCTGAGAGAACGCCCCGGCGGTAGCGAGTGTCGGTTTTCTTTACAGGTGAGTGAGCGGGACTGCGCCGGTGTGTTCTTAGCCAAGTAGCTGGTTTCCCAGGGAAAATAACATTAACGGCGGGAGCGCCGACGA
>Ga0209656_10000114_pt1 | contig 51378 bp, 47 predicted proteins | sample BogFormECP12_OM2_FD_188239 | JGI IMG/M metagenome (GOLD analysis project Ga0209656, IMG submission 188239) | Bog forest soil microbial communities from Calvert Island, British Columbia, Canada - ECP12_OM2 (SPAdes) (version 2) | ecosystem: Environmental > Aquatic > Freshwater > Wetlands > Bog ...
TTTGGGCGATGACAGACCCGATGGCGCGGGAGAGCATCGAATCGCTCGCTCCATCGGGGCGCTGCGACTCGATTTCCCCATACGTGGACATCACAACGCTTACGAGGTGCCCGGCGGGTGACTGTCTGTTCATCTTCGTATCTGCACCTCCTTGAGCGACATTCGGCAGCGCTGAAGCACTGAAGAGCCTAATACGCCTCCAACCCCTGGACTAACCAGCCGTTCGTGTCCAACCATGCAACCGCTTCCGCCACGCGTTCGTTCGTATAGGTATCGCTGGGCACCAGCATATGTTCCAACGGTACGTTTAAACGATAGAAGTTCTTCTCTCCCAGCAGCTTCCCGCACTCCCACGCCACGGTTTCGTTGCCGCCCTGGAGAAACGCGTCGATCAGAACGAGCGGATTCAACGGATCCAGCAACCACTGGCGGTAGCCCCATGTCGCCGAGCCGTTGACGAATTCCGGGGCGAGGAATTGGGCGGTTCCCACAAGGTTGCGCCCGGTGCCGACTGAGAGCAGATGGATCAGGTCAAGCGACTCAGTCGGCAGTATGGGCGTCGGATGGGCCGGGATTCCGCCGTGGAGCGAGCCAACGATTGCAGAGAGCGCTATCATCGCCGGATTATTCGCTACCAGGCCGCCATCCACGTAGCCCGGTCCCACTCCATTCAGCGCCTGGTATATCGGTAGTTCCAACGGCGCGGCGCTGGTGCGCATGGCCACGTCCACGACTTTCTCAGTTAGGTCGGAATCGGGTTCTAATTTGATAGCGTAATGTCTTCCCGTCGGCCTGTGATGGTAGGGAATGTTGGTGTAGAGTTTCGAAATCCAACTGCGATCGATGCCGTACTGGCCGTTGTCGAGTTGGTAGCTGCAGATGATTACTTTTTGCTTGAGCTCTCCCAGCGTCTTTTCACCGAAATGCTGAATAAGGAACTGCTTCAATACGTCGTTGAGGAAAAGTGAGCGGCAGCCGGCGGCGGCCTGGCCCAGTCCTAGCGCGGTGCGGAAGATGATTCCCGCGAGCTCCTGCCACTGGTCCGACTGGAACGGAGCCAGCGGTTTATTTTGCATTCCCTCGAGCGCCTTTCGGGCGACCTCATTGGCCTTCAACCCTCCGAGTATGCTCTCGTTGACGTCTTGCCAGAATTTCTGGATTATGTTCAGCGCGTCCGTCGGCTTCTCGAAATCCGCCAAGAACAACGAGTTGATCCCCCCTGCCGACGTTCCTACGAAGATCTGCGCCTGGTCCAGAAAATTCTTTTTTGGGTTTGCGGTTTCGATTCGCTGGAGCAGGTCGGCAGTGTTCATGCCGTTCCCTCCGTCCATGCTCAGAATTTTAATTGGGCCAATTGGAGTTTCCATTTGAAGTTTGCCTACCTTTCGTTGCCTACCTTTCGTTGCCTGGGGTCGGAATTTGGTTAATGGTTGCCAAGAAAGACGAAGCGAATTCCGACGAGATTTTGGGATCGAGCATCAGAGTCATGTGCGAACCGGGGGCATCGTGTACCCGGACGTCGCGGCACCATTCCCGGATGTTCCTCAGTAAATTGTCGCTGCCACGTTCGGTAGTGCCGGCCTGAGCCGTTCGGAACATCGTGACTGCGCCGTCGAAGAACCTCGGCTGATAGCGCCGGAAGCCTCGGGCGCTGGCGAGAAAAACACGTAGTGAACGCCAACCGCTCCCGATGAGACCTAGGGCGAACCGGCTTCCCGCCGATGGCCCACGGCGCCAGATATCGGACAGTGACTCGGGAAGCGCGATGCCCAGCCAGCGGGCCAGCATTCGGATAGCCTGGTAATTGATCGGGATGCGCTCGACAAACGGATAAGTAACCGCCCACCAGAATGGGCGCATCATCGACACGCCACCCGGCAGTCGTCCATTTTCGGGCAGGCAGGCATCGATCAGTGCGAGGTATGCGACCTCTTTTCCAGCGTCGCGCAACTGGCAAGCCATTTCGAACGCGACCGGGCCGCCGAGGGACCAGCCTGCGATGCAATACGGCCCACGGGGATCCACGGATGTCATCGCTGCGACGTATCGGCGCGCCTCATCGGCAATGGACGCCGCCGGCGTGCCCTGCGTAAGGCCCGGAGCTTCAAATCCGTAGACCGCGCGGTCGCCGGAAAGTGCGCCCGCGAACGCGGCGTAACAGGCCGGGCTGCCACTCGCTGGTGGCGTGAGGAACAAAGGCGGCTGCAAATTGCTCCCGGAGCGCAAGGTGAGCAAGCCTTTAGGGAGCTTTCTGGCAAGGCTGCGGGCGTCGTCAACGAAGGCGGCCAATGCTTCGACCGTGGGCGCGCTCATCATGCGCGAGAGAGGTAATTCCACGCCAAAATTTTCGCGGATCGTCAGTGCCAACCGTGTCGCAAAAAGTGAATCGCCACCCAGTGCAAAAAAATCGTCGCGTACGTCCACCGGTCCGACCTTTAGAAACTCCTGCCAGAGCGCGGCGATCCTGCCTTCTGTCGGTGTGCGCGGCGGCATATACCCTAGACGTTCCCGCATTTCATCACGCGTTTCGGGCGCCGGTAATTTCTTACGGTCGATTTTGCCATTGGAGTTCCTGGCCAACTCCGGGAGCACGACGAATGCAGATGGAATCATGTGACCCGGTAACCGGCCGGCGATGAAGGTTCGCAGCGCTTCCAGGACCAATCCAGCCGTCGTATTCGGAACGATGTAGGCAACGATTCCCCGTCCGCCGGCATCGAATTCCCGGATGTCGGCGGCGGCGTCACGAATGCCTTGATGGGCCAGCAAGGCAGCCTCGATTTCGCCGAGTTCGATCCGGCACCCGTTCACCTTGACCTGAGTGTCCAGGCGACCCAAAAATTCGATTTCGCCGTCGAGGCGGAAGCGGCAGAAGTCGCCCGTGCGGTACGCTCTTTCCCCGCCGGGCAACGTTACGAACCCGTCAGCAGTCAGCGCCGGCTGGTTCCAATAGCCATTCGCGAGACTGCGCCCGCCAACGATCAATTCCCCTGCAACGCCCCGCGGTACCGGTTGGAGTGTGGGATCGACGATTCGCACCCAGACATTATCGATCGGACGTCCAATTGACGGGACGCCGCCATTGCCACCGGTCGCCACCCGGCCGGATGTCGCGACCACCGCGTTCTCAGTAGGTCCATAGTTATTTACCAACTGAAAGGGGAGGCTATCCGGCGGTCCCTTTCGGAGACGGTCGCCGCCGGTGAGCAGATAGCGCAGCTTTGCTCTGGCCGGCCAGCGCATCTCGATCAGGTCCTCGGCCAGTCCGGTAGGCGCGAAGGTGACCGTGATTTTGTTTTTCACAAGCCAGTCGCGCATTTCGGGAGCGTTTGCGATGAACTCGCGAGGCGCGCAATAGACGCTGGCGCCCGACGCCAGGTAAGGCCAGATTTCCCAGATTGAGGCGTCGAACGCGACGGAGGCCACCTGGCTGGCGCGGTCGCCGTCCGTTATTGCAAACGCGCGCCGGTGCCAGCCGACGAGGTTGGCCAGGGCGCTGTGAGAAACGGATACTCCCTTGGGCTTGCCAGTAGAGCCGGAGGTGTAAATCATGTATGCCTTGTCGCTTGCTAACGGAAGCTCGAAGGGGTCGGGCATGGCGGCGTCACGCTCCACTCGCACCAACTCTACGGTATCGGGTAGAGAATCCGGTGACTGGCCGTTCACAATGGCGAATCTCGCCCCGCAATCGCGGATCATGAACTCGACCCGGGGCGGCGGGTACAGCGGGTCGATTGGGACGAAGGCAGCGCCTGCGATCATTACGGCGAGTTGTGCCGTCACAAAGTCTGTCCCGCCGTGAAGAAACAGGACGATATGGTCAGCGCGGTCCACGCCCTGCAAGCGAAGATATCCTGCCAAGCGATTCGCCCGCGAGAGCAGTTCACCGTAGCTCAAATTGTGCCGGCCATCTGCTATCGCCAAGGCGTTCGGGTGCTCGTGCGCGTAGGTCTCGAACAGAGCGAGCGGCTGAGGAGCGTCGGATGTGTCGGCCCCGCGTAATTCGGCTTCGCAGAGCTCGTGGCTGGTAAGGATAGACACTCGACTCAATGGCGTGTCTGGCGCAGCGACCAGCGATTTCACGAGCGTCACGAAGTGGCGCCCAATTTGCCTCGCGGTAGAGCCTTCAAATTTGTCGGAGTCGTAATCGAGCACACCCTTCAGTTCCGTTCCGGTCTCCTCCATGGCAAGAACGAGGTCGAATTTGGAGGCTCCGGTGCCAACGTCCATTGGCTCGATCGAAAACTCCCCTGATTCCGGAGTCGGGCTGAACTTTTTCTGCAGATCGAAAAGCACGCCGACAAGGGATCGGCTGGAATCGCCTTTCAGGCCGAGAGCGCGGACAACGCGCTCGAGAGGAACCTCCTGGTTCGCTTGAGCGTCGAGAGTAGTTTTGCGAACGCGTCTCAAAAGTTCGCGGAATGTGGCGTTTCCGGACAAGTCCGTTCGCAGGATCACCGTGTTAATGAACACACCGACAATGCCGCTGAGCGCGCTCCGGTTGCGATTTACGATCGGTAGACCGACCAGGATATCGTCGTGTCCTGAGTAGCGAGCCAGCAGCACATTGAAAACTGCGAGCAGAGCCATGAAGAGAGTCGCTCCAGACTCCTTTGCAATGCTTTTCAGTTCTTCCACGGCTTGGGCGGGACAAACAAACAATTCGCGCCCCGCGGCGTGCGCCTCAGATCTGGAAAAATGATGATCGACCGCCAACTCCGGAGCGCCAGGCGCTCCCTGCAACTGTTTTTTCCAGTACTCGATTTGCAGTTCGAGACTGGCGGACGTCCGTTCGAAGTGCGTTTGTTCCCAGACGGCAAAATCGACATACTGCGGACCGGGTGGCGCCCACGCCGGTTCACGACCGGCGACGAGTGCCACGTAGGCCGTGAAAAGTTCGCGAAAGATGATTCCGGCAGACCAGCCGTCGAAGATGATGTGGTGCATCGCGAAGATGAGCCGGTAGCTCTCGTCGCTGACAATCCAGACACGGGCGCGGAATAACGGTCCTTCGTCCAATCGAAACGGTTCGCGCAGAATGCGGCGCGATTCTATTTCGTAAAGAGACTCACGCTCAGTATTTGCGTGGCTGCGGAGGTCAGATACCTCCATGGCAGGGATAGCGCAGCCACCGAGGCGTTGGAAGAGACGCCCTTGGGTCGAATGAAAAGTCACGGTGAAAATCTCGTGACGGCGCATCACTTGTTCAAAACTCTGCTGCAGCACGCTAGTGTCCAATCGACCTCTGAGCGAGAGTCCGAACGATTCTGTGTAAATCGGCCGCTCCGGATCCCACTGGTGGTTGAACCACATTCGTTCCTGCGCGGAGGATAGAGGAAAGTCTCGTTGTTGCCCTCGCGGTTGAACTGGAATTTCGTCCGAGACCGACGCTGTTCCGGCGACGTCGGTCCGAAGCAGCCGTCGCTGCAGTACCGCACGGCGCTCCGGCGACAGAGCCGCCAGGCGGCGCGACAACTCGGTGCTAGTTTCAGCCGACATGGGCACACGCTGGTTTCACGGACATCTTGGGAGGCGCCGGCAGGTGGATTCGTCGCATCGTTGCGGCCGCAATTTCTTCTACCGTTACCAGCTTGCCTGGATCGAACAGGCCATCGCTGTGCCAACGATCGGGTTGGAGTGAGATCGCATAGGGATTGACGGGGCCTGCAGGAGCGTTGGGGAGGAGCTCCGCTGCTTGAAGAAACATCGCTGCGGCAAGGGATTCGCACAGTTTGAGATTCTCGGAAAAACGCTCGAGCAATGCGTCTCCCGGCAGGTCGTCCATCAATTCGTAGTGCAGCCTGCGCATAATGTCGATCGCGAGAACATCAATGAACGCGGGCTCACACTCGCGGCGCTCCAACGCGTCCCACTCACGGAAAAACGCCTGCATCTTGGAATTCAGGTGGTTCACCCGCTGGAGACAGCTGCCCGCACGCTGGAGCAGATCCAAATCGCAAAGACGTCCGCCGATGAACTGCAGAGTGAGAAAGCCCCAATAGATGGTAAAATCCCACACAATCTTGGCCGGCATGACTCGGGGATTACCCATTAGCGGGTACTGCCCCTCGTAAACGGAAATCGACGATTCGTACGTGTTGAGATAGATGCGATTGTATTCATTGGCCCGTCCGGAAATGTCCTCCCGGTTAAGATCGCGGAGGATGAGATCCACGATGAAAGTGTTGCTCATTCCAATGAAATCGCTGCCCGGCGAATAAAAGGGATCGGTAAATACTCCGGCTTCGCCGGTGAGGGCCCAGCGATCACCCGAAAAAACGCGTGCGCATCCGTGCGCGTACCCTTTCAGGGCGAGGAAATCCATCAGCTTATCTCGTCTCTGTTCGACAACGCCAGCACAGTAGGGCTCATAGCGCCGCATCCATTCAAGGGCGGCGTCGAATGAGCGCATCTCGCTTATTGGGTGCAAGGAGGCGTCGGCGACAATCCCGACGCTTGTCGCCGAGGGAGCCAGCGGAATGAACCAGACCCAGTAACCCCGGCCCATAAAATGGTTCGTACTGAGCCATCGCAAGCCGGCCGGAATCCGACTGCGCCAATCCGGCTTATCAGACCATTCGTCAATATCGATCTTTTCGGCTATGCGGAACCAGACTGCATTGCACTTGTGACCAGTCTCCCGCGCGAGTCCCAGTTGACGTTTGAGCAGTGCCGCCCTGCCCGAGGCGTCAACCACCCATCGTGCAGCAACCAAGTGGGTCTGGCCGTCGCGCTCGAGAGTGACATAGTGCAGGCAATCGTCGTTGCGCGTTACTTTTCTGGCTTTGCAGCGATCGCGAAAATCCACTCCCAATGCGACATTCTCTTCGCGGAGCGCGTTTTCCAGCCGTCCGCGATCTAACTGATAGGCCGGCACCGGCGGAAAATAAGATGCGCCCATTTCCACGCGGCCGGCCACGTCTTTGGCATTTCCGCGCGAGAAAAAATAGCGGAGCCCGGCTTTGGGAAGCTGTGAGGATTTCATGTGGGGCTCAAGGCCAAGAACGCGGGAGAAATAATGCGCGCCGATCTCTACCGTCGACTCACCCACTTTGTGGGCCGATTCGCGCACGGGATGCGGGCGAAATTCGGCAACCAGAACCGACACAGAGGGTAGTGCTCGCTTGAGTTGACGGGCCAGTGTTTGTCCCGCAAGACCTCCGCCGAGTACAACCACATCGAATTTCTCGCCCGCCGGACCCGGCTCCGGAGTCCGTTCGATGGCCGGTTCGGTACTGCTGCTTTCACTTTGCTTCCGGACTGTTCGAAGCACCAGGTCGCGTTGCTCCGGGCTCAGGGCGGCAAATCTCCTGGATAAGTCAGTCATTGGCGTTGGAGTTACATTCCGACCGCAGCGGCTAACTCAGGTTCTGATTCTTTGGCGACGATCGCGCGTCGCAGGTCGGTTAGGATATCGGCGCGTTTCGCCGCCTTTGCCAAGTGCTCGCTCAACGTCAAGCCGAAATCCGATATCGGGCTTTCCGGAAGTTTGCCGTGCACTTGCCGATATATCTCGGCGCCAAAGGCTTCGAGAAGGCTTACATTATCTCGAAGCTTCGCGCGCAAAGCATCGTCGTCGTATCCACCGTCCATTTCCATGTGTACCAACGGATAAACGAAGGGGATCTGGGTCAGGTCCACGTATGAACCCGAGTAGACCTCTTCTTTGGTATCCTCATCCCAGGAGCGAAAGAAATCCTGCATCCTCCGCTGCAGCACCTGAAACTGGAGCAGCTCCGGTTTGATCGATTTCATGAAGCCGATATCGGCGATCTTGTCGTGAAAGAAGATAGGGCAGAGGGCCGCCCAGTACCAGACGATGTCCCAGAGCGCCTTCGCCACGAACACCTGCGCATTTCCCATGAGCGGATACTGATCCTGGAAGACGCGGATGGCGGTGTCGTAGAGGAAATTCAAGTAAAGCCAGTCATAGAACTTCACGTGCTCAGCCAAGTCGCCACCCGAAAGGTCTTGTCGCACGAGTTCGGTAACGATGGTATTTCCAATACCAATGAAATCGGAACCCGGTGAATAGAGAGGATCGGTGAAGAGCGCCGCATCGCCAATCAGCGCCCAACGCTCCTTCGAATAGACTTGCTCTGTTGTGTGCGCCAATCGCTTTATGGCGAGGAAGTCCTGTACCAGGTGCCGGTTCCGGCGAAGCAGGTCGCCCACCAGCGGTTCATTTCTGTCGAGCCAATCGTTGAACCGGTCCGGATTGTTGAATGTGTCCAGAGGATGGATGCGTGGATCGGCCACAATCCCGACGCTGGTCGATCCAGAGGCGAGGCGAATGAGCCAGACCCAATATCCGCGTCCCATCAAATGATTCGTTGAATACTGCCGGAAGCCGGTCAGCATGCGTCCGAGAAACTCGCGATCTTCTGTAAACGTGTCGATATTGATCGGTAGCTTGACGCGCAACCAAGCGGCATTGACGTTGTGTTCAGACTGCTTCGATAGCCCGAATTTTCGGCGGAGCAGCGCATAGCGGCCGGTGGCGTCAACCGCCCACCGTGCTTTCACCTGGTACATCTGGCCGCCCCTTGTAAATTCGACGACGTGAGGAGCGCCTTCCTGGCCAACTGTCAAATCGTTGACGCGGCAGTCGTCGAGAAATCCGGCCCCTACCTTTGCGGCATGAACAGCCAGCATATTTTCAAACCGGCCGCGGTCGATCTGATAGCTGGGAATCGGTAATATGTGATTTTCAAAAGGCCCCAGCTCGACCCGTTTCGCGATATCGCTGTTATCGCCGTAAGGTGAGAAAAACCGGAGCCCCATTTTTCGCAGCTGCCGGTCCTCAAGATGTTCCTTAAAGCCCAGAATCGTGTCGTAATAGTGGGCACCGATCTCGACCGAAGATTCTCCCACTTTGTGTGCTGCTTCCGGAGCAGGATATTTTGCACTGTTCAGGACGAGAACGCTCACATCAGGGAGCGAACGCCGCAGCTGAATTGAAAGTGTTAACCCGGAAAGGCCGCCACCCATGATGACAACATCGTATTTCTCTTGGAGAGTGTGCTCCGCCGGCCGCGTTGGAACTTCCTCTGCATTCGCCGCCGAATTGCGGCTTTCTGCTTCTTTGGAGATTAATTTCGCCAGCACGGCCCGCCTTTGCTCAGGTAGAGCCGCAATTCGTTTGTTTAGATCCTTCATACGTTTTTAAACCTTGTTGCTTATGACCTGAGATCACTTTCTCCGCCTAGAAGCGCTTCAATTTCCTCCGGTGACATTTTCTCAACCTGCGTGAGCAACTCCTCGATCTGATTATCGTCCGCCAGCTTGTCGCCAACCTGCTCTGCCAGCTTCGCGATCGTACCCGTAAAAAGGTCAACCATAGACATGCTCAGGTTCATTGTGATTTCGATGTGGTTCTTCAATTCGACGACCATGATCGAGTCCATGCCAAGGGAAGTCAGCGGCTCCCGTGGATCCAATCGGGCCGGATCGAGTTGCAGGACACGGGCAACCGCGATTGTGAGATGCTCTTCGAGCCGTTTGCGACGCTCGTCCGGTTCTGCCAGAAGGAGCTGCAGTAGCAATGCCGCGGAAGCTTGTTCTTCCTGGGCAGAGCGTTGCACGGTCTTCGCCGCTGCTTTGAGCTCGGACACCATCGGGGAAGGAGGAATCCTGCTCCAGTCGGCGCTGACGACAACGGCCTGTACGGGATTAAGCGCGTGGATTCTCTCCATGGCCTCAAGCGCCTGGCTTGGCAGCATCAGGAACACGCCAGAACGTCCGCTTTTGTCCGTCGACTCCAGCCTTGCAAAAAGTCCCACTTCGGCCCAAGGGCCCCAGTTAATCGTAGTCGCGGGCAGCCCAATGCTTCGCCGCCAGTGAGCGAGATGATCCATGAATGCGTTACCCGCTGCATAGTGAGCCTGGCCAAACTGGCCCAGAACGGAGGAGAGAGAGGAAAAGAGCGTGAAGAAATCCAAAGGAAGATCCTTAGTGGCTTCGTGCAGCGCGAGCGATCCTGCGACTTTTGGCCCGAGGACCTTGGCAAACGTTTCCTCACCAAGCCGCAGCATAAACTGATCTTCGACAATGCCGGCAGCGTGAATGACCCCGCCAATTATAGGCCAACCTTCCGCGTGAAATCCCTTGATAAACGCTTTGATTTCTGCGGCATCGGCAACATCCAGAGCAGGTGTATGCACCGAGGCTCCTAAACGTTCGAGCGCACGCACCGCCTCTGTTTTCGCGGAGGGCAACTCCAACCATTGAGAGCGCGGGGGTAACGGAGTCCGGCCGGCGAGAATGAAGTGCCGTGCTCCGCGTTCCACCATCCACCGCACAACCGCCAGGCCAAGACCACCCAATCCCCCGGTGATCAAATAAGATGCATCGGCACGGAAAACGACTCCGCGATGCCGTGCGACGTCCGGCGCCAATCGCATTTTGGAGACGAAACGTCTCCCTTGATGAAAAGCCAGGTAGCGCTCACTGTCCGGAGCGAGCAATTCGTCAGCCAGTAGTTCGGCCTCCTCTGGAGAGAGTGCCCCGAGATCGACGATGCTGCTCCTTAATTCCGGGTGTTCCAGTGCCACAACTTTGCCAAAACCCCACAGTTCTGCTGCCTTGGACAAAACCGGAACACGTCCACCCGCCGGTTGGGTCTCCCGAGTGACGATCCACAGCGCCGGCATCGCCTTGCTGCGGCGTTCGGCCAGCGCTTTCACCAATCGTAGCGGAACGAAGCAGGGCTCCTCCGCGTTGCTGAGGCCGCGGAGATAAACGAGCCCTGATGCAGCTTCGCCGGCATACTTCTCGATATCGGGTTCGTCGGCGGGCACGGTGATGCATTCGATGCCTCGAGCCCGCAAAATGGTCGCGAGCCGAGTCCCGAATCCGTCTGCGTCGCCAAAGATTGTCCAGGCTCCCTGGGCGAGGGTTGGGGACTCCTCCCGGGATTTTTCTTCCCAGCAAACGTCATAAATCCAATCGCGAAGTCTGCCGCGGGCACCCATTTGACCTGACCCGACGTGTGCAAGCCGCAGCCCTTCGAGCTCAAAAAAGACTTTGCCGCCGTTATCGACGATCAGGAGGTCGGCGCGAAGTTCCGGATCTCCCGCTACGCCCGATTGCAGCCGAGCCACACAGGTCGCACGAGCGCCCGGGCTCGAATAGAACCGGGCCCTGTGGATCCCTCGCGGTACGTAGCTTTCCGGGCTGTAAACGCCGGTTTCTCCCGGCCTAATCGTCGCGGCCACCACCTGCAGGGCGGCATCGATCAGAACCGGATGAACGCAGTAGTTTGCTGCATCGCCGGCCAGCCCGGGGGCGAGTTCCAGCTCTGCGATAGCTTCACCTTCAGTGCGCCAGACGTTTGTGATGGCTCGGAAATTGTCGCCATATTCGAGACCCTGTGCGGCCATCGCTTCATAGTGCTGCTGCGCAGAGATCAGCTCGGTGCAGCGGGCCCGAACTTCCTCAATCGGGCTCGATCCGTGCTCCTCACGACTAACGCGCGCCTTCCCGGTCGCATGACATGTCCATTCGTTGGCATCATTTTCACGCGCGCTGAATCGATAAACGTAGCCGCCACTTGCATCCGGGACCAACGCAACTTGAATCCGCCTGCGGGACTCCGCGGAAAGGGTCAGGGCTTCGTGGAAAATCAACTCGGTTACTTCCGGCGCGTGCAATCGGTCCTGGGTCTGAAGGGTCGCGGCGAAAGCAGTTTCGAGGTAGCCGGCTCCAGGGAATACAGTAGCTCCTAGAACCTTATGGCCTGAAAGATAGTGCGGTGAATTCAGATCGATTTCTTGCTCCCAGAGGTGGAATCCCGCAGGGAACGCGGATTCGATGACATTGCCGAGGAACGGATGGCCGTTCGAAAACTCCGAAGATGGCGTCCCTTTCGGAAGCTGGTCTACCCAGTAGCGTTCGCGTTGCCAGCGGTAACTGGGGAGGCTTACGCACCGACCTCTGACCGGATAGAGTGCGCTCCATCTAACCTCTCGTCCGGCGTTATAGAGAGCAGCGAGCGACGTCATCATCGTGCGAGATTCCTCTTCCCCTCGCCGACAGGAACCAAGCACGAGTGCCTCTGCGCCCTTGTGAGCCACAACTTGCCGGATGGGACCGCCAAGCAGGGGATGCGGGCTGATTTCCAGAAAGCTGTCGAAGCCCTCGGCGACGAGCTCTTCGAGTGCATCGGCAAGGTAGAAAGGTTCGCAGAGATTTCTTCCCCAGTAGCTGGCGTCCAGGGCGATACCGTCCAGCCAACCACCGGTCACCGTGGACAGGATTCCGGTTTTCGCCTGCGCACACGTTATTGTCGCCAGCGACTTCTCAAGATCGCCTCGTAAGGAATCCATGTACGGGCTGTGGAACGCCACATCAACATCGGCGATTGTTTGCGCGAATACACCCCTCTTCCCCAACGCCTCTAGAATGGCCCGGACCGCACCGGGTGTTCCGGAAACCACGCTGGTTTGCGGACTGCTGTTACCCGCAAAATAGAGTTGGCCACTCCACTCCGTAATTACTTCGCGTGTTTCGTCCGGCGGCAAACCAACTACCGCAGTTCTGCCCTGTCCGGCGAGGGTTTTCATCAGCCGGCTTCGGTGGTGCACCACATTCACCGCGCTTTCGAGGCTCAACGCACCCGCCGTACAGGCTGCAGCAATTTCTCCCAGGCTCTGGCCAACGACGGCATTCGGTTCGATACCCCACGACCGCCAGAGGGCCTCTAGCGCCACTTGAATGGAGAAGACGGCAGCCTGCGAAATATCTGTCTGGTTGAGACGGTCACCGGAGCTCATTTCGGCCATCACCGAGAAGCCCGTTTGATCCTTGAAAAGGCGGTCGCACTTTTCCAAAACTTCTCGGAACAGAGGCTCAGTTTCGAGCAGACCTGCACCCATTCCCTTCCAGTGTGATCCCTGGCCGGAGAACACAAAGGCCAGCTTTTTCGCCGGGGATCCGGTCTCCTCGGACGGAGTCAGACGGGGAATTATTTCGCTCACGCTCGATGCGACGGCTGCGAATCGATGGTTCTGATGCGAGCGCCTGACGGCAGCCGTAAAACAAATGTCAGAGAGTGTGGCCGCGCCCGCACCCTGTTCCAGGAAGTCGCGGTATGCGGCTATGGACGCCCGGAGCGCTGCGGACGATTTCGCAGAAATCGGAAGCACAAAGTGCCGGTCACCCCGATCCGCGCTCATCGATATCGCGGGCGCAGGCGCTTCCTCCAAAACGAGGTGGGTGTTCGTTCCGCCAAAACTAAATGCACTTACGCCGGCGATTCGGCGTTTGCTGCCGGGCGGCCATGGCCTCGGTTCCCTCAGCACATCGAGCGCGAAGGGCGTTTCGGGTATCCGCGGGTTCCACTCGCGGAACTCCCGGTTAGGTGGTATCAGGCCATGGTACATTGCGAGGGCTGCCTTCATTACGCTTGCGACACCGGCCGCAGCCTCCATATGTCCTACGTTCGTCTTCAGCGAACCGAGCAGAAGGGGAGTCCCGTTACGTCCTTCCGCCATGATACCGGCCAAGGCGGAGATCTCGATCGGGTCGCCTAGTGGAGTGCCCGTTCCGTGGGCCTCGATGTAGTATGCTTCGCCCGGAACAACTCCCGCATTCTTGTAGGCCTCGCGTAACACGCGCTGCTGCGCCTCCCCATTCGGCGCCATGATTCCGTTACTGGCGCCGTCGTGATTGATCGCGCCGCCGCGGATCACCGCGTAAATCCGGTCCCCGTCTTCGATAGCATCCTGGGCGCGCTTCAATATGACGATACCCGCCCCTTCGCTCCGTACAATTCCGTCGGCGCCGGCATCAAACGTCCGGCAATGCCCGCTCGGGGAAAGTGCACCCGCCGCCGAGAAGAAAATGTCGCCCTTAGGCAGGAGGTTGATGCTGACTCCGCCTGCTATCGCGAGCGACGATTCCCCGGCTCGAAGACTCCGGCACGCCATTTCGATTGCGACCAGCGATCCTGAGCAGGCGGTGTCGAGCGTGAGGCTGGGCCCATGAAGATCCAAGAAATAAGAGAGGCGGTTGGCAATGATGCTGTTGGCTGTGCCGGGCCCGGTTGACGCAGTGATCCTTTCGTAAAACCTGGAGATAACGAGGTCGTAGTCGTTGCTAAGCGTCGCGATATAGACTCCTGTCGCGGTTCCGGCTAAACTCGTTAGCGGGATGCCTGCGTCTTCCAGTGCTTCCCATGCTACTTCCAGGATCTTTCGCTGACGTGGATCAACGTGAGGCGCTTCACGCGGGGAGATACCGAAGAATGCGGCATCAAAACGATCCAACTGATCGAGAAAACCGCCTCGGCGACTGGCAGTCTTTCCCGGTGTCCTGCCATCAGGATGGAAGAAGCGGGACGAGTCCCAGCGGTCCGCCGGGACGTCGGTTACGCCGTCTTGCTTCTCGCAGAGCATTTTCCAAAATGAGTCCGGACTCGCGGCCCCTGGGTAGCGGCAGCCCATGCCCACGATCGCGATCGGCGTATTGTGTTTGCTCCGCAGGGTATCCAGCTCGGCGCGCATATCGCGCATTGCCAACAGTGCGCGTCGCGCTGTCGAAAGCTCAACTCCGCTCGCTTTTGTTTTGTCTTGATTCGTGATGATTGAGTCTGTCATCGGGTGCCTTCATCGATTTATCTGTTTCAACTCAGCCAGAAGCAGATCCTGCGCGTTTTCCTCAGAGAGCTCGGTGATGTCTGCGGATTCTGTATCGAGCCTGCCCGTGCAGCGCCGGGCCAGATATTCCGCCATCGATTCAGGGGAAGGGAAATTCCAGGCTGCGGTTGGTTCGACGCTGCACCCCAGCCATTCACCCAGTTCCTGCGCCAGGCGTACTGACAAGATCGAGTCCACACCGAGATCGGCAAAGGCCATCGAGCTTTCGAAATCCGGAACAGAATCCAGATTCACCAGCAGCCAATCTTGGATCCATCGTTGAATTTCATCCTTGTTGGGGCTGTAATTTCCTTCGGGCCTGGGTCCATCGCCATGGCTGGCCCTCTCTCGAAGAATGCGTTTCAGGAGTTTCCCCGTAGGGCTTCGGGGGATCTCCGGGGTGAATTTGACGACAGACGGCACCTTCACGGCTGAAAGACGCTGCCTGCAGAAAGAACGAATTTCCACGGCAGATACCCTCTTGCCCGGCTTCAGCACGATATCGGCGCGGACTTGCTCACCCAGCACCGGTTCCGGGACCCCATACACCGCCGCCTCCGCAATAGCCGGGTGAGCGGCGAGAACGTTCTCGACTTCCGCGGGATACACCTTTACCCCACCGGAGTTGATCGTGTCCGATAGGCGGTCCTCGATAAAGAAATATCCCTCTTTGTCGATGTGGCCGACATCCCCAGTCTGAAACCAGCCATCGCGAATCGCCAAGGCTGTCTCTGCAGGCTTATTCCAGTAGCCCAGCATCACGTTGTGGCCTCGCACAACGATCTGGCCTTTTTGTCCAGGAGCCATCTCGTTACCGGTTTCGGGGTCGACTATTTTCATTTCCACCCCTTCGATAGGTGTCCCGATCGACCCCGGGTGGTAGTGATCCCGATGATTGTATGAGGCGAAGGGCGAGGTCTCAGTCAGCCCGTAGCCTTGAAAAATAGGTTTTCCGAACTTGCCAGCCCAGCGTTCCTCCAACTCAAGCGGAAGCGGTGCCGCGGCCGAAAAGTAGAGGCGAACTCCGGTCATCTCGGCTCGTGAGACTCTGTCAATCAGCAGAGCGTAGGTCGCCGGTACACCGAAAAACATCGTTACTTCGTCCTGCGCGATCGATTCCAATACACGGTCCAAATCGAAGCGTCGGTGGAGGACCACCGTGGCGCCCGCGTGCAACAAAGCGTTGAGCACGGCATTTTGACCAAAACAGTGGTAGAGGGGCATGAACAGCAGCCCGCGATCGCGCGAAGTTATCCGAAGGTGGCGACGCTTGGCCTCGACATTCCTGACGACGTTACTGTGCGAGAGCGTAGCTCCCTTCGGTTGCCCGGTGGTACCGGAAGTGTAAACAACGACAGCGGGCGCCTCCGCTTCCATCGACTCTGTTGCGAGAACCGGTTCCACTGCATCGAGTGTGGCTTCGAAATCCGGGCCTACGCAAAAAAACCGGACAGAATCCATTGAGATTTGATCGAGAGACTCACGCGTCGTCACGGCGACGCTTGCGCCGCAATCCCGCAGAATAAACGTTGCCTCTTCACGCTTGAGCGTAGCGTTTATAGACACCGCAATGGCGCCAAGCTTGAGCGTTCCCAGGTAGGCTGTGACGAAATCTGGGATATTAGGTAGAAAGAGCGCAACGCGATCTCCAGCGCGTACTCCCGCGGACGAAAACAGGCCCGCGATCCGCGATGCTGCGTCCGCGCACTCGCGATAGGAAATGGGCCTTCCTTCGAAAACCAACGCGACACGGTGCGGGTATTCGCACGCTCCCTTTTCGACCTGTTCGGCGATATTCATGCGTAGTATCCGAACAGGCTCGACAATACCGGCGCTATCGCTTTTCCAATCTCGCCATTCGTCCTCTGAATTTCCTGAGTTAGTGTGGCGATATACTCATCTAACGCCTGATCGGCGTCGTCCCAGATGTAGGGGCGGTCGCGGCCCGCTTCAACACCGGTCACTCGCTTGACTGCTTCATAGAGAGGTCGTGTTCGCCCCGACAGTGCCTCACGCGCATCGTAGTGACGAAACTGTTGAAACGTTCGTAAATCGGCAGATTGCGTCGCAAAGATTAACGCAACCGCCATAAATTGGTGGCAAGTGTCGAGGGATTCGCGCGTCAATACAGCCGAACCGAGTCCGAGGCTGTTGACGTTCTGATTGAATTGTTCCGCATGGGTCGGGAATCGGTCGGTTAGCGATTGGCCGAAAAATGAGATTCTCGGCATCAAGGAGTTCGCCGTCAACTGGAGTGCCTTTAGACCTGTGTTAACGCGGCTTCCGGAATTTCCCACCAGGGATGCAGGCAGCCCATTACTGAACTCGGGCGTGACCACGAGAGCGATTTGAACGTCCAGGTGTTTGGCCAGCATTCCGAGATGATGGCGGAGTTGGTCCATGCCGACTCCGATATACTGACCGAGGAAATTTCCGCAGTGGTAAGCCACACCGTTTTCTGCGTCGATCAGGGGATTGTCGGTCGCGGAATTCGCCTCCACCTCGATCTGCCCTGCGATCGTCATCATGCCGTCGACCACAGGTCCCAGATACTGAGGCAGACAGCGCAAAGAATAGCGATCCTGAATGAGTTCGCCGGGATTTCGGTCGCGCGCATTGCCGGCTTTGCCGCGGCTGAGCGCAGAGCCATCAAGGAGGGAGAGCATTTGGGCAGCCGCCCAATTTTGCCCTAGGTGGGGCTTGTGTTGGTGAATAAACGGCTGGAATGATTCGGCCGAAGCGCGCAAAGCCTGTGCGAGGATCGCGTGAACAGAAACGGCAAGCGAGAGCATTCGCAGCCCGTCTGCTGTGCATGTGGCGGCCATGCCGCTCATCACAGAGGTGCCATTCATCAAGGCGAGCGCTTCTTTCGGTTCGAGGCGGAGTCTCGGCAATCCAAGCCGAGCTAAAGCCGTGAGTGCGTCGGTGTCTTCGCCGTCGCAATCGACACGAAAGCCGGCCGCCAGACCGCATATGGAACCGGTTACGTAGGCGAGAGGGACCAGATCGCCACTCGCACCAATGGAACCATGACAACGTATGCGGGGAGTAACTTTTCGGTTCAGAAAGTGGACGATTCGCCGGATGAGTTCCATCCTTACGCCCGATGCTCCACGCAGCAGAGCGTTAGCCCGCAGCAGCATGGCCGCGCGGACATCTTCAGTACTCAGATAAGGGCCGGTTCCGGTGCGGTGAGAAAGAGGCAAAGTGTTCTGCAGCGCGACCGCAGACTCTTTAGGCACAGCTATATTCGCCATACCGCCAAAGAGGGTGGTTATTCCATAAATCGCGTCTCCGGCTTCTACGGCGCGTTCGACGAATGCGCGTGAAGCCTCGACGCTGTCCAGACAGGCATCATCATCCGTAAGTCGCACGCTGTACCCTGCGCGCGCGACCAGAATTATTTCCTCAAGCGACAGACCTTCACCCCGGATGGTTACTACCCGGAGGTCGTTAGTAGATCTAGCTTCGGCCAACGAGACCCAATTATTCGCAATATCCATATCAAACGTCCCTCTTTTAGCTAACGCGCCTTACTCCCTAATATGATCAGGAATTGCGATGCATTGGTTTTCTATTTGATCTCGCTGTGCGGCATCGATTCTAAGTTCAATCGGTTCTGAAAATCAAAATATTTTTAGAAAAGGATGCGGAAAAAAACGCAGCCGAAGAGGAAATGTGTTTAGAACCCTTGGTTGGGAGGGCCGTTTTTGAATCTCATTGTTGCCGCGCATAGTCGCAGCCGCATTGCGCGGGGAGCGAACTCGGCGATTGATGCGGAGGAGATTGAACTATGGCTCACGCGGTTTGACGCCGTGCGCGCAGCCGAAAAAGAGGCCGAACAAAGGAGAATGAACGGCGCGGCCAACCTCGTCACGAAACTTGCGTCTCTTTTTTGATCACCAGGGCGGACGGACTTTGGCCTCCGTACACATTTGCGCCTATACCAATCTGCCAATCCACTCGGCAATTGCTGGCCAGGTTTGGGCCAGGGTCTCCGTCCCCATAAACAGGCCGATGTGTCCTCCTGGGGCAAGCGTCTCGACGATCTGTTCCTTCCTGGTCCCAAGGTATTTCTCGGCATCGAATACTTGTTCCTTAGGCGTGATGTCATCTGCGTCACCAGCCAGCAGGTAAACCGGACACGTGATATCCTTCAGAGACAAGCGCCTGTCTAACCCGACGAATTCTCCTCGGGCTAACCGGTTCTCTTTGAACAGTTGCTGGACCGCCTGGAGATAAAGGGATCCCGGCAAATTGATTGGGTTCTCGTACCACCGTTCGAACGTCTCGGTGCGCTGAATGTAGTTCTTCTCCTCGATGTGTCCAACCCACCAGCCTGCAGAGTCTCGACCAGACTCTGACCTTTGGCGTAGTCAGCAATCGTGGAACTATGCCCCGCATAGGGAGCGTCAACCAGGACTGGTATATCCGTGCTCCGAGCTTCGCTCGGGGAAAAGTCTCGCACTCGCATGGTGTCAAGGTCCAGCAATATGCGATTTACTGTGGCCCATTCAGGCGGAGGCGGAAACGTGATTTCCTCGGCTTCGGCAAGATAACGGAGATTGTCCTGATAAAGCCTCAACCCTTCCTCGCCGAGTTCGATGCCAGCCGCTAAAGGCCAGAACCACGGAACGCTATGCTCCCGGCGATTCTTTGGAGCGGGTCGAGCAGTAATCTTCTCTGCGTTCAGCGTCTTCATGGTGTCCTTCGCTTTTTCTGCCGTACTCATACTGTTCTTTCTCCTATTGGCCGCCGAGCAATGGTCTTCATCTCGCCGAACTAAACCTGTCTTGGCATTGCTCAGACTGCGACGCACGAGCGACGCTATTAAGAGGATATCTGCCCGAAGCTCCTCCAGCGACTGCTCGAAGCCGGGTAACGAATGCTTGCCGCCGAGAGCCATAGAGTGCGTAACGTTAGTAGCAACGTCACTACGAACGCAATCGTCGGATTGTGTCGAAATTGTGACAATAGCGTTTTAGCGATCCCCATGATCACGTGTTCTCTGCACCACCCGTTGAGCTTCGTCGATGGTGATAATGGCGTCCATCGCTCAATCTATTATGCCAGCAAACCGCGCTTGGCTTTCATGCAGACTTTGCTCTACCCGTTTTCGCTCGGTAATGTCGGCGTTGACTTCCAGGATCCGCACGGGGCGACCGCTCGAATCGCGGTAGAAAATTTGATGACTGGCAACCACCAGTCGCTCGCCGTCGCGTTTGCGGTGCACCAACTCCCCTTCCCACTGGCCAAGGCGGCTCAGCATTTCATCCTCGTACGCCTTCCCTTTTTCAAACTCGGTCCGAAACAGCTCATTCGAAACGCGGCCCAGCGCCTCCGCTTTCGAATAGCCGTAGAGCTGCTCGGCCCCTCTGGTCCACAGGACAATGCGACTCTCCAAATCCCGCACCAGCACCGGAGCTAACTCAACCTCCGTGCCCAGTTTCCTTAGTCACGTCTCAGCGACAAGGCTTGGCAAGACGATTCCTTAGCGTAGAAAATTACACCAATCTGCCCAGTACGCTTTCCTGGTATACTGGAGTTCATGAATCCTTATTACAAGTTCCCATGGGAGTCGTCTAGCTATTTTGTGCGATTGCATTAACAGTTTGTGGAAGAAAAGGCGGCGTTGATAGAAGATTGAGTAATTCCGAGCATAGAAGGCGGGTAGTTCTTGGAGGAACGATCCGGAAGAGGTTTTGTGCAAATGCACAAAATTGTTGACACGTTTTGGAAAACCGTGCGATGTTCTCTTCAGAGGCTCAGGAATGACCCGAAGCCCTTACAACGAAAACTAAGAAAAGAATAAAGGAAAAAGCATGAGTGCTACAGACACCAAAAAGGCAACCGCGGCAACGTCAGGAGCCGTTGACGAGGTCTTTCACGAGGCCATGGGCAGCTATGAGAAGGCCCTGAATGCGGGCATTCAACTGCAGGAGGAATCGGTAAACCTATGGAAAGACCTGCTCACTAAGCTGGGCTCCCCCGAGGAGTTCCAGGCGAAGCTCGAGGCGTTGACCGCGGACGCTTTCCCGAAGGCTCGCGAGCGCATGGAGGAGTTTGTCGAGACCTTCAACCGCACGAGCAATCAGACGATTGATCTGTTCGAGAAAACGCTGGGCGTTTACCAAGCCACCTCGGTAACCGATGCGCAGCGCCGCGTGCAGGATCTGATCGAAAACTCCCTGACCACCCTGCGGGGCAACGTACACAGCGCGCTGAACACGAACGCTAAAATCATCGCTTCGTGGAAGGAACTCGCGGATCGTTTCTGCCCGGCCGTGAAGTAATTAGTTAACCCAAAAAGAACACACTTGGCGTTAAAGAAATGCTCAAGGAAATCCAACTCGCCGGCAGCGTCAGGACGCCGCGAAGTGAATCCTTCACCGGAACCGGGGGTGCTCAAGAACACCCCCGGAAGCATTGCAAAATCACCCGACTTCATCCAGCCGAAGCATTCGCGAAGCTCTATGACCTGCCGCGCAGCGAGCGACAAACGCGTATTCGTGCGGCAATGGGTTTTATGGGCCCTTCTGGCGCCGGGGATCGGCTCTTGCGTGAATACTCCGGTGGAAATTATCGGGACGTTTCCGCTCGGAGTGAAACTGAATTGGAGTACGTTCGCTTTACTGGGCATGCTAGCAACGATTGTTCTGGCGGCGGTACTATTTTCCACCTTCTCGCTGATCGTCCTGCATTGTGAAAACGCGGGAACGTTTTATGGGAATTGGCCAGGTCCTTACCATGCCGCTCTTTTTCGCCAGCAACGCGATTTACCCCACAGCAATCATGCCCGCCTGGCTCCATCGTAGACGATGATGCACTCCACCGGGTTTAACTCAAGGCTGCTGAGCTCCGCGGCCATAGTAACGGTTGTATCAAAGCCAGCCAGTTGATAGACGATCGAGGAAACTACCTCCGGAATAACCGGATTAACCTTGCCTGGCATTATCGACGAGCCGGGCTGCAATGCCGGGAGGGTGATCTCATAGAATCCGGTTCTGGGTCCAGAGGACATCAGGCGCAGATCGTTGCAGATCTTTGAGATTGTGATGCCTGCCCGCTTCATAGCTCCCGACATCTGAACATAACTGGCGCAATCCGACGAAGCCCCCACCAGATCGTGAGCCGGGACAAACGGGAATCCCGTAAGTTCAGCCAGCTTTTTGATCGCCAGAACACTATACCCCGGGGGGCTATTTATGCCGGTACCGATGGCCGTCCCACCGAGATTGACTTTCATAAATGCATCCCGAGCCTGGCTGAGCTGGTTCATCGCTTCGTTTATCGTGTCAGCGAAACCGGAAAATTCCTGACCCAGGGTCACCGGAACGGCATCCTGCATCTCCGTACGCCCCATTTTTATCACGTTCTTAAACTCTTCTGCCTTCGCTTCGAGAGCGCTCTTGAGTTGATTTATGCTCCTCAAGGCGTCTTTCAAGCCCATGACGATGGCCAGCTTAGTCGCGGTTGGGTAGGTGTCGTTGGTGGATTGGGACATATTGACGTCGTCATTGGGATGCAGAAACTTATGTCGATAATAGTAATTACTATGAATTAATCCGCTACATTTCAAAGATTCATGCAGGGTCAGGGTCGCGCTGCGGTGGTGATCTGGAAAGTAATGCACTTGTATGCGGCTCAGGACTCCTTTACCACGAGAACGGGGCACTTGGCGTGTTCAACTACTCGCTCGGCAGTGCTGCCAGGAAGTAAATGTCTTAACCCGGTGCAACCATGTGATCCAATAATAATGAGATCGACGCGGAGCTGGTTAGCCATTTGCACAATCTCGTCAAACGGGCATCCCACCCGGAAATACGCATTAACTTTGATTCCTCGATCCAGCAGCCGGTTTTCCCATAGCGTCAGATTCTTTTGCGCTTCATGTTCGGCAATTTCGACCAGAGATTCGAACCGGTCGCTGCTCTGTTCTCCGAAGTGGATTAGCGTATAGTCTGGTACGCGGAATTCAGCCCCCGCTTCCACCTTTCGCACGCCGTACGAGCGGAAGCCGCTATAAATTTTATCCCATACCATATGAGAAGATTCTTCGGTACTGATCCAAGCATAAGCGACGGCGTACGTCGGTGACTCTCCCGATCTTGACTAAATCTTGTCTGTTTTTGCTCAGTCGACATCATCCTGGGATCCAACGGCGCCGGCAAGACTACTACAATCAAGATGTTAACGACATTGCTTCCGCCCAGCTCAGGTGAAGCACGCGTAGCAGGTCTCTCAATAACAACTCAAGCGGTTGGTGTGCGGCAAGTTATTGGTTATGTACCCCAGGCATAGCTTGCTCTCCAACTTGCCAGGGCCGACCGCATCTGTACTCGCCGTCGAGGGCACCCCGGCAGCAGTCGTGCACGCCGCCGGTCCTGCCTGCTGCCAGGTTTAAAGCAACGCCATCGCAGAACGTAAGAAGGCGACACCGGCTCGAATCGCGCTCGCGTGGCTGCTAGCTCAGAAACCCTGGGTTGTTCCAATTCCAGGCACCACGAAGCTGGCTCGCGTGGAGGCGAACATCGGCGCAGCCGACATCGATCTGAGCCCTGGGGATGTCTATGAGATCGAGACTGCTGCATCGAAGATCGCCGTGCAAGGAGCTCGCTATCCCGAAGAGCTGGAGCGAATGACATATCGATAAAGACGATCAGACGGTCATTGACGGAGGCAAACTGCGAGGACAGGTGGTAGCCAACGATCGCAAGCCACAGGCCGTGACTGAGGCACCTACCTTTAACTCAAAGCCAGAAGTTCAAAAAATGCAAAAGCGCAAACTTGGAAACAGCGGCCTCGAAGTCTCAGCCATCGGTCTCGGCTGTCCGCAAAGAACCTCACGAGGGTTCCCTCTTAGGGGCGGCTATTTGCGGTTCTCCGAACGAGTACGGGACTCATGTCGAATTGGAGGATCCATCCCACACCTGGTTGTACATAACTATCGGTTTGTAGTTTACCCCGGTCAGGTCCAGACAACTACAATCATCCAGTGCCTCACCAAGCAGGGAGAATGGCTCAAAGAGGCTTTAGAGAGCTCTTGTTCATGCGCGATCGCGAGCCGGATATCTCGAATGGTCTTCTTATCTTCTCGCCTTTTTCGGGCGCCGCCGTGTCGGTAGATCTTCTTTTTCATCGTATGCGTTTGACTAACTGCATGGGCGCGACGACGGAAGATCGGGCGGATTATTTGCCGGCACCCCAAGCGCTGTCAGCGTTGCGAGTCTCCACTCGCCTGCGATGTTCGGACGGATCAGAGCAGATGACTTCGATTTCGATCGCATCCTTTGACGCATCCGCTGCCTGGCGCAAACATAGCGCGCCCCAAGCCCCGCGTAATGGAACTAAGGTCTGATAGCGGTGCGGTGCGCTTTGTGATTACGTGTGGCCCCCAAGAACAGCTCGACCTAGTTAGAACCAGTCCCATATTTTGTATTCACACGAGGGAGTGGGCACAATATGATGTAGTTGGAGGTCGAATTTGCTTGTTTTTTTTGAATGCGATAGAGAGATTTTTTGCTTAGCGCGCTCGTCTGTGTAGTTTCAGTGGAAATGTCCCCTACAGAATACGCTCATCCAGAATCATTGGTCAGCACGGAGTGGGTTGTTGAGCACCTGAGCGACCCGCAGGTTCGAATCATTGAAAGCAACGAAGACGTGCTACTTTACGACACCGGTCACATTCCAGGAGCTGTCCATATTGATTGGCGTCGGGATCTGAACGACCAGACCGTGCGCGATTATATTGATCCGAAAGGTTTTGCGGAGTTGGCAAGCCGAATTGGAATTACCCCGGAGACTACGGTCGTTTTTTACGGAGATAAATCTAATTGGTGGGCCTGCTACGCTTTATGGGTGTTCTCACTTTTCGGACACAAAGACCTGAGAATTGCAAATGGGGGCAGGGACAAGTGGATCGCCGAAAAGCGGGAGCTGACTCGAGAAGTACCGACCTATGCTCCGACCCAATACCCGGTTCCTCCCGGGCGGGCGGACGACAAGATTCGCGCGTTTACGAAGAGACATTGGCGCAAAGCAAGGCAGGCAAGCCACTTATCGACGTACGTTCCCCTGGTTGGCGAACGATCGAGTCACACGTGGTTTGTTCTTACGAAACTTCTCGGATTTGAGGATGTGAAAAATTACGACGGGTCGTGGACGGAGTGGGGTAACAAGGTGCGAGCACCGATCCAGAAACCGTAATAGGCCAATGCACTCGTAGCTCGCAAACAATTATGTTGGCCAGACATCCTTCCGGCAGGGACGCTTCTCGGCGCATTCGGCGTTACAAATAAAACTCTAGCTCCGGCTTTGCGACTATTACGTCTTGCCATGGCATGCCGAACCGGACTCTGTGCCACGCGTTATTCATGTGGCCTTTTGAAGTTCCAGACGTTTTCAGGATCTTCGGGTTGCGTGTTCGCGGCGGAATCCCAAGCCCGCACACAGGTGAGTTCGCCGGCGCGAAGCTGCCATTCGGTCATTGGTCGGAGCTGGGCCAGTCAGTTACGCCCGAGCCGATGTGGTTGCCAAGGACTGCACCCAGACTGTGCCAATGAGCTGTTCAATAACTGAAGAGTCGACACGATCTGGCTGATAACCAATTAATCAAAGCGAATGAGCCCGACACGTTACACAGGGGTCGAAAACCATATTGGAAAAACCCCTCTTATCCGTCTCCGAAGGTTGTCCGAACTGACTGGCTGCGAGATCCTAGGTAAGGCTGAATTCATGAATCCTGGGGGCTCGGTGAAGGATCGTGCGGCGCTTGGCATCATCTTGGATGCGGAATCAAACGAAAAATTGCGACCTGGCGACACGATCGTTGAAGGAACCGCAGGCAATACCGGCATCGGCCTCACAGTTGTCGGGCATGCAAAGGGCTATCGCACTGTGATCGTTATTCCGGAAACGCAATCACCGGAAAAATTAAGCCTTCTCAGGACCCTTGGCGCAAACGTCCTGACTGTTCCTGAGAAGCCTTACAGCGACCCAGGAAACTATAATCGCATTGCTCAACGCTTAGCTGCAGAAAAGGGCTGGTTTTGGGCAAACCAGTTCGACAATACGGCGAATCGGCGCGCGCACTTCACTACGACCGGCCCAGAGATTTGGGATCAGACGAGGGGCGAGGTCAGCGCTTTTGTATCCGCTATCGGAACCGGCGGGACGCTGGCTGGTACTGGACTCTATCTTAAAGAGCGCCGAAAAGAAATTGCGCTCGTATGCGCCGACCCTTACGGTGCCGCCATGTGGTCCTGGTTTACGCATGGACACACGAACATAAAAGATGGAGAGTCTTACGCTGAAGGCATCGGACAAACCAGGGTAACCAAAAATCTTGAAGGCGTTGCGGTGGACCGAGCGTACCGCGTTACTGACCAATCCGCTCTCACGATTGTTTATCAATTGTTGCGCGAGGAAGGCTTATTTCTCGGGCTTTCCTCGGGAATCAACATTGCGGGAGCAGTCAAATATGCGCAGGAAAGCGGCCCCGGGCAAACCATCGTCACGATCCTCTGTGACTCAGGACACAAATACCAGTCGAAGCTTTTTAATAGCCAGTGGCTAGCAGAGCACGATCTTTGTCCGGACCGCCTTGTTGAATCGGTGTTGGAAGGGATCTAAGGGCCAATCTCATCTTTTGGCATTATGGCAATGACGCGCTCCCGAGCGAACCTAGAGACGGTGGTCTGCTGGTTACGCCGTCGACGAGTCGCAAGAAATGCACGATTCCTATATCGTCTCCGGCGACAATGGTTATTCGATGGAATTGAGAGCTGCGCCGCGGACACATCACTGTTGCCGCTAGCAAGGCATCACCTAAATTGCTTTCTCTCCTGTCTCCGATGTTCGAATACGAAATGCTTCGTCAATTGTGGAAACGAATACCTTACCGTCCCCGATGGAGCCCGTCTTAGCGGCCGTGACTATCGCGCGTACAGCGCTCTCGACGCGCGAAGCACTGGAGGTCGCCAAAGCAAGGGTGGCGCAGGCGCTGGAGAATGTTTACCAGGCGCGCGTTGCTCTTGGGCTGCCCGACCAACCGCTTCAGGGAAAGACTCGACCGCAACCGAATGAATAACTCGAGCGAAAGGAAGCTACTTTCGTCGGAGGAATGGGATTTCAGGGGAATTTCCAAACCCGAGATATGGATTTGCTGGACCTATGAATTCGCAAGAGAGGCGGTCCGAATGGATTCACGCCTATTGAGACCGACTATGGAATGGAGAGCCGGCGCGCCCGAAAGTTTTCAAGGGCGCCTTGAATATCTGAGACAGCATCCATTTATATCCATCGGCGGTTGGCTCGGGCTCCTTTCCCCTGAGTGGCCGGATAGGTCATATCTTTTCCTTGAATCTGACGAGCGAATATCAAGAATTGAACAACTGCGAAAATATTACTCGACTTTGCCAGCATCGCCTATTGCGGCGCATTTGCGGAATCCACTAATTCCTGTGAGGTCGAGAGTCGATTGGGATTTAATTGGTCCGATGCTTGAAGATCAGTGGAATCGCTCACCGGAAAAAATGAGCATACCCAACGTCACGGTGGGAGAAGGCTCGGACAAAGTTTCAACGGTTTTACTCCAATTGGATTGGAGACGTGGAAGAACAGCGATCCTTCGGGCCTTTGGCGATTTGCTTAGCAAAATAGAGGCAGAGGATATGGAAGCGCAGGGCCCCAGGGGCGGAACCGGATTAGACGATCGGGCGGCCGAGTTAAAGGCTCTTGGCGGCTGGCGCATTAAACGGTTCGAATCTTCCATCACTGAGTGCCAAAGTTATTATCATTTATACGAAACGATCGGTGCATACTACAAGGCGGAGGAAAAGGCAGTAACAATAACTCGTAAGTATTTTGTTTCTATGTTCTCCGACAAAAAGGCGGTTCTACCGGAGAAGTAAAACACGGTAGAATCGGCGTCACGCACACTGATCGACCGAATCTGGGAGCACACGGCGCCCATGTGCAACTCGCTGACACCGCTATGAATCTCGTCGCCCGGAAAAATCTGCCCGTCAACCTCTTGGCGGGTCCCGAGGTGTCGGTATTCCAGGACCGGTCGATGCGGTTCGACACACTCCAGTGCAGCCCTCCGGGGCAATGGGAATACGCGAATATCTCAGTGTGCAGACCCGCTTTAGACAGCTCGGACAACGTCGTCCTTGTGGCGCGCGGCCAATAGTCCTATTATCCCAATGGAATGGCCGACTCACAGCGCAGCTGGCATTCCCACGACGACCCGGTACACGAGTGGAGGCTTGCAATGCAGACCGGTGTAATCCTCCTCTCGCGCGCTCAATCTGAAAACCCACAACGTCTTATGCAACCAGAACTCGAACGAACTCAGCGCGAACCGGTGATTGCGCGCGATCGCAAGATCACCACGCCCCGAATCGAACACTTCATTAACGGCCGTCTTTTCGCTGGGAGCGGCACGCGCGAGATGGATGTCTTTAATCCTGCCACAGACGAAGTGACCGCGCGTGTGGCGATGGCAAGCAGCGCGGACGTCGGAGAGGCCGTGGCGGCAGCTCGCGCCGCGCATTATGATTGGAGCGCGACCGCAGCGATCAAACGCGCGCGTGTCCTTTTCAAGTTCAAGGAACTCCTCGATGAGCATCATGATGAAACGCTTATGGCGAGGAAGGCGTGCGATTTTACACGCGTTACAAGAGTGTGATGCAACGCTGGAACCGCGGAAGCTCGAAGAGCATGGAAAAATCCTCGAGCGCTCCATCATTCAACATGCCGACCGTATAAACGAGCTGGAAGAAAGTTCAACCATGACGAAAACCGACTACCGCGATCAAGCTACTCTGGCCGAGAAACCGACGGTCAATGCAGCAATCTCACACGGCTATAAAAGTCCGCTGCATGAAATGACGCAGACGACGCAGACGTGTTTGTGGAACGACTCTGCGTCCATTCAGGAGCTTACTTATTCGATCGAACACGGCGCGGTCGGAGCGACGTGCAATCCCGTCATCGTTGTCGGGGTTCTCAAAAAAGAGATGAACTCGTGGAAGGATCGTATTCGAAGTCTGATCGATGAGATGCCCGTGGCTACCGAGAACCAGATCGGCTGGCAACTAGTCCGCGAGATCTCGGTAAAAGGAGCTCGCCTTCTGGAACCTATCTTTGATGCGCACGGGGGCCGAAACGGCAGACTCTCTGTGCAGACCGACCCGCGGCTATATCGCGACACCAAGGCCATTGTGGCGCAGGCAGAGGAATTCGCCCGACTCGCGCCCAATATCATCGTGAAAATCCCGGTGACTCGCGCCGGTATTCCAGCGATCGAAGAGGCTACCTATCGCGGAATCAGCATCAACGCGACTGTTAGCTTCACGCTGCCACAGTCGCTGGCCGTGGCCGAGGCGGTTGAGCGCGGCCTTAAACGGCGGGAGAGCGAAGGCAAAGATATCGCGACCATGGGACCTGTGTGTACTATTATGGTCGGGCGCCTCGATGACTCGCTGAAGGTCACCGGCGAGAAGGAGAAAATCACCATAGATCCGGGATACCTGGAATGGGCGGGGGTAGCTGTATTCAAGAAGACCTATCAGATCTTTCGAGAGCGCGGCTACCGCATTCGCCTGCTGTCGGCGGCATTTCGCAATCACATGCACTGGAGCGAGTTTATCGGTGGTGATGTAGTCATTTCGCCGCCTTACGCATGGCAACTTCGCTACAATTCCAGCGACATTGAGGTCCATCCCCGCATCGACAAACCGGTCGAGCCAAGAATTGTGGAGGAGCTCTCCAGGAAGTTTGTCGATTTTCGGCGGGCGTACAGCCCCGACGGACTGTCGATCGAAGAATTCGATTCGTTCAGTGCCACTCGCAGGACTCTCCGCCAGTTCATCGCCGGATGCTATGAGCTTAATGGTATCGTGCGCGATTTCATGCTTCCGAACCCAGACGCGGCCTGAAGGGTTCGCTGTTGAGGACGCAAGAGCACGCTTAGTCTCGGGGCAATTCTTATGAGACCAGCTTATTCGCTTCTTTTTGCTTTCTCTCTCACGATACTTCCGGCACTCCATGCCGAGAAAATCGATAATCGAAATTTCGCTATCGACACTTGTTTTCCGACCCAAAATGAAATTCAACTCGCTGAGGTACGAGCCAGGTTATACTGCGCGAAACACGCGTCGTGCTTGGGTGCGGAACCCAGGTTTTTGGCGGTGGACACGTCAAAGTTGTTTCCTGGTGAAATTCAGGACCTATATCCGAAGCTATGGCAGATGCGGCAGAGATTGCATGACGTCGAAGCGTCATGCAATCTCCGGGCCGGAGCAGCCGTTTCGGGCCGCCGGGCGGATCTTGCATGCAAAAGTATGTGTTTAGCGCGTTATAAGTTGCCTCCCCAATTGTCCTCCTCCTCGTTCTCGATCTTTGAACGTTGCTGAGAATCGGTGCGTTTCCCGCGTCCAAGGAAGTCGAGAACGAGGACGACGACGAAGGACGAGAACGATTGGGTCGCTAAAGACCCTTCCGAACATCGTATTTCTTTAAAAACTCCCGGCATCTGTGGACGTCAGACTGGTCGAAGGCAGCATTCCCAATTTGTTGCGCAGTATCCACAATGTCACGGGGAGCAATTGAGCGGTGTTTAAGTAGGATCTTTATATCCTCTTTCAACGCATCAAGCTGCTCCTTCTGTGATTTCAGTTCATTTTTGAGTTCCTCGAAACGAGTCTCAATTTCTTGCTCGTTCATGCAGCTAAAATGACTCACTCTCGCGAGGGAATTCAAGATTTCTGTTGACTTTGTCACGCCGCTTGACCTCAGAGCAATCGTCTTCCGTGAAGACTCTTCGGGCTGATCTGCGCGCTTGCGAATCTGCACTCGCGCTTGATTCCTGTGCGCCTGAAGCGATATCGGTTAACCATGTGGACACACGATTCCCCCGGTTCAATTCTCATATTGGAAAAGACTCTCTTCGGGACCCTTCAAAACGGTTCGAAAGTCGACAAGTACACGCTAACAAACTCCCGTGGACTTGAAGTGGCCATCTTGACCTATGGCGGCGTAATCCAGTCAATCATCCTGCCCGACAAAAATGACGCTCCTGCAGATATCACACTCGGATTCGATACTTTGGAAGACTATGTCAACCGGAGTCCGTATTTCGGGGCAATCATCGGACGGTACGCGAACCGAGTCGCGAACGGACGATTCACGCTGGGCGGAGTTGAATACCAAATCCCTCTCAATGACGGCGTGCATTCACTCCATGGAGGACATGACGGATTCGATAAGAAGCGATGGGATGCGAAGCCGATCGAAGACCCGGCCCGGGTCGGCGTCGAGCTGGCTTATCTTTCCCCCGACGGTGAGATGGGATTCCCGGGTAATCTGGCGGTCACCGTTCGGTATACTCTCAACAACGAGAATGAGCTGCGACTCGAATATTTCGCAGTAACAGACAAGGAAACCGTCCTGAATTTGACGAACCATGCGTACTTCAATCTTGCGGGAGCCGGCTCGGGAACAGTGCTCGATTCTGTTGCGTTTATCGATGCAGACCGGTACACCCCGGTGGACGACACGCTCATCCCGACCGGCGACCTTCACGACGTGAAGGGAACCCCGTTTGATTTCACCGTCCCGACGCCGATTGGGGCAAACGTTCAGCTCGATCATGAGCAGCTTAAGCACGCCGAGGCGACGCACGGCGGATACGATTTGAACTGGGTCCTCAATCATCCCGGAGATTTAAGCGCGCTCGCGGTACGCGTCACAGATCCAAAGTCCGGACGCACCGTGGAGATGTACACGACCGAGCCTGCGGTCCAATTCTATTCCGGCAACTTCCTGGACGGGACATTAACGGGCAAAGGCGGTCTGACCTACCCGCACTGGGGTGCGTTCACTCTCGAAGCTCAGCATTACCCGGACTCGATCAACCAAGGTCACTTCCCGACGACGGTGCTTGCCCCGGGAGAGCGGTATGTTCAGACAACCATTTACAAGTTCCTGGCATTGTAACCGGCGCCGATTGACGAAGATCGTGTCCCGAACGATATATTTCCGCCGCTGAAATAATTAACTCGAAGTGAACATTTGGACGGAATATTCGTTCCATCCCCGGGTGGCGGGCAAACGAGTTGTTTAACAGTTGTACCCGCAATGCAGACGCAAAATCAAGCGACGGATCTTGCAGATAGCAAGAAGATTACCGAGAACACTGTCTTCGCGGTGCTGATCGCAATCAGCGTATCGCACCTCCTCAACGACACGATTCAATCAGTGATCCCGGCGATTTATCCGATCCTCAAAGAGTCGTTTCACCTCACCTTTACCCAGGTGGGGCTCATCACATTGACATTTCAGCTGACCGCGTCGTTGCTGCAGCCGTTCGTTGGCCTCTACACGGATCATCATCCCAAGCCGTATTCGCTCGCGATCGGGATGGGATTCACCCTGGTTGGGCTGCTTCTTCTGTCGATGGCGCGGAATTTCCCGACGATCCTCTGCTCCGCGGCGCTGGTCGGCATGGGTTCATCTATCTTTCATCCGGAAGCTTCCCGCCTGGCCCGGATGGCGTCCGGCGGACGCCACGGTTTTGCCCAGTCGATCTTTCAAGTGGGCGGCAATGCCGGAACCTCCTTTGGGCCTCTGTTGGCAGCCCTTATTATCGTGCCGCGAGGCCAATACAGCGTTGCCTGGTTCTCCGCCGTCGCCTTGCTGGCGATCATTGTCCTCTCCAATGTGGGTCACTGGTACAAGCGCAACCTTTTCAGGATCAAGGGTGGGACGCGCCACAAGGATCGAAGCGGCCAACCAACGCTGTCCCGCCAAAAGGTCGGACTGGCACTGGCGGTTCTCGTTGCGCTGATGTTCTCGAAATTCTTCTACATCGCGAGCATGACCAACTACTACACCTTTTACCTTATCGGTAAGTACCACTTATCGGTGCAAGCGGCGCAGGTGCTGTTGTTCGTTTTCCTTTTTTCCGTTGCGGCCGGCACAATGATTGGCGGGCATCTCGGCGATCAGTTTGGACGAAAATATGTGATCTGGGTTTCGATCCTTGGCGTTGCACCATTTACGCTCCTGCTGCCTTACGCCAACTTGTTCTGGACCGGTGCACTCACCGTTGTGGTCGGGTTGATCCTGGCTTCCGCGTTTTCGGCCATCCTGGTGTATGCACAGGAGCTGGTGCCTGGAAAAATCGGGATGATCGCCGGGTTATTTTTTGGATTTGCGTTTGGGATGGGGGGCGTCGGGTCAGCGGTCCTTGGAAGGCTAGCAGATCAGACAAGCATTAACTTTGTTTTCCATGCCTGTTCGTTCCTTCCGTTGATTGGGTTGTTGACCGGATTTTTACCGAATTTGAGTCGCGTGGAACGCGCGAGGCCGTCGCGATGATCGTCCGTGGCCTGAACTTCTCATCCGCCGCGGCGGATAGAAATTCACCCGTTGAAACAGAAACTGCTAAGACCTACTTAAAATGTCCAAACTCCATGGTCACGCGGAAGCGTGACCCTACCGCGCTCGATTATCCGGCCCAGTCCGGATAATCGATGAAGGTTAACGGCGCAAAAACTGGGACGCGAGCTGAAAAACATCGTTCAGCAGCGCACCTCCATTTTGGTTTGAACCAAGGAAACCGCTGAGGACCGGATTGGTTGCCTGAGGATCGGTCTGGTGGGTTCCGGTATCCAGCAATTTCATCACAACCGGTATTAACGCGGGCAGAAGCTGATTGATCAATTGCGGTTCGAGACCGGTCCGCTGGCCTATTTCGGCAATTACGGAGTTGAACCTCTCCTGACCGAGAAGGCTAACAACTTCGGTGAGGCCTGTACCCGGTTGAGCGAGGTTTGAAACGGTTTGTTGAACAGCCCCCTGACCATTGGTCTGCTGTTGCTGATTAAGGGCATCCTGAAGATGCGACCCCAGAACATTCAGAATCGGCTGAAGTCGCTGCTGCTGTGCTCCCTGACCGCCCGGGAGGAGTTGAGCGAGGTTCAGAAGACCCTGCAGGTCCTGTTGGCTGCCGGCATGGTCTGGATTCTCGATCGATTGAAGCACTGTTTGGAAGAGGCTCATAAATGTGAGTTCCGCCTTTTTATGATAGTCGCCATTTTCGTAGCAAGACCCGAAACATCCTTAGAATCGGTTGTCACCACGGATCTTCCGGTGTTGACAACTGGAAATTTTCCATAATCATTTTGGGCGGGTTCCGCATTAGGTCCTTTGAGGGGAGCGGCCGGCGCTTTCCTGGCCTGCCGGGTGATACTGAGGATTTAACTTCAAGATGGCATCGCGCAGTAACTTCCGGTGCCCGGCGGAATAATCGAAATAATCGAGTGAAAAGAGTTCACGGGATGTATGGCCATAGGTTCAATGAATAACCACGCAATTCAATGCGTTTTCGCGCTCGTGCTGGCCAGCGCACTGCTTTGCACGAAACTTGCCCCGGCCCAAAGTGTTACCTCTTTCGCTCCGCCTCCACGCGTCGCCGCTCCCGATCCTGCCCCTCTGGCTGAGTCGGCCAACAATCCCCCAGCTCCAAATCCGTTTGAATCGGAGGTAAACGCCCTCGATGCAAGGTTGTCGCAATCGCCGATCACTTCGAGCCCCGTCGTCTTTTACGGAAGCTCCTCCATTCGCCTCTGGAAATCCCTTCAACAGGATTTTTCGGGGTATGCAGTACTGAATTGCGGCTTCGGGGGATCGAGGTTAACCGACTGTGTTCGATACGCCAACCGACTGGTCATTCCGAGGAAACCCTCTGCGATCGTGATTTACGCCGGCGACAACGATCTGGCGACTGGAACGCCTCCTGAAAAGGTTTTCCAGTCTTTCAAGCAATTGTACGCGATTTTCCGAGGCTATTCCCCTTCGATCCCGATCGCCTTCATCTCCGTTAAGCCAAGTCCGGCGCGTTTGATGTTTCTTGATAACATTCTGAAATTCAACGAGCTCGTGGAGATCTTTCTCAAGACGCAGCCTGAAACAGAATATATCGATGTCTGTTCGGACATGCTCGGACACGACCGGAAACCAATTCAATCGCTTTTCCGGACCGACCAGATCCACCTGAGCCCTGCGGGTTACGAAATTCTCCGAAAAGAAATCGGAGAATTTCTTTCTGAGGATTGCCCGCGATCGCAGGAGGGCAGGTCGCAATAGCTGCGTCTGCCGGCGACAGGTCGCAAAGGTTTCAAATTTCGCTGTATTGGCGGCCCCGTTTGGACTACGGTCTGAAGTTTTCGATTTCGGCGACGGCCGGATAACGTGCTACGCACCATTGGTTAATTGAAACCAAACTCCCCTTGGTGCGTCTAATCGGGATAAGAGACTGTTCGGCGCAATTCCAAGGAGAAACAACATAGCGAGCGAGTCGGACAAATTGGACGACTAGAAGACCGTTTGTATCAATGAAGCGATTGATTGAGCTAGATATCCTAAGAGGAGTTCTGCTGCTCATGATGGTGGTGAATCATGCCCCATCGCAGCTCCGGGTGTTTACAGACCAACCGATTGGGTTTTTCTCTACTGCTGAACCATTTGTGTTTGTTTCTGCGTTTCTTGCAGGTTTACTTTTCCAGCGGCGTACCGAGAAACAGGGGTTCAGTGCTGCCCGGGCAGCAACCGTTTCGCGAGCTTTTCGCATCTATCGCGCCCATCTCGTGACGCTGCTTTTTGCATTTATCGTCGGCGGCGTGTTTCTGGCGGAGTTACCCGGAATTCAGAATCTGCTCGATCAATATTTCAAAAATCCCGGGGCAGCGATGCTGGCGGCGACAGCGTTGGTGTTTCAACCGCCGCTCATGGACATCCTGCCGATGTACGTGGTTTTCTCGCTTTTGACGCCTCTGGCATTCTGGGCTGCAAAGCGGTGGGGATGGAAGAAGGTTCTCATTGCAAGCGTTGGGTGTTGGGTCATCTCACAGTTCCGCGTCCGGGAGATGCTTCTTGCAAGCGTGAAAGATGCCTCGTTTCTGAACCCTGGACCATTCGACCTCCTATCCTGGCAGTTGCTCTGGATGAGTGGATTGATGTTTGGGAAGTGTGTCCAGGAAAACCGCCCGATTCTGCAATTGTCATCCCGGGGTGAAACGGTCCTGTTGTTGCTCGCGATGGGATTTCTCGGCTTGCGCTGGTACACGATTGCGATGCAGATCGACCCCGGCAAACAGTTCTGGCTCCTCGACAAGTGGCACCTTGGCCCGGTGCGGCTGATAAATTTTTTTGTGACGGGATGGGTGGTTGCGAGGCTGCTGCCACTGTTGCAGCACTGGGAGATTCCGTTGCGCCCATTCAGCGTCATTGGGCGAAATATGCTGCCAGTGTTCTGTACGCAGATCTGTTTGTCGGTCGTATTGGTCGGCGCGATCGACCCGAGCAAGAGCCACAAGCCCTTTACGATGATTCTAGTTATCGCCCAAATCCTGAGCAGTTTCCTGATCGCGGGATTTTTCGAGTGGCGATCCAATTTGAAAAGCAATCCCGGCTTTCAAATCGCCGGAGCCTCTCGTTAGCCTGATCGGACAAGGACTTGCGAGAAGGTCATCGGGCAGACAGTAAATTTTTGCCTAGCTAATCGGTCCGCTGGCTCCTATCTTGCCTGCCTGCCCTGCCGTTATGTCCTGGAAGCGAGCCCAAATACATGCTGAATCGATGCTGGAGAACCTTGGCCTCGGCGAGAGGCTCAAAGGACGAAAAGACCTTCGAGGCAAGAAGGTAATATTCGTGGATGACGGCTCAAATACTTACCGGACGATGTGTTTCACCATTGCCGCCAAGCTCGTCAAGAAGCGCGGTGCGGATGTGGAGACTGTCGCGCCTGCGCCCGGCGAAATGCCGCACGTGAAGGTCGTCGAAGTAGGAATGCGTCCAAAGCCAAGGGTACAGCGTCCGATAAATCGCCGCTAGGGAGCTTCGTTATGACACCGAAGCCATTGCAGCTCGGTGCTTGGCTGCTGGGAACTGCGGTTCTCGGTTTATCCCTTTCAAGGTGCCTGAACTATCATCCGCGGCAAATCGAGCCACTCGAGCCAAACAATCGGAACGATGCGCCTCTGCTCGGAGCGGGTCAGCGGATCAAGGTCGTCACATTCAACATTCAATTTCTCGCCGGACCAGGTTACCACTTCTTTTACGATGGCGGTCCGGACACGGTCGTCGACCGGAACGACATTGAGGCTGTTGCCGCGGCAGTCGCACGGTTTGTAGAGCGCTCCGGCGCCGATCTTGTCCTGCTTCAGGAAGTTGATTGTGGCGCACGGCGCACCGCTTACGTGGACGAACTGGCTCTCTTAAGGCGTTCTTTTCCGACCGATCTGCAGAACCATGTTGCGGCTTATTATTGGAAATCCAGGTTTGTCCCGCATCCGAAGATCCTCGGATCGGCCGGAACGATGCTTGTCCTCTTTTCGCGTTACCGCATCGCGTCGGGAAGACGCTATCAACTCCCACTCACCCCCGGTAACGTGGTCAACCAGGATTTCAATCTGAAGCGCGCCATTCTCGAGGTTGAGCTACCTCTCACAGATGGAAAGAGCATCACGATCCTGAATACTCATTTAGAGGCCTTTCCGAAGCGGACGAATGTCATGGAACGTCAGCTCCAAAGTGTCCTGGAGCGGTTAGACAGGCTCAGCCGGCAGAACCAGCCTTGGCTCATCGCCGGCGATTTCAACCTGCTTCCGCCGGGTCAGTCGGCTCGATTAAGACCGGAAGATCGAGGTAACCATCGGGAACCATCCGAACTCGGCCCGCTTTATGAGCGTTATCATGGGATTCCGCCGATTCGGGATGCGACTGGTGACCAGATGCGCAGGTGCTTCACATTCACGCACAAATCGAGTACAGGCCGGATCCCGGTGCGCACGCTCGACTACATATTCACGTCGCCGACAATAACACCGCTCGGATATCTTGTACCTGAAAAGGAGATGATCGGGGTCTCGGACCACTTGCCGCTAATCGCGGAATTCACGCTCCCGGATGCCGGTTGACTCGCCTCCCGTCGAGTGGGCAGCGCGCATGAGCCCGGCCAGATCCTCGGGTGTATCGACGTCGACGGCTCCATCAGACCACTCGATCACTTGGACGCGGTCTCCTTCCTTGGCAACGATACTCCGTGCACCTTGGTCACCTTCAAGAGTCTTCAATTTTGGGAACCAGTCCGAACCAAACATCATCGGTGCACCCAAAATTCCTTCATATCGCGCAGCGATAATCATATCGCGCTCGCCATTGGCACGATCGAAAAATTGCTGGATAACGTCCGCGTTGAGCCAAGGCTGATCCGCCAAAAGCAACAAGATCGATTCGGCCCCCTCTTCTTCGGCCCTCTCCACGCCGAGCCGAATCGATCCGGCAAGGCCGGTCTCCCAAAACGGATTTACGACAATGTCCGCGCCACAATTCCTGATTACCGGGACGCAATCGTATGCGCTGCTACCGAGAACGACGATCAGATGATCCGGATTTGCATCCGCCGCGATCCTGACAATGCGCCGAAGCAACGGCTCTCCCATTATATATAGCAACTGCTTCGGCTGCCCAAGCCGACGCGATCCACCCGCCGCGAGAATAACTATCGCAGTTCGTTGCAAATTAGATGTCTCCTCACCTTATGGATCGGTTCAGCCCGGTCTCGCAATGGTCCAGATTTATGTCCGGTTAACGTCGCCTGTATTTCGGCAACGACAGCCAGCGCGATTTCTTCCGGTGATTCTGAACCGATATCCAATCCGGCCGGGCTGTGTAAAGCAGATATGTTCTCCGGCGGAAATCCTTCATTCATCAGCTCATTCAAGAGCAAATTTTTGCGGCGCCACGGACCGAGAAGCCCGACATAACCAAAGCTCCCCTGCAGTACTTTCCTCAAAGCAACAATATCCCGGCCGAAATGGTGAGACATTACGACGCAAGCGGTGCGTGCGTCGCCACCCGGAAGCAAATCTGCATCAAATGCCAGTTCGACCTGCCAGCCAAGAAACTTTGCCAGATGTGAGACAGCTTTCGCATCCGAATAATCGCCGAACACGATCAAGCGAACAGGCGGCTGCATTTCTTCGAGAAATTCTTCGTCATGCTCGGGCTTCCACTGATCCGTGAGCCTGGTCCCGACCTCCGAATCGGTCAGACGGTAATTCGTAGTTACGCGAAACGGTTCCCGATCGTCTACCAGTCGGACTAACGCCTCCAGGAACGGGTTTGGTTTCGTCACACGCTCGACGAGCACATCTATCGAGCCGTCGCACGCAAATCGCGAACGGAGGTCAACGGACCACAAAAACGGTTTCCCCGTTCGGATCACCCGCTGCGCGCGGTCTGCGACCTCCTCTTCGACACATCCTGCACTCAACCGGCCAAAGAATGCATTGTCGTGCGTAATCAGCATTCGCGCTCCGGGGTGTCGATAAGTTGATCCAGAGGACTTGACGATTGTTGCGAGAGCAAACGGCCCGTCGGCGCCGCGATACTGCGTGATGATCTGCTTAAGTTCTAACCAGGCCATGGCCGACCCAAAAATGTTATTCCATGCTAATCGTTGGCTCTCTTAAATCCAACAGTTTTTCGGGGTGAATCGGAAAGTCTCTAACTCGTTTACCGGTCGCATTGTACACGGCATTTGCTATCGCGGCCGGCAACCCGGTCGTACCGATTTCCCCGATTCCACGCGCACCGATCGAATTAAAAATCGTATCCGGCTTATCGATGAAGTGGATATCCACGTGCGGAACGTCCGCGTTCGTTGCAACCAGGTAATCCGCGAAATTAGCGTTTGCATACCGCCCATTGGCGGCTTCGAGAATCGAGCTTTCGAATAGAGCCATCCCAATACCGAACACGATGCCGCCGATGATTTGGCTTCGAGCTGTCTTGGCGTTCACCACGGTCCCAATGTCCATCACCGAAGTGATATTTTGCAGGCGCACCTCGCCGGTCCATTCATTGACCCGTAATTTGCAAAAGTGGGCCCCAAAAGAGTTGAAGGCATATTTTTCCTCCTCCGGTCCCTGCTCGGCCGTTTCGACGACTTCGACCGCGCTTCGCCCGATTCCGTTGAGAAACGACCCAAAGTCGACACTTTTTCCTCCACCAACAAGCTCACCGTTTCGGTACGAGATTTCTTCCGGTTTCATCCCGTGAAACGGCGAATTCGGGTCGGTCGCCGCAACCTGCAGGAGCTTTTTGATCGCGGATCCGGCAGCCTTCTGGATGGCCGGTGTAACACTCGCAACCGACGTGGAACCGCCGGAATTGGGTGCCGGTGGAAGCGCTGAATCGCCCGGAGCCGCTGAGCGGTCCCGTTCACGTTCAAGGTGATTTCCGTTAATCCTCCGCCGGTCTCCTCTCTTGGATGATCGGCCGGAGAGGTTCCGCGTTCAGGTGCCGGAGCCGAACGGAGCAAGGTTGGCGCAACGGTTATACTCGCTGAGAGAGCCGCCAAACGAGCGATAAATCCACGTCTGGATGATCCGTTGGCATTGTTATCAACGGTCGGAGAACCACAGGGCAACTCCACCGCACAATCGGATTTTTGCCACATAGGATTATTATTTTCCGGAGCCGAATTATTTGGTTCGGACCCGCCCGCCAAGATCGAAACAACTAGAGCGGACCAAGAAACAAACGTGAAAAAATGGGGAACGCCACAGAAAATCGTCTTGAAGTCAGTCCTGCGAGTCAGTCGCAATTAAAAAATTGCGTTTTGCATTTTTCCACACGCATTCTCGCTTGCACCCCTTGCGTTTCGCATCCTAAATGCCTTTCCGTCGAAACTGATGAAAACTCGCGAACGTATCGAATCCGATAGAATGACTTCTTGCGGCTATGCTCATTGACCTCTGCGATCGAGCAAAATACAAAGCGACCGGGATAGATTGTAAACGTTTTCTGAATGGCCAGCTCACAAACGACATCCTGGTGCTTCAGCCTGGATTCACGATGTATGCATGCGCGCTGACAGCGAAAGGCAAATTATCCGCTGACCTCTATGTGGCGGCTACGCGTGATGCCTACTTTCTGGATGCAGAGTCGTTGCTTCGAGAACCGCTCGGGGCACGTCTCGAGAAATACATCATCGCGGACGACGTTACGCTCGCGGATGTCACGGAGCAGCTTGGACTCTTTCACCTCGTCGACCTTGACTCCCCTGGGCGCGAGCAGCGAGACCTACCGTCGATCGCTGAATTGGAGGCTCAGGGAGTTTTCCTCGTCGAATCGAACCGATTCGGGGCCCAGGGAATCGATGTCTGGTTTCCGGCGAGCGATGCCGTTGCAATCCGGGAAATCTTGAAGCAATCTCCGGTTGACGCACAGGCAGCGGAAAATCTGCGTATTGAACAAGGAATCGCCCGGTGGGGATTCGAACTTTCCGAGGCGGTCCTGCCACAGGAAGCCGGGCTGGCTGATCGTGCGATCAGCTTTACAAAGGGGTGTTACCTCGGCCAGGAGGTGATCAGCCGCATCAAGAGCATTGGCCACGTTAACCGTCATTTACGCGGCCTGGTCCCTGCAGATGGCGTTCTGATCGAACCTGGAGATAAGCTCTTCCATTCCGAGGATCCGGCCAAGGAAACCGGGCATGTCACCAGCGTCGGAAGGACTCGCAAAGGAGCGCGGACGATTGGTTTAGGGTACATCAGACGAGGCTTTGAACTAGACGGAACGACCTTGCAAGTTAGGCGGAACAATACTTTGATTGGGCCGATCACGGTTCGTAGCCTTCCAATTGAATCAGCATGAAAAAATTCCTAATCCTGTCAGCCATCCTGCTCTCGTCGGCGGTTGTTTGTTTGGCAGACCCTGTGGCCGTATTCGACTTTCAATGGGGTAAAGGCAAAAACCGGCAACAAAGGACTTTTGCGATAGGGTTTTACGACAGCGCTGCGCCGCAAACAGTTGCGAATTTCAAAAAGCTGGTTCAAGACGGTTTTTACAAAGGCACAACGTTTCACCGGATATTTCCTGGCTATCTTGTTCAGGGGGGTGACCCTCTGAGCAAAGGGAAAGATCGCGCCGTCATCGGGACCGGTGGTCCGGGTTACACCCTTCCACCCGAAATTCGTCAAAAACATCTGCGCGGCTCGGTCGCAATGGGCCGGCTTCCGAACAAGGTCAACCCGAATCGCTTGTCGAACGGCAGCCAGTTCTATATCTGTCTCCAGCCGATCCCATCCCAGGATGGCCAGGATACTGTCTTCGGGGAAGTCGTCTCCGGTCTTCCGGCGCTCGATGAAATCAGCCATCTGCAGGCCGATACGAACGCGAATCCGGTCGATCGGATCGAGATAACGCGGACCTACATAATCGATCGATCGCAGCTTGGGCATCCGGTGAAGGTGAAGTAGCTTCAACCCTCCAGAATGCATAGGAGCGCGTCGGCTCCACAACTTTTACGCACTCCCCGCCAAAGAACGATCTTCGGTGCTATCGCCCTCGCCGGGGCCATACTCTACTACACATTTGTTCGGAACATCGCCGACGCCAATAGTGACAGAACGCTCTACTCGGCCTCTGCGTCAGATCCTACGCAACCATACTGATCTCAGTCGAAAAGAAAATGAGCCCCGCAGCACTCACTGCGGGGCCTGTATTTCGTACAAGGCATCTGCCACCCGCAGATGCCCTGCTCTCTTATCGGATAAGTATGCGCGGGGTTGAGAACAGAATTTTAAAAAAATCCCCGCATCGAGAACACCGCCTTAAAAAGAGAGCCCTGCAAACAGTGCTGCAAGGTTTCTCAGGGACAAGATAACCAAAATGGTCTTCAAAGCTCAGGCGATGTTTTTTGAGGGTCAAACAGTTTTGCTCATTAGAACAAATAAGCATACGCCCGAAAAATCCGGGTAAGCATAAATCGGTTACGACGAACGGAGTATGATCCTATGGCTAAATCGTAGACGCAATTAAAGCTGCTAAAATAGCCATTTTGGAGCCAACAGTTACGGCGAAGATGGGATTAATGAATGTCTTCGCTGCACGGTGTGCTTGCCTGGAACCGGCGGGCCGACTAATAAAAATTATTTCTAGCGGCGTTTTAAACCTGCCGTCAGGACTAGAAAAGGTGCCCGCGCTACAGAGAGAATACATGAGCAAAGGACTAGGCTCCGTCTTAATCAGTGGATTTTTAAAATCATATGTGACGGCCACGTGCTAACCGTCCTCGATCAAGCTAAAGCACTGGTCAAAGAGATATACTTGGCGTTGGCGGTTACTGGTCCAGATGATTGCGCCATCCGGGCCGGACCACGTCAAGCGCCGACTTCGGACGATCTTCCTTCGACCACGGAATCGGCCGTTCTAAACGCAAAGCCCAGCTTCGGGTCTGAATCCATTAAGCGTTTGAGATCAGCTATTGGCTCGCGATTGTCATATTTCTTTAGGTCCTCCGGAGATACATTCAGAGCGCGGGCCAGCTTTCCCAAGATTTCTTCTGAAGGGAATCGTCTTCCGAGCTCGATGTCCGAAAGAAAAGGCGCGGAAATGCCGACTCGCTTCGCCAATTCACGCATGGAGGCACCCGGCACAAAACTAATTACGCTTAGGAGGGCTGATGACTTCCCGCTTACAGGGAGTAAGGGCCAGGACTGGGGTCCTAAGGAATTCAAGGGCAATTGGGTAGAGATTTATCGTCGTGAGGGCGATACTTGGAAGAAGCGGCTGGACATGTGGAACGTAACCCCAGCACCGGCTCCAACCACGACGTCGTCCCCAACGTCCAGCAAACAATGAAAATACCCTTAGCAGTCGCCCTTGTATTATTCGCAATCAGCTTTGCTTTGCCGATCTTTGCCCAAGAGAAACCCCAGCGGTGCCCAACCCATTTCAACCCATTCCTGCCCCGCACTAGTGCAGCAGCTTGAAGCGGGACAAGCGAGGGCCAGGCGTTAGAGACCGAATGGGCGAAACAACTGGAGCCAGGGCGCTGGGAAGCGATTACCCCTGAAGCGGCATGCCGGAAGACCGGGACTCAGCCTTGTCGCTGATTAATGGTTCGCCGCCAGCGCCGGCCACGATCAAACAATCCCGCGAGGTCGATCTACAAGCAGGCAAGCAGTCCGCGCCAGGCAAGGCAATGCAGGACATCATCGCCGCCATGCAAAAAGGCAGGTCGCCGGGCGCTGTTGAACAGCGCCAAAGAGCCTCGGAATTTGTGCGGGAATGGCATCAGACCCACGGCCAGGCTCAGGATAAAGAGCGAGCGATGGAGCGGTAACGAGCGCCGAGGCCCCCCTTTTGACACCAGCTATACTGACGCGGTAAAATGTTTGATATGGAAGTGCAATTGACCTCTGACCAACAGGCTAAACTGACGCGCATGGCGGCGGAGCAAGGGCGCGCGGCGGAAACGCTTGTGCAAGAGGCGGTCGAACGTCTCCTGAATTATGAGGAGTGGTTTTCGCTCGAAGTCGATAAAGGCTTGGCGGCGGCAGACCGGGGCGAATTTGTCGAACACGGCGATATCCGCAAAATGATCGACAGCCGGTATCCGGCTTAATGCTCGTTCGCTGGACGCAGCCCGCTGCGGATGATCTTTTGCATATCTGCGATTACACCGCAGAACGTTTCGGCGCGGCGCAGGCCCGCCGTGTGGCAGACGCGATCTATGAAACCGCCGCCTCTCTGCGAGACATGCCGAACCGTGGACGAAAAGGCCGCAAGGCCGACACGCGGGAAATGCTTATCTCCGGCTTGCCGTTCGTCATTATTTACCGCGTCGGACAGGAAGCGGTTGAGATCGCCCGTATCCTGCACACTTCGCAGCAATGGCCCTAATCGCCATCTGGCGCAAAGGATAACCCGTTTCGTGACTTTGCCTCACTGTGGCGTCATGCTGTGGGGCGTATGAAAATCAATCCTGACTGTTCTCATTGACCCACTCGATCTCGCTTGCGATCCCCTTGACATTGGCAACCCGCAACGCGGCACGCTCGGCGCCCCATTTTTTCCAATAGCTATCGACGTGACCGTCGAGTTCCACAACGCCGTTCTTCACCGAGACACCTATCTCTATGTCTTTAACGCTCGGATCCCAACGTAATTCCTGTTCAACGTCATCTTTCAGTTGCGCATCATTTTTCATAGGGAAAACAATCCTATGAAGACCTGCGTACAACAATAACCCTTTTGAGTGGACAAAAGATAAGTAGGATTAGTCAATACCGTGTAGCGGTGAGAAGCGGTAGTTCCCAGAAAATGACATTTAGGATTATCGCGCTTGAAGGTTTGACAATCTGCGGTTGTCATCGTTATCTTTCGCTTCGTCTGTCTCTCTAAACCTCAAACCCTCCAAAAACCCCAAATGAGCAAGCAAAGCGCAGAACACCACGAAAAAGCGGCGGAGCACCACGAGCATGCAGCCCGCCATCACAGAGAAGCGGCCAAGCACGAGGCAAGCGGTAACCAAGAAGCAGCGGGACATCATGCCCACATCGCACATGGTCACCACATACAGGCTACGTACCATGCGGAAGAGGCGGCAAAGGATCACGCCGCAGAGCATTCTAAGTAAGTGCCTGGCAAAATGTATAAGGGCGGCGCTCGACGCCGCCTTTACAAATGCCAAAAATGCCATCAATGGTTGATCAGCGATGCTTAGGTGATGGCATTCTTGGGATTGCAGGTAGCTCTCATCGGCAGGAAAAACTAACTGACGTCAGGTAACAGCGACACGTGAGTTGGTTCCCGCCAAAGGCGTTGCGAAGCGCAAGCGCAGGGAAAAAGGCTAGAAATCCGTCGAGGGCGTCTGCTTTTCCGCGCTCAACGTTGTACCGTATGATCTACTCGAGGACGGAAAAGTTCCGACCTAATCGAGGTTGTACCCACCCAATGTCGGCTGGCAAGTCCTGCCGTTCGGCAGTAGCCGATCGATAAATGAAACCAAAAAAATGAAGACAGAAAAAGGAAAAGTAGATTTCAAAGGCTACAGGACGAACGTCGTCAACTGGCTTAAGAGCTCGGATTTTCATGATGGCAACTATAACGACGCTGATCTACTGGAAGCGTTTCGAATCCTTTACGAACGCGAGCCGAACAGCGACGAACGGCAAAACCTTAGCCACGCGCTGCTTACGAGGCTGGTGTCACAAACTTGAAGCGCCGCTCGTGGTTCGACAGCCTCCCGTGCAACGAAACGTTAAGCGAAAAGCAATTGACCGCTTCGTCTGCGAGCACGAGCGTTAGTCCGCTTCCTGAACCGCTGTTCAAGGAGGTTCTGGAGATCCGCCAGAAGGTCCTTGCCGGGAGCATCCCGATACAGCGGTAAGCCTGAACGGTCTGGCGGCGCTTTATCAGGCGATGGGCGATTATGCCAAAGCCGAACCGCTGCTCACCGGAGGCGATCTTGGCCAGCGTTGACTTGCCGGCGCCGTTGGCTCCCATGAGCGCGACGACTTCACCGGCACGGATCGACAGATCGAACCCGTCAAGCACCTGCGTCAACCCATAGGCCTTGCATATCGCAATTAAACGCAGAGCCGCAGAACTGTCAGATGTCGGCACCGGCAATTTCATAAGAGCGGAAAAGAATACTATTTTGATATATTATTTCGCAGAGGCAAATCTTTTGAATGTCGCAGCGGGATTAGAATGATTTTAGGTCGCGAGTTTTTTTACCTTCGGAGATCTTCAGCGCACCAGCACTTACGCGAAAAACCAGGAAAGTCGGTAAAAAAAAATGAACCTTTTCCGTTGCCATGCATACTTAAATAGTAGACATATATTTTCAGTATGCCTGCTGCCTTCACGGAATCCTTGCCGCGTAACAACAAACAGTTCGAACCGGGCCGCCGCCCCTGACGCTCACCGCATCGCATCGGATCAGGAAGCTCTTACGATCGCCCGGGATCTCGCTCAGAAATTTACGGCAGGAGCAGCACAACGAGATCGAGAACGGATTCTTCCCTGGCCCGAACTGAACGAGTTTTCCGGCTCTGGTCTCTGGTCCATTAGCGTTCCAAAGGCCTATGGAGGAGCGGGTGTCACCCACGCTACGATCGTAGAGGTTTTCCGAACGATCGCCGAAGCAGACCCCTCCATCGCCCAAATTGCTCATAACCATTTTTGCGTGATCGATGCCATCCGACTCGAAGGCTCCGAAGAGCAGAGAGCGCATTACTTTGAGGAGGTTCTCAAAGGCAAACGTTTCGGGAACGCATTTTCAGAGACCGGCACTAAGAACGTAGAGGATTTCCAAACGAAAATAGAACCCGACGGCAGCGACTTCCTGGTAAACGGTAAAAAGTTCTACTCCACCGGCGCGCTTTTCGCCGACTACATTCCAACCGCTGCAGTGAATGGCGAAAAAAAGGGGTTGCTTGTGATCATCCCACGAGAAACTCGGGGACTGACCGTGATCGATGATTGGTCTGGATTCGGACAACGAATCACCGCCAGCGGTTCCGTCGTTCTGGAGAATGTGCGGGTTAAATCGGATTGGATTGTTCCTGCTTACCAGGCGTTTGACCGGCCGACCCTTACCGGTCCCCTCTCTCAAATCATCCAAGCCGCCATCGATGGCGGAATAGCGCGCGCCGCACTTATTGAAACGGTTCGTTTTGTTCGAGAGCGTTCAAGACCCTGGATTGACAGCAAGGTCGAGCGGGCCGGCGATGACCCTTTAACCATTTCGGAGGTCGGGAATCTCACGATTCGCGTTCATGCTGCGGAAGCACTTCTCGCACGTGCTGCCCGCCTGTTTGACGTTGCATACTCCGAGCCCAATGAGGAGGGTGTCGCAGAGGTCGCTGTGGCGGTGAATGAAGCCAAGGTACTCACCACCGAGGCGGCGATTCTTACTACGAACAAGCTGTTTGAGTTAGCAGGAACACAGTCAACGCTTGCCGCGCACGGACTTGATCGTCACTGGCGAAACGCCCGAACGCACACGCTTCATGACCCTGTACGATGGAAATATTATGGGATCGGCAATTATTTCCTGAACAACGCTCTGCCGCCTCGACATCCCTGGAACTGACCCGCCGCTACCGGAGTCGCAATGTCTGTTGCCGCCGAAAACAGTGTTGTGGGATCGAACGCGACAGCCCACCGGATACGTTCCGATCATGAAGCAATCCGGATTGCGCAAGAATTGCGGAAAAGTTTCGCGGTGGACGCAGCGCGGCGTGATGAAAAGCGAATACTTCCGTTATCGGAGATAAAAGCATTCTCGCGCTCCGGCCTTTGGGCCATCACGGTTCCGCGGACGTACGGCGGAGCCGAAGTTTCGGCGTCGACGCTGGCCGAAGTTGTCGCGCTCATCTCGGAAGCAGACGCCTCGATCGGTCAGATCCCGCAAAATCATTATTTCATGGTTGAGGTGATTCGCTGGAACGGAACCGAAGATCAGAAACAGTTCTTTTTCGCAAGAGTCCTGAATGGCGATCGTTTCGGCAACGCGTTATCTGAGCGCAATACAAAGACCGTTGCCGATTACAACACGCGCATTGCTCCAGTTGGTAGGGGTTTTATCCTAAATGGTCAAAAGTTTTATTCTACCGGCGCTCTCTTCGCCGACTGGATCGTAGTAGTCGCGAAAGATCCATCGGACTATCTCCGAGTTGCTTTTGTACCGAAAAATACTCCCGGTCTCGAGGTCATTGACGATTGGAACAGTTTCGGGCAGCGCACAACCGGTAGCGGCACAGCGCTCTTCCAAGAGGTGTATGTCCCTGCGGAGTTCGTGATGACTTATCAAAAATGTTTTGATCAGCCTTCGCCACTGGGCCCCATCGCCCAGATCATTCATGCCGCGGTTGATCTTGGGATCGCGCGTGCAGCGATCAAAGAGACCGTCTCGTGGATAAGGACACGAAGTCGTCCCTGGATCGATAGCGGCCGGGACAGCGCGACAGAAGATCCACTGATTTTGTTTCAAATTGGGGAGCTGCACGTTGCCCTGCACGCAGCAGAGGAGGTACTCTTTTCGGGGTCACCTGCTCATTGACCTATGAACACCCCTATCCGTTCGCGCGCCGAATGTCGACCCTGGACCACCTTACAAAAGGGCGAGCAGGATGGAACATTGTCTCTTCCTACCTCGATAGCGCCGCCCGCAATTTCGGAATGAAGCAGCAAATTAAGCACGATGATCGCTATGCGGTCGCCGACGAGTATATGGAGGTTTGCTACAAACTCTGGGAAACTAGCTGGGAAGACGATGCAGTGCTGCGAGACACTCGGAGCGGAGTTTTCACGGAGCCGGACAAAGTTCATTCGATCGAGCATTATGGAGAATACTTCCAAGTTCCCGGCTACCATCTCTGCGAGCCTTCTCCCCAACGAACTCCCGTTCTCTATCAAGCGGGAGCGTCTCGACGAGGAAAAGATTTCGCTGCCAGGCACGCGGAATGCGTCTTTGTAGCCGCACCTTCGAGAACAATTCTTAAGAACTATGTGAGCGATATCCGCCGGCGTGCCGCGGGCTTCGGTCGTGATCCGTCCCAATTACTTTTCTTCAATCTTTTCACCGTGATTGTCGCTCCGACGGAAGCGGAAGCAAAACGCAAACACGCGGAGTACCGCCAATATGTCAGCTATGACGGCGCGCTTGCCTTGGTCTCGGGCTGGACCGGTATCGACTTTGGGCAATATCAAAGAGATCAACGCCTGGAATATATTGAGAACGATGCGGTCCAGTCTGCAACGGAATCTCTGACCGTTTCCGATCCTTCCAAGATTTGGACAGTCGAAGAGGTGGCGAACTGGGTTGGGATTGGCGGACTCGGCCCACTGGTGGTAGGGTCGACGGAACAGGTCGCGGACGCGCTGGAAGAGTGGGTCGAAGAAACCGATGTCGATGGCTTTAACCTGGCATACGCAGTGACTCACGAATCTTTCCGCGATTTTGTTGATCTAGTTGTGCCGGAGTTACAAAAACGCGGTAGGTATAAGCAAAAATATCGGCCAGGGACGCTTCGGGAAAAGCTGTTCAATAATGGCCCCAGACTCCCAGACCAACACCCTGCAGGCATTATTCGGAAGCAGATGTTTACTCAGACAGCCGCAGCATGAACAACTTCTTAATCGCCCTCATCGGCACTGTTTCGTTGGCAACTATCTGGCAAACGCAATGAATCTGCTGTGGTTCATTCCTACATTTGGTGACGGCCGTTATCTTGGGTCTGTCCGCGGTTCGCGAGAAACGAACTCTGCCTATCTTCGCCAGATCGCGGAGGCGGTCGATACGCTTGGTTATTACGGCGCGTTACTTCCGACAGGACGAACCTGCGATGACTCCTGGATCGTAGCCGCAGCGCTCATCCCGGCGACGCAAAGAATGCGATTTTTGGTTGCGGTCAGACCAGGGCTCATAACACCGACCGTCACTGCGCGAATGGTAGCAACGTTTGATCAGATTTCGAACGGTAGATTGTTAATTAACGTCGTCGCCGGCGGCGATCCAGTCGAACTTGCTGGCGATGGTCTACATCTCAAACATGACGAGCGTTATAAGCTAACCGGTGAGTTCCTTCATATCTTTCGCCGGGTGTTGGCAGGTCAATCCGTCGATTTTGCGGGCAAGTATTTTGAAGTTCACGGCGCCAAGCTTTTCCGGCCCGGCATTCAGAAGCCGTATCCGGAGCTTTGGTTCGGCGGGTCATCCCCGGCCGGTCAACAAGTAGCCGCTGAGCATGTCGATGTTTATCTAACCTGGGGTGAAACACCGGCCGACGTTGCCGCAAAGATTGATTCCGCAAGAAAAGCGGCCGCAACCTTTGGAAGATCGCTTCGCTTCGGCTTGAGAGTGCACATCATCGTGCGTGAAACCGAAAAGCAAGCGTGGGAAGCAGCCGAGGACCTTTTACGTTATGTCTCGGACGAAAGTATCGAAGCTGCGCAGAAAACTTTTGCGCGCTTCGATTCCGAAGGTCAAAAGCGGATGGCCCAGCTCCATCGCGGTCAGCGAGACCGTCTTGAGATCAGTCCGAATCTCTGGGCCGGCGTAGGCCTGGTGCGCGGCGGAGCTGGCACCGCGCTTGTTGGAGACCCCGGAATAGTCGCATCGAGACTGAAAGAGTACGCCGCTCTTGGCATAGAGACTTTTATCTTATCAGGGTACCCACACCTGGAAGAAGCTTACCGGGTCGCTGAACTTCTCTTCCCGTTGCTCCCGCTCGACCATGCACCGCGACAGGCGGCTGCCTCCTATGTCGGGCCGTTTGGAGATCTGAAGCCGGCGGGAAGGTAGGATGGGGGAAGGAGTCAGGAGTCAGGAGTCAGAAGTCAGAAGTTCCGAAGGTGGCTGAACGGTTGGACTCGATTGCGTTCGCGTAGGCAACAAGCAGCTTGGAAACCTCTTCCAAGAGGGCTTCCATATCTGTTGTCGCAGCGTATCCCAAATCCTGAATCAGAATCAGATAGTATCGACACTCCTCGAGGGAGCCCTGTGCGAAGTTGAGAAACCGTATTTTGTCACTTGCCCCGCGCTTCTTAAATCCTTCTGCGATGTTCGCAGGAATGGAGATCGCCGCGCGCCGCATTTGGCTCGTAAGGCAATAGATCTCACTTCTAGGAAAACTTGCCGTCAGTGAATAGGTCGCCAATACGAATCGATGGGCTTTTTGCCATACGATCAGGTCCTTGAATGTCGTTGCTGCTTTTGCCATGCGGTGGAAGTTGAACTAAAATCATAACAAGTCAATACAACGTTGTCAAATGTGCTTGATTTAATTCATTCTTTCCCAATACTGCACCTCCTGACTCCTGACTCCTGACTCCTGACTCCTGACTCCTGACTCCTGACTCTGCGGCCCGT
>Ga0209656_10000115_pt1 | contig 51313 bp, 56 predicted proteins | sample BogFormECP12_OM2_FD_188239 | JGI IMG/M metagenome (GOLD analysis project Ga0209656, IMG submission 188239) | Bog forest soil microbial communities from Calvert Island, British Columbia, Canada - ECP12_OM2 (SPAdes) (version 2) | ecosystem: Environmental > Aquatic > Freshwater > Wetlands > Bog ...
AGCCTATCTATGCTATTTTGTTTGGGTCTAATAGAATTCGTTATTGCAATAAGCGCACTCAAGAGGATTGCCCATGAGCACTGTTTCCGCATATGCCGCCACCTCGGCTACCGCGCCGCTGACCAAGACCACGATCACCCGCCGCGACCCCGGCCCGCACGATGTGTCCATCGATATCAAGTTCGCCGGCATCTGTCACTCCGACATCCACACCGTGAAAGCCGAATGGGGACAACCCAATTACCCGGTGGTTCCCGGTCACGAGATCGCCGGCGTGGTCAGCGCGGTGGGCTCTGCGGTCACCAAACACAAAGTGGGCGATCACGTCGGGGTCGGCTGCATGGTCAACTCCTGCGGTCACTGCAGCAGCTGTAAGGCCGGGCTCGAGCAGTACTGCAAGCCCGGCGCGACCTTCACCTACAACTCGATCGACAAAGACGGCACGTCGACGCAGGGCGGCTACAGCCAGGCCGTCGTTGTCGATGAGAACTTCGTCGTGCGCATCCCCGACTCGTTGCCGCTGGACAAGGCGGCCCCGCTGTTGTGCGCCGGCATCACGCTCTTCTCGCCGCTCCGGCACTGGAAGGCGGGGCCCGGTACGCGGCTCGCGATCATCGGCCTGGGCGGGCTAGGCCACATGGGCGTCAAGCTGGGCGCGGCGATGGGCGCCGACGTGACGGTGCTGTCGCAGTCGCTGAAGAAGATGGAGGACGGGCTGCGCCTGGGCGCCAGCCACTACTACGCCACCGCCGACCCGGACACCTTCAAGAAACTTCGTGGCAGTTTCGACCTGATCCTCAACACCGTCTCGGCCAACCTCAATCTCGGCGACTACCTGAACCTGCTTGACGTCGACGGCACGCTCGTCGAGCTGGGTATCCCCGAGCACCCGATGGAGGTGCCGGCGTTCCCGCTGGCGCTGGCCCGGCGCAGCCTGTCCGGGTCGAACATCGGCGGGATCGCCGAAACCCAAGAGATGCTGGACTTTTGCGCCGAACACGACGTGACGCCGGAAATCGAGGTCATCAAACCCGATTACGTCAACGAGGCGTACGAGCGGGTGCTGGCCAGCGACGTGCGCTACCGCTTCGTCATCGACACATCAGGCTTGTGACGCCGAAGCGTCGCCGTTAGACGCATCCACGATACCCGCCAACGGCCAACCGGCGGCGGCAAGCCTGGCGGCCACTCGCGCGATGTTCTCCGGGCCCGCGTCGTATTGCGTCATGTCGGAGATGAAGTCCGCGATCACGTCACGGTCAACTTTGCCTTCGGCTTCCTCGTCGATGGCGTCGACCACTTCGGTGATCTCTTCGTCGCTGAGCGGTGTGCTGCGCAGTAGCGCAAGCAACGGCACGCGGTCCGGACCAGGAACACCTTCGGGATAGCCGACCTGCAGCCACTGGATCACCGAGCGGAAAAAAGCGGCCGTAGAAGATGGGGTTATCGCCACGTCATCAGTCTCACGAAAGCCGGGTCAACATCGCTACCATCCCCGCTCACCGTTCGCACAATTCATGCACCGTTCATCTTTCGAGGCGATCCCTGACCTTGAGCGAAGGCCCAGGTCACTACCGTGACCCGAAATGAGGTGAACTGAACTCGTCTTGACGCAAACGACGGGATGGCTCAGACGAAAGGGTGGCGGCCAACTATGACGGCTCAAGAAGAAGCAGCGGCTGGTCCGGGTCCCGTGGGCGCCGCCGGCGAGGCCTTGAAACGGGACCCCCGGCTCATCTACCGGATGCTCCGCGACACATCCCCCGTGTTGCGCATCGACGACTCGAGTGTGGTCGTGAGCACCTGGCCACTGGTCGACGAAGTTCTTCACAGCCCCAGTCTGTTCCGCGCGTCCCAGGACGCTGGCGACTTCAAGAATGAGCGCCCGCTCATCCCGCTGCAGATCAACCCTCCGGAGCACACGAAGTTTCGAAAGATCCTTGACCCGTTGTTCTCGCCCAAAAAAATTAAGTCGCGCGAGGGGTTGATCATCGCAGTGGCCAACCGTCTTATCGACCAGTTCATCGACAGCGCCGAAATCGACTTTGCACAAGCATTCTCGATTCCGTTCCCGGGCGAAGTCTTCCTCATTCTGCTCGGATTGCCGCCTGACGAGTTGCCAGCACTCCTGGCGATGAAGGACGGGATCATTCATCCCAACGTGGGATCCGGCAAGCCTATGGGGCATCCTGAAACCGACGCCCATCAGAAGGCCACCGCAAGTTCGATCTACGAATACTTCGAGCGTGTCATCGCCGACCGCCGTTTGCACCGCCGCGACGACCTGTTGAGCTGGATTCTAGATGCTGAGATCGACGGTAAAGGTTTGAGCCACAACGATATTCTTGACATCAGCTTTCTACTCTTTGTCGCCGGCCTCGATACGGTGGAGGCGTCCCTGGATTGCTTTTTCGACTACCTCATTCGCAATGACCACATGCGTCAGGCAATCGTTGAAGATCCCTCGGTGATCCCCGTTATCGTCGAGGAGCTGCTGCGCTGGGAGTCTCCCGCCATGAGTGTTCCGCGTCAAGCGGTCGTCGATACCGAACTCGGTGGATGTCCGGTGAAGGCCGGCGATCGAGTGCTCCTCATGCTCGGATCGGCTAATACGGACGAAGCCAATAACTCGAACGCCGTTGCCCCCCAATTGGATCGGAAGATCAACCGCCACCTGGCCTTCGGTGGAGGCGCGCATCGTTGCCTGGGTTCGCATCTGGCTCGCACCGAACTACGCGTGGCATTAGAGGTCTGGCATCAGCGGATACCCGTATACGACATCAAACCCGGTACTGAATTGACGTTTTGGCTTGGTACCCGATCGGTTGAAACATTCCCGATGCTTTTGCACCGCCGCGCACACGGTGCCAAAGATGAGCGAATCGACCGCCCCTATGCTTGAGTCGAGGCAGCGCGATGACCTAGGTGGTGTTCGACTCCTGGTCTTCGCCAACCGGACAGAGGATTAAGTCGGCCCGACGATATCGGAGGTACATGACCACCGTCCGCAACGCGATTCTCGATTTGCTGCGCGCCCACGATCTGACCACCTTTTTCGGGAACCCCGGCTCATCGGAACTTGCTCTCCTGCAAGACTTTCCAGACGATTTCCGCTATTTTCTCGGACTGCAGGAGATGATCCCGGTTGGAATGGCCGACGCCTACGCGCAGATCACCGGTCGTCCCGCACTGGTCAACCTGCACACCGCGCCCGGTATGGGCAACGCTCAGGGCCAGCTCTACAACGCCTACTGCAACAAGACTCCGCTGATCGTCACGGCCGGAAATCAACGACGGAACATGCAGAACCAGTACTGCCTGCTGACCAACATCGAACCCACCACCGTGCCACGGCCGTTCGTGAAATGGGCGGCCGAGCCTGCCATCGCAAGCGAAGCGCCCGCGGTGCTGGCCCGCGCCATCCACCTGGCCACCACCCCACCAATGGGCCCGGTATTTGTCTCGCTGCCGATGGACGACATGCCGGTCGAACTCGACGAGGCCCAGGCCGCCAATATCGCGGTGGTACGTGAGCGCTCGGTGACCCACGCGACCGGGTTTCCCGCTGAGCTTGCCGAACGGATCTGCGCACGAATCGAAGCGGCGAAATCGCCGGCGCTGATCGTGGGCGGCGACGTCGAACGCTATGGCGCGTGGGAGTCGGTTGTCGGACTGGCCGAACGCACCCAATCGGCGGTATGGACCGCCCCGCTCACCGGGTGGAGCGGATTCCCCGAGAATCATCCGCTCTACCAAGGGGCCTTGCCGCCCGGCGCGGGCTGGATCTCGGGGACACTGGCCGGACACGATCTGTTGATTGCGATCGGCACGCCGGTGTTTCGGTACTACCCGCTGGTGCCCGGGCCCTACCTGCCCGAGGGCGCGAGCATGATTCACCTCACAAACGATCCCGACGAAGCGGCTCGCGCGCCCGTCGGGGACGCGATCGTCGCCGACTTAGCCACGGCCACAAGGGCCTTGCTCGACGCCGCGAAGCCAACCAAACGGTCGGCTCCGGCCCCACGTGCCGCGATCCCCGACATCCAACACGCCCAGGCGCCGCTGCAGCCGGATGCGCTCTGGACGGCGGTGGGGAAATCAGCGCCCGCCGAGACGCTGTGGGTCAGCGAGGCCGGCAGCAACGAGCTCGCCATCACCAACGCCATTCGACCCGGTCACCCGTTGTCGCATTTGTCGGCCGCCGGGGGCGGGCTCGGCTGGGGGCTACCGGCGTCCGTAGGCGCTCAGCTGGCCGCCACCGATCGTCCCGTCGTCGCGCTAATGGGTGATGGCTCAATGCATTACGCGATCACCGCGCTGTGGACCGCGGCACACTACCAGATTCCGGTCACGGTCGTGGTCGCCTCCAACGCCGAGTACGGCGTGGTCAAGCAGTTCGGCGTATGGGAGAAAACGCCTAAAGTCCCGGGACTCGACCTACCCGGACTCGACGTTGTGGCAACGGCCGCCAGCTACGGCGTGGACGCCCATGAGGCGCACACCGTCGACGAGGTCGCCGAATTGGTTCGGGCCGGCATCGCCGACCGCGACCGACCCACTCTGATCAACGCGCACACCGTTCCGGTCGGCGTCTAGTGGGGACCTTCGGCGAGCAGCGCGACATTTCGTCGGATCCGCCGCGAGCTGAGCAGCGAGACGGGCAGCAGGATCGTCGCCAACACGGCGAGCACGACAAAGGGCAGCCTGTCGTTGGCGAAGGCGGCCGCCCCGGCGACGCCCCCGGCGATGAGGACGCCGAACGTGACCCAGGTCCATATCTCCGCGCGCTTGAGTTGATCAGCTGACTTGTTGCGGAGATAGATCCTGCCGAGCCGCGTCGCCGACGCGCGCACATCGGGATCGGCGGGCGCGACACCTCGCACGACCGCGTTGATCGCATCGGAGCGTCCCGATTGGTCCAGTCCGGAGACCGCGTCCTGAGCCGCTCGGTGCATGCCTTGGGTCGTCACCGTGAAATATCCGCCAAGGGCGGCACCGAAGACGATGGCTGACAGGACGGCGCCTTCGAACTCATAACTGGACTGCAGGCTGGTGAACAGACCCCACAACACGGCAAGGAACAACGCGCACACCACGAATCGCACCCACGCGGGTTGCAGGATCAGCCGGAGAAGCATGCGAGACCGGCGGGTCTAGAAGTTCCAGTCCTCGTCTTCGGTGACGACGGCTTTTCCGATCACGTATGACGATCCCGATCCGGAGAAGAAGTCGTGGTTTTCGTCGGCGTTGGGTGACAGGGCCGACAGGATGGCCGGGTTGACGTCGGTCTCGTCGCGCGGGAACAACGCCTCGTAACCGAGATTCATCAGCGCCTTGTTGGCGTTGTAGCGCAGGAACTTCTTGACGTCCTCGGTGAGCCCGACTTCGTCGTAGAGGTCCTGGGTGTACTCCACCTCGTTGTCATAGAGCTCGAACAGCAACTCGTAGGTGTAGTCCTTCAGCTCGGCCTGCTTGGCCGCGTCCTCGAGCGCCAACCCGCGCTGGAATTTGTATCCGATGTAGTAGCCGTGCACGGCTTCGTCGCGAATGATCAGCCGGATCATGTCGGCGGTGTTGGTGAGCTTGGCCCGGCTCGACCAGTACATCGGCAAGTAGAAGCCGGAATAGAACAGGAAGCTCTCCAGGAGCGTGGAGGCCACTTTGCGCTTGAGCGGCTCGTCGCCGCGGTAGTACTCCATCACGATCTCGGCCTTGCGCTGCAGGTTGGGGTTCTCCTCCGACCAGCGGAAGGCGTCGTCGATCTCGGCGGTCGAGCACAGCGTGGAAAAGATCGAGCTGTAGCTCTTGGCGTGCACCGACTCCATGAAGGAGATGTTGGTGTAGACGGCCTCTTCGTGCGGCGTCAGTGCGTCGGGAATCAGGCTGACCGCTCCGACCGTGCCCTGAATGGTGTCCAGCAACGTCAACCCGGTGAACACCCGCATGGTCAGCTGCTTCTCGTGGTCTGTCAGCGTGCCCCACGACGGGATGTCGTTGGACACCGGCACCTTCTCGGGCAACCAGAAGTTTCCGGTCAGCCGCTCCCAGACCTCAGCGTCCTTCTCGTCTTGCAGACGGTTCCAGTTGATGGCCGAGACCCGGTCGATCAGCTTCACTTTTTCGGTCACCAGAACCCCACTTCACCAGGACGGATGGTCGAGCATACTCAGATAATCGACACTACCCCTGGGGGGCGACAAGACAATGGAACACAACACGTTGTGTTTGCGTGTCGCGAACACAACCCGCATTAGGCGTTTGCCGGGTAATGGGACCGAAGGTTCAGCCGCACCACCCGGTCGAGGACGCGATCGGATAGCACGCGGGCCAACCGGACGAGGATTGCCGCGTCACGCCCGATGGTGTAGCGGGTGCGCGGGCGAGCCGCGACCGCCGCCCTGGCAATGACCTTGGCGGCGCTGTCGGCGGAAACACCGTCTTCTCCGAATGACCGCGCCTGCTCCGAAACGGCCGTCACGAGATCGCCGTAACGCTCGAGTTCATCGGCGGACATGCCCGCCTTTAACCGATCCGCGTTGGCCATCCCACGTTCCAACATCTCGGTCTTGACCGCGCCGGGTTCGACCACGACGACGTTGACACCGAGACCGCCGACCTCACGGCGCAGAGAATCGCTGACAGCTTCGAGTGCGAACTTGGAGCCCGCGTACGCCCCGTAAGTCGGCAGCGCCACCCTGCCGCCCACCGAACTGATGTTGACGACGGTGCCCGCGCTGCGTAGCAAGGCCGGCAAAAGCGCCTGGGTCATCGTGACCTGACCGAACAGGTTCACCTCGAATACGTTGCGCCACTTGGCAATTGGCAGCACTTCGACGGGAGCGTTGACCGAGATCCCGGCATTGTTGACCAGCGCGCGCAGCGGCCGGCCCAGCGGATCGCGGGCGACCCGGTCGGCGATGGCGGCCACATCCGAGTCGACCGTGATGTCCAGGATCTGCGGCTCGATTCCCTCGGTCCGCAGCGCATCGGCGTCGACGTCGCGGCGAACGCCGGCCAGCACGTGAAAGCCTCTGCGCGCCAACTCTTTCGCGGTGGCTGCACCCATGCCGGTCGAGGCGCCGGTGACGACGACCAGCTCGCGGCGGTTCGAGACGGTCATCGGCATCTCCGGTTTCAGTTGACAGTGTCATCTCAAACTAGGCCAGTTGAGTTGACGTTGTCAACTCAACTGTCGGCGACCTATGCTACTGCCGGTGGTGACGCGATCAGAGACTGCGGCGATGACCCGCCAGTCGTTGCTCGATGCCGCCGGCGCGCTGCTCGACAGCGGCGGGCCGGATGCGGTGACGCTGCGTGAAGTGGGTGCCCTGGCCGGCGTGTCACGATCGGCGCCTTATCGCCACTTCGCGAACAAAGAGACGCTGCTAACGACCATCGCCACGAACGCCATGAACCAACTGGGCGACCGGCTGGAGCGACTGGCCACCGGCGACGATCCCCCCGAGCAGTCGCTGCGCGCCGCAGTGCTTTCGCTGCTCGCCATCGGCCGCGCCCGACCCCATCTTTACCGCCTGATGTTCACCACACCCGCGGGCGATCCGACCGCGGCGGTGCGGGCGGCCGAGCGCACCCAAGACCTGTTCCTCGACCTCGTCGGCCACATCGTCGGCCCGCGGCGCGCGCGACACTACGGAGCGCTACTGCTCACCACCGCCCACGGGGCAACGAGTTTCGAATCGAGCGGTCATTTCGTTTGGGACAAGTGGCAGACCAATGCCGAGCAGCTCATCGACACGATGATTGCCTTGCTGCCAACCGAAAAGTAGCTCGCGTCAATCCAATCCGGTATGGCGCAGCGTGTGCGTGAGGCCGTCTTCCAGCGCGCTCAACGCAATGTCGGTGAGGCGACTGAGTTCGTCGACATCCTCTCCGCCCTTGCCCATCCAGGTTTCGAGTGACACGAACACCGCGGTGGCCAGGCTGTGTGCGGCGATGTCGGCGATCATGGCGCCGTCGGCGGTGGGCGCGGAACGTTCGTGGATGAAGCGCTGGATCTCGTCGGCGACCTGATCGCGCATCCGCCGGATATGCCTGGTGATGATCTCCTGGTCCAGGTCGCGCGACCGGATGGTCGCGGCCTCACGCACCATTGCGAAGTCAAAGGGGAACGCGTCCATGGCCTTTCGCACCGACGCGGTGATGGGTTCTCCGTGCGGGCGCAACGCCAGCGCACGAGCGAACCATTCGAAGCCGATGTCGTAGTCGGCGAAGATCACCGCGTGCTTGGACGGGAAGTGCCGATAGAAGGTTCGCTCGGTCACCCCAACGTCGGCGGCGATATCGGAAACGCTGGTCCGGTGCACACCGTCGGCGACAAAGCGCTTCATCGCCGCCTGTTGCAGCGCCTGACGCGTGCGCTCTCTGCGAGATTCCATGGGATAAGCAGACACCAAATGTCACCATTGACGCAAATATGTCAGGTGTGACATTGTGCCTTCTGTCGAGGGATCATCACCGGAGGAGTCAGCATGGCCGACTACGACGCGATCATCATCGGGGCAGGCCACAACGGTTTGGTCGCCGCGAACGTGCTCGCGAAGGGCGGCGCGAAAGTGCTTGTCCTGGAACGCGCGCACTTCCTCGGCGGGATGGCCGCGACCCGGGAACTCTTCGACGGATACAAGCACAGCGTCGGCGCGTGGGCGGTACTGATCTGGCGCAAGGAGATGACCGAACGCCTAGAGCTGACCAAGTGGGGCTTCGAACTGATGGACCAGTGGACGTCGACGTGCACGTTCGGCGACGAGGCCGACCCGCCGTTCGTGATGTACAACGACCTCGAGCGCATGGGCCGGCACCTGCTCGACGACCACGGACCCGAGGTCGCGGCGGGGCTCGGCGGCCTGTTCGCGCACATCGGCCGCTTCGCGCCCTACTTCGTCGACTCGGCATTCGGTCCCCCACTGGACATCATCGAGGTGATTGCCGAACAGCCCACTCCCGAGGCCCGCCACGACTTCGCCCAGATGTGGTACGGCAGCACGATGGACACGGTCCGCCGGTTCCTGACGCCCGACCAGGGCCGCTGCATCCAGGGCTCGCTGGCCGCGATGTCGATCGACGCCTTCGACGGCGGCCCCTGGACGCCGGGCTCGAACGCATCGACGCTGTACCACTACCTGATTGGCGGCGGCAACGTCGAATACATCATGCCGCGCGGCGGCATCGGCTCGCTGAGCACGGCGCTGTGCCGACGCGCCGAATCGCTGGGTGCCGAGGTGCAGATGAAGGCGCACGTCAAACAGATACTGGTTAGCGACGGGCGTGCGACCGGAGTTGAACTGCGCGACGGCACAACGATTTCCGCCGACGCCGTGCTCTCCTCACTCGACCCGTACACCACGTTCGTGAATCTGGCCGGCGCACAGAACTTCCCGCCCGACTACATCCGCAAGATCAAGGAGATCAACTTCAACCTGGGATACATCCAGGCACATCTCACGATCGACCAAGCCCCGCAATGGATCGAGCGCCTGCAGCCGTTCATGCACGACAACGGACAGTGGTGTCCCACCGTCGCCTACGCGCCGTCGCCGGAGTACATCAGCGACGCCTGGGAGCAATACCGCAAGGGACAGCTTCCCGACGCCCCGCCCACGTACCTATACATACCCAGCATGGTCGACGCGTCGCTGGCGCCCGAAGGCAAGCACAGCGCAACCATTTTCACGCCGTACTTCCCCACCGGGCTGGACGCCGACGAAAACCGAAGCTGGAAAGAGCAATACGCCGACACCTGCGTGCAGATCTTCGACAAGTACGCGCCCGGGTTCGCCGACTCCGTCACCAACCGCGTCGTCTTCTCCAACCGCTACTTCGGCAGCACCTTCAGCGCGCACGCGGGCGACTACTCGCACGGCCTGCTACAACCCAACCAGCTGTGGACCGGTCGCGTCGTCGAGGGCGAGGACAAGTTCGCTACCCCGGTCGACGGACTCTACCTGTGCGGCCAGTGCACCCACCCCGGTCCGGGTGTGACCGGCATCCCGGGGTGGAACGGCGCGGAAGCGGCGCTCAAGCACCTCAGCGCGCGGGTGTCATGAATCTGCGGATCGTTTAGCGGATCACGCATCGTCCCGTAGGCGGACCAGGGTTATGTATGCGATCAGGGAAATGACCGCCCAACCGACCGTCAGCCAGCCCATCGTTCCACCAAGATTCGCTACCAGCAGGCCGATTCTCGACTGAGGGTATCCCTGGTCTATTGCTTGGGATGCGAACTGCCTGAGCGCAGCCCACACGATCAAGAGGGTGACCATCACGGCAAAGCTCATGATCGTAGTCACCCGCGCGACGAGTTGCAATTCAGCTTTCGTCAACGGTCCGCCCACGAAACTGTGACGTTACCGGACAGATCTAGGCACCGCGCCGGTTCGACATGTACCATTTGGTACATGATTACCGAAGACAGTATCGAGATCGACGCGCCGCCACAGCTGGTGTGGGATGTCTTCAGCGACGTCGAGCACTGGCCCGATTGGACCGCCTCGGTGACCTCCCTGACCGGGCGGGACGGACCGGTCCTCGCCGTCGGCAAACGTTTCACGATCAAGCAGCCCGGCATGTCGAAGCTGGTCTGGACGGTCACCGAGATCGAGCCGGGCTCGTCCTGGACGTGGGTGCAACGCTCTCCGGGCGTGCAAGTGACGGCCCGTCACTTCGTCACCGGACAGCGCGGCGGCCGCACCCTGGTGCGTCAGCAACTCGACCAGCGCGGTGTGCTCGGCGCGCTGGTCGGGCGGCTGATGGTCAAGAAGACCAGGCGCTTCCTCGAACTCGAGGCCCAAGGACTCAAGGCCCGCTCCGAGGAGCTCAGCCGCGCCGATGGTTCGCACTCCTGACCTGGAGCGGCGCCGGCAACTGCTGGACGCGCTGATCGAGGAGTTCGCCGCGGGCGGCATCGGCGATCGATCGCTGCGCGACGTGGCCGCCGCGGTCGGCACCAGCCACCGAATGCTATTGCACCACTTCGGCTCTCGCGATGATCTCATCCTGGCGATCGTCGAAGAGGTCGAGCGCCGCCAGATGGGCCTGCTCGGCGATCTGCCCACAGATCCGGCGGAAGGTTTCGCCGCCATGTGGGCGGACCTGCGCCGGCCCGAATTGCGGAACTTGGAGCGCCTCTTCTTCGAGTGCTACGCCCGAGCAGCCCAGGGCGAGAAGCCGTTTGACCGTATGGTCCCCGGCGCGGTCAGCGGCTGGCTCGCTGGGGTCGAATCCGTCGTCGGCACCGCGTTCGATCCCGCGATGGCGAGATTGGGTTTGGCCGTCACCCGTGGCCTGCTGCTGGATCTGGTGGCCACCGACGACGAGGCCGGCGTGGACGCGGCCGCGAAAGCGTTCGCGGATCTGCTCAGGCGCTGACCTTCCGGCGCTTGGCCGACGAGCCGGTGCCCACCCCGAAGAACCGGTATTCCGCGGGTTTGAGCGAGCGGGTGGACCGCCAGTACTGCCAGGTCATGCCGCTCCACAGGGTGCGGTTGACGCCGTGTTCGTCGAGGTACCAGCTGCTGCAGCCGCCGGTGTTCCACACCGAGCCGGCCAGCTTGTCCTGCAACTCGGTGTTGAACCGGTCCTGAGCGGAGCGATTGGGCGCCAACGCCTGCGCCCCGAACTTCTCCACCGTCGCGATCGCCTCGGCCACGTAATGGATCTGCGACTCGATCATGAACACGACCGAGGTGTGACCCAGTCCGGTGTTGGGCCCCAACAGGAAGAAGAGGTTGGGCATATCGGCGACGGCGATCCCGCGGTGCGCCACAACGCCCTCCCGGTTCCAACGGTCCACCAGATCCTCGCCGTGCAGGCCCTTGATATCGACATAGGTATAGGAGTCGGTGGTGTGAAATCCGGTGGCGTACACGATCACGTCCACCGGGTGCTGGACGCCGTCGTCCGTGACGATGCCGTTGGAAGTGATGCGGGTGATCCGATCGGTGATCAGTGTCGTCTTCGGATTGGCGACCGCCGGGTAGTAGTCAGCGGCGTACAGGATTCGCTTGCAGCCGGCGCGATAGCTCGGAGTAAGCCTGCGCCGCAACTCCTTATCGCGGACGCTGCGCCGAATGTTCCACTTGCCGACCAGTTCGACGCCACGTAGCAGGCTTGGGCGTTGGGTCATCGCGTATCCCAAACCTTCAAGCCCCCAGTAGATTCCCGACCGTACCGCCAGCCGCAGACCGGGCACGTTCGCGAAGGCTTTGCGCACCCCGTCCGGCAGCAGACTGTTCGGCCGCGGCACCACCCACGGCGGGGTGCGCTGATACAGCTGCACCTCGGCCACACCGGCTCGGTCGCGCACCAACTCCGGCACGATCTGGATAGCACTTGCCCCGGTTCCGATCACCGCGACCCGCTTACCGGTCAGGTCGACGCTGTGATCCCACTGCGCGGAATGGAAAGCGGCGCCGTTGAATTCATCCATGCCCTCGATGGTTGGTAGCCGCGGGATATGCAGCGCGCCGGCGCCCGAGATCAAAAACTGCGTCACGTACTCCTGCCCGGACGCGGTGAACACGTGCCAGCGGTATTCGCTGTCGTCCCAGTGCGCGCGGTCGACCAGCGAGCCGAACCGGATGTAGCGGCGCAGCCCGTACTTGTCGGTGACGCCCTCGAGGTAGTCGAGGATCTCGGGCTGCGGCGAGAACAGCTTGCTCCACGTGGCCTTCGGTTCGAACGAGAACGAGTACAGGTGCGACGGCACGTCGCAGGCGCAGCCCGGGTAGCTGTTGTCCCGCCAGGTGCCGCCGATCTCGTCAGCCTTCTCCAGGATGACGAAGTCCACGCCCTGGCGCAGCAGCGCAATCGCCATCCCCAGTCCGGCAAACCCCGTCCCGATGATCACCGCGCGGGTGTGCACGGGCGGAGCCTGCACATCGGGCTGGGTCGCCGACTCGGTAATGGTCATTTGCGCCACTCCTCCTCTCGCTTCGCTCTGCATTGTCGCCGGCGCGGCTCATGTGCGCCGCTCTTCCTTCCCCAAATATCTGGTACCGACGGTATCGGATAAGTGTTGTCGATGCCCGCGGCGATGTCAACGTCGCGGATGCTCAGCTCGCGGCAGAGTCGCGGGGCACCGCGTTGTGGATGGGCTGATCGGGGTCTAGTTTGACGCCGAGCAGCTCAGCTGTACCGCCGATGACCCCCATCATGATCGTGGTTAGGTGCTCGACGAACTTGTCGCGCGCCATCCGGCGCGGGCTGTCGGGGTCGGACCCCAACCACCAATCGGTGGCCGACGCGGCCGAACCGAAGGCAGCGAACGCGGTGAGTTCGAACGCGGCCGGATCGAGTTCCATCTCGCGGAGCTCGTTGTTGAACATCTCGGCCATCGCCAGCGTGATCTCGCGGCCCTCGTTCAGCGTCCGCATCGTCGACTCGGACTGCTCCGGAAAGCGGCCCTGAATGAAGAACCGCAGCACGTTGGGATGCTCGTCGACCAGGTTGACGTACTCCTCTGCGCTGCGGTGGATGATCTCGCGAACCGAGTTCGTGGCGAAGTCGATCGACGGGAAGACCGCCGCCCACAACATGTCGCGCAGCCGCTCCCCGATCGCCTGGAACAGGTCGGATTTGTCGGTGAAATGCCGGTAGATCTTGGGTTTGGCGGTGCCGGCCTCTTCGGCGATCTCACGGACGCTGAGCTCGGGACCCAACCGGTCGATGGCGCGGAAGGCCGCCTCGACGATCTCACCGCGCACCTTCTTGCGGTGTTCGCGCCAGCGTTCGCTGCGCGCGTCGACCTTCACCCCAGGCTTGACGCTGGGGTGGGGTCGGGGAGGTCGGGGGATTCTGACCACGTCAAGCACTGTACCGCGTTGCAGCCGCTGACCTGCGCAGACCCGCTGCGCTGCGATCAGGGGCCGGGTCAGGTGGCGTCGTGTGTGGCGGTGGAACGCTCTTCGGCTGCTTCGGAGGTGGGTTCCCCTTCTGACCGATCCGATTCACCACGCCGATGCTCGCGCTGGCCTGGATCGTCGGCTTTGCCGCCGCGCGAGTCGAGTTCATCGGCTCGCTGCACCTTTGCATCCAGCTGGTCACGCGCGGCCGCTGCTTCGCTCTGATGACCAGCGGCGCGGTCCTGCAGCCGCGCGGCTTCGGCCGTCTTCACTTCGGCCTCCGCCTGCGCGGCCCGTGCCTTGGCAGCAGCCTCTTGGCCGAGTGCTTCACGGCGTTTCAGCTTTGCGGTGTCTTCGAGAACTTCCTCGCGGATGCGATGAGCTTCGGCTTGCCGGCGCCGACGGCGGCTACTGCTGGCGAACGCGACAATCGCGGCGATGAGCAATAGTGCGACCGCAACGACGACAATCCATACGATGGTGCTGGTAGTCATAGCGACTCCTTTGATCAGTCTCGCGTAATGCGAGCCAGACCCATGGGATTGCCGTCGCCGCTGTTTTCAAACCCGTCGCGGCCTCACAGCATGCAGGACACGCAGCCCTCGACCTCGGTTCCTTCCAGCGCCATCTGCCGCAGCCGGATGTAGTAGAGCGTCTTGATGCCCTTGCGCCAGGCATAGATCTGCGCCTTGTTCACGTCGCGAGTGGTCGCCGTGTCCATGAAGAACAGCGTCAGCGAAAGACCTTGATCCACATGCTGGGTCGCCGCGGCATACGTGTCGATGATCTTCTCGTAGCCGATCTCGTAGGCGTCCTGGTAGTACTCCAGGTTGTCGTTGGTCATGTAAGGCGCCGGGTAGTAGACGCGGCCGATCTTGCCTTCCTTGCGGATCTCGACCTTGGACACGATCGGGTGGATCGACGACGTCGAGTGGTTGATGTAGGAGATCGACCCCGTCGGCGGGACCGCCTGCAGGTTCTGGTTGTAGATGCCGTGTTCCTGCACCGACTCCTTCAGCCTGCGCCAGTCGTCCTGGTCCGGGATGCGGATCTCTGCGTCGGCGAAGAGCTGACGCACCTTGTCGGTCTTGGGTTCCCAGATCTGGTCGGTGTATTTGTCGAAGAACTCCCCCGACGCGTACTTGGACTGAGCGAAGCCTTTGAAGCTCGAACCGCGTTCGATCGCAATGCGATTCGATGCACGCAGCGCATGGTAGAGCACGGTGTAGAAGTAGATGTTGGTGAAGTCGATGCCCTCATCGGAGCCATAGAAGACGTGTTCACGGGCCAGATAGCCGTGCAGGTTCATCTGACCGAGCCCGATCGCGTGCGAGTCGTTGTTGCCCTGCTCGATCGAGGGCACCGACCAGATGTGGGTCTGGTCGCTCACCGCGGTCAGCGCCCGGATCGCCACCTCGATGGTCTGGGCGAAGTCCGGCGAGTCCATCGTCTTGGCGATGTTCAGCGAACCCAAGTTGCACGAAATGTCTTTGCCCACTTTGGCATACGTCAGATCTTCGTTGAACAACGACGGCGTGGAGACCTGCAGGATCTCCGAGCACAGGTTGGAGTGGGTGATCTTGCCCTCGATCGGGTTGGACCGGTTCACCGTGTCCTCGTACATGATGTACGGGTAGCCCGACTCGAATTGCAGCTCGGCCAGCGTCTGGAAGAACTCGCGCGCCTTGATCTTGGTCTTGCGGATACGCGCGTCGTCGACCATATCGTAGTACTTCTCGGTGATCGAGATGTCGGCGAACGGAACACCGTAGACACGCTCGACGTCATAGGGCGAGAACAGGTACATGTCTTCGTTCTTCTTGGCCAGCTCGAAGGTGATGTCGGGAATCACCACGCCCAGGCTCAGCGTCTTGATCCGGATCTTCTCGTCCGCGTTCTCGCGCTTGGTGTCCAGGAACCGGTAGATGTCGGGATGGTGTGCCTGCAGGTACACCGCACCGGCGCCTTGGCGCGCACCAAGCTGGTTGGCGTAGGAGAACGAGTCCTCCAGCAGCTTCATGATCGGGATGACGCCCGAGCTCTGGTTCTCGATGTTTTTGATCGGCGCACCGTGCTCGCGAATGTTGCTCAGCAGCAACGCGACTCCCCCACCGCGCTTGGACAGCTGCAGCGCGGAGTTGATGGACCGCCCGATCGATTCCATGTTGTCTTCGATGCGCAGTAAAAAGCAGCTCACTGGTTCGCCGCGCTGCTTTTTGCCCGAGTTGAGGAATGTCGGGGTGGCCGGCTGGAACCGGCCGTCGATGATCTCGTCGACCAGCTTCTCGGCCAGCGTGGTGTCGCCGGCGGCCAGCGTCAGCGCGACCATCACGACCCGGTCCTCGAATCGCTCGAGGTAACGCTTGCCGTCGAAAGTCTTCAGTGTGTAGGAGGTGTAGTACTTGAACGCGCCGAGGAAGGTCGGGAATCGGAACTTCTTGGCGTACGCACGGTCGAGCAGCGTCTTGACGAAGTTGCGCGAGTACTGGTCGAGAACCTCACGCTCGTAGTAGTTCTCCTTGATCAGGTAGTCGAGTTTCTCGTCCTGATTGTGGAAGAACACCGTGTTCTGGTTGACGTGCTGCCGAAAGTATTGGTGGGCGGCTTCGCGGTCCTTGTCGAACTGGATCTTGCCGTCCGCGTCATACAGATTCAGCATCGCGTTGAGCGCGTGGTAGTCCGTCTCGCCGGGCAACCCGTGCGTTCCGGCGATTACAGGCTCTGCAGTGACGGTTGATGGCACGTCTGTTCCTTCCAGAATTCAGCAAGACCCGCGCGGACGGCTTCCACGTCGTGCGGGGTTCCCATCAGTTCGAGGCGGTAGAGGTACGGAACGCCGCACTTGCGGGACACCACGTCGCCCGCATACGCGAATTCGGCACCGAAGTTGTTGTTGCCCGCGGCGATGACGCCGCGGATCAACGACCGGTTGTGCTCGTTGTTCAAAAAGGCGATGACTTGCTTGGGGACGTAGCCACCGTCGTTAATGTCCGGTGTGGCCCGGCCGCCGCCGTACGTGGGCAACACCAGCACGTACGGCTCGTCGACCTCGATGCGACCGTGCAGCGGTATCCGCGTCGCCGGAATACCCAACTTCTGCACGAAGCGGTGGGTGTTTTCCGACACGCTCGAGAAATACACCAGGCTGCAGGACGGCACGCTGATCCCCTCCTGTCCTACTGCGCCGCTGCCGGCTAGGCGCTCAGCGCGGCACCGGCGAGAGCCTTGATCCGGTCCGGCCGGAAGCCCGACCAGTGATCGTTTCCGGCTACCACAACGGGAGCCTGCAGATATCCCAGCGCCATCACGTAGTCGCGCGCCTCGGAATCCAGGCTGATGTCGACCTTGTCGTAGGCGATGCCTTGCTTGTCCAGCGCCTTGTACGTGGCGTTGCACTGCACACATGCCGGCTTGGTGTAAACGGTGACGCTCATCAGCGGTACGACCCCTCTGTCGACGGTGAAACCAGACACGGACTGGCAACTACTCGGGTATGCATCTGTACTGCTATTCAGCAGACCGCCGCGCCGCAGAATTCCCATCTTGCCGATCCGCGTTCAGCCTGCGTGCGATGCCAGTTGAAGCGGTCCGGCCGACCTGACGAATCTGGGTCTGTCGGTGTCGGAAACACTACACCTAGTGGGTGACAATCAGAAGGTATACAAGATGTTCTGAAAAACATTCATGAAATTCCCTGGTCGTAAGCCCTCGCATCGGCGTGGCTTCGGCGTGTCGTAGATCACAAAATTATCTCGCATCCGTATACATCTAGATCTACCACTCGGCACCGACACAACACGCGGAGCTCGTCCGCCCAGCAAAGGACCCGACAGGATGCGACCGGCGGGCAATACCCGCCGGCCGCGTGCCGATCTCAGGCCACTTCGGCAACCAGCTTGCCCACCGCGTCGCGCACGTTCGCCACCGTCTCGTCGTGCTCCCGCGGTGCTTGGCCAGCCAGCGATCCGAACGGCACCGAGAGCTTGATCGACTCGACCACGCGCGGACCGGCGATCCCGAAGGACTTGCGGGTCTCGTCATGCGCCCAGACGCCGCCGTACTGGCCGTAGGACCCGCCGATCACCGCAAGCGGCTTGTCCTTCAGCGCCCCGTTGCCGAACGGGCGGGAGAGCCAGTCGATGGCGTTCTTGATGACAGCCGGGATGCTGCCGTTGTATTCCGGCGTCACCACCAAAGTGGCGTCGGCCTCGGCAGCGGCGGCCCGTAGCGCGGTGACCGAGGCGGGCACGTCGGTCTCGTTGTCGATGTCCTCGTTGTAGAACGGCAGCCCACCCAGGTGGTCGAAGATGCGCACAGTGACGCCGTCTGGTGCGACGTCTGCCGCCAACTCGGCGATCTGACGGTTGATCGACGCGGCGCGCAGGCTTCCTACCAGCGTCAGAACCTTGATGTCCGACATGTCCTTGTCCCTTCGATAGTTGATCTACATCCTTGCATGACTAAAACGGACCGTAGTCCGGATTATTCCAAACGCGCTAAAGTGCAGGTGTGAGCGCCGCTGAACCGCTGGCCTGGCTGGGCGAACTACCCCCGTCAGCTCCGCTGGAGCGCGGCGACGCCGCCCGCAACCGTGCGCTGCTGCTGGACGCCGCGCGCCGGCTGATCGCCGAGCACGGCGCCGATGCGGTCAGCATGGACGACATCGCCGCCGCCGCCGGTGTCGGCAAGGGCACGGTGTTCCGGCGGTTCGGCAGCCGGGCCGGCTTGATGATGGTGCTGCTCGACGAGGACGAGCGCGCCAGCCAGCAGGCGTTCCTGTTCGGTCCGCCGCCGCTGGGTCCGGATGCGCCGCCGCTGGATCGCCTGGTCGCGTTCGGGCGCGACCGGCTGCGGTTTGCCCATGTCCACCACGAGCTGCTCTCCGCCGCCAACCGCGACCCTCTCACTCGCTACGGTTCACCGGTCAATGCCCCCTACCTGGTGCTACGCATGCATGTTCGGATGCTGCTGGCCTCGGCCGGGACGACCGGCAACCTCGACGCCCAAACCGATGCCCTGCTCGCCCTGCTTGACGCCGACTACGTCGAACATCAGCTCAGCGATGGCGGCCAGACGCTGCAGACTTTAGGCGACGGGTGGGAAAGCCTGGCGCGCAAGCTGTGTGGCCGGTGAGCGATTCGAGTTCGCTGCCGAAACGCTGGATCCTGCACGTCGACCTCGACCAGTTCCTGGCCTCGGTCGAACTACGTCGCCACCCCGAGTTGGCCGGCCTGCCAGTCATCGTCGGGGGCAACGGCGATCCGGCCGAAGCGCGCAAGGTGGTCACCTGCGCGTCATACGAAGCCCGCGAATTCGGCGTGCATGCAGGTATGCCGCTGCGGGCCGCGGCCCGGCGCTGTCCGGACGCCACCTTCTTGCCGTCGGATCCTGCCGCTTATGATGCGGCCTCAGACCAGGTGATGGGACTGCTGCGCGACCTAGGGCATCCGGTTGAGGTATGGGGCTGGGACGAGGCTTATTTGCGAGCCGACACTGAAGACCCAAGCGAACTCGCCGAACAGATCCGCACCGTCATCTCCTCGGCAACCGGGCTGTCCTGCTCGGTCGGCATCAGCGACAACAAGCAACGCGCCAAGGTCGCCACCGGATTCGCGAAACCGGCCGGCGTCTATACCCTCACCGACGCGAACTGGATGACGGTGATGGGCGACCGGCCCGTCGACGCGCTCTGGGGTGTCGGCCCGAAGACTGCGAAAAAGCTTGACACTCTTGGCATCACCACAGTCTGGCAACTGGCACACACCGATGCCGAGCTGCTGACGTCGACGTTCGGCCCGCGGACCGGGCTGTGGCTGTTGCTGCTGGCCAACGGCGGCGGCGACGACACCGTCAGCGCCGAGGCCTGGGTACCCCGCTCGCGCAGCCACGTCGTGACCTTCCCGCAGGATCTCACCGATCGAGGTGAAATGGATTCAGCGGTAACCGAATTGTCCCGCAAGGCACTGAGCGAGGTAGTGGCTGCGTCGCGGATCGTCACCCGGGTCGCGGTTACCGTCCGCACCGCCACGTTCTACACCCGCACGAAGATCCGCAAGCTCGACAAGCCCACGACTGACGCCGACGTGATCGTCGCGGCCGCGCTGCGGGTGCTGGACCTGTTCGAGTTGGACCGCCCGGTCCGGCTGCTCGGGGTACGGCTGGAACTACAGATGCCGCAATAAATCAGCGCGGTATGGGCGCAGGCCGGAGCGCCCGGGCAAACAACGTGTTGACATGGCGCATCGCCACGCTGTAGGGCCACCAGGCGACCCGTTTGAGCGCATACAGCGCGCGGATGTCCACCGAGGTATAGATGAGGAAGCGATTTTTGACGACTCCGGCCAGGATCTTCTCCGCGGCTTTTTCCGGCGACACCGCGTGACCGGCGAAGCGCTCCACCCAGCGAATTACTGCAGGATCGTCGCGGTCCACGCCGGCGATCTCGACAGTGTTCACCAGCGGGGTTTTGACGGCGCCCGGTACGACCACCGAGACCCCGATGCGGTTTCGGGCGAGGTCGAAGCGTAGTACCTCGGAGAGGCCGCGCAACCCGAACTTGCTTGCGCTGTACGCGGCATGCCAGGGCAACCCGATCAGCCCGGCCGCCGAGGACACGTTGACCAGATGACCACCCCGGCGCGCGGCCACCATCGGCGGCACGAAGTTCTCGATGACGTGGATCGGGCCCATGAGGTTGATCGCGATCACCTTGTCCCACTGCTCGTGGGTGAGCCGGTCGACGGTCCCCCACGCCGAAACCCCGGCGATGTTCATCACGATGTCCATGCTCGGGTGCTTGGCATGAATCTCGTCGGCGAACGAGGCGACGTCGTCATAGTTGGCCACATCCAGCGCCCGGTGGGCCGGCACCTGTGCGCCCAGCGCGCGAGCATCGGCCACGGTCTGCGCCAGACCCTCGGCGTTGCGATCCGTCAGGTAGAGCTCGGCGCCAAGGCCGGCGAGCCGCAACGCGGTCGCACGGCCGATGCCGCTGGCCGCACCGGTGATGAAGCACCGCTTACCCGCGAACGTCTTCTGCGCCATGGGAGATGACGATACGGGTCTAATGGCCCGCTCCTCCTCACCCCGTTCCGCGGGGTGCATCGTCGCCGGGCGCGGTAACGGTCAGCCTCTGCGACTAGGTGGCTCCCGTGCCGCCGCCCCACAGCGCGTTGAGCCACAACGCCTCGAGCACCCGCACCCCGCGCTGCACGTCACCGTCGTCGCCCAGGAAAGCGGTGTCGCCGGACAGCATTTGCGCAGTGGTGACCGACAGCGTGCGCACCAGCGTTGGGATGTCGTCGCTGATGGGGTGTGCGGTGCCGGCTCGCAGCTCGTCCTTGACGATGCCGATGATCTGCTGGACCACGCCTTCGACCTGCTGGTCGAGCAGGTCGCGGATCTCTGCGTCGGTGCTGCGGGCGGCGTTGCACGCCGACATCACCGGGTCGTTGTGTGCATAGACCGCGGCGGCACTTCCGACCATCCGCTTGGCGAACGCGGCCGGTGATTCGTCGGGCCCGCGTGGCGCGAAGTACTCCGTCAGCTCTTCGAGTTCGTGGGTCGCGTCGGCGAGGATCTGGGCCAGCACCGCGTATTTCGAGTCGAAATAGAAGTAGAAGCCGGAACGGGCCACCCCCGCGCGGTCACTGATCGTGCTCACCGACAACTGGGCGAACGGCTTTTCCTCGAGCAGTTCGCGCACGGCCTGCACAATGGCCTGCCGCTGCCGATCACCCCGTCGCCTGGGAACGGGCACGACCGCGCCGGGATCAGCCATCCCGCGGGCCTCCGGCTCGATGCGCACCCTTCGACCTTGCCGCACGCCACGCCCAAAAGGAAACTTGACAGCCGTCAAGTTTCACCGAAAGATATCGCGTAGTGATGCCTGCCACGGTGCCGGTCAAGGCCGGTTCGCCCTCACCCCAGGCATCGAGGAGGAAGCGTCAATGGCGACCATCAGCACCCCGAATTACCTGCGCGATCAGGCGAAGCGCCGGCTGACCCCGTCATTCAACAACTTTCCCGGCATGGCTGCCGTCGAACACAGGCTGCTGAACACCACCTGGTCGCCGAGGAAGCTCGCGGATCCGCCGCCGGGCAGCGGACTCAAGCCGATCATGGGCGATCGTGGCCTGCCGGTCCTCGGCCACCTCATCGAGATGATGCGGGGCGGACCGGACTACTTGCTATTCCTCTACCAAAACAAAGGTCCGGTCATATTCGGTGACTCACCGGTGCTGCCGGCCGTCGCGGCGCTGGGCCCCGACGCGGCCCAGGTCGTCTACTCCAACCGCAACAAGGACTACTCCCAGCAGGGCTGGGTGCCGGTGATCGGGCCGTTCTTCCACCGCGGCCTGATGTTGCTCGATTTCGAGGAGCACATGTTCCATCGGCGGATCATGCAGGAAGCGTTCACCCGCTCCCGACTGGTCGGTTATGTCGAGCAGATGGACCAGGTGGTCTCGCAGGTAGTGGCTAACGACTGGGTGGTCAACGACTCACGTTTTCTGCTCTACCCGGCAATGAAGGAGCTCACCCTCGACATCGCGTCGATGGTGTTCATGGGTCACGAACCCGGCACCGACCGTGAGCTGGTGACCAAGGTGAACAAGGCCTTCACAATCACCACCCGCGCCGGGAACGCGATCATCCGCACCAGCGTGCCGCCGTTTACCTGGTGGCGCGGTCTGCAGGCGCGTGAGCTACTAGAGAACTACTTCCGTGAGCGCGTCAAGGAGCGCCGCGGCAAGGAGGGCAGCGACCTACTAACCGTCCTGTGCCACACCGAGGACGAGGACGGCAACAGCTTCTCCGACGAGGACATCGTCAACCACATGATCTTCCTCATGATGGCCGCGCACGACACCTCGACATCGACCTCGACGACCATGGCATACCACCTGGCCGCCAACCCCGAGTGGCAGGAACGCTGCCGCGACGAATCCGATCGGCTCGGTGACGGTCCGCTGGACATCGAGTCACTGGAAAAGCTGGAGTCGCTTGATTTGGTGATGAACGAAGCGATCCGGCTAGTGACACCGGTGCAGTGGGCGATGCGCCGGACTGTGCGCGACACCGAGTTGCTGGGCTATTACCTGCCTGCGGGCACGAACGTCGTCGCGTATCCAGGGATGAACCATCGGCTGCCGGAGATCTGGACGGATCCGCTGAAATTCGACCCTGACCGGTTCACCGAGCCGCGCAGCGAGCACAAGCGCCACCGTTACGCGTTCACGCCGTTCGGCGGCGGCCCGCACAAGTGCATCGGGATGACGTTCGGCCAGCTGGAGATCAAGACGATCCTGCACCGGCTGCTGCGGCGCTACCGGCTGGAATTGCCCCGCCCGGGTTACCAGGCGAAATGGGACTACGGCGGCATGCCCATCCCGATGGACGGCATGCCGATCGTGTTGCGCCCGCTTTAGCCGGAGCCGCTGTCGCCGTACAGCCGGTTGGCGCAGGCAATGACGGCGCACAGCGCCGACTGCGTCGGGTCCTCCGACCAGCCCATCGCCCATTCGGCCCGGCAGCCGTCGCTGCCCTGGATGAAGGTCGCGATCGTCTCGTCCGACCGCAGCTGATGAAACCGCAGCATCTCCACGGCGATGCCGTGGTCGTGGAGCATTGCGGTCAGCGCGGCAACCGGGCCGGTCGCGGTGGCCGTCGCGGTCTCGATGCGATCGCCGAACCCCAACGTGGCCCGGAACGACCGGGCCTGCGGGCCCAACCGGGTGGCGGGACGGTCGGTGTCAGTGCATTCCCAGTTGCCCAGGCGCAGTGGCCCCGCGCTGGGAGCGTAGGTGTCGGTGAAAGTGTTCCACGACATGGTGTGGGCGTCCTCCCGGATTCCCCGCGGTAGCGGAACGCCGTCGAAGCGGACCGATGGCGGTTCGGGTGGAGCGGGCGTCGTGTCGGCGCCACTCGGGAAACTCAGTTCGGTGATTGTCATGTGCCGGTCTTCTCTGGTCTGCAGTGGTGACCGACAGGTAGTAGCTTCCGACCCACAGCGGGGGGTCGGTCTGGATCAGACCCCGCTGCGGGTACTGGCTACTACGAGAAGATGCCGCACGATCGCCGAGGGTAGACGCTGATAGGCGGCTGGTGCAAGTTCATTAAGGCTTCGGTGACGAGCGCCGAGGTGTAAAACGGGCTCATGGGCTGCGCCGCGGCGGTGACCTGTCATGCATGAGCTTTCGCTGTGCGAAGCGATCGCCGGGGTGGTCAGACCGTACGCCGACGGTCGCCATGTCGACGTGGTCCGCGTCAAGATCGGCGCGCTGCGACAGGTGGTACCCGAATCGCTCACGTTCTGCTGGACGCTGGTCCGCGACCACGAAGACATGCCCGACGCGGAGCTGGAGCTCGAGTTCGTCACCGCCGAAGTGCGGTGCCGCTCGTGTGGCGAACGGTCGACGATCACTTCGCAGTGGTCACTGCTGTGCCCGCTGTGCGAGAGCGCCGACGTCGAGGTCCTGCGCGGCAACGAATTCCTGGTGACCTCGCTGGACGTTTCGTAATGGGCCGGTGAAAGGTAGAGCACATGGGCAGGTTTCATCGGCACGACGACGGCACGGTGCACACCCACGACCACGACGAGCACGGCCATGAACATCACGACCACGGGGACCACAGCGGCTACGAGACCGGCTCGCAACGCATCGACGTGCTGGAGTCGATCTTCGCCGAAAATGACGTTCGCGCGGACTATAACCGAAAAGCCTTTGAGAGCAATGGCATTCGCGCGCTGAACTTGATGAGTTCACCCGGCTCCGGCAAGACGACGGTGCTGGGCGCAACGCTCGACGAACTCGCCGGTGAGTTCGCCGTCGGGGTGATCGAAGGCGACATCGCCACCGACCTCGATGCGGCCAAGCTCGGTGGCCGGGGTGCTCAGATATCCCTACTCAACACCGGCAACGGGTTCGGCGGCGAATGTCATCTCGACGCACCCATGGTCAACCGCGCGCTGCAGGGACTGGATCTTGGCCAACTTGACCTAGTGATCGTTGAAAACGTCGGAAATCTGGTGTGCCCGGCCGAGTTTGACGTCGGCGAGCACGCCAAGGCCATGGTCTATTCGGTCACCGAGGGTGACGACAAACCGCTGAAGTACCCGGTGATGTTCCGCGCCGTGGACGTCGTGCTGCTCAACAAAATCGATCTGGTCCCGTATTTGGACGTCGACGTCGACTCATATATTGCCCGCGTCCGCGAGGTCAATCCGACCGCGACGATTTTGCCGGTCAGCGCCCGCACCGGCGCCGGGATGTCCGCCTGGTTCGGCTGGCTGCGACGGTTCATCGCCGACCCGACGACCTGACTGCACCCCGGTGCCGGTCGTGCGCCCGGCTAGACGCGAGGGCGGAAATCGCTTGAAGCGCAATACATGCAACTGATTCGCAAGACGGTAATTGTGTTGCTGACCTGCACGCATCACTGATGGCCCAAGACGGCGATTGAGGGCTGACAATACGCCGCGGCAGGCGAAATCACGGCGAAAATCCGGAAACCCGTACGAGGCCTCCGGATTTGCCAGCGCATCGTTGACAAGGCAGTTCCGCGAGAGTAGACCCAGGAAATAGCGTCGCGTAAGCGTGCCGACCGTCGACTCCCGCGGTGCGAGGGGCCTTTAGCCCAGGCCCCGGAAAGCTGCGGTATGCCAACAGAAGCAGCAGTCAAAGCGGAAGAAACATTGATCCATGTTCTATGGATCAATGCGGGTCTCAGTTGTGATGGCGATTCGGTGGCGCTGACTGCCGCCACCCAACCCAGTGTCGAGGAGATTGCGCTGGGCGCACTCCCCGGACTGCCCAAGGTCGCCGTGCACTGGCCCTTGATCGACTTTGAATGCGGCCCCACCGGTGGGGCCGACGATTTCCTCGAGTGGTTCTTTAAGGCCGACCGCGGGGAGCTCGAACCGTTCGTGCTTGTCGTCGAAGGTTCGATTCCCAACGAGGCGATCAAGAGCGAGGGGTATTGGTGCGGGTTCGGCAACAACCCCGCCACCGGGCAGCCGATGACCACCAGTGAGTGGCTCGACCGGCTTGCGCCGAAGGCGACGGCGATTGTCGCGGTGGGGACCTGCGCCACTTACGGCGGCATCCACGCGATGGCCGGCAACCCGACCGGCGCGATGGGGGTTCCGGACTATCTGGGCTGGCAGTGGAAGAGCAAGGCCGGAATTCCGATCGTCTGCGTGCCGGGCTGCCCGATCCACCCGGACAACCTGTCCGAGACGCTGACCTACCTGCTCTACATGGCTACCGGGCAGGCGCCGATGATCCCGCTCGATGACGCGCTGCGGCCGAAGTGGTTGTTCGGCAACACCGTGCACGAAGGCTGCGACCGGGCCGGCTATTACGAGCAGGGCGACTTCGCCACCGAATACGGATCACCGAAATGCATTGTCAAACTTGGCTGCTGGGGCCCAGTGGTCAAATGCAACGTGCCGAAACGCGGCTGGTTGAACGGCATCGGCGGCTGCCCGAACGTCGGCGGCATCTGCATCGGGTGCACGATGCCCGGGTTCCCGGACAAGTTCATGCCGTTCATGGACGAGCCACCGGGCGGCAAGGTTTCCACCACCGCGTCGGGACTGTATGGCTCGCTGATCCGCAACCTGCGCGGTGTCACCGCGCGCACCGTGGACAAAGAGCCCAAGTGGCGACACAAGGGCGACAAACTCACGACGGGCGCACGCCGCACCTGGTAGGCGCGGCGCGGCATCTGAGCTGAAGATAGGGAGCAAAGTTCGATGACAACGATCATCCCCGAGCCGTCCCACGCAAAGCGCGAGCCCGGCCAACTCGTCGAAATGGCATGGGATCCGATCACCCGGATCGTGGGCAGCCTCGGCATCTACACCAAGATCGACTTCGAGAACCGCGAAGTGGTCGAGTGTCACAGCACGTCGTCCATCTTCCGCGGCTACTCGATTTTCATGAAGGGCAAGGATCCCCGCGACGCCCATTTCATCACCAGCCGCATCTGCGGTATCTGCGGTGACAACCACTGCACGTGTTCCTGCTACACCCAGAACATGGCCTACGGGGTCAAGCCGCCGCACCTGGGCGAGTGGATCGTCAACCTCGGCGAGGCCGCGGAATACATGTTCGACCACAACATCTTCCAGGAGAACCTGGTCGGCGTGGACTTCTGCGAAAAGATGGTTTCGGAGACCAATCCGGGTGTGCTGGCCAAAGCGGAGAACACCGCAGCTCCGCATGCCGACGCACATGGGTACAAGACCATCGCCGACATCATGCGGTCGCTCAACCCGTTCAGCGGCGAGTTCTACCGCGAAGCACTTCAAGTCAGTCGCTGGACACGAGAGATGTTCTGCCTCATGGAGGGTCGCCATGTGCACCCGTCCACGCTGTACCCCGGCGGAGTCGGCACCGTCGCGACCATCCAGCTGATGACCGACTATATGACCCGGCTGATGCGGTATGTCGAATTCATGAAGAAGGTCGTGCCCATGCACGACGATCTCTTCGACTTCTTCTACGAGGCGATGCCCGGTTACGAGAAGGTCGGGCTGCGCCGCACCCTATTGGGCTGCTGGGGCTCGTTCCAGGACCCCGACGTGTGCAACTTCGAGTACAAGGACATGGAGCGTTGGGGCAACGCCATGTTCGTCACACCGGGCGTGGTGGTCGACGGCAAGCTGGTCACCCATTCGCTCGTGGACATCAACCTCGGGATCCGGATCCTCTTGGGCAGTTCGTATTACGACGACTGGACCGAACAGGAGATGTTTGTCAAAACCGATCCGTTGGGCAACCCGGTGGACCGGCGTCACCCCTGGAACCAGCACACCAACCCGCATCCGCAGAAGCGGGACATGGACGGCGGCAACTACAGCTGGGTGATGTCACCGCGCTGGTTCGACGGCAAGGATCACCTGGCGCTGGATACCGGCGGTGGCCCGCTCGCCCGGCTGTGGTCGACGGCGCTGGCCGGGCTAGTCGACATCGGCTACGTCAAGGCGACCGGTCATTCGGTGCAGATCAACCTGCCCAAGACCGTCCTCAAGGGGCCGGTTGAGTTCGAGTGGAAGATCCCGCAGCACGGGTCCAACACCATCGAGCGCGACCGCGCGCGCACCTACTTCCAGGCCTATGCGGCAGCCTGCGCACTGCACTTCGCAGAGAAGGCATTAGCGGAGATCCGCGCTGGGCGTACCAAGACATGGGAGAAGTTCGACGTGCCCAAGGAAGGTATCGGCTGCGGCTTCACCGAGGCGGTGCGTGGAGTGTTGAGCCACCACATGGTGATTCGCGACGGCAAGATCGCCAACTATCACCCGTATCCGCCCACCCCGTGGAACGCCAACCCGCGCGACAGCTACGGCACGCCGGGGCCCTACGAGGACGCGGTGCAAGGCCAGCCGATCTTCGAGGAGAACGACCGGGAGCACTTCAAGGGCATCGACATCATGCGCACGGTCCGCAGCTTCGACCCGTGCCTGCCCTGTGGCGTGCACATGTACCTCGGCAAGGGCAAGACATTGGAGCGGCTGCACTCGCCGACCCAAACGGCGACCGGGGAGTGATGCATGGCTGATCGCCCAGAGGAGTTGCAGGGGGACGCGCAGTGGCGCTCGGCGGGCGATCGGATCCAGACGCTGCTGGACGCGACGGCGGCCGGTGGGGTGGCCGCGCGGGAGCGCGCCGAGCAGCTGGTCCGCGAGGTAGTGGAGCTCTACGGCGCGGGCCTGTCGCGAGTGATCGCGGCGGTCGGCGATCAGGCGGATTCAGGAATTCTGGACCGCCTGGTCGCCGACGACCTGGTAGCCAGCTTGCTGCTCGTCCACGGCCTGCACCCGCATGACGTGCGTCGACGGGTGTCCGACGCACTCGACCGGGTCCGGCCGTATCTGGGCTCGCACGGCGGCGATGTGCAGCTACGCGACATCGTCGGTGACACCGTGTGGCTTGAGTTCGCCGGCAGCTGTAAGAGCTGCCCGTCGTCGGCGGTGACGCTGGAGTTAGCGGTCGAGGACGCGATTCGGGCTGCCGCGCCGGAGGTTTCGTCGATCGAGGTGGTGACGCCCGAGGCCGGGGCCGCCCAGGGCGCAACGGTGATCCCGGCGGAATCGCTGCTCGCCCAGGTCCATTCCAAAGCGCTGTCCAACGGCTCGGCCTGGCATCAGGTGCCCGATCTTGCCGATCTGGCTCCCGGCGAAGTCGGCGGGTTCTCGGTCGCGGGCGTCGTGGTGCTGGCCTGCCGGGTCGGCGACCAGTTGTACGCCTACCGTGATCACTGCCCGGCGTGCGATGGATCCCTGGCGGGTGCGGCGCTGCACCGACGAGCCACAGGTGGCGACCCGGTGCTGCGATGTCCCCGCTGCCACGCGCATTTCGACGTGGTGCACGCGGGCGCCGGCCTCGATGGGCTTGACAACGGCGCCCAGCGTCACCTCGATCCCATCCCGCTGCTGCGGCGCGACGGGGTGCTGTCCCTCGCGGTGCCGGCCGAGCCGATGGGCGCGCCGGCATGACCACCCCTTTTGACGTTCTGGCCCGCATCACCTCAAACCGGCGCGCGCCGGCGCCGGCCGGAGAGCGCTGCGAGATGTGCTCGGAGCCGATCGCCGACGCGCATCAGCACGTGGTGAATGTGGCTGGGCGACAACTGATGTGTGTCTGTCGTGGTTGCTATCTGCTGTTCACCGACAGCCACGCAAACCTGCGCTACCGCGCGGTCCCGGACCGGTATCTATCGTTTCCCGATTTCGCGCTTGATCGCCGCGCCTGGGAAGCGCTGCAGATCCCGGTCGGCTTGGCGTTCTTCTTCCGCAATTCGGCGCTGGATCGCACTGTCGGGTTTTACCCCGGACCGGCCGGTGCAACCGAATCCGAGCTCGACCTCGACGCCTGGAGCGCAATCAGCGCCGCCGAACCGAGGGTCGATCTGCTCGATGATGACGTGGAGGCCCTGCTGGTCCGCGTGCGCGACGATGCAGAAACCGACGCAGCGCCCGAGTGCTACCTGGTCCCGATCGATGCCTGCTATGAGTTCGTCGGCGGACTGCGGACGCGGTGGCGCGGCTTCGACGGTGGGCAAGAGGCGCGCGAGTTCGTCGACGAGTTCTTCAGCACGATCGCCGAACGCAGTGTGGAGCAACGATGACTGCCCCGGGCAGCTCATTCACCGTTGTCGACGTGGTGCCCGAACCGTATGCGGTCACGCCGATACTGACGGCACGGGTCGCCGTCTCGGTGCCCGACGACGAGCCGGTGCACGCGATCGCACTGCGATGTCAGGTCCGTATCGACCCGTTGCGGCGCGGTTATTCCGACGACGAGGCCACCGGGCTGACCGACTTATTCGGACCGCGGGAACGTTGGGCAACCACCCAGCACACGTTCCTGTGGCAACACTGCGCGGCGATGGTCCCCGGATTCACCGGCACCACCGAGGTCCCCCTCCCGCTGGAGTGCACGTATGACTTCGAGGTGACGGCGGCCAAGTATCTGCATGCGCTGCGTGACGGCCTGGTGCCGCTGCAGTTCTTCTTCAGCGGAACAATTTTCATGGCAGGCCAGCAAGGGTTTTCGGTGCAGCAAGTACCGTGGGACTGCGAGGACCGCTACGACATGCCGGTGTCGGTGTGGCGGAGCCTGATCCAGCAGCACTACCCCAGTAGCGGATGGGTGCGCCTCGGCCACGACACGGTGACAGCGCTGAACGCCTATAAATCCGCGCGCGGACTCTTGGGCCTTGACGACGCGGTCACCGAATTGCTGGCTCAGGCTCGCGAGGAGGTCCGTTGAGCGCGAATTGGGACCGGGCCCGCACCATCGCCGACGCCGTACTCTACGAGGGCTACCTGCTGTACCCATACCGCGCATCCTCGCGCAAGAACCAAACCCGCTGGCAATTCGGGGTTTTAGGCCCACCCGGTGCGGCTGACGCGGGCATCGGCGAGGATGACAGCCTGTCGGCGCAGTTCCTCGTCGATGACGCGGATGGCATCAAGCTGGTCGTGCGGTTCCTGCAATTGCAGCACCGCGCCGCCGAGCGTGACACCGGCAGCGGGCACTACCAGCCGGTCGACGAACTGACCATGCCGTCCGGGTCATGGCTCAGTTGGGACGAGGCCGTCGAAGTCGAATTGCCGTTCGGCCCCTTCGACTTCGCCGACTTCGCCGGGCCGTTGACGCTACCGTTGACGGCGCCGTCGGGCAGCGATATCGAAGAGGTCGACGGCGGCAGGCTGGTGCGAACCAGGGAAAGCATCTGCGGGGAGCTGACCGTCGGCGTCGAACAGGTGGACGGCCTGCGTCGCGTCACCGTCGCCGTCCGCAACACTGCGTCAATGGTCGGGGAGGCCGGGAAAGACTGGGCCATCGCCAAATCCCTGATCGGCACCCATGTCATCGCGGAAGTCGTTGATGGTGAGTTCATTTCGCTGCTGGATCCACCGGATCGTGTGGCGGCAGCGGTCGCCGCCTGCCGCCAGCACCGCTGCTTCCCGGTGCTGGCCGGCCCGCCCGATGAAGCCGACCTGCTGCTGGTGTCGCCGATCATTCTCTACGACCACCCCGAGATCGCAGAACAAAGCGAGGGTGCGCTCTACGATTCCACCGAGATCGACGAGATCCTGACGCTGCGTGTCATGACCATGACCGACGATGAGAAGGCCCAGGCGCGGGCCACCGATCCGCTGGCCGCACAGATCATCGACCGCTGCGACGCGATGTCTCCCGAGGCGATGCAGCGCCTGCATGGCGTCTTGCGGGATCCCCACCTGGGTGCACCGACCGCAGAGCCGGGCCTGATCCCGGAGATACCCGACGGCGTGGAATGGTGGGACCCGCTGGCCGACAACGCTGTTCGACCGGACATCGACGCCGTGCTGGTGAACGGTGTGCGGGTGTCGCGGGGCAGTCGGGTGCGCCTGCATCCAGGCCGCCGCGCCGACGCGCAAGACCTGTTCTTCGCCGGCAAGACCGCCCGCGTCACCTCGGTGCACGAAGACGTCGACGGCAACCAGCACGTCGGAGTGGTCGTCGACGACGATCCGGCCGCCGACCTGCACGAATGGTACGGCCGCTACCTGTACTTCGCACCCGACGAAGTCGAACCGCTCGAAACCACTACCACGGAAAGGAATTCGACATGGAGATCGTAGGGTGGGTGTTCATCGGCATCATTGGACTGATCGTGTTCACGGGAGTAGTGCTGGGCCTGGTGAACCTGCCAGATGCGCGGCGCTACCTGAAGATGCGGCACATGTAGCGGATTCGACCGCCGGTATGGCCTCCCGCATCCTGGTAGCCGGCATCGGCAACATCTTCCTCGGCGACGACGGCTTCGGCTCCGAGGTGCTGCGCCATGTCATCGACCGGGTCGACGGCGCTAACGGATTGCGCGCCACCGATTACGGCATCGGCCTTATGCACCTGGCCTACGACCTGCTCGAAGACTGGGACGCGCTGGTGCTGGTCGACGCGATCCCCGACCGTGGGTCGCCGGGAACGGTGCACGTGTTCGAGGCCGACCATGAATCACCGAATGCCCCGGCGGGTCTGGACGCGCACGGCATGGATCCCGCGACGGTGTTCGCGAGTCTTCGCGCACTGGGTGGGACTCCCCCACGCACCATCGTGGTGGGGTGTGAGGTCGCCGACGTCAGCGAGGGAATGGGCTTGAGCGAGCTCGTCGAAGCCGCCGTCCCGGGAGCGGTGCGGGCGGTCGAACGGGCAGTAACGATGTTGCGCGCCGAAGACGAAGCTCGGGTAGGAGAGGTTTGAAACATGTGTCTGGGGATTCCCGGCCAAGTCGTGCGGATGCTCGAGGGCTACAACGACCAAGTCGCGTTGGTCGAAGTCGTCGGTGAGCACCGCAAGGTCAACGTCGGCATGCTGCCGGAGGAAACGTTCGCGCCTGGGGACTGGGTGATCATCCACATGGGCTTCGTGGTGGAGAAGACCGACAAAGCGGGCGCCGAGGAAGCGATGGCCGGTCTGGAGTTGATGGGCCGTGGCCAGTCGAAAGACATCAACTGATCTAGATTTGCGGAATTTCCATCCAGCTCGCCGGAACAACGTAGCGTTTTTGGCAGCTGGCAAACGTCACGCTCATTCTCATTCGGCTGAGGTGATGGCAATGACTACAGACGCAGCGAATCCGGCGAGCCCGGCGAAAGCGGATGTGCCCCATGAAGTGGTGGTCACCTGCCCGGCCACCGGAAAGGTGGTCGGCCGGGTCCCGGTGGCGACATCGGTTGAGGTCGAGACGGTGGCGGCCCGGCTGCGGGCTGCGCAGCCGAGGTGGCAACAAATGGGCGTCGATGGCCGCGCGCGGTGGCTGGGCAAGTGGCGCGACTGGCTGCTCGATCACGCCGAGGAGCTCTTGACGTTGCTGCAACTCGAAACGGGCAAGTCTTGGGGTGACGCCAATATAGAAATCGCCGGTATGCAGTTCGTTAATTACTGGATCGACAAGGCCGCCGATTTCCTCGCCGACGAGACTGTTCGCCCCTAAGGCGCGGCCAACGCGGCGAAGAAGCTGATCATTGCCTACGAGCCTTATCCACTCGTCGGCGTGATCACGCCGTGGAACGTCCCGCTTTTGGTGCCGCTGTGCGACATTCCTGCAGCGTTGATGGCCGGTTGCGCCGTGCTGTCCAAGCCTTCGGAGGTCACCCCGCTGGCGTAGCGGATGGCGGTCGATGGGTGGAAGCAGATAGGTGCTCCCGACGTGCTCGACGCGGTGTGCGGGTTCGGCCAAACCGGGGCCGCCTTGGTCGACCTGGTGGACTGTGTGATGTTCACCGGTTCGGTCAATACCGGGCGCCGCATCGCCGTCGCGGCCGCGCAGCGACTGATCCCGTGCAGCCTGGAGCTCGGCGGCAAAGACGCCATGATCGTCTGCGCCGACGCGGACATCGACCGGGCCGCCGACGGCGCGGTGTGGGGCGCGTTCACCCTCACCGGCCAAGCCTGCATATCTGTCGAGCGGTGCTACGTCGAGGAACCGGTGTACGACGAGTTCGTCAGCAAGGTGGTGGCCAAAACCTCGCAACTGCGCCAAGGCATGGACGCCGAACACGACTATTCCTGCGAGGTCGGGTCGATGACCACCGCGCAGCAACTCGCCATTGTGTCTAGCCACGTCGACGACGCCGTCAGCAGGGGCGCGAGGGTGCTGGTCGGCGGCAAGGCGAGTGACCCCGCCACTGTGGGTCTGTTTTACCAGCCGACGGTGCTGGTCGACGTCGACCACGGCATGAAGTGCATGCGGGAGGAGACGTTCGGGCCGACCTTGCCGATCATGAAGGTTCGCGATATTGCCGAGGCGATCGACAAGGCGAATGACTCCGAATTAGGGCTGTCTGGCAGCGTCTGGACGCAAGACAAGAACAAGGGGATGGCGTTGGCGCGCAAGATGAACACCGGAACGGTGAACATCAACAATGTCATCGCCAACGGTTTCCCGGTACCGATGGAAGGATGGAACGACTCGGGACTCGGTTCCCGCAACGGCGGGGCGGGGGGATCCGTAAATACTGCCGCACCAAAAGCATTGTGGCCGACCGGGTTGCGATGAAAAAAGGGCCGCTCTGGTATCCCTACAGCCGCAAGAAGGGCAAGCTCGTGGCTGCCATGCTCGGGATGACGTCGGCCAGAGACTGGCGGCGCCGACTCGGACGCTGACGCCGGGTCACAACCACCAGGATGCGGCCGCGTCCAAGTGGCGACGCATCCGGTAACGCGCGAGACTGTCGTCGGCATCCGTGATTGCCTCGATAATTCGCAGATGAGCGCGCTGCACGTCGACGAGATCGCTGTGGGTCGGGATCGGCTGCTCGGTGCTGGTCCAGTGCCGACGAAACACCTCGACGAGGATCCGTAAGAACAAGTCCAGCACGGCATTACCGGCCAGCTGTGCCAACCCGGTATGGAACAGGAACTCCGCCATGCTGGCCTTACGCAGATCGCTACCTGCCTCCTCGACGATCAGCCGATGGGTGTCCAGGAAGGCACGCACCTCCGGCGCGTCGCGGCGTTTGACCACCTTTGCGACATTGTCGATCTCGATGGAGTCCCGCACCAACCGGAGGTCTTCCCCACGCGGCTTGCGGTATTGCAGATACAGCGCGATGGTGTCAATGCTGGCCTGCGCCTGCGGTTCTGCCACCACCAGTCCGCCACCCGGTCCGCGTCGCATCTTCGCGACGGCGTGGTATTCGAGCAGCCGCACCGCTTCTCGCAGCACCGAACGGCTCACCCGATAGCGTTCCAGCAGCGCGACTTCGGTCCCGAAGACCTCGCCGATCTGACGGCCACTGGTGGCGATGTCGTCGCGAATGGCGGTCGCCAGCACCTCGGCGAGCTTGCCATTCGGCGCCTCACGGTCCAATCTGCGCCGACTACGCGCTCGGCCGGGACGCTGGTGGTCTTGCAGCCACGCCGTCATCGATTCCGCGTGCCGCTCGCTCAGTGTCTTGGCCCGCGCCGAGTCGCCCGCGGTGACCGCGGCGACGATATCGGCGTGTTCCTGATGCCTGCGGTCGATTGCCTCAAGCGCATCGCGGGCGGAATCCAGCCGCGAATCTTGTGCATACCGGACGGTCAACCGCATCAGGATGTCGATAAAGAGTTGCAGCACAGGGTTTTTAGACTGCTCAGCCAGTGCCGCATGGAACTCGTCACGCGGCTCCTCGGCGCGCAGCACGGAACGCAGGCGGTCGATGCCCGCCTCATCGATCTGCTCTGCGGCAAGCGATGCCGCCAAAGGCTCCAGCAATAGCCGCGCGTCGAGCAGATCACTGATCGTGGTGCCCAGGTACTCCAAATAGATGATGCTGGCGTGAGTTGCCGGAGCGGCGTCGGGTTCGCAGACAAGCAGACCGCCGTTGGGCCCCCGCCGCATTCGCGCGACTTGGTGGTGCTCGACGAGCCGGACGGCTTCCCGTAGCACCGATCTGCTCACCCGATAACGCTGTTGCAGCGCCTGCTCGGAACCCAACGAATGGCCGATCGGCCAGCCGCGACGAATGATGTCGGCCTCGATGCGACGCGCAATCTGTGAAGCTCGCTTATCCGACCGGTGCTCGGCGTCAGTACCGGCTCCGACATGCTGGTGAGCTTCAGGACTCAATTGCACACTCGCACAGCGTTACTCAACATGTCAGCAACATGCATCCGGCGATCGGACCACCGCCCACCGCAGCCACCGCAACCTCCGGCCGGCGAGTCACCTGCCGCTCCCCCGCCTCGCCGCGCAACTGCAGGCAGGCCTCGTGCAGCAGCCAGTAGCCGTGCATGCGGCCCGCCGAGAGCTGACCGCCGTAGGTGTTCAGCGGCAGCGCGCCGTCCAGCGCGATACGCAGGGCCCCCTCGACGAATGGACCGGCCTCGCCGTCACCGCAGATGCCGAGGGCCTCCAGCCAGGCGAAGGTAAGAAAAGTGAACCCGTCGTAGAGTTCGGCGAGATTCAGATCGGCGGGCGTCAGGTCGGTCCGCGACCACATCTGCGCCGCCGCGTCCGCCGACGCCATCTTGGGGTAGTCCGCGCGGTGAAACCAGCCGCCGGCGCCGTCCGCGCCGCCGACCGCCTCCACCTTCACCGCCCGGTGTGGACAGTCTTTGGCATAGTCGGCGCCCGACACCACCACCGCGATCGACCCGTCGATTGGGACATCGCAATCCAACAGCCCAAATGGAGCCGACACCGGCCGTGCGCCCAGATAGTCCGCCATGGTCATCGGATCCCGGTACACCGCAAGGGGATTCAGTGCCGCGTTGCGCCTGCTGTTGATCGCGAGCCAGCCCAATTGTTCCTTGGTGGTTCCGTACAGCTCCATGTGCCGGCGACAGTTCAGCGACAGCCAGTTCGCCGCGGAATATGCATGCGCGGCAACCAGATCGTTGACATCGTCCATCGGGCCGACCACGGGCGGCTCCTCGCCTTCCGCCGTCTCGAACATCCGCGCAAGCGGCGGGGCGGGCGCATTCGTCTCTTCCTGCTTCACCGGGACGGTGCCGCCCAGCATCTGGATGGTCCGGTAGATGATCACGTGCCGCGCGTGGCCCTCGGACACCGCACGGCATGCCGAAATCACCGGGTTCAGTAAACCGCCCGTACCGAACCCCGACCCGCAGTCGGGCGCCTCGACCTGCAGCGCGGCGAGGACTTCGGAGGCGGGGGTGTCACCCAGGGTGGCGATGCCGTCGAGGTCTGCCGCAACCAGCCCGGCGTCGTCGATCGCGGCCCGAACCGCTTCCATGGTGAGGTCCAGCCCGGGAATGCCGGTGCGACGGCCGATTCGGGAGATACCGATACCGGAAATGATCGCGTCTTTTTCGAAGTAGCTCATCTACGCCGTCCGTTAGACCAACCCGCTGCACAACAACCCAAGTCAATAGAGTGTACTGTATTGCTCGTGTCGACCGAGGCGACGTCCCAGCTGCTCATCGCGCACTGCGACAATTGCGCACGCTGGGTGCATCCCGCCGCCGCCGAATGCCGCGACTGCGGCGAGCCGCTGGTCGCCCGGCCGGTGTCGGGTCAGGGCACTGTGTTCACCTACACGATCAACTACCACGCCTTCAACCCGGAGCTTCCGACGCCCTACGTGATCGCGATCGTCGAACTCGTCGAGCAGAGCGGACTACGAGTGGCAGCGAATATCGTTGACTGCGAACCTGATTCAGTGACGTGCGGGATGCGCGTTGAAGCACTGCCGGAGCCCGGCCCCGGCGGCGCACCCCGCTTCGCACCCGCCTGAGCCGGCTGGTCGATCAGCGCTTGCGTGCGGTGACCAGCAGGTACTCCCACTCCATCGTCGACGAACCAGCCAAGTATCGATCGCCCAGTTCAGCCAGCTCGGCGTCCAGCGCTGCGGCCCGGTCCGGCTCGCCCGCGATCCCCCGGTACGCCGAGATCGTCGGCCCGTAATGGGCTTTGAAAAAGTCGCGGAACGACACCCCGTCGGCAAACCGGTCCACTCTCAATGCACGGCGTTGCGCGGTGAAGTCGGTGATGCCATCGCCCAGCAGCCCGCGCACGTAACGTGCGCTGCCCCACTTCGGCGGCGGCTGCAGACCCGGCGGCGGCGCCACCACGTAGGGCTTCATCGTCGCGAACATCTGGCCGATGAAGCCTTCTGGCGTCCAGCTGATCAGCCCGATCGTGCCGCCGGGCCGGCAGACCCGGACCAATTCGTCGGCCGCGCGCTGATGATGCCGGGCGAACATCACTCCGACGCAGGAGAGCACCGCGTCGAACTCATCGCCGTCGAACGGCAGCGCTTCGGCATTGGCCTCAAGCCATTGCAGGTCGACGCCCCGGGCCTCGGCGAGTGCGCCCCCGCGCTCCAGCAGTTCCGGGACCAGGTCGCTGGCAATCACATTTGCGCCGGCGAGCGCGGCGGGGATCGCCGCGTTGCCTGCCCCGGCGGCGACGTCGAGCACCCGATCACCCGCACCGATCCCGCTTGCCTCTACCAGTACCGGACCCAGCGCTGACACCAGTTCGGTCGCCACCGTGGTGTAGTCGCCGAGCGCCCACAGCGCGCGCTGCTTGCTTTCAAGTCCGTGATCGGCGGTCACCGTGCCTGCGTCAATTCTGGTAGTCATTTCACTCGCCCTTCCTCGAGAATCGACCACAATCGTCGTGCTTGCCGCTGAACCGTTTCCAGTGTCAGATCTGAACCCACCGTGGTTCACAATCTGTACTAGTTAATTCCGCTGCCAGACGGTCTACTGGACGTACTGGACTGAAGGGTTTCGGAAAATGTCGACGTATGGCCAGTTCTGCCCGATCGCCAAGGCGATGGAGTTACTCGATGAACGGTGGACGCTGCTCGTTGTGAGTGAATTGCTGCGGGGCAGTGTGCATTTCAACGACCTGCGGCGTGGGCTGCCGAAGATGTCACCAGCGCTGTTATCCAAACGGCTCAAGTCGCTCTCCCGCGCAGGTGTTGTCGAACGCACCGAGATCGACGGTCGCACCTCATATTCGCTGACGCCGTGCGGTCAGGAACTCGCTGGAGTCGTGGATGCGCTCGGCGAGTGGGGAATTCGCTGGATAGGTGAACTAGGCGACGACGACCTGGATCCGCACCTGTTGATGTGGGATATCCGCCGTACGATTTCCGTTGATGCGTGGCCACGGGCGCGTACCGTGGTGGCGTTTCGCTTGGCCGGAGTGGCCCGCAAGGCCGCTCAGTGGTGGCTGATGGTGTCGGAGGGAATGGCCGACGTATGCGATTTCGACCCCGGCTACGAGGTGGCCGCCACCGTCGACACCAGCCTGCTGACCCTGACCCAGATCTGGCGCGGCGACCTGTCATGGTCCCGCGCGATGCGCAACGGCAACGTCACCATCCACGGAGCCGCGGATGTTCGCCGGGCAGTGCCCGGTTGGCTCGGCCAGTCGCTCGCGGCCGCGGTCCCCCGCCCGGCCTGAGATCGGCGCTAGTTGATCAGCGGGTCGCGCGGCATGCCCAGAATCCGCTCGGCGATCTGATTGCGGGTCACCTCGGAGGTGCCGCCGGCGATCGCCATGCCCCGGGCGCCCATGATCAACCGACCCGACAGCGCGCCGGGCCCGTCGAGCACCGCGACCTCGGGCCCGACCAGCGCGGCCATGATCGCGGCGCCCTCGACCATGTGCTCGGCCAACTTCAGCTTGGTGATGTTGCCTTCCGGACCCGGGCCCGCTCCTTCGACGCTGCGCGCGATGCGGCGCAAATTCAGCAGTCGCAGGGCATTCTCCTCGGCGAGGTACGTCCCTACCCGAATTTGCCCGCCCGCCAAGCGATCCGGATGTTCCCCGACCAGCTGAACTAACTGCGTCGCAAGCCCCTCGTAGAAAGACCCGCTGCCGCCGATGCTGACCCGCTCGTTTCCCAGCGTCGCCCTCGCGACCGTCCAACCGGTGTTGGGCTCCCCGACGACGTCCTCGTCGGGCACGAACAGGTCGTTGAAGAAGACCTCGTTGAAGTCCGAGCCGCCGGTGATCTGCCGCAGCGGCCGAACCTCGACCTCCGGGGCCTTCATGTCGATGATCACCGTGGTGATGCCGGCGTGCTTGGGCGCCTCCGGGTCGGTGCGTACGGTGGCCAGGCCGCGGGCGCAGTAGTGCGCCCCACTGGTCCATACCTTCTGCCCGTTGATCTTCCAGCCGCCATCCACCCGGGTGGCCCGGGTCTTGATGGACGCCGCGTCCGAGCCGGCGTCCGGCTCGGAGAACAGCTGGCACCAAACCTCGTCTTTGCGGAGTGCTTTCTCGACGAATCGTTCTATCTGCCAAGGTGTTCCGTGTTGGATCAAGGTCAGGATCACCCAGCTGGTGATTCCGTAGTCCGGGCGTTTGATGCCGGCGGCACGGAACTCTTCCTCGATGACCAACTGCTCCACCGCGTCGGCGGCCAGGCCCCACGGCTTGGGCCAGTGCGGCATCACATAGCCGGTCTCGATCAGTTTGTCGCGCTGCGCCTGCTTGTCCAGCGCGGCGATCTCGGCGGCGTCGGCGTGAATCCTGGCGCGCAGCTCTTCGGCCTCTGGCGGCAGGTCGAGGCTGTTCTCCCGAGCGGCACCGGCGGCGGTGCGCTCGAACACGTCGCGGGCCGGCGCGTCACCACCGAACAGCGCCGTGGTCACCAGCGCGCGGCGCAGGTGGAAATGCGCGTCGTGCTCCCAGGTGAAACCGATACCGCCGTGCACCTGGATGTTCAGTTCGGCATTGCGCGCGTACGCCGGGAATGCCAGCGCCGCCGCCGAAGCGGCCGCCAGCCGGAACTGGGCTTCGTCCTCTGATAAGTCCTCCACTGCCGCGCGGGAGGCGTCCCACACCGCCGCGATCGCCGACTCGGCGCCGACCGTCATGTTCGCGCAATGATGCTTGACGGCCTGGAACGTGGCGATGGTGCGGCCGAACTGCTGGCGCACTTTGGCGTAGTCAACGGCGGCGTCGACGCAATCGGCGGCCCCACCGACCGCTTCGGCGGCCAGCAGCGTTCGGGCGCGGGCCAGTGCCGATTCCCGCGCTCCCGGCAGAATGTCGTCGGCGGTGATATGCACGTTCTGCAGTCGGACCCGTCCCGAACGCCGGGTCGGATCCAAATTCTCCGGGACCTCGACCGACACACCGGCGCGGTCGCGTTCCACCACCAGCACGTCGTCACCCGCCGCGATCAACAGCAGGTCGCCCAGGCCCGCACCGAAAACGAGACCGGCCTCGCCGTCGGCCACGCCATCGTTGAGCCCCACCCGGCCGTCCAGGCCGATGCCCGCGACAACGGTTCCGTCGATCAGCCCCGGGAGCAGCCGCGACTTCTGTTCGGCGGTACCGTCTTTGGCGATCACCGCCGACGCGATGACGGTCGGCACGAACGGCCCCGGCGCCACCGCACGACCCAGTTCGTCGATGACGACGACGAGCTCGGGCAGCCCGTAGCCCGAGCCGCCGTGTTCCTCGTCGATGTGCAGGCCGAGCCAGCCCAGTTCGACGATGCCCTGCCAGAACGGAGGTCGGGCCTCCTCCGGCGCGTCGAGCAGCGACCTCGCCGCCGCCCGTGCCTTCTGCGAAGTCAGGAAGCCGCGGGCGACCTCGGCGAGCTCGCGATGGTCATCAGTCAGTGCGATACCCATTCGAGGGCCTTCCTCTTGGACGCCGTAGGCCGGTGGGAAAGAGTGTACTCAAATGCGGCTGCCTCCCAACCGGGTGGTTGGCGCAGACGACGGCTATCGCGTCACTTGGGCGCGAACCGCTGTCCGGCGTCCAGTCGCAGGCACTGGCCGTTCAGCATCGGGTTGTCCACGATGGCGGCGACCAGCTTGGCGTATTCCTCTGGGCGGCCCAGCCGCTTCGGGAACGCCGCGTCTTTGGTCAGAGCCGTGGCGTATTCGTCCGGAATACCCTTGGTCAGCCCGGTCGCGAACAGGCTTGGCGCGATGGCCAACACGCGGATACCCAACGATCCGAGGTCGCGCGCCATGGTCAGGCACATGCCGGCGATGCCGGCTTTGGCGGCGGTGTAGGCGACCTGACCGATCTGGCCCTCGAACGCGGCGATCGACGCGGTGTTGATGATGACGCCGCGCTCCTCGTCCTCCGGCTCGTTCTGGCTCATGTAGCTAGCCGCGAGCCGGCTGATGTTGAACGAGGCGATGAGGTTGAGATCGATCACCGACTGGAAGGACTCGAGATCGTGCGGACCGGACTTCGACATGGTCCGTTTGGCGATGCCACCACCGGCCGTGGTCACCGTGACGTGCAGTCCACCGAGTTTGTCGACCGCGGTCTTCAGGGTCTCCTCGGTACCGGTGAAGTCGGTGACGTCTACCGGGTAGAAGTCGCCACCGATGCCGGCCGCGACGTCCTTGCCGTCCGAACCCTCGCGGTCCAGCACCGCGACGCTCGCCCCGCGGGCGGCCAACAGCTCGGCGCTGGCGCGGCCCATACCGGATGCGCCGCCGATGACAACCACCTTCTTGCCGTTGATCTCCATTCAAACCTCCGTGTTTGATCGCCGATCCGATTACCCGGCGTTGCCCTGCACGTTATCGCGGCCGCGCGTGACGTTGTCGGCCAGGCGTGTAAAGGTGGGCTGTGCTGCTGATCGACGTGGCGAGGGCCTCGGCCGAGGTGGGCGGCTCCGCTTCGCGGCTGGCCAAGATCGCGCGGATCGCCGACCTGCTAAGCCGGGCCAAGTCCGATCCCGCGCTGGTCGCGATCATCGTGTCGTGGCTTTCCGGGGAGCTGCCGCAACGCCAGATCGGTGTTGGCTGGGCGGCTTTACGGTCGTTGCCACCCGCCGCGGCGCAGCCCAGATTGACCGTCGTCGGCGTCGACGCCACCTTCTCGACGATCGGCGCCGTCTCGGGCAAGGGCTCGCAAGCGCGGCGCGCCGAGCTGGTTGCCGGATTGTTCGCGGCCGCAATAGAAGTCGAGCAGACGTTTCTGCGGCGGCTGCTGACCGGTGAGCTACGCCAGGGCGCGCTGGCCGGCGTGATGGCCGACGCGGTCGCCGCCGCCGCGCAGATCCCCGCCGCCGTCGTACGGCGTGCGGCGATGCTGGGCGGAGACCTGCCCGCGGTCGCCGCCGCGGGCCTGACCGGTGGGACGGTGGCGCTGGACGCGTTCACCCTGCGCGTCGGCCGACCGGTCGGCCCGATGCTGGCGCAGACCGCGGCAAGCGTGACCGAAGCGCTCGAAAAGCTGAACGGCACAGCGGCTTTCGAGGCAAAGCTGGACGGCGCCCGGGTGCAGGTGCACCGGGCGGGCGACCAGGTGACGGTGTACACCCGAAGCCTCGACGACGTCACCGCCCGGGTGCCCGAGGTGGTCGAGGCGACGCTGGCATTGCCTGTGACCGACTTGATCGCCGACGGGGAGGCGATCGCGTTACGCCCGGACGGCCGGCCGCAGCCCTTCCAGGTCACCGGGTCACGGTTCGGCCGATCCGTCGATGTCCCGGCCGCCCGCGCGACCCAGCCGCTGTCGGTGTTCTTCTTCGACATCCTGCACTGCGACGGCGTCGACCTCCTCGACGCGGCGACCAGCGAGCGGATGGCGGTGCTCGACCGGATCGCGTCCAAGCAGAACCGGGTCGATCGGCTGGTCACCTCGGATCCGGGCGTCGCCGCGGACTTCCTGCAGGCGACGCTGGACGCGGGGCACGAGGGTGTGATGGCCAAGTCGTTGACCGCCCGCTACGAGGCGGGCCGTCGCGGGGCCGGCTGGCTCAAGGTCAAACCCGTGCACACCCTGGACCTGGTGGTCCTGGCCGTCGAGTGGGGCTCGGGCCGGCGCCGCGGGAAGCTGTCCAATATCCACCTGGGCGCCCGCGACCCGGCCACCGGCGGCTTCATCATGTTGGGCAAAACTTTCAAAGGAATGACCGACGCGATGCTGGACTGGCAGACCGCGCGATTCACCGAACTGGCCGTCGGTCCGACCGACGCTTCCTATGTTGTGCAGCTCCGACCCGAGCAGGTGGTTGAGGTGGCGTTCGACGGCGTGCAGCAGTCCTCGCGCTACCCCGGGGGCCTGGCGCTGCGCTTCGCCCGGGTGCTGCGCTACCGCGACGACAAGGGCCCCGACCAGGCCGACAGCATCGACACCGTGCGTGCCCTGCACCAAAGCTGAACTAGTGGTTGCGCGATTGTGAACGTCACGACGTGGCACGCGGATTGGATGCGTCGGCACATCCACAGGCGCGTAGGGTCCCGGCCGTGGAAGGGCACAACGGGCACGTCAGCTACGTCCACACCGATGACGACCTGCCGCCGGTCGCGGTCATCGACCGCTCGCCGATCCGCACCAGGCACAAGATCATCTTCGCGGTGATCGCTCTGCTCGGTGCGGTCGCCTGGGCGGTCATCGCCTTCGTCCGCGGCGAGACGGTCAACGCGGTCTGGTTTGTCGTCGCGGCGATCTGCACTTACGTCATCGGGTACCGGTTCTACGCGCGGCTGATCGAGACAAAAATCGTCCAGCCGCGCGACGACCAGGCCACCCCGGCGGAGATCTTCGAAAACGGCACTGACTATGTGCCCACCGACCGGCGGGTGCTCTTCGGTCATCACTTCGCCGCCATCGCTGGGGCAGGCCCGTTGGTCGGCCCGGTACTGGCCACCCAGATGGGCTACCTGCCCAGCGCGATCTGGATCGTGTTCGGTGCGGTGCTCGGTGGCTGTGTGCAGGACTACTTGGTGTTGTGGATCTCCACCCGGCGACGCGGCCGTACCCTCGGCCAGATCGCCCGGGACGAGCTGGGCGCCGTCGGCGGGGCGGCCGCTCTCGTCGGAGTCTTCATCATCATGGTGATCATCATCGCGGTGCTGGCGCTGGTGGTGGTGCGGGCGCTGCAGCAAAGCCCGTGGGGTGTGTTCTCGATCGCGATGACGATCCCGATCGCCATCTTCATGGGCTGCTATCTGCGCTTTATCCGCCCCGGACGGATATCCGAGGTGTCGCTGATCGGATGCGTGCTGCTGCTCCTCGCGGTGGCCGGCGGAAACTGGGTTTCCGAAACCCGTTGGGGCGCAGCGTGGTTCAACCTGTCGCCGGTTACCTTGTCGTGGCTCGTCATCGTCTACGGGTTCGTGGCGTCGGTGCTGCCGGTGTGGTTGCTGCTTGCACCGCGCGACTACCTGTCGACGTTCATGAAGGTCGGCACCATCATCCTGCTCGCCGTCGGCATCCTGATCGCCCACCCAAGCATGCAGGCGCCGGCGATTTCGAGCTTCGCCCACCGCGGCAACGGCCCGGTGTTCGCCGGCTCGCTGTTCCCGTTCCTGTTCATCACCATCGCGTGCGGCGCGCTGTCCGGATTCCATGCGTTGATCTCATCCGGGACCACACCGAAGCTGCTCGAAAAGGAAAGCCAGATGCGGCTGATCGGCTACGGCGGCATGCTCACCGAATCGTTCGTTGCTGTCATGGCATTGATCACCGCGTCGATCCTCAACCAGCACCTGTACTTCGCCCTCAACGCGCCGGCCGCCCAGACCGGCCCGACGGCCGCCACGGCCGCGCACTACGTCAACGGCTTGGGCTTGTCGGGTGCGCCGGTCACCGACGAACAGATCCGCGCCGCCGCCGCCGGCGTCGGCGAGCACTCGATCGTGTCACGCACCGGTGGCGCCCCAACGCTGGCGTTCGGGATGTCGCAGGTGCTCCACCAAGTGTTCGGCGGGACGGGCCTCAAGGCATTCTGGTACCACTTCGCGATCATGTTCGAGGCCTTGTTCATCCTCACCACCGTCGATGCCGGCACCCGGGTCGCGCGTTTCATGCTCTCCGACGGGCTGGGCAATCTGGGCGGTCCGCTGGCCAAACTCCGCAACCCGAGCTGGCGGCCGGGCGCGTGGGGCTGCAGCCTGGCTGTCGCCGCGGCGTGGGGCAGCATGCTGCTGATCGGCACGACCGACCCGCTCGGCGGCATCAACTCGCTGTTCCCGCTGTTCGGTATCGCCAACCAGCTGCTGGCCGGAATGGCACTGACGGTGATCACCGTCGTCGTCATCAAAAAGGGTCTGCTGAAATGGGCGTGGATACCGGGCATTCCGCTGGTATGGGGGCTCGCCGTCACGTTGACGGCGTCGTGGCAGAAGATCTTTTCGTCAGATCCCAACCTGGGCTACTGGACTCAGCATTCCCGCTACGCCGCTGCCAAGGCGGCCGGTAAGACAGCGTTCGGCTCGGCGAAGACGCCCGACCAGCTGAACGACGTCATCAGAAACACCTTTATCCAGGGCACGCTGTCGATCATCTTTGCCACCGTCGTGATCATCGTGCTTGCTGCCGCGATTATCGTGACGCTCAAGACAATTCGCGGCCACGGCTCACCGCTGACCGAAGACGACCCAGTGCCGTCAAGGATGTTCGCGCCCTCCGGCATGATCCCGACTGTGGCCGAGCGGGAGGTGCAACGGCAATGGGACGCGCTGCCCGTGACTCCGTCGGGGTAAGCCGGTTGCGCCGCATCGCCCGCGCAATCTCCTGGTACTGGGGCACCGTGATGGGCGACACCCACTACCGCCGCTACCTCGACTACCGCCGACGCACGCACCCGGGCGAACCGGTGCTGTCCGAACGGGACTACTGGCGGGAGCGATACCGCGCCGAGCCCGGCGCGCGGTGCTGCTGACACCCCTGCCGACAAAAAAGTGCCCTCGACGTGCGATGACAGCGCGCGTCTTTGCGAAGGTTAAACCTCGGCGAACGAAGGTTACGGCAAGATGTACGGGGGAATGCATCTTGTCGTCGACGGGAGTCCGCTTTGGTGTCAGTCACGACCGGCCGAAAAGTTCAGGTGTTGGCGCGCGAACGGCAGCCAGCACCGCTTCGGCGGCCGCATCGTGCTCCGGTGCCGGTCGGGGCCGCCGAACGGGCTTACGCTGCGACAACGCGGCAGTATCGGCTGACGCTGACCCGGCGGGCGGCGATCACCGTTTGGGTCCTTGTCGTGGCCTACCGAACCCTGACCGACGGGCTCGCATTCAACCGCGAACTGCTGCTGGTCTACATCGCCACCGGGCTCATTGCCGCCAGCATCGGTTGGGGCCACAAGGTGTTCGCCGTCGTGTGCGACTGGCTCCCGTTCGCGCTTGTGTTGCTGGTGTACGACCTCAGCCGAGGGGCGGCAACGCTGATCGGAGCGCCTACCCTTTGGCATTTCCAGGCTCAGGCAGACCGATGGTTGTTCTTCGGCACTGTCCCGACCGTGTGGTTGCAGGAGCGCATCAAGATGCCGCAACCGCCGTGGTGGGAGGTGATCATCAGCGGCATCTACATGTCGTTTTTCGTCCTGCCCTACGTCGTCGCCGGAGTGCTCTGGCTGCACAACCGCAGCGACTGGGCGGCGTTTGTCCGGCGGTTCGTCCTGCTGTCGTTCGCCGCGCTGGTCGTCTACGTTGTCCTGCCCGCCGCGCCGCCGTGGGCAGCCGCTCGCTGCACCCCCGCCAACGTCGCCGGCGGGCCGTCCAACCCACGCTGCATGTTCAGAAGCGCCGCAGGTGTCCCGCACGGCGGGCTGCTGGGCAGCATGCACAGAAGCCAGCCGGGTGCACACCACTTCATCGAGCGCATCTCCACGCGCGGCTGGGGAACGCTGCACCTGCAGTCGGCCGGAGCACTGGTCAACTCCGGACAGGCCAGCGTAAATCTGGTCGCAGCGATTCCCTCCCTGCATGCCGCTTTGACCGCGATGATCTCGGTCTTCCTATGGCGCCGGGTCAGGGCGGGGTGGCGTCCGCTGCTGGTGGCTTACCCGCTGGCGATGGCCTTCGTGCTGGTGTACTCCGCCGAGCACTACGTGGTCGACATCCTGCTGGGCTGGGCACTCGCCGCGATGGTGCCACTGGTGCTCGCTCTGTTTGACAGGTGGTGGTCCAGGCGTACCGAAGTCAGCGGTCGCTGCTTCCGCTAAGCCAGCGGGCGATCTTGGCGGCGGCCTCGCCATAGAAGACGCGGTAGACGCGGTCGGCGACATAGCCGATGTGCGGGGTGGCGACCACGGTGTCCAGCGAACGCAGCGGGTGCGCGATCGGCAACGGCTCGGTGTCGAACACGTCCAGACCTGCGCCGCCAAGCCGGCCCGACCGCAGCGCGTCGATGAGAGCTGTCTCGTCGACGATCGGGCCGCGGGATGTGTTGACTAGCAACGCCGTCGGTTTCATCAGTCCCAATTCTGCCGCGCCGACCAGACCGCGGGTGCGCTCGCTGAGCACCAGATGGATGGTCAGGACGTCGGCTCGGCTGAACAACTCGTCTTTCGACACATAAGTCGCCCCGGATTGTTCGGCGGCCTCCGGAGTCAAGTTGGTGCTCCACGCGATGACGTCCATGCCGAACGCCGTCCCGACCCGCGCCACCCGGCTGCCGATTCGCCCGAGGCCCAGCACTCCCAGCACCGAGCCACCCAGCTGATGCCCCACCGTCGTCTGCCATCCACCGTCGCGCACCGATAGGGATTCGTCGACGATCCGGCGGGCGGTGGCAAGGATCAGCGCCCAGGTCAGTTCGACCGTCGACTCGACGTAGCCGCCGGTTGTGCTGACGTAGATGCCGCGTTCCTTGGCGGCCGCGACGTCGATGGAAGCGTTGAACGGCCCGGTCGAGGCGATCATCTTCAGCCGTGGCAGTTGCTCGATCACGTTACGCGGCAACGGTGTTCGCTCGCGCATCACGCACACGACGTCGAACGGCGCCAGCCGCTGCACGACGGCGTCCTGATCGGCGAGGTGATCGGTGAAGACGGAGATGTCTGCGTGCGCCGCCACTTCCGACCAGTCGGCCATGCTCAACGCGACATTCTGGTAGTCGTCGAGGATCGCGATCCGCATCGTGTCAATGTCCCACATCTGGTTTGACCGGCTCTCGGGCCGGGTAGTCACCACCGCGCGAAGCAGAAACAAAAACATGAAGAGGGAGTTGGAACGCATGGGAACCCACGACAAGGTGAGCAACAAAATCGACGACGCCGCAGGCAAGGCCAAAGAGGCCGTCGGCAAAGCCACCGGTGACGACCACACCAAGACCGAGGGAAAGCTTGACCAGGCGAAGTCCAGCCTGAAGGACGCGGGCGAGAAGGTCAAGGACGCCTTCAAGAAGTAAGCCACAACAAGCCAGCACAGAGGACGGCCACCGGTGGGCGGAGCCCCGGTGGCCTTCCGCTGTCTAGACCGTGCGTGCAATCGGCGGCAATGGGTAACCGATCCGAATGATCGGAACAATTGTCGGTGCGATCTTTGTCGGGCTCATTGTCGGTGCGCTGGCCCGGCTGATTCTGCCCGGCCGACAGAACATCGGCGTCATCATGACGATCCTGCTCGGCGCGATCGGGTCGTTCATCGGATCGTGGGTCACCTACCGGCTGATATCCACGGCCAATCAAGGCAAATTCGAACTCACCGCCTTTCTCGTCGGCATTATCGCCGCGGTCGTTCTCATCGCGATTTACGTGGGCATCACCGGCCGGCGCGGCACTACAACCCGGTGATACTCCAATGCTCGCCCGAGGCGTTACTTTCGGCGGGTTTGTTGGCCCCGAAGATGAACGGCGCGAACACGACTTCGCGGCCGTCCGGATCGCGGTAGGTAACCGCTCCGGTCGCCGCCCAATACGGATGGGACTCGACGGGTGGTATGCCCGCGTCGGAAAGCCTTGCCGCCGCTTGCTGTTGTGCCGTCGCATCGGGGAAGTACAGGCACAGTTGTTCGTGGGCGTCGACAGCGACGGGCTCATCGGCCTTGACGATCTCGAACGTCAACGCGGATCCGGGCAGCCCGAATATTGCGCCGGTGCTGCCATAGCTATCCCCGAACGTGGCACACAGCGGCAGTCCGACGACGTCGCGGTAAAACTGCACGGTTGACTCGAAATGTGCCGAGCGGCGAGCGAATCGGATCGCACCGATCAAGGCCAAATCTTCAGGCCAGCCGGTCGCCGATCCGGCGGGCGGTTGTTGTGTCATGGCGCTGACGCTATGACCTCAACCGAACTTGAGGTCAAGCGCAATCAACTTCGACCCAAAGGAAGGCTCGGCGGATTATGCCTGAAATAGATTTGGAAACCCTTTCGAGGCCCGAACACGGATACACCGTCGACGATGAGGACGACGACGATCCGGTCCTGCTCGATCAGGACGGCAACCACATCGAGACCTGGCGTGAGCGATACCCATGTGACCACCGAATGGCGCACGACGAATACGAACGGTTGAAGCCAAAGCTGCGCCGTCAGCCCGACCTCATCGGGTCGGCACTGGAGGAGATGCTGCGTTACGACAGCCCGTCGACCTCGGTGGTCTGGCGTTTTCCCACCGAGGATGTCGAGATCGCCGGTGTGGCGATCCCTTCGGGTGACCCTGTGCTACCGCTTATTTCGGCGGCCAACCGCGACCCGGCGGTCTTCGCCGACCCGGACGGGTTCGAGATCGCGCGCACCGATCTCGATCACGTCTCATTCGGCTACGGTCCGCATTTCTGCGTGGGCGCGGCGCTGGGCCGGCTGGAGGCCGGCATCGCCCTTCCCGCGCTGCTGGCACGCTTTCCCGCTCTGTCACTGGGTGTCCCCCGCGACGAGTTGCGGTTCAGGAGCGCGTTCATGACGCGAGGGCTGCCGCGGCTGCCGGTGCGATGGTGAGGGCCGCGCCCTCTTTGTTATTGCGCCGCCGGCGGGCATCCTTGGCGGTATGCATCTGATCAATGGAGTCCGTGACCCCGCGACAAGTTTTCCACTCGACACTGCCTTCGACGATGCGGGCGAACGTCGGCAGGCCAACCGCGCCGTCGCGGTCAGCGCCGTCGGGCTGGCACTGACCGGACTCGTCGAGCTGGCGATCGCGCTGGTATCGGGGTCGGTAGCGCTGCTGGGCGATGCGCTGCACAACTTGTCGGATGTCTCGACCAGCGCCCTGGTGTTCGTCGGATTCCGGGCGTCGCGCCGGCTGCCCACCGAGCGTTATCCCTACGGCTACGAACGCGCCGAAGACCTCGCCGGAATCGGTGTGGCACTGGTGATTTGGGGCAGCGCTCTGGTCGCGGGTTTTGAAAGCGTCAACAAGCTGCTTCGGCACGGCGGTACGACTCACGTGGGCTGGGGCATCGCCGCCGCGGCGGTGGGCATCGCAGGCAATCAGCTCGTCGCGCGCTACAAACTGACGGTGGGCCGACGGATCCGCTCGGCGACTATGGTGGCCGACGCCAAGCACTCGTGGCTGGATGCGTTGTCGTCGGCCGGGGCGATGCTCGGGCTGATCGGCGTGGCGCTTGGCTGGGCCTGGGCTGACGCGGTCGCGGGCATCGTCGTCACCGGATTCATCTGCCACGTCGGCTGGGAGGTGACCGCTGATATCGGTCACCGGCTGCTCGACGGCGTCGACCCGGAGATCATCACGACCGCCGAAACCACCGCCAGCGCGGTGCCCGGTGTCCAGCATGCGCATGCTCGGGCCCGCTGGACCGGGCGGACCCTGCGC
>Ga0209656_10000116_pt1 | contig 50882 bp, 37 predicted proteins | sample BogFormECP12_OM2_FD_188239 | JGI IMG/M metagenome (GOLD analysis project Ga0209656, IMG submission 188239) | Bog forest soil microbial communities from Calvert Island, British Columbia, Canada - ECP12_OM2 (SPAdes) (version 2) | ecosystem: Environmental > Aquatic > Freshwater > Wetlands > Bog ...
CTCGCTCAGCCGTTCCGCTACATCGCACACAACGGCGAGATTAATACTGTCATCAGCAATCGCCGCTGGTTGCGTGCGCTCGAACGCGAGATTCGGAAACGCATCGGCGTTGGCAAGTGGTTTCGCCTGCTCGAAGAAAACGTCAGCGATTCTGCGAGCTGCGATAATGCACTGGAAATCAAGTTGCTCGAAGGCAAGAGCGTGGAAGCCGCGATGCTGGCGCTGGTGCCCCCGGCATTTCTGCACGATCCATTTTTGTCGGCCGATGTGCAAGCGGCGCTCGAAATATTGTCTCGGGACGGAGCGCCGTGGGATGGGCCAGCAGCACTGGTGTTTAGCGATGGCCTTTCGGTCGGTGCAAAGCTGGATCGCAATGGTCTGCGGCCGATGCGCTACACGGTAACCCACGATGGATTGGTGATTGCTGGGTCGGAAACCGGATTGGTTGATCTGGAAGAAAGCCGTGTCGCTGAACGCCATCGTTTAGGGCCTGGCGAAATGATTCTCGTTAATCCGTCGAAGGGCGCTTTGCTGCGCTGGCGCGAAGTCTTAAAAAGTGTCGCGCGGCAATATCCCCGCAAGACCGCCGCCCAGCCAAAACAAGTGATTCTGGAGTCATCCGCTCGGCGACCAAAAGTGGAGAATCCGCGCCGTGTTGCCGGAGCTGCCGGCTGGTCCGACGATCAGTACAAAATCCTGTTTCGACCGCTACTAAAGGGTAAGGAAGCGGATTGGAGTATGGGCGACGACGCGCCGCCCGCGTTTCTCTCAACCTTGCAACGTCCGATGTGGGACTACTTTAAGCAGCGTTTCGCACAGGTGACTAATCCGCCGATCGATCCACTACGCGAGTCGCACGTCATGTCGCTCGATGTGCCGCTCGGTCACGGACAATTTTTAACCTCACCGATTTTGGGCGCTGCTGAACTGGCGGTACTGATCGCGTCACACACCCCGGTGCAGACTGTCGATTTTAGTTTTCCCTCCAAAACCGGAGTCCCGGGTGCGCGCCGCTGTTTGACTCAGTGCATAACTACCCCTCTGAGGAGCGACGAGCATCCGAGGCTCCTCCTCCTCACTGATCGTGCGGTTGGGCCGGGACGCGCAGCGGTTCCCGCGCTGCTGGCAGTCGCGAGCGCATGGAAAAGCATGGTGAAGGAGGGCCTCGCGGGTGTGCCGCTGGTCGTCGAGACGGCACAGGTATTCGACACCCATCATGTGGCGATGCTGATCGCCGCCGGGGCCAGTGCAGTTGTACCTTATCTTGCCGAAGAACTTGCCGAGGGCGAAGAAGAGGGCGCCTTTCAGAAAGTACGCAAGGGCATGTTCGCGGGCTTGCGAAAAGTATTGGCACGCATGGGGATTTCCACACTGGCCAGCTATCGCAACAGCCATTTGTTTGAGGCGCTCGGTCTTGATGAAGATGTTTGCCGCGAATATTTTGAAGATGCCGGCTGCTACCCGGGAACGAAGACTCTCGATCTCCTGTTACAGGATTATTTGAAGATGCACGCGGCAGCCTTTGATTCTGCAACTGATGATCTGATCGATCACGGCCTCTATCGTTTTCGCAAAGGCGCGGAGCTACACTCCAGTTCGCCGGAATTGGTTCGACGCCTTCACGCGCATGTGAAGCAGCCGAACGGGGGACACTTTGCAGCAGTCGAGCAGCTGGCCGAAGGAAATGGGGTTACCTTCCTACGCGATTTATTGGAAATGGTTTCCGATCCAGCCGTTCCGATCGACGAAGTCGAGCCACTCGATTCAATCCTGCACCGGTTCAGCACGCAAGCAATGTCGCTCGGTTCGCTCAGCCCTGAAGCGCACAAGACTCTGTCGCTGGCGATGAACCGGATGGGCGGCCGCAGTAATACTGGTGAGGGCGGCGAAGATCCGGATCTGTATCTTGCCGTTGACGCCGCGAACAAAATTAAGCAAGTGGCCTCCGGCCGGTTCGGTGTCACCGCCGAATATCTGGTGCGCGCCGAAGAACTTGAAATCAAAATGGCGCAAGGTTCCAAGCCCGGCGAAGGCGGCCAGCTGCCCGCTACGAAGGTCACCGAGTACATCGCGAAAATTCGCCACGCCACGCCTGGCACCCCTCTGATTTCTCCCCCACCGCACCACGACATTTACAGCATCGAGGATCTGGCACAACTCATACACGATCTTCATGCTGTGAATCCGCAAGCGCGTATCGGAGTGAAATTGGTTTCCGGCACGGGAATCGGAGTTATTGCCGCGGGAGTTGCGAAAGCCGGCGCGAACGTCATCACCATCAGCGGACACAACGGCGGAACGGGTTCTTCGCCGCTTACTTCCATCAAAAACACCGGGCTGCCGTGGGAAATCGGCTTGCGGGAGACGCACGAAACTTTGCTGCGCGCGGGATTGCGCTCGCGTGTCGCTCTGCGCGTTGATGGCGGACTGCGATTCTCGAGAGATATTCTGATCGCCGCGATTCTTGGCGCCGATGAATTTGGGTTTGGCACTGCCGCGCTGTTGGCGATTGGCTGCGTCATGGCTCGGCAGTGCCATCTGAACACTTGCCCTGTCGGCATTGCCACCCAGGATGAGAAACTACGCTTGCGTTTTAATGGCAAGCCGGAAATGGTAATCGATTATTTCCGCGCGCTCGGCGAAGAAGTGCGCAGGGGCCTTTCCGGCCTGGGTGTTCGCTCGTTGACGGAATTGCGCGGCTGGTACGAGCGGCTGGAAACGCACTCAGGCATGGACGCACTTCTGGTGATCCCGGCCTCCAAGCCACACAGCGTCATGCCGCAGCAATCTACAGTTCTCGACGCCGAAACCCTCGAGACCGAGCGGCAATTCGAGCAATCGCATCCGGGCGATTCCGGAGCCGCCGCAATTCACAATTATCATCGCAGTGTTGGCACGCAGCTTAGCGGCGAACGCATGCGTCAACGCATCCTCGATGGTGCCCGACCAACAAGCGAACGCGAATTCCACGGATCCGCGGGCCAGAGTTTCGGTGCATTCCTCGATCAGGGACTTACGTTGAAGTTATTCGGCGAAGCCAACGACTACGTCGGCAAAGGCATGTCCGGCGGAACCATTATTATCCGCGCCGGGAGGTCGGCGTCCAAGCGTGGAGATGTCCTTGCGGGCAATACGGTTCTATATGGCGCGACCTCTGGCCAGCTTTTCATTGCCGGGCAAGTCGGCGAACGATTCGCGGTGCGCAACAGCGGAGCCATCGCCGTCGTAGAAGGGGTTGGCCAGCATGGTTGCGAATATATGACCGGTGGAATCGCGGCCGTGCTCGGTCCGGTCGGAGTAAATTTTGGTTCAGGCATGACCGGTGGATTGGCTTATGTGTTGCGCAGCGAAGCGGAGCATGTCCTGAACAGCGAATTTGTGCAATCGCACGAGCTAGAACAGAGTGAAGAGCGTGATCTGCGACGATTGCTCGAAAGGCATGTTGCGGAAACGTCCAGTCCTGTCGCGCTACGCCTGCTGATGCAGGCCGGTATGCTGCCCCTTGTGCGCATACAGCCGATCCATTTTCAAGGTACTTTGGAGGCGGCCTGGCGTTTTCTTCCAGAAACACCTTCCGTTCCCTTGGCTGATCCGACTCCCGGCATTTTAGCTGTGCCCCCGCTTACATTTCCGCATTATGTTTGAGTTCCACAGGAAGTTAATCTTTTCTGTATGCAGTTTAGGTATACTTCTTCGCGAGAACCTAATCTATGGACTTTGACCAACTAACTACTTTTGTTCAAGTCGCCAAACTGAAGAGTTTTTCAAAGGCTGGACAGAAAGTGTTCCGCTCTCAATCCGCGGTGAGCGCCCAGATCCGCCAACTGGAGCAGGCCTATAAGGCCAAGCTATTGGATCGTTCGGCCAAGTCTGTCGAACTCACGCCCTCTGGCGAAGTGCTGTTCGAATTCGCCGAGCGCTTACTGCGCCTGCGCGATGAATCGATGCAAGTGGTTGCCGATCGCGGCAATCTGGTGCAGGGTCCGGTCGCATTCGGAGCCAATGAAGCGACTTGCCTATACCTGCTTCCGGATATCTTCAGCGAATTTCAGCGTCGTTACCCCCTGGTGAATATCAGCATTTACCGCAATTTCAGCCACAAGATTTTGCAGCGTCTCGAAGAAGGTTCGCTCGATTTGGGCATCGTCACTCTGCCAGTTAAGTCGCCAAACTTGAAGATGCACGTGATCAATCGCGACCGGCTGCGTTTCATGGTGAGCGCTAAGAATCCGCTATCGCAGAAATCGCACCTGACGCTAGAAGAAGTTGCTTCGGCTCCGCTGATCTTCCCGAAGACAGGTTATACGCGCCAGGTGCTCGACAAACTTTTCCGACCCTATCGCTCTCGCCTCCGTGTACCGATGGAATTACCGAGCATTGGCATGATCAAAACGTTCGTGGCGGCCGATGTGGGCCTATCGATCATCAGCGAAAGCTTTGCCCGCGATTTGGTGAAGAGCGGGGAAGTGAAGCTACTGAACGTCGATGGCGTGGACTTGTGGCGCGAACTGGCGTTGGTCTATCGCCGCGATCGCAGCTTGCCGCGTGGCGTACAAGCATTGATCGGCATGATTCGCGAGCTTCGCAAACCGCAAGACGGGCACGCAGATTAAGCTGCACCGGAGCCAGAAACTGCGATTCCGGTTGGAGAGAGGACGCCTTTTGTCGACCCGCACTGGAGGAATCCTTCCTCAGGCAACCATCCCCAGATGCCCTTTTTCCGATCTCCCACATCAAAGGTGGCATGGAACGCAGGCACTTCATTTCCGTCGCGGGCGGCATCGGTCTTGGGTTGATTATCCCCGGAGCGTTTTATCGCTATTTGATGAATGGCGTAAACGTCAGCGACGCGAACATTCGTGCCTACTTGAACGACGGCCCCCAGGCCGCTCTTCGCGCCATCACCCCGACTGAAGATTTTTACCAGATGGCTTCACACGGCGAGCCGGCGGTCGATCCCAAAACGTGGTCCTTCAAGATCGATGGCCTGGTGAAAATTCCGCTTCGCTTTACTTACCACGAAATGCGCGCCCTGCCAGTTTACGAAACCACGCTCACTCTGGAATGCATTTCCAATCCCGTCGGTGGGCGTTACATTGGAAACGCCATCTGGAAGGGAACTCTCCTGAAGCCGCTCATCGAGCGCGCCGGAATTTTGTCTGCAGCGAAGTACGCCGTATTCTATGCCGCGGAAGGGTACACGACCGGGCACCCGCTTGAGCGGTTCGACGATCCGGCCAATTTTCTCGCCTACGACATGAACGGTGCGCCGCTGTCTCGCGTGCACGGCTTTCCCTTGCGCGTTCTGATGCCCGGGCGCTACGGCATGAAAATGCCGAAGTGGCTCACCCGCATCGAATTTGTCGACAAGGAATACCTGGGTTTTTGGGAGCGTCAAGGATGGTCAAACGTTGGGGACCGCCACGCGCAAGCAGTAATCGATGATCCGCATACTATGAGCAGAATCCAGGGCCAAACGTTCGTCGTCACTGGCTACGCCATCGGCGATAAAAGCGGCATCTCGAGGGTTGAAATTTCCACAGATGGTGGCGACGACTGGGAGCAAGTCGAGATCTTCAGTAACCCGCAACCATCCGAAATGTGGGCCTTCTGGAAATACGTCTGGAAGAATCCTCCAAAGGGCAAGCAAACCCTAAAGGTTCGCGCAATCGACGGCCGCGGCAACGTGCAAAGCTCCATCGAAAAGCCAGAATGGCCGGCCGGCGCCACTGGCTACCACACGATTGAGGTGACCGTAACCTGAAGCCGCATCGCTTGGTCCGCTAACCCAAAATACGCTCTCACTCGCGTGCGGCCCGTTCCAGTCGAGGGTGATCGAGCACGCGGATTCGTTTGCGATCAACGGCGATGATACCCGCCTTCCGCAGCTCGCCCAGTGCGGCGGTGACCGATTCGCGATACACACGAAGCTGTTCGGCGATTTCCTTGTGCGTCAGATCTTTAAGGTTTTCTCCTTCGGCCCGCTCAAGAATTAACGCGGCGATGCGCGGCAATAGATGGCGGAAGGACGTGGCTTCCAGGTCCAGCAGCACGTGAACGAAGCGCTCGCTAACCAGATCGAGCAATCGGCGCGTAATAATCGGATATTTTCCAAGCAGCTTCTCGAATGCTGCCTTGCCTATGACGTGCAGGCGCGAAGGCGCAATGGTCTGCGCAGAGCAGTGATACAGGCACCTGCCGACGAAGGCCATTTCACCAAAGATCGCCGGCGCTTTCAGATCGGCAATAATCAGCTTGCGCGTGCCCGACACGCGGAAGGTCTGCACGTGTCCCTTTTTCAAGAGAAACAAACGCTCACCGGCATCGCCAGTGTGAAAGAAAATATGGCCTGAGGGAAAGTCCCGCACCTCGCTGCCTTCTCCGAGAGTTCTTAAACAGGAAGGCGGCAGACCTTTGAAAAGGTCGACCTCCGAGAGCGCGGAGGTTTCCACGGGGTCAGTGGAAGCTTTCACACTTGATTTAGGCACGGCGTTAATCTCCGGATATTTCCAGTCTGAGTATCATTTTCAGACCGATCAATGTAATGCAGGTTACAACGTTTTCCTGCAACTTGCCCGCTTGCCTGGAGTCCAATGGGTTGCGCAACAAAAATTTGACGCGATCCGAGGAGAACACAATGTCGAGACTACCTGCAATTCAAACCGAGTTAGCCAATGGCAAGGCCAAGCAACTGCTTGAGGGCATCCAGAGAAAACTCAAAATCACCCCGAATATGACCCGCGTCATGGCCAATTCCGCGGCCGTGTTAGAGGGATACTTGGGCTTCAGCGGAGCGCTGGCGGGTGGTAGTTTGCCTGCAAAGCTGCATGAAGAGATCGCGCTCGAAGTGGGCGAGCAGAACGCTTGCGAATACTGCTTGTCGGCCCACACCGCGATCGGGAAAATGACGGGCCTAACGAATTCCGAAATCGAGGCAGCCCGCGATGCGCGTTCAAGCGTCCCCAAGCACGCAGCAGCACTCGAGTTCGCCCGTCAGGTAGTGGCCAAGAAGGGCCGGGTCAGCGATGCCGATTTTGAGGCCGTGCGCGAGGCTGGATTCAGCGACGGGGAGATCGCGGAGATCATCGCCCATGTGGCGCTCAACGTCTTTACCAACTATTTCAACACTGCGGCCGAGGTCGAGGTTGATTTTCCGAAGGTCGCTCTTCGCAAGAGCGCTTAGCCGTTCCTGTTACCGGCAGATCAACCCGCTTCGGGAGTTGCGTTACTTTGAATTCAAATCGACGCTGGCAATTGAGCGGGCGATTACGTTTTCCTGAATTTGGATCAGGTCGGTATCGGCGAATGTCATTCCTAAGATCGTGAAGATATCTGCCCCCCGGGAAACGACCACCAGCGTGCCGGACCAGTCGTGGGTATCGGCCATTCCGCGATAGTGATATTCAATGGCGGGTTGTCCACCGACCACGGTTTTGCGCTCAGAAATCAGCCGGTAATTTTCGTAGACATCGCGCATGCGCTTTTCCACCGTTGCGGCGGCCGATTCCAGCGGCTCTTTGGTTTTCTCTCGGCCAATCACCATCAAAGTGGATTCGTTGCTCGTGCCCATTGCAACGATCGCGTTCGGCAAAGTCTGTCCCGCACCCTCGATGATTTGCCAACTGGGCGCTTTGTACATGTGAAATCCGTACTCATGGTTGATGTACAGATTACCTTGGATCTCTTCGCTGACCGGACGCGGCTCTTCCTGGGGCGGAGGAGGTGGTGCGGTTGCAGTGGCCAAAGCAGATTTCGATACAGTTCGCGGTGCCTTTAATGCGGGAGCATTTTCTTCCAAAGCAACAGGTGTCGCCGTGGGAATTTCTGGCCGAGCATTCACGTGGGTGATGACGGCAGCGGTTTTATCTCGCTTGGAAGGTCCAGACGCGGGATTCGTAGTGGTGGTTTCTACCGCAGGCTCAATTTTAGGCGTAGTATCAGTGCTGGGTTTGGGGGTAGCCGCGGCTGGTTGTGCTGGCGCGGGTGTTGAAGCAGGAGCCTTCGCCGCTTCATTCGGCCCCGAGGAACTGGGAATAATCTGCGCAATCTTGTCTTTTTCGACCAACACGTAGCCGAAGTCGGTCTTCACCTTGAACATGTTGTCGTCGTAACCGACGATCACGCCATAGAGCTTCTTGCCATCCTTCAGGCGGATTTCATCGGCATGGATTGCGGCCGCGGAGAGGCTCGCAACGATCAACGCGAGCACGCTTACACGGCGACATTTGCTCTGTATGCCCATGGGAAAAGTATGCGGCGCCTACCCTCAAGACCGCAATACTCAGCCTGCACCTGGTGTCCGGCGAGCTACCTCCGCCAGGATGCCTTCTAGCCGCCGGCTAATGCGGCCAAGGTCGACGACGGCGGCGTCCAGTCGGGTGCGTACCGATTCCGGCAACTGGGCGTGATATTGCTGGATCGCCAGCGCTTCGGCCAGAACGCGCAGTTGCTTTCTGTGGGGCGGATTGAGCCTCTCCCACAGCCGCCGCTTTTCGCTGCGATTGTGACCGAGCCAGCTTTCACCGCTCTCCGATGGGCGGCCGGCTTGCGGCTCTACTGGTTGAGAGCTTCTCGGCGTTGGTTGAAACATGGTTCCTCCTCGCGATTCTCTTGCGAAGTGCCGCAGGTGCGCTTGCGGAAGATGCGTGCAGCGCAGAGACACCTCATCAGGTCGAGGTAAGGGAAAGGAAACTTTTCGACTGCTACGATCAATGCCCGCAATCTCAGCGACTACCGCTTTCAATTGAAGTTAATCCGCGGCGACCGATTGGCTAACAGCTTTCGTCATATCCGCGTGCAGCAGCCGGTGGAACAGATGTTCGCCAGCCTCGCGCCGCACCGATAAGCGGCCCGCAACGTACGCGCGAGAAGAAAGTCCTCTCTGCACAGAATCGCAGATCGCCATATCTTCATCCTGCACTTTTTCGCTGACGGCGATGCTTTCTTTGTGATGCTGTGCGGCAGCTGCGCTTATATCCGAAAAATAGTAATCAAAGATGACCGCGCACTTGTCCACGCCCAAGGGCATCACCAGATTCGTATCCATCACGCCAGAATACGCGTTAATCATGAAATTCGGATACACCCACAAGTAAAACGCGTGACCTTGCCGGGTTGAGCCGATCGCGGAATCCGATGCCGCCGATGAATCCAGTGGACTCGACTGCAAGCAGGAACGCTCGAAATTCTCGATCGTGTATTTTGTGTATTCGACCACGCTGCTCAATCCCTTGTGTGCGTGCGGCACGTGATATCCGCCATCGAGATAATTATCGACGTACACCTTCCAATTGCAATTCAGGGTATAAATTCGCCGATCAAAATAATGCAGCTTTTCCTTTAAATGCAGCGGAGCGGCCAGTTCCGGCACTTTGCCCAGGAAATCCTTCAGTGGCATGGCGTGCCCATCTAGATTCACAAAAATAAAGTTTTCCCAGAGGTCTACGCGCACGGGCACCAGGCCATAGTCTGCGCGGTCGAAATTACACACGCCCTCGAACTCCACCATGCCTTTCAACGCTCCATTGTTTCCATACGTCCAGCCGTGGTACGGACACCGAAACTGTTTCGTGCAGCCGCTCGCCTCAGGAACAACAGCCGCCGCATGGTGCCGGCACACATTGTAAAACGAGCGCAACACTCCATCCTCGCTCCGCACCACTACCAGCGGCTCTTCATCCAGATCGATCGTGAAAAACTGGCCCGGCTTTTCCACTTGATCCAGTCGGCCAACGGCTATCCAATTTGCCGCGAACACGCTGTTGCGCTCTAACTGCTCGATGCGCTTGTCGAAATACCACGGCGCGGGAATCGTAAACGCTTTTTCCAGCGGATCGCCGGGATTATAGAGGTTCAAGACATCATGAATGTTGCGCTCCAGCATGGCAAGAACTCCAGTATGAACGAGAAATAAATGTTGAACTCATTCTGTCCAAAAATGTGAACGGCCGCAAGTGCCGCCACCGCACCGAACTAGCCACAGCATCAGTTTTGAACAATCCTTGGCCGAACGCCTGTGCTGAGTTAGGCAGGACAGTGAAAAGGCGAAACTAGTCAAAATGGTACTGCCGAAACGATGCTGTAAGTGTTTATCCTACTTATAGAAAGCCGTTTGACCCGATCTTCCAAGCAAGGGGGACAAAGGATTGGTGCGGGAGAGAGGACTCGAACCTCCAAGGACTTGCGTCCGGTAGCTCCTAAGGCTACTGCGTTTGCCAGTTCCGCCACTCCCGCTCATTTGCGATTCTCTACCATCGACATTGCCTTATGCAAGTCATCCTCACCGCTCGTAGAAACTGGCGCGCCGAATGGATCATGCAGAGAGCTCGATTGGGAATGCAATCCTGTTTGGGCTGTTTCGAACCAGGTTCCGGAGTGTTATCCTCCCACCCACGCCCAAATCATACTGACCGAGCGCTTTTCGATAGAGCGGAGATGACCCATGCTCAAGCGGTTCCCCAGCAAACTTCAACCTATCTTGTTATTCGCCGTTCTTGCGATTTGTCTCTCAGTAAATGCCCAGTTGCCCACCGCCGATTCCCTCGCAACTGCCGATAAACTCTTCCAAGCCGGAAAATTCGACGAAGCACAAAGGCTTTTCTCCAAAATCAATGCGAAAAAACCAAAAGATTTTGCCTCTGCGCGTCAACTTGGCCACCTCTATTTGCTCAGCAATCAGCTTGACGCCGCGCAGAAGTGGTTGGAACGAGCGCTAACTCTCAAGCCAAATGATCGCGATGTGAAAATCATGCTCGCGGAAGTGTTCTATCGCCAGGATGATTTTGACAAAGCTGCGGTTGCGTTATCGGGAATCGACTCGCAGGACGCCGACAGAATGAGGAGTTATCAATCACTCGTCGTGCCAAAACTCCTTGCGTTTCAAGGGCAGACTCCTTACGAGTTGTATGGCGAGGGGGACCTCACCCATTTGAAATTCATCAAAACCGATCCTCTTCCGCTGGTTCACGTGCGGATTAATGGCGGTCGGGAAGTGGTTTTTTTCATCGATACCGGCGGATCGGAACTGCTTCTAGATACGCAATTCGCGCAAGAACTTGGCGTCGAAAGTTTAGGCGCCGTGAAGGGTACGTTTTCCGGGGGCATGCAGGCTGAAGTGGGCAATGGCCGGATCGATTCTGTGACGCTGGGTGATTGGACCGTCAAAAACGTTCCTGTTGGAATACTTGCGCTGCGCGCGCTGTCGGAAGATTTTGGAGTTCCGCAACTGAATGGATGTGTTGGAACGAATGTACTTTACCATTTTTTGTCCACACTTGATTATCCTGCGGGTGAATTGGTATTGCGCCGTAAAACGCCGGAAAGTGTAGAACGTTTTGTGACTTCTCTCTCTGCAACAGATCAGCAAGCTAGGATGTGGCTCGTTGGCGACCATTTCATGGTCGCTTGGGGACAAGTGGAGAAAATTCCGCCATCACTTTTTTTCATCGATACGGGTCTGGCAGGGGCGGGCTTGAAGCTTGCGGAATCCACGATCAAGCAAGCGGGAATCACACTGCGGGAAGATAAAGCTTCCGTGGGAGCGGGCGGGGGCGGCAAGCTCAAAATTGTTCCTTACGAAGTAAAGGAATTTTCACTTGGGTCTGTGACGCAAGAAAACGTCGCAGGGCTCTATGACGGTGCGTTCTCGTGGGAAAGTGCGTGGGGCTTTCATGTGGATGGCATGGTAGGGCACGATTTCTTTAGACATTACGCGGTCACCTTTGACTTCACTAACATGCGGCTGATCCTTCACTAAGGGGATCCCGGGAAACCTCCGTTTAGATGCATCATCAACTCAAAACGCGGAGGCGTGGCGCGCGCCTTCCGTCATCAACTTTTGAATCTTTCCGACGCTCTCGATTCCGCCACGGGCGCCGACTGCTGTGCAATTCAGCGCCGCCGCAGCACAGGCAAACTCCAACTGCCGCTGCAATTCCCAGCGCTGCAAAAATCCGTAAATGAATCCGGCATGAAATGTGTCGCCCGCGCCAGTCGTATCCGCCACTTCCACGCGATACGCGGGCGCGTAGACCAATCGATCGCCATCCCAGGCGAGGACTCCTTCGTTGCCGAGCGTGGCTGCGGCCAATTTACAATGATAGCGCAGCGCAACTTTCGGGAGCGATTCGCGCAAGTCGGATTCAGTGGTTAAGCGCGACGGAATATCTCTGCTGGTGATCAGGTAATCGATATTTGGCAACAGTTTTTCGTAGCCTTCGTAGAGATCGTCGAGATCTGCGACGACAGGAACTCCCGCGCCGTGTGCCCATTGGGCGGCCTGCGTAGCCGTTTCGGTGTCGTGACCGTCAAGAAGCAGCATGCGGGCGTTAATAATCCACGCGCGCTGCAATTCATCGCGCAGTAAGGTGAGACGGCTGTCGCGTTTCCAGAGCACGGTTCGCTCGCCGCTTGGATCCACCAGGATGAACGCCTGCTGGCTGGGGCATCCAGGTGCAGTGAACAAGTGCGCTTCGACCCCGATCCGGTCAAACTCGGCGCGATGCATTTCGCCATGGATGTCGTCGCCAATCTTTCCGACATAGCGCGTGCGCAAACCCCATTGTTGGCACGCGGCCATGGCGCTGGCGGTTTGTCCCCCGAGCATGGCGTTTGCTGAGCGGATCTCTACTTTTTCACCGCTCATCGGAAAATGGGGAACTGGAATGAGTGTGTCGGTGGCGTTCAATCCCACGCCGACTACATCTACTTGCGGAATGCTAGTCATGGTTCGCAAAACACTGTATCAGTGAAAGCCGGTGGTTCGCCAAAGCTCGCGGCCGCAGAAGAGGAGCAAGAACAGTGACACGATGGTGAGCGCGAGCGCTGGACCCCAGCGGAAAGAAAACTGCGGTATGTGGGCGATTACTCCGAAGCCGACGAGAATTCCACTGGCAATGGCCACGAGCAGCCAATCGATAGCGCGCCGCTTTGGAATCGCTTCCCCCATGGCCTGTCGCCCATCGAAACGAGCCGCAACAAATTCTGGAGCAACTCGGTAGCGATCGCTTTCGCGCTGGGCAGCTTCTTTCCAGTGTTTCTGTTCTTCGCGGCCCGCGGAGGAAAAGGAAATCGCGGCCACCCCGAGCATCATCAGCAAGGAGCCACCGATTACCTCGGCGTAGGTCGACTGGCGTTTGCCGTGCAGTTCGCCGAAGACCAGAATTCCCCAGAGCAAACCCCACAACTGATTGGTGTTTGACAGGGGAATGCCGCGACTAATGCCGATATATTTTGCGGCGTACTGCTGGAAAAGGTCGCCGATTACCCAGATAAATCCGCCCAGCATTAACCAGAAAGCTACGTTTCGGGCCGTGGCCAGTTGGTGCCAGAGAGGGGCGTAACCAACGTAGGTGAAAGCCAGAGCGCCCATCATACCGAGTTCGCCAAAGGTAAAAAAAGTAACGAACGAAAGAGGATTCATCCCGGTCAAATATGCTTTGCGATAGGGAATGTACATCGTGCCCCACAGCACGCCGGCGCCGAGAGCCGCCGAGACCCCGCCCAGCGAATGGCCCGGCGCGAATTGACCGGCGGAGGCAATCGCGAGAATTGCGGCGCCCGCGAACATCACTACTGCGCCGCCCAAAACGCCAGCCCAGCGACGCCAGCCCGCCTGGTGGAGTTCGTTGAAAAAGAGAAAGCCCCAGAAAATTCCGAGGAGACTGTTGGAATTCCAAAGCGGGAAAGCGATGCTCAAGCCAATGTCGCGAATGGCAAAAATTGTCAGTGTATTCGCAACCGCCCAGAGGCCGCCGGCCAAGAGCGCCCAGATAATAAGATGCGGTGCACGCTGCACATCCGCGCGCACGGCAGAGGTGCCGAGTACCAACGCGGGCAGGCTCCATCGTGCCAGAAAGACCCCTACCACCATGATCAGCGAAATAACGATAGGAGAGATGCCGATCGAAACTAGTTTCGTGGGAGCTTCGGCGGCGCCCAGCCAGGCTCCTGCGGTGAAGCCGCACAGAATTCCAAGGAGTTGAAGGCTTCGCCGCCGAACGGTCTCCGGAGGGTTCTTCTGCAGGTTCTGCGGCAAGTTTTCTCCAACTCTCATTCGTCGGTAATTCCCTCCTCCTGACGAAACAGATCCCTCGCTCCGCTCGGGATGACACGGGTTGTTGGCTAGTGGATGAAGCGCAGCAGCAGCAAACCGGCAAGTAGGACCGCGGCAGGCACCCAGAAGTGGATGTCGGTAAAGATGCCGGAGATTCGACCGCGAGAAGATTTCTTCGTTGGCATAGGTTGTACTGTGTTCTCCCTAAGTGCGCTGGCATAACTCTTCAAGGCACCGGGCAGGAAGCAGACTAAGAGGCGCATTATACAGTTAGAGGAGGTCTCCGTGAAGGGAGGAAAGTCGGGAGGAAAAGTCGGGAGCTGGAAGTCAGTCTTCCAGATTGTAATTACGTGTTGAACAGAATACATCCATCCGCCCCCTAGCTTGTGCAAGTTTGTTATTCGTCCGGCGTGATATAAACTCTTTTATTGGAACTGACACAAAAAAAGCGGGACTAGTCAAATGTCTAGCAATCCCTCAAGGTGGAAGCGCCACCGCTTTTGCCTGACGGGCAAGCTCCACTCAGGAAGTGGATCTCTGATCCTGTGTGGCATACTGCTCGCCGCGAGCGCTCTCACAGCCTTCTTCTCCTTAGTAGTGCACGCCCAACAGGCCGATCCAACGACGCCGGTTGTGGTGCAGCCGGGTGCGCCGGGTAAGCCGAGCAGGACGCTGCCACCGTCGACGAAGGGAACGCTGCCGGCACGGTCGCAAGCGGATGTGGAGTTCATGCAGGGCATGATCATGCATCATGCGCAAGCGGTGGAGATGACGGCTCTAATCCCGTCGCATACGGAGAACAAGGAGTTGCAGTCGCTGGGAGCGCGAATCAGCAGCTCGCAGTCGGACGAAATAAAGTTTATGAAGCATTGGCTGGCGGCTCGCGGAGAGCAAATTTCCATGGCGATGCCGGGTATGCCGGACATGGATATATCAGGCCATCCGATGGCGCTTATGCCCGGTATGCTTTCACCAGAACAGATGGAAGCGCTGCGGAAGGCGCAAGGCGCCGAGTTCGACCGCTTATTTTTGACCGGGATGATTCAGCACCACAACGGTGCGCTCATCATGGTGAAGGATTTGTTCGACACCGCTGGCGCCGGCCAGGATGCCGACATTTTCAATTTCGCGACAGATGCGGACAATACGCAACGGGCAGAGATCAAGATTATGCAGACTATGTTAGAGGAAAAACCGATAGAGGAGAAATGATGAAGCGAGTGCCCAGTATTGCTTTTCACGTGGCGGTGGCCGCGATTCTATTGTTTGTCGGAGTGAGTCGGATGTCCGCACAGACGCCCGCCCAGGCGATTGCATCACCGCGACCGCCACAGGAGTCCACAAAGGCACCGGAGAAGGCTTCTGAGGCGGAAGAGAATCCATTTGCTCCGCAACCGGCTCCGCCGCTACCGCCGGGCATGACGGGTTCCGATGCCAGCGATCCGCGCGCCAAGCTGACACCGGGATTGTATGACGCTGGTGAAACGTCGATGGGCATGAAGCATATTATCCTTTTGAAGAAACCTGACGCGTTTCAACTCGGGGCTGCTGAGCCCGATGATCCAAAGGTACAAAAGACCCTTACACAGCTTGGCGTCGGCGACACCTCGAAGTTGCCGAAGCCTTTTCAGTTGGTGATTGCACAGCTCGCCTTCGCAAACTCTGACATGGCGTTTCAGGGCAACCACCTGTTCCAGGGGAATTTTTATGGCGTGAATATCTATGACATCTCCAACCCAGCGAACGCCACGTTGTTGACTTCGATGGTATGTCCGGGTGGCCAGGGCGATGTGTCGGTGTATAAGAACCTGTTGTTCATGTCGGTGGAAATGCCGAATGGTCGGCTGGATTGCGGGTCTCAAGGATTCCCCCCGGAGCCTCCGCCGGCGCCTGGACACGAAAAAGAACGTCGCTTGCCTGCGGCACAGAAGGACCGTTTCCGCGGGGTGAGGATCTTCGACATTTCAGACGTCAAGAACCCGAAGCAAGTCGCAGCGGTGCAGACCTGTCGAGGTTCGCATACGCATACCCTCGTACAGGATCCAAACGACAAGGACAGTGTTTATATCTACGTTTCCGGCACATCGTTTGTGCGGCAACCGGAAGAACTCGCTGGGTGCTCGGGTGAGAAGCCAGACAAGGATCCGAACACCGCGCTGTTTCGTATCGATGTAATCAAGGTTCCGGTGGCTGCGCCACAGGACGCGAAAATAGTGTCGAGCCCGCGGGTGTTTATGGATGCCCGGACGGGCGCGATGAATGGTCTGAGCAATGGCGGCAGCCATGGCAAGGGCGAAGAGAAGCCGCAGGACACGGACCAGTGCCACGACATTACTGTGTACTCGTCGATCGGGCTGGCGGCGGGCGCGTGCTCCGGCAATGGAATTCTGCTCGACATCAGGGATCCTGTACATCCCAAGCGTGTAGATGCCGTGAACGATCCGAACTACTCCTACTGGCACTCCGCTTCGTTCTCAAATGACGGCACCAAGGTTGTCTTCACCGACGAGTGGGGTGGCGGCTTGGGCGCGCGTTGCCGTCCGAACGACCCCAACAAGTGGGGTGCGGATGCGATCTTCCGTCTGAAGGACGACAAGCTGAGCATGGCGAGCTACTACAAGTTGCCCGCTGCACAGGGAGACACGGAAAACTGTGTTGCGCACAACGGCTCACTCATTCCGATTCCAGGCCGCGATATCGAAGTGCAGGCCTGGTATCAAGGTGGCGTCTCCGTGATGGACTTCACCGACCCGGCGCAACCGTTCGAAATTGCCTACTTTGACCGCGGGCCGATCGATCCTAAAACGCTGGTACTCGGCGGCGACTGGTCGGCCTATTGGTACAACGGTTTAATTTACGCTTCGGAGATTGCTCGTGGCCTGGACGTCTTTGAACTGACACCGACCAAGTTCCTGACGCAGAACGAAATCGACGCGGCGAAAACAGTCCGCGTGTCTGAGCTAAACGTGCAGAACCAGCAAAAAATCGAGTGGCCTTCACAACTGATTGTGGCCAAGGCCTACCTGGACCAGTTGTCGCGGACGCAGGCTTTGCCGCCAACTCAAATCGCAGATGTGCAGAAGGCCATAGAAAACGCCGAGACTTCACACATGAACAAAGGCAAGGTGGCGAAGCTAAAAAAAATGGCACCGTCGTTGGAACAGAGTGTGGCCACGGCGAAAACTCCGGCAGATGCGGCACGCTTACATGCTCTAGCGGATATCCTCAAGAATCCATCAGCATAACTACATCGGCAGCCTGGCGTTTCTCCGCTCGGAGTCGGGAGAGCGGGATTACTGCTCAAAATTGCAAAGAGAAGCAAAACAAAGAAGAAAGATATCGGAAAGTAGCAGATCCCTCGTTTCATGGCCGAAGCAATTAGAAAAGCAGGTGCATGACGAAATATTGCACGTAGGGAAAGATCTGACGGAACACGACCAGGCCAACGAGAAGTCCGGCGATAGCGAAACTGTTTCCGCGGAGCCAGTCGAGGTATTTTTGCGCGCCGGATTCGCTCATGAAGAGCATGATGGCGGTGCTGCCATCGAGCGGGGGAACGGGTAGAAGGTTAAACGTTCCGAGAAGAAGATTCAGCATAAAGGTTGTTACCAGAATGGTAAATAAGAAGCTGGAACCCCCGCCGGCTTGACGATGGAAGAGGTCCATGGTTTGGCCTGCCTTAAGAGCGAATGCGGCGAGCAACATTAGCGTGAAATTTGCGGCAGGGCCCGCAAGAGCCATCCACGCGGAGCGTTTAGGATAGCGGCGTTCCCAATCACGATTGAAGGGCGCACTTGCCCAACCGATCATGCCACCCGAAAAAAAGAAGCTGAGGATTGGAACGAGTACCATGCCGAAAGGTTCCCGGCGAATGTGGGGAATCGGATTGAGAGTGACCTGTCCCCCGAGTGCGGCGGTGGAATCGCCACCGTGTTTGGCGACGAGCGCATGCGCGGCTTCGTGACAGGTCGTGGAAAAGAGAAAAACGATATACGTGATGAAGGCGGAGACGAGAACGTCTGGAGTGAAGTCAGGCATAAGTCTGTCAGGTTATGGTTTTAGGAGAAGGAAAGCAAGTCGGGGAGGTCGAGGGACATTCGAAAAATACCATTAAAATCGAAGGATGGGGCACGCAAGTCTTACGCGGTTTTGACGGGCGTAGAATCGGCGGGGAGATTTTTGTTGATGAAATAGGATGCGGTCTCGGGAAGAAGGAGATAGATGAGCACGGCGAGGTTCAGGAGGGCGAAGAGAGTCGAGACGGGACGAAGGTGGAGGGCGCGGGGAAGGAGAACCAGGATGCCAAGGGCGGAAAAGACCAGTGTGAGAATGCGTGCCCAGTTTTGCAGCAGGAGCAGGCCGATGCCGCAGACAACCTGAACGGCGGCATAAATTAGAAGCGCGACCCCCATGAAATGGCCGAGGCCCCCGAGGATTCGTTGTAGGTTGTTGCCCTCGGCGGCAAGAGAGGCAAGACGGGCAGCCATGCCTCCCACAAAGAAAATTCCTCCGGCGAAAAGAGCGACGACAGCCCCGCGGAAGAATTGATAATAAGCCGAAAGAGTCACGCCGGTGGGACGCATGCCGCCTCCGATGAGAATGTGAGCATAAGACTATCGTAAGCCCGGTAGAGTGCAAGCCGAAATACTTAAGAGATGACGCTGTCACCTTTTCGGGAAGGCGGAATTAGGGTATTGTAAACCCACTACGTGTGTTGGCCGCCATTTTCGAATGTCGCGAGCCATTTCGGGGGGAAGCCTCCTCGGATTGACGGAGTCCGGGGATGCGATTTAACGCCGATATTTTCTGGTTTTCCTCTGTTCCATCGCAAATTTCCAAATAAAGTATTGCCGAGTTTGTGAGCCGGCATTATTTGCCCGTCGTCTTAGCCCCATCAGTTTGCGGAACTATCGGCACGAGTGCGAGGCGCGTCGCCAGGTGAGTTTTGCTAAAATGCGTTGGATGAAAAGGCGAACATTACTTCAATCCATCCCGGCGGTGATTCTCCCGGCAAGTTTGTGGGCGGCTGCCAATGTTGTGCGTGGAGAATCCGATTCGGAGGCGACAATGGTTTATGAATTGAGGATGTATCAGACGTATCCGGGAAAGCTGCCGGATTTGCTGACACGATTTCGCGAGCACACCATGAAGTTGTTTGAAAAACACGGAATGAAGAACATCGCTTATTGGACTCCGGTCGATGAGCCCAAGAAAAGCAATATGCTGATTTACGTGCTACAGCATGCTAGCAGGGAAGCGGCGACGGCGAGTTGGAAAGCGTTTCAGGAAGATCCGGAGTGGATCCGCGTGCGGGATAAGTCGGAAGAGAATGGAAAGATTGTGGAGAAGTTGGAGTCTACGTTCATGGTGTTGACGGACTTTTCGCCGCGATTGAGTTAGGGCAGCAGTGAACGTTGAGATAGGGAACTGGGTTGCCGGCAAAAGGGGAACCCTAGGATCCAAGTGCAGGTACTCTGTGGTGGCACTTGTCTGCTTGAGGTGAGTGTAGGTTCCTGCACGGGCCAGCTCCCTTTAGCTGTACTTCAGGACAACTTGTTGAGTCGTCGCAGCAAGCCTACGATTCCGTAAATTCTCCTTAATTGAGATTAAGCCCAGAGAAGTTCGAAGAACCGGACGATGAGACGGAACACTATCTCCATTGCATTCTCTCTGCTTGGCGTTGCCCTGCTGATTGGGGGGTGCACGAGCATGGGTGGATCGAGCGGCGGGGGGAGTGCCGGGGGCGGCGCCGCACCTGCTACACCGGCGGGAGTGACCGCCACGGCAGGCGATGCCCAGGTGAGTCTATCCTGGGGCGCAGTGAATGCGGCCACGTCTTACTACGTAAAACGGTCCACGACATCTGGCGGGCCTTATGCACAAATGAGTGCGCCGACCGGCACTTCCTATTTGGATACCACAGTCACGAACGGAACTAAGTATTATTATGTGGTTTCCGCAGGGAATGCGGCTGGACAGAGTGGGAATTCAGCAGAGGTGAGCGCAACGCCCGTAGCTCCGACGCAGATACCGGCTGTGCCGGTAGGGCTGACTGCGACGGCGGGGAATGGGCTGATTTCGCTGGTGTGGACGGCGGCCAGTGGTGCGACGAGTTATCACGTGAAACGGTCGACGAGTAATGGGGGACCGTATGCGCAAGTGGGAACGCCGAGCTCGGCGAATTACACGGATAGCGGGCTTACGAATGGGACGACTTATTATTATGTTGTGTCGGCGGTAGATTCGGCCGGAGAGAGCGGAAATTCCGTGCAGGTGAGCGCGACGCCCGCTGGGACGACGCAGATACCGGCTGTGCCGGTAGGGCTGACTGCGACAGCGGGGAATGCGCAAGTTTCGCTGACGTGGACGGCGAGTAGCGGAGCGACAAGTTACAACGTGAAGCGTTCGACGAGTAGCGGTGGGCCGTATACGCAGGTGGGTTCCACGACGTCAGCTGCTTATATCGATAACGGGCTGATGAATGGGACGACTTACTATTACGTTGTGTCCGCGGTAGATTCGGCGGGAGAAAGTGAAAATTCCGAGCAAGTGAGCTCGACACCGGCGGCACCCGTAAGTGCCGATGTGACGATCACGATTGATTCGACAAAGACCCAGGCAATTTCACCATACATTTATGGGCTGAATTTCTATTCGGGTGTTACGGGGGCGCCTCCGGATTTGACTTTTGATCGCGACGGAGGAAATCGGTGGACGGCGTATAACTGGGAAACGAACGCGTCGAATGCGGGCAGCGATTACTTGTACGAGAACGACGACTACTTGAGCAGCAGCACGGTGCCGGCCGAAGCGGTGCGCAGCTTTATCGCCGGGGATCAAAACAACGCGATGGCGAGCTTGATCACGGTGCAGATGCAGGGGCTAGTTGCGGGCGACGAGAATGGACCGGTGAGCGTGACGAATCCTCCGGATATGACGCGATTCAAGACGGTGGTGTATCAGAAGAGTACGCAATCGGCTGCACCGTTTACGATTACTCCGCCAACGACAGATGCGTACGTGTATATGGATGAGTTTGTGTGGGCGCTAGACCAGAAATTTTCGGGACAATCGATATTTGGGGCAAACCCAACGACCCGTCCGGTGTTCGTGCAACTGGATAACGAGCCAGAGCTGTGGAATACCACCCATCTGGAAGTGCAAGGTCCTACCGAAGTAACGTCGGATACCTACATCACGAAGACGATTGCCTTGACGGAGGCGATCAAAAATCAGTTTCCGGAGGTGATGATATTTGGACCAGTGCACTATGGATTTGAAGGAATTTACAACTGGCAGGGAGAATTGAGCGCGACGCCCGGCGGAAATAACTGGTTCCCGGATAAGTATCTGCCCGCGATCAAGAGAGCTGCGGGGGCGTATGGCAAGTCCCTGGTAGATGTGTATGACTTCCATTGGTATTCAGAAGCGACGGACGGGACAACTCGCGTGACTAACTTGCCGGGACCCACGCTGACAGATGCACAGGTGCAGGCGATAGTGCAAAGTCCGCGGAGTTTATGGGATACGACGTATACAGAAAATTCTTGGATCACGAGCGATGTGTTGGGCGGACCGATCTACATTCTTGGTAGACTGCAATCGCGCATCGCATCGGAAAATCCAGGAATGAAACTATCGATCACGGAATACAACAATGGTGGCGGTTTGCACATTGCCGGGACGATAGCGCAGGCCGATAACCTGGGAATTTTCGGAGTGCAGGGATTATTCGCGGCGAGTTTGTGGCCGCTGAGCCAGGATGAGCCGTACACACTTGCGGGGTTCAGGGCATTCAGGGACTTTGATAGTGCGGGTTCAAATTTCGGCGATACCTCGGTGCAAGCGAAGTCCAGCAACGTGCAAACGGTGGTGGTGTATGCAAGCACCGACAGCAACGCGCCAGGTCGCGTGGTGTTTGTGGCGATCAACCGGTCGACGTCGAGTCAGGTGACGGCGATCAATGGGCTAGTGCTTACCGGGACAGCGCATCTCTATCAAATGACGGCCAGCCGCGCACAAGGACAGAGCACAATCGCACCCGTTGCGGCCGGCACGATGGCGGTGAGCGGGAGTTCAATGACGGTGACGTTGCCCGCGCTTAGCGTGACGACCATTGACGTTCAATAAGAAGAGCAGAACGAGCCTACCCAAGAGCACGAATTGCCCGCCATCTAAGCTGCCGGGCGTTCAATTCTCCAACAAGATTTTGTGTGATTTCGCATCACAAATGGGGTAAATCACCCAAATGAGAGACTCGGATTGGGAAGCTGTGTGACCTACATCACAAATTTGCCTGAAATAACCTTCACAATATGAATAAGTTAGAGGCTATAACCGAACGTGATTAAGAATTCCGCGATTATGCACCTATTCGGCACAACAGATGCAATCCTTTACCATGCCTGCGGCCGAGCCGAGGCGCGGGAGCAGGTATGAGATTGAAAACAGCAATTCGCGTTCACCAAGCCATTTACGTGGTGACCTTGTTGATTTTGGCCGTGGCGCTGACGACTGCGCTCGTGGTGGCGGCGGAACGAAGCTCGACCAATTGCTCAAAGAAAGCGACCTCACAAGTACAGAGCCTGCAGGCGCCAACGGCCGAACGGCCGGGGCCGATCGAATGCGTGTGATGAAATTACGTCAGCCGCGCTTAATTACAGCAGCGGTGCTGGCCGGGTTCCTCCTCATCGTAGTTACGAGTCTCCAAGCAGATATCCATCCCGTGCCGCTGGATAAGAATACGGATTCGGCGAAGTGCCTGGAATGCCACGCGGACAAAGCGAAAGGTAAGTTTGTGCACACCGCGGTATCGACCGGATGCACGAGTTGCCACGAAGTGCGCGTGAATAAAGATGTAACGCGAGTGAAACTGATTACCACGACGTCATATGGAATGTGCCTGACCTGCCACGCGGATAAGAACGCGGCTGAAATTAAGGGCGTGGTCCACCCGCCGGCCCGACGTGATTGTTTGAAGTGTCATGACCCTCACGAATCCGACAATAAATATCAGTTGTTAAAGCCGGAAACTGGGGACCAGAAAGAAAATCTCTGCCTCGCTTGCCATACCACCGGACTGAATGTTTCCGAAAAGGGTAGCCGGCACGTGGCGCTCGATATGGGTTGCGAGACCTGCCACGTAACACACAAGGTTGGCGAACGAGGAAAACAAGAGTTCGATTATCACCTGACAAAAGCGACACCGGCGCTGTGTATTGATTGTCACGATGTGCAAGACGCGAGCCTGCAGAAGGCCCATCGAGATCAGCCCTTCGGTACTGCCGATTGCGTGCAGTGCCACGATCCGCACCAGTCTGCACAGCCGAAGTTGATGGCGAAGTTCACGCACCCACCTTTTGCGGACAAGCAGTGCGACGTTTGCCATTCACCCGCGAAAGACGGAAAGGTTGTGCTGACGCAGGAGAATTCGAAGGCGCTTTGCGTGACCTGCCACGACGAGAAGGCCAAGCAGATCGAGAGCGCGAAGGTGCCGCACCCGGGAGCAATGGGCGATTGCACGGATTGCCACAATCCGCACGCGAGTAAGTATCCAGGATTGCCGAAAACCAATGGAGTGGAAATTTGCCTCGGCTGCCATACCGATCTCGCCCAGTTGGAGAAGAAGTCGGTGCATCACCAGCCTGCGTTTAGCGAGGGATGTGGCACGTGCCACGAACCGCACGGCGGGGACAACGAAAAGCTGCTGCGCGCACAGGGAAACAAGCTTTGCCTGGAGTGTCACGGACCGGATGCGACACCGGTTGAGGATAAGAGTGCGGGAGTCTTGAAGATCTTTGACGGGAGAGTCCAACTGCCAGATGATTATTTCAAAAGGAATAAGGTCGTCGTGTTACCGCTGCGTTATGGTAAGGGGCACCCGGTGGCAGGACATCCGGTGTCGGACGTGGTCGATCCGACGGACGTCACGAAGATCATGACGAAGTTGACTTGTTTGACCTGCCATCAACCGCATGCGTCGGCAAAGCCTGACTTGTTGGTCCAGGATCAGGAAAACAACGCGGCATTTTGCGCGACGTGCCATAAGGATCTGACCAAGCGCTGAGAGCGGAACGGGGGGAGGGTGAAATGAATACGATCAGCAGAAATAGTGAGGGGCGGTCGCGGAAATGGATGGTTCTAGCGTTTCTGTCGGCTGCCGTGATCGTGTCCCCCGGGGCGATGAAGGCGCAGAAGAAAAGCAAGGTCGACCAGAAGGCAGAGACGGAAGCGAAAATTAAGGCGATCGACTACTCGAACATTGTGTGGCCGAATCCGCCAGCAATTGCACGGATCAAATACACCACTTGGTATTCATCGGACAAAGACACGCGGGATATACAAGGTAATAAGCAAAAGAAATCGGTGTGGATGGATCGGCTGGCAGGAACGCAATCTGGTGATGAGGTCTTCTCAAGGCCCTTTGAATTAGTGCAGCCTTATGGGAGTGCCGTAGACTCCAAAGGAAATTTTTATATCGCGGATCAAAAGGTGGGGGCGATTTTCATTTTCAGCACGAACAAGGGAAAAAAGGATGTGGACTTGATCAAGAATAGCGTCCACGCCAACTTTGTCCGGATTATTGGTTTGGCAATGGACGATAATGATCGGCTCTTCGTTTCGGACCCGGGGCTGCGACATGTCTTGATCTTTGACAAAGATCACAAAGCGGAAGATGTGATTACCGAGGGAATGGTAGAGCCGGGTGGCGTAGCGGTCGACACGAAGAACCGGTTGTTGTACGTGACAGATATCGAGTTGGACCAAGTTTTAGTGTATGACGCGGACACCTTAAAGCTACTCCGGAAGATTGGGACGACTGGCCACAAACACGAGCTCACTTCGCCGGGTGACTTTGCCAAGCCTGCCGCGGCGGCCGTCGATGCGGAAGGCAATCTGTATGTGGCAGATACATACAACAACCGAATTGAGATTTTCGACGCGGACGGTCAATTTATCAGCACCTTTGGCAAGAACGGAGACGGACCGGGGTATTTCTCGAGGCCGAAAGGCGTAGCCATCGATAGCGACGGACATATCTGGGTGGCGGATGGAATGCAGGATCGCGTACAGGTCTTCAACAAAGATGGTCAATTGCTGATCGCGTTTGGAGGGCACGGATTGCTGCCAGGTCAGTTCCAAGGATTGGTAGGAATCACGATTGACAAGCAAAACCGGGTGTTTACGACGGAGATTTATCCCGGGCGCGCGCAGCAATTTCAGTATGTAACGGATGCGGAAGCGGATGCGCTCCGAGAGAAGAGAGCGGCGGATAGGGCCAAGGCGGCGGCGACGCAGAGCGGGGCGGATAGTTCCTCGCAGATCGTGCCCTCGGTAGCTACGACGCCTGCACCGGCAGCGCCTACTAAACCCAACTGAGCGAGGTGGTGAATTTACAGGACGACAACGCATCTCGTGTGTTAGCACATCAGGCCGGACACTCCCTATAAGCCTACAGTAGAGCCATTCCAAACAAGTAGCGACGAAGTTGCCTTCGCAATTCTCCCGGTAAACGAGGATTCGCCGTCAGGGTATAGCCAAATTCGCTGTGGAGTGGTTCCATCACACGAGCATAGGTGGCATAAACATGCCGCGTGTGACGTATAACACGTTCATTTTCACGACAATACAGTGTGTGATTTCGCATCATGCTTGGGGAATATCACGCATGTTGGAACCCTAACTACCCGGCTGCGACCGACTCAAGATGCAAGCGCAATCCAGTAAGTCATATTTCTTCAGCGTTTTAGCTGGTGATCGAGGAATTTTTCAACCCTGGTTGGTTCGGCAGACGAGGTGCACAACTAAACACCGAAGGGTGAGGCCCGAAACCGGCCGAGACCAAAAAAGCAAAGAAATGGAAAGAGGAATAAGAAGATACACGGAGGTCAGACAAATTTTATGAAAAAAGTAATGATATTGATGGTCCTCGTACTCCTTACCGCCGGGTTTGCCATGGGGCAGGCATGGACATCACCTATCGACGTCCTCGGCGCACACAATAACAACGGACGGGGCTGCGCAGGCTGTCATTCACCGCACAGCGGTTCGTTTGGTTCTGGGCATGCAGGAGCAGCAGACACGGGAAGTTACGCATTGTGGGGACAAGATGCCAGCCCACTGTACGGCAAGACGATCGCGTTTGGCGACAACGGGCGTTACACCGAAGTTTTGCCAGGGAGCCTCAGTTCAGGTTCGCAAGAAGTTGGTGGCATTCTTCTCTGCCTCAGCTGCCATGATGGGAACGTAACTGCAGCAAATATGATGATCAATCAATCGTATGAACAGAGAATTGGCCTCTTGACGAACAAAGCCTATGGCGCAGGCAAAATTCCCACCTTGCTCGGCAACGATGGTACCAAAGCGGGCAACTACACGAACGATCACCCGGTGGGTCAGTTGGCGCTGATTTCGACCGGGAGCGGCCTTGTGAACACGGGCGGCACGCTCAGCGTTACTGCTGGTTCACCCTATGCGCAATTCGTAGCAAACTACGGCTGGCCAGCACTGGCACCCGGTAAGTGGAGCAACCCCTATGGCGTCACTGCAGCCGGCGCACCCTATGTGCTCTGCACCACCTGCCATAACCAGCACGTCATGACCGTATATACTTCGTCAAAGGCGAGCCCGATCGCAGGAGACGGCGGGGGGAAATACTACGCAACGTTGTTCTTCATCAATGGCCCCTATAATCCGAACATTAATACTGTGGCCAACACCAATGCGCCATCGACGACCCAATTCTGCCGTCAATGCCACTTTGGCGAATCGAACGAAGCGAACAACACCAACAACATCACCACCGTATTTCAGTAGAAAGTCGATTCATGAGGGGAGAGAAGAGATTCTCTCCCCATTTTTTTTCGAAAGGCCAGAGGAGGAGTTCATGAAGTCCCTGGTAGTTTTCGCTCTACTACTAGCAACGGCGGTAAGTGCATGGGCTCAAGTTTCGTCCCACGGTTCCACCCAAGCAGCAAAGCAAGTCCCCCCCGCGGGTTCCGCCTTCCAAATCAGTGACAAACCCGTAGCCCGAGTAAATAACGCCGTTTTGACGGATCGCGATTTGCTACGCGAAATGCTACAGATCTTTCCCTACGCCAGTCAGCACAACGGATTTCCCAAGGAACAAGAAGCGTCGATTCGACAGGGCGCGCTGCAGATGATTATTTTTGAGGAGCTGGTATACCAGGAAGCGGTGCGGCGGAAACTGTTAGTTCCCGAACAGGAGATCAAGCAATCAGAAGCGGATTTCAAGAAGCAGTTCGGCTCGGCGGCGGAATACCAGCAATATCTAAAGACGGAAATGGGCGGCTCCGAGCAGAAGGTAGAAGAAAAGATTAAGCGATCGCTGTTGATCGAACAGGTGTTAAAGAGTGATGTGGAGAATAAGGCGACGGTAACGCTAGCAGACGTGCGGGCCTACTATGATAAGAATCCCGCAAAATTCCAGGTTGGCGAATCCTATACATTTCAGTTGATTTCGATTATGCCACCGCAGAATCCGAGTGTAGACCAGAAGAAGGAAGGGCTGGCGAAGGCGAATGAGGCTTTGAAGGAAGCGAAGGCGACGAAGAGCTACCAGGAATTTGGATTGCTGGCAGAGAAGATTTCGGAAGACGATTTCCGCGTGAATATGGGCGATCACAGAGCGGTCGAGAAAGACAAATTGCCGCCGCAGGTGGTGAAGGCACTGGCGCTGCTGAAGCCTGGACAAGTAAGCGACCTGATTCAGATTGAACAAGCGTACACCGTGATCCGCTTGAATGCGCACACACTGTCAGAGACGAGGAGCTTCGAAGCAGTGAAGAGCGGGTTGAAGGCGGAATTGCAGAAGGAAAAGTACGAGCAACTGCGAGCGGGACTAGATAAGCGGTTGAGGGCGACGGCGAAGGTGGAAGTGCTCTAGGGGTTGCCCTACAGCGCGTTCGTCTATTCGACCAAACGACTGGGTGGTTTGAGATCGAGGAGCGATCTCCCGAGTACTCGACCGTGCCCAAACGCGGCGCGGAAGAAAAGGCTGGGTCGCAGTTTGAGAGAGGGGCAGAGATTCCTCATCTGCTAGGGTGGTCTGGTCGAGTTAGGGTGGCGAAGCGAATCTCCCGGCTTTGAAATACTTGAAAAATTATAGATGCAAAATGCAGCAACTGTTTGCTGAGGAATTCAGCACTGTAGGTGGGTGAGATATCGCAGTTGGAGCGTATGAGGGAAGAAACTTAGGGCCGGCATGCAGGCTAAATCATTGTAAATAAAAGGTTAAGGAGGTGCGGTGATTCGCAGCACTTGGCAATGGTTGTGCAATCACAAAGGTTGAGTCATTTCGAAGAGAAGCTCTGGGAAGTGCAAGAAAAGAAAGGCTGAGTTCGTGAAACGGTCCGCTCAATTCACGGTTTGCCTGCTACTGCTTCTGTTCGCACAAGGGGTGAAGGCGCAAGTCCAGGTGGGCGACAACCTGAGCATGAACCTAAGCGGACTCGTGACAGGGGGTTACCAAGCGAATTACGGGGACGAGATTCAATCCAATCACAGTTTGGAGATTGGTGGAAACGGGGTTTTGAATGGATCCTATTACAACCCGAATTTTATCAATTTTACAGTAAATCCTTACTATAACCAGTCGAGAGCAAACTCCAGTTTGCAGTCCCTTACCGACAGCAGTGGGGTAAACGCCAACGCAAACTTCTTTACGGGTAGCCATTTCCCGGGTTACGCGAGCTACGATTACATCCACAACAGCACTGGGTCATTTGGATTGGTTGCAAGTCCGAACTTTACAACGGTCGGCAATAGTCAAGGATTTGGCATTGGATGGAGCGCACTGCTTCCGAACTGGCCGACATTTTCGGTGAGCTACTCGCAGGGAGACGGGACAGGGACGATTTACGGGACGAATGAGCAGTCGAGTGGTTCCACAAAGACGTTGAATGTGAGATCGACGTATGAAATTGCTGGATGGAGATTAGCAGCGCAATACAATCACCTTAACATCGATTCGAACTTTCCTTTTTTCCTGGGCGGGGACACGGGAACGAACTACTCGAACTCGAGCGGCAACAGCTTTACGGTTAGTGGAATACACAGTCTTCCCTGGCATGGTTCTGTTGCTCTTGCCTATACGCATTCAGACTATGCCGCAGATTACGGGTCCACGCTGGGGGATAGCAAAGGAGTAACGAATTACACGACAAATACAGAAACAGCCGATTTTAGTTTTCGGCCGACAAACAGGTTAGGGCTTTTCCTTGATCAGACGTATACCGATAACCTAAACGGATATCTGTACCAGAATATAATTAACGGTGGAGGGGGAATCCCGCTTCTTCCTGAGAACTCTCATGCGAATTCTGAGACTTTGAGCGCTGGCGCCACTTATACGATCACGCGAAACCTCTACGGCCAAGCGCAGATTAACGTTTACAACCAAACCTATTTTGGGGAAAGCTACCAAGGATCCTATTTCAGCGGAACCTTGGGGTACGGGAAGCGTATACTGGACACCTTCACAGTGTCCGCATCGATCATCGAAAGCTCAAACCAGTTTGCGAACAGCACCCTGGGTTTCCTCGGGAATTTGAACGCGTTCCGGCGTTTTGGCGCAGATTGGGAGTTCTCCGGCGGTTTCAGTTACGCGCAAAATGTACAAACATTACTGGTGACGTACACGACGTCCTACTACAACTACAACGCAAACGTGCACAAGCGCCTGGGAAGGGGGATGCAGTGGACGGCAGCGGTTGTTGGAAACCATAGCGGGTTCACTCAGGAGCCAGGATCTCTGAGCAAAAGCGAAGGGTTTTCTACAAGCTTGTCGCTGAGACGCATTGACTTTACCGCAAATTATATTCAGGCCAAGGGGCAGTCCATCCTGACGAGCACCGGAATAACGCCGATACCCCCGACACCCGGATTACCGATCGAGGGATTGATCGTATATAACGGGAGGAGTTATGGTGCTGGAGTGAACATGACGCCAATTCCACGGCTGACAATCTCCGGAGCGTGGTCGCACGCGACGAGCGATACCCTGAGCGATCAGACGCCATCGAGCAACAAAACAGACATTTTCTACGGGCAGTTGCAGTATCGGTTGAGGAAGATCAGTTTGCTGGCGGGATACACGAAGTTCTATCAGGGAATCAGCGCATCCGGAACTCCTCCAGGCAACGAGTATTCTTACTTCATTGGGGTGAGCCGGTGGTTCAACTTCTTTTAGGTGAGGACCTTAAAACGAGGATTCAGGGGAAGATTTTCGCGGGGTGTCTGGTTGGGCTGCTGGTGGTGAACCTTGTCTGGGCGGGACCGGATAAGAAGAAAGAAGCGACGACGGTACAGATTCCAGACCTGCTGATGGATGGCGGGCGGAAGCTTAGTTTTGAGAGGTTGTTCAGCTCGGAACACGAAGTGAAACTGAAGCGTGGCTTCTGGACAAAAGTTGTGGATGTAATCGCTGGTGAACCGGACTTTCACTTTATGGTGAGGCCATACAGTATCACGACCGATTCGAAGGGGCGAATCATCGTGACCGATCCAGGTGCACATGGAGTACACATTTTTGATTTTGAGAAAGAGAAGTACAAATTTCTTTCGCGTAGCGAAACGGATAAGAATCCGCTGATCTCTCCGCAGTGCGTGACGACGGATGCACAAGACAATATTTATGTGACGGATTCGGATGCGGGCAAGATTTTTGTCTTCGGGCAGAACGGGAAATTCCAGCGGACGATCGGGAGTTTGAAATACGGCGAAGGATATTTCAAGCGGCCGACGGGTATAGCCGTGGATTCGGCCGCGCAGAGAATTTATGTGACGGATACTCTGCGGAATCAGATTTTTGAAATGGACATGCAGGGAAGCGTGTTGAAAAGAATCGGAAAGCAGGGAACCGGAAATGGGGAATTCAATTTTCCAACGGAACTGAGCTTGTACGGCGAAAATCTGGCGGTGGTGGACGCCATGAATTTCCGCGTGCAGGTGCTGGACACGAATGGCGAGTTCCAATACGCGATCGGGAAAATTGGGGATGAGGTGGGAGCAATGTTCCGTCCGAAGGGAGCGGCATTCGATTCGGAGGGACATTTATACGTAGTGGATGGCATGTGGAGCGTCGTACAGGTATTCAATCGCGAAGGACAATTGCTGTATTTCTTCGGACAAGTGGGACTGGCGCCAGGCGCATTTCAATTGCCGACAGGATTGCGGATCGACAGACAGGATCGAATTTATGTCGTCGATACATTTAATAGACGGGTTCAGGTGTATCACTACTATGCCGCGGCAGCCCAGGCAACGGGAAGGCCACAGTGAAGTGCAGCTTCGGGATCGGTGACCTGGTGGGAATGATCTTGTTCGTCGCTTGCGGGTTGGCGATTTGTCCGCTAGTGAGAGCGCAGGCGATTGCCCCTCCGATAAAAGCAGATACGCTTGGAATGCACAACATGACGATAACGAGCGGCGCTTCGACGACGACAAGCGGAGGGCTTGGCTGCACATTTTGTCATGCTCCGCATAACGGATTAGGTGGAGCCACGCCGCTATGGAATCAAACGCTGTCCAGTCAGACATACAACCCGTACACCAGTACAACGTATAAGCAAACGGGAAGCACACGCCCTCCACTCGGAAAATCCAGTAGTTTATGTTTGAGTTGCCACGATGGAACGGTAGCGGTCGGGCAAACGGCGGCCTACGGCACGATTCCGATGAACGGTCAGCTGAAAAATCAGGATTCGTTTGGCACAAACTTGAGCGGGTCGCATCCGTTTAACTTGATAACACCGATCAAAGATGCTCCGGATCAGGTAGCGTCCCTGGCGGCGTCGGGCTTGACGGCCGATCCGACGCACGCTATCAAGCTGATTAACGGAAGTGTGGAATGCACTTCTTGCCATAATCCGCATGTGCAAGGAATTGATGCCCTCGCGCAGAATTTTTTGGTGCGGGACAGTTCGAATGGACAGATGTGCCTGGCGTGTCATGACCCGAACCGCATCACCACGAGAGTTGTGAACCCGTTGAGTGGCTGGACGGGGAGTATTCACGCGGTGTCCACGGACCAGGTGGCTAGCAGCGCGCATGTTGGATCGTATTTGACAGTTGGAGCGAACGCGTGCACGTCGTGCCACGTGGAGCACAACGCGTCAGGGCCAGCGTGGTTGCTGCGTTCGGCGACGCCGGCCGCACCAGGAATTGATCCCAGTTCGCAAACTTGCATAACCTGCCACAATGGCGGAGGAAACGTTTCGCCGGCCGCAGCGAACGTGTATTCAGAGTTTGCTAAAAATGGCCCGCACCCGCTGCCAGCAGGAACGAGCGGGCATGATGCGGCTGAACCAACAGTCCTCAACAACAATCGGCACGCGACATGCGTTGATTGTCACAGCCCGCATGCTGCCAATCAGGTAACGCTATTTTCTGTGCCGCCGAGAATTCGCCCACCGCAAACAAACGCGACCGGAGTGAGTGGGCTTGATGGAGTGACTGTGTTGACGCCAGCGCTAAATCAGTATGAAACGTGCTTGCGCTGCCACGGAACAAGCGTTGGGAAACAAGTGTTGATCAAGTATGGGTATTTGCCCACACGATTGGTGTTCACAGGAGACGCCTTAAACCTGGTGCCGCAATTCAGCCCCAACGCGACGTCGAGCCATCCGGTGACACACGACAGTACCAGCCCATTACCACAGCCCAGTCTGCTGACAAACATGCTCAATCAGAATGGCACGCAGTCGGCAAGACTGGTAGGAGTCAGAATATTTTGTACCGATTGCCACAACAGTGATGACAATCGCGAATTTGGGGGGACAGGTCCGAACGGACCGCACGGATCGAATTATTCGCACATTCTGGAGCGGAACTACCAGATGAGTCAGGCAACGGCGCCAGGCGGAACGATCGGCAATACATTCCCTAATCCGGATACGAGCCCCCAAGGTCCGTATGCGATCTGCGCAAAATGCCACGACCTAGCAAATAACATTTTGCAAAACACCAGTTGGACATTGCACAGAAGACATATTGCGCAGGATGGGTTCTCTTGCTCGGTATGCCACACGGCGCACGGAATGGGCGCGGTCAATCCAACTATTTCAGGCGAGAGATTAGTCAACTTCGATATTAATGTGGTTGGGCAAAACCAGGGAGCGCCGATTTCTTATAATCGCGGCACGAATAGCTGTACGCTGAGGTGCCACAACGCAGCACATAACGCGAATGGCACAGTCACGATAAACGGAACAGGACTGCAGCAAGCGCTGCCCGGGCCTAAGCATTAAATAGCTTCATTGCGACATCATCTGCGGAGAGACGCGAACAAATGGGCGGCAGAGGGAAAGCGGCGCAACAATCGAAGGTAGGGGATGCGTTCGGTGGCATTTTGTGGCGGCACAAGAGTTGGTGGCTGCCGGCACTTGTCGTGCTCTTGGTGCTCGTGGGAATTGTGTATGTGCTGGGGCACCTTTCATCCGCCGACTCAGAGATGTATCCGACGTCTTGGCTTTACACTACATTTGCTGAACGACTGTGCTGAGGCATGCCACCTACCAGAAAAGAATTGATCCTAGCGGGAGTGGTGTTGCTGGCGATTCCGCTTTTAGCGGAAATTGCATTGAGGGCCGCGCGCGTTCAGTTCGATCCCCAGTTGTACCGACCGAATCGCGAGCTTGGCTGGGTGATGCGGCCCCGCGCAAGTGGCGTTGTAACGACCGAAACAAAGCAATATGTCGCGATCAACGAGCGTGGATTTCACGATAAAGAGCATTCCTATGAAAAACCGATCAATGTTTTTCGAATTGCAGTACTCGGGAATTCCTGGACAGAGGCACTCCAAGTGCCGCTCGAGAAGAATTATTGTTCGGTGCTTGAGAAGGAGTTGGTGGACAAGCGCTGCTTCGGTGGGAAACCAGTAGAGGTCCTGAATTTTGGAGTGGCGGGATATTCGACGGCCCAGGAACTGCTCGAACTGCAGCAAGAGGTTTGGAAATATCAGCCGGACCTGGTGATTGTGGCGTTATATCCTGCGCGGGATATTGCAAATAATGCGCGCGACCTGAATAACGCGGTGGACCCGGAGAGGTCGCCCTACTTTGTTTATCGCGGTAACAAACTTGTTGAAGATGACGCCTTCCAATCTGTGGCGGCGCTGCAACCGCCACAGATCTACCTGCAGAATATCGGGTACCAGATCAATGAGCGGTCGCGCGTACTCCAAGCAATCGTGGCAGTGCAACGATTCGGAAAAATTCGAGTAGCAATGGCCTCAGTGAAAGACAAGGCGGAGAAATCTGGACTGGAAAACCTGGAGTATGCAATTTATGCGCCTCCCTCGTTGCCTGCGATGGAGACCGCTTGGAAGGTTACGGAAGGATTGCTGATGGCGATACGCGATGAAGTGAAGGCGCATGGAGCGAAGCTGTGGATCGTGACATTGGCTACACGGCCTCAGGTAATACCCGACGCATCAGTGCGTAGGGTCTTGATGAACAAGATCGGAGTTCAGGATTTTTCGTACGCGGACGATCGAATCAAGGAATTTGGGGAACGCGAGGGGATCCCGGTCATGAACTTAGGTCCCGCGCTCTCCCTGTACGCGGAAACTCATCGAGTCTATCTGAATGGATTCAACGAAAAGAATTTCGGTGCTGGGCACTGGAACGAAACTGGACATCGGGTGGCCGCCGAAACGATTGCGGCAGAACTTTGCAAGGCAAGCCCCAGTAACTCGGCGGTGACATTTGGTGTGCATTAGTTCGCTCTTGAAACTGAAGAGTGTGGATCCCCAGCTTGATGACTAGAGAAGAGTTCTGCGGAAGCGTGAGGAGTCGACTCCTTGCACACGAAGCGAAAGTGCTGCTTCGCGTGGCGATGGGGCCCGATTTTGAACGTCCAGTCGAACTGACGGGAAGAGATATTTTGCAGCGTGGGGAGCAGTTGGCGGAGCGCTTCGATTTGCCAAAGAAGCGCTCCGTGGTCTTGCTGCTGCTTCCGCATTCACCAGAGATGTTTCTCCTCCCTCTCGGACTGCTGTTGGCTGGGCACATTCCCGCAATACTTGCGTGGCCGACAAATCGCGTTGATCCGGAGAAGTATCAGCGGAATCTGGTTCACCAGCTGAGCCACTTACCTGCGGATTTGCTCATCACGGTGCCGCAGTTGGCGGAAAATCTTGCGTCAAGCCTGCCGTACGGTACCTGCGGATTGGAGTTGGAACGCGGGTCCAGCTACGAGAAGCTCTTTCTCGGTGTCAACGCTCGCGGAAGGTCGGAGGGTAAGAAACTTGGAACGATCAGCCCTGCTCCGGACGTGGACGCGTTATTTCTTCAATTCTCTGGAGGAACTACCGGAGCGCAGAAGGCGATCGTGGTTACGACCGCAATGTTGACCAAGCAGTTAGAGCTATTGGGAGACGCTCTGAAATTTACGGACGCGGATTCACTAACGTCTTGGTTGCCCATGTACCACGACATGGGGCTGATCGCGTGCTACTGGATGCCGTTGTGGCATGGTGCTTCGTCACTCCAGATGGCTGCAAACGATTGGGTAATCAACCCAGAATTGTTGTTGAAATATATTGCGCGATACCAATCTACATTTTGCTGGTTACCTAACTTCTCATTTGCGTATCTTAGTCGGCGGCGCGAGTTCATGCAGGAGGAATATCGCCTGGATAGCGTACGTGCCTGGATCAACTGTTCAGAACCGGTACGACTGGGATCGATGATGGAATTTGCTCAGACTTTTGCGGAATGGGGAGTAGGGAGAAAAAGTTTGCAGACTTCCTACGCAATGGCCGAAACAGTATTTGCAATTACGCAGTCGGAGTTGGGAAAGGAAACGGAATGCGTGACCCGGAAAAGTGTGGAACAAGAAGGTCCGGGTTACACGGAACGAGCGTTTGAGCTGATCGATGATGTGTATATCTCATCAGGGAAGGCGCTGGCCGATACTGAGCTGAAAATTGTCGCAGCCGACGGATCGATCTGTGCAGAAACGGTTGCTGGGGAAATTTATGTGAGGAACCCCTGTTTGTTCTCTGGATATTGGGGTGTGGAGGGATTTCAGGCGCACACATTGACTGACGGATGGCATGCGACGGGAGACTACGGATTCCTGAAAGGCCCAGAGTTGTTCGTGATTGGAAGGTTCAAGGATATTGTCATCGTGGGTGGCAACAACATTTTCCCTGAAGACGTGGAAGAGGTAGTGAACACAATCGAGGGAATCTATCCGGGACGAGTTGTGGCGTTCGGAGTTGAGGACCGGGAGTTCGGCACACAGGGATTGGCGATCGTTGCGGAGATGAAAAATGATTCCACTGGGGTGACTGCGATAGAGTTGGAGGGTGCTATCAGGAAGCTCGTGCTTTCGACGATTGGTACAGCGCCAAGATATGTTGCAATCGTCCCACAGCGATGGATTGTGAAAAGCACTGCGGGAAAGATTTCTCGAAAAGAAACGCAAGAGCGATTTGTGCGTGAGCGGTTGAGTATTGCCTGAGAAGGAGAGGAATTGACGCTTGATAGGGCCTTAATTCGGATTGCCGCAATGGAGGCAGCCTCGCAAATTGCGCGGCGCCCGATCCACGATGGGCAACGACTGATCTCGTCTGGTTTAATTGATTCGCTTTCCGTGCTGAGGCTCATCTCGCTACTGGAAACGAAACTGAATGTGTCGATTCCGCCAGAAACATTGCAACCCGATGATTTTGATGATGTGGATTTGATTGTGGAAACAGTGGAACGAGTAGCGAAGCCAAGAGGGTGATCCGTTCCTTGGTTGAAAGAACTTTCTCGTGACCTTCAATTCCGTGCCTTACTTGGTTTTATTGCCCTTGGTGGTGGCTGCGTACTGGCTACTGCCCCAAGGGATTCGACGATTATTCGTGCTCATTGTAAGTGTGCTGTTTTATGCATCGTGGGGATTGGTTTTTGTCTGGGTACCTCTTCTTGTTGCCGGCCTTGTGTACTTCATCGGGCAGCAGATCACGGCTGATCCCGCGGGGGCAAAGAGATGGATGTGGCTTGGAGTCAGCGCTGTCCTGGCGTTATTAGTGTTTTTCAAATATCGGGGATTTTTGCTGACAAATCTGGATTTGATGGGTTATGCGGTCAGTAGAAACTCAAATTCATCGTTCAAGACCGTTGCGTTTCCGGTTGGGATTTCATTTTACACATTTGAAGCTATCTCCTATTTGATTGACCTGCGGCAGGGCCGAGTGAAAATGCCGATGTTCGTGGACTTGTGCTTGTTCTTTTTCTTCTGGCCGAATGTTTTGTCCGGGCCCATCGTGCGGGCCCGAGAGCTGATGCCACAACTGAATATTCACAAGGCGTTTGAGCCGCGGTTTGTATTCGAAGGGATGGATCGAATTATATGGGGGTTGGTCCAGAAGAACGCTGTCGCGAACATACTGGGGATCTGGGTGGATCGGGGGTTTGCGACCGGTGTTACGAAGATTCCGACCACGATTGATGGTTGGTTCTTGGCGATTGGGTTTGCATTGCAGATTTATTTTGATTTTGCGGGATATACCAATATGGCAATTGGAGTTGCGCGACTCCTCGGAGTGACGCTGCCCGAAAATTTTCGGCAGCCGTATCATGCCCGGACGCCGGCGGAGTTTTGGACGCGCTGGCACATGACCCTGTCTCGGTGGATTCGGGATTATTTGTTCTTCCCGATCAATGCGAAGTGGTTGAGCAAACCTTTGGTGCTTTATAGCAGCATGGTGGGAGTGATGGCCCTGGTGGGTTTGTGGCACGGGGCAGGATGGGGATTTATTTTGTGGGGTGTTCTGCACGGAATTTATCTGGTGGGCTATCGCCTATATGAAAGTTGGAACGAGGGACAGAACCGACCGGAAGAGTCGCGAGTAGCTGCGACGATGTGGAGAGTTGCGACGTTGACGGCGGTTGTTGTGGCCTGGGTGCCGTTTCGAGCAGCGAGCTTACAGAAAGCTGGGGCGATTCTTGCCTCGATGTTCTTGCGATTTGGCCGGGGCAGGGAATATGGAAACGGATTTTATGCGATGACGATGGCCGTGGCGTTGTTTTGCGCTCTTGAGCCGATGATCATGGCGGAATTAAGCGGGATTGAAGAGCGTGCAGGTGCGTGTGGCGTTTCGGCTTTTCGCGTGATTGGGAGGCCGATTGCTTATCTGTTTGGAATTTTGTTGTTTTTGTTTTTTGATGAAAATAATGCGCAGTTTATTTATACGCAGTTTTGAAGCGCAGATGGAGAGAAGAAACGAAAAGGGATTTCTTTCCTACGAGTTGAAAGATCACCGGCTCCTATTGGATTTGGGTGCCGTCGGGAAGGAAGACCGGGAAAGCGTCGTTGGGACGGGCGAGGACGAGTTGTTGAGCGGAGGCCTGGCGATCGTAATCGAACAGGAAAAGGCCAAATTTGTAGTGCAGGGTCACATCATTTGGTGATTGGGCGATGGCCCACTGATACTCGGTAGCGGTCTGCTGGGGACTTTCGGCAGAGCCTGCAGCGCGAAACATGAGCCGCTGCATTTGTTCCGCGTGGTTCAATTGGGTGGTGAACGGGGGACGTTGCATGCGGTCAGCCATTTCGAGTGCAATGCGTGCGCGATCATGGTCGGTCAAAGCGAGAAGTTTTTCACAATCGGCCTCAGAAAGGGGTTCGGTGTTGTGCGACGACATTTTCATCCCCGCTCGAAAAGTGCCGACAATTTGCTCGAATGCGGCGAGGGCAAGGAGGTAGTTGCCGGTCGGAGTAAGATGTACGTGGTCGTAGAGCAGTTCTCCGCCGATCACGCCGTTGTGGCTCTCTGCTGCGAACTGAGATTCGGTATCGAGAAGTGCGGCAGTGCTCCCCGAACTGGTGGCCACATTTCGAATAATCTGATTGATACGCGAATCAGCGCGGAATCGAAGTGTGTCTAGATCACGAGCATTCGTGAAATGTTCTTTGGCCGCGGCGAAATCACCAAGCGACGACTGGCAGCGAGCAATTCGGAAATGAAGTTCCGCATATTGGTCATCGATTTGTGCGGCGGAAGAATAGAACTTCAGAGCCTCAGTACACGACCCGGACAGTTCTAGCGCTACGCCTTGTTGAACGAGTGAAGACCAGGAGTGAAGTTCATCGGGAGTAATGCCAACGCGGTGAAGCGAGCCGAAAGGGGCGGAGTCCCTTAGATTAGTGGCGATAGTGCTGAACAAGACGCGGGCGCCGGAAGAGCGGGCGGCTTCAACAATGTCTTTGAGGTTGCTGGCGAAATTGCGGTAAGCGGGCCGCATGCGAGCAGAATCGGCGCGAACCTGTTTGTCGAGAAACATTTCCATTCCGCGCCACTCTGAGCGTGGTTGACCACTTTGCGTCAACAACTGCCCGATGCGCGTGGAACGCACAAAGATACTGGTGCGAATCACGGGTAGGCTCATTGAAGAGGTGGTTAGGACAGTTCCGGGGCCGTAGGGGCCGACAACTTCGTTGCTGCCGGCGTAGATGAGGAAGAGATCAGGCTTGTAGCTTGCAAGTTCGCGGGCTATCGCCAGGCTGACGTGAGAATTGATCGCTACCATGCCAGTGTTGACGACTTCAAAGTTCATGTTCTGAAAACGCTCTTGCAGCATGAGCTGCAGATAGCGGCTGAAGCTGTAGGCAGGGTCGGGATCGCCCATCGCCGCGGATTCGCCGAGCACGAAGATGCGATAGGTGCCTCGGGGCTTGACGGGATCGATGGAATATACTTGGGGCGTTTTGATCATTCCTGAGGGGAAGAAGGGAGCGGGGAAGAACAGGTTGTAGCAGGAAGACAGCCGGCCATGGATGGTGCAAGGTTCCATGAGGCTAGTGGAATAGCCAACACCAAACAGGCGCAATGCGCCTTCTGCGAGTGCGAGAAAAAGAAAAGGGGCGAGAAGAGCCGTGGCAATACGCGGCGTCCAATAGCGCCATACTGAATTGGCTTTTGGCGTCGGAGAAAAGCCTGAAGATGGCATTTGGATATCTTACCTAGGGACCTGGGCCTTTGCCTGGGCGATTAATTGGATGACTTTCTCTTTTTCGTCATAATTCGGGTTTGTTACTAGAAGCTTCTGCCAGACAGCGATTGCTCCCGGACCGTCATGCTTTCCTTGCCATTTCACGATACCCAGATTGAAGAGTGCGTTGGCTTTAGTCGGCTCGTAGCTCAGCGACTTGTTGAATTCGGCGATGGCCGTGTCAGGATCACCAGAGAACCAGTACGCGGTGGCCATGTCGGTGCGAACAGAAGTGTCGGCAGGCCGAATTTTGAGAACGCGATTGTAATACTCAATCGCCGTTCGGAACTGTTTGTTGTCGTAATAAATGTTGCCAAGTTCCGTGAGGAGAGCAGCATCATTGGGATCAGCCTTCAACTGTTCGAGCTTTACGGCGGCTTGAACGTCGACTGTCCCTTTTACCTGCTCGACAGATGGGGGCGTCAAGGTGATTGGGGGCGGAGTCGCAAAAGAGGGTGCTGTAGCAGCCGTCATGCCAGGAACTGCGGGCATGCGCGATTTGCGAATGAGGTAGCCGCCGCCAATTCCCAGCAGCAGGGATAGCAGAGCCGAAACGAAGGTCTGTGCGCTGGACCATTGGTGAGAACCAGGTTGAGTCGTAGTGGCGGTCACGATGTTTTGCTCCTTCTGGGAGATTTAGTTTCCGGTTTTGGCCACGTCCGGCCTGGCTTCGGATGCTTTAGCATCCGCAATCATCTGTTCGACAATCTGTCTGCGGTCTAAGTTTGGGTTTGTTTTGAGAAGCTCTTGCCAGATGGCGATGGCTCCGGCAGCATCGTTCTTACCTTGCCATTTGATCAGCCCAAGATTGAAGAGAGAATTGGGGTCTTTCGGGTCGTACTTTAGAGAGAGTTGGAGTTCCGATATCGCACCATCGACGTCACCGCTGTAGTAGAGACAGGAAGCCATTTCGGTGCGCGCGGTGACATTCTTCGGATCGAATTTCAAAGCACGGCCGTAGTAAGCCGCGGCATCCTTAAATTGGTGCGAGGATTTGTAAATGGAGGCAACCTGAATGAGCAACGGCGCGTTGTTGGGGTCCGTCTTCAACTTTTCAATCAAGGAACTGGTTTGCACGGCGGCCATCTGCTTCATCTGGTCCATAGTCGGCACAGGATGGGTGCCCATAGAAGCGCCATGGACTGGAGGAATTGCAAGTGCAGGGGCGTTTGCGGCTGCCGGAGTTGGCAGAAGATTTTCGCCAAGGAGGAAATAGCCGATGGCAAGACCGATCAGCAAGAAGATTGCGGACATCATCAGGACCTGTCTCACTGGCCAGCTGGAGGGAGCAGCCACGAATGTGGTATTTGGATTAGTCGCCATATTTTTGTTCGCTCCTCACAGGCTGTGACCGGGCTGTTACCCTCAGGTGAGGCAAATAAAGTGCGCCGAGACTGAGCGCCGGAACTGCCTCCAAGTTCCGGGCTATTCCGTTATTTACCTTGTTTTCATAATGTTGCCAGCGTTCGAGCCGTTCAGCCAAAGGCCTAAGAGATGAACGGTGGATGACCCTCTAGGAAGGGTACGCGACAGCAGGCACAGGTGGCCACGGGCAACGTCACATCTCATTGTGATTTCCGTCACACGGCGCGGGTTGCTCTAGATTTGAACCGACGATTGGTGGAGAAAAGTGTTTTGGGAGACTTTGAGAAGTGAGGTATAAGATTTCGTTCGCGTGTGTGCGAGTGATACTCTCTTTTTGAGGGCGAATCAGCAAGGGTCAATCGAAGATTGGAAACCGCTTGAAGAACGGAACCAGAGTGACAGTACAAGCGATGCGATTGCTGACGATCCTGTGTTTGTTGATCCCAAGCATGGGCATCGTCGCGGCTGGCTCGGAGCCGGAAGATTCGAACTCCGGTGGCGCCGGTCAAGCCCTGGGACATTTTATATTCGCTGATTTTGACGGTGATCAGAAACCGGATTTTGCCACGGTAAACGCGGATCGGACTTTTGTCTACCTGACCGAGTATTCCATTCACCTGCAACTGAGTCAGGGATTTGATTCGGCGATTGGGCTGACAGCCCCTTCGGGCGGATTGCAACTCTTTTCGCGCGATGTGAATGGCGACGATGTTTTGGATGTGGTCGTGCGAACCGCGCTCGATTCGAATCTGGTTGCGGTGCTCATTAATGACGGCCATGGGAAGTTTACGCTAGCAAAGCCAGAACAGTTCCCCGCTTTGGAAAAAGAGCCAGAAACTCATCTCTCTTCGGAGGCTCGCAGTCAGAGAGAACGGATTTTGCTATTACCCTCGCGAAGCACGGCTGGCGATAGTGCCCGATTCGAGCATACGAAACGTCTGAAGACTGTGACTGAGCCATTGGGGGCTCAAAAAAAGCGAGAATTTAATTACTTTCTGTATCACTCCAGTTTCGGTCGATCACCGCCCGCAGTCATCTAAATTCTACCCATCATTCTTTAACGAATTTGTAACAAACTCCGATTGCGATAGGGAATATTGTCTTTATTCTCCTCAATTTGAGAAGGTTCAGGGCAGCGGAATTGGCGTCATTGGATTCAGGTTCGAGTTTGAATTCACAGCGAAGAATCAAGAGGTGAGGTTAGATTCATGAAGCGATTTATCAGAGGTGTACTCCTTGGCGCGGTTCTGGTGCTGCTGGCTGGGCATGCCGACGCCCAGAAAGCGTTGACATGGGATGAAGTCCGCGCGCGGTTTGAGGCAAACAACCCCACGCTTGGCGCGGGTCAAGTAGGCATCGAGGAATCGAAGGCGAATGAAATCACGGCATTTTTGCGGCCAAACCCGCAGTGGTCTGTGAATTACGATCAGATTGGGAACACCAGCTCGGGAAGCGCTTTTTCCGCATCACTGTTGACGACCTCCGTGAGTTACCTGCACGAACGGCAGCACAAGCGCGAGTTGCGATTGGAAAGTGCGGAGAAGGCAACTGGAATTGCGATCGCCGGCCAAGCGGACTTAGAAAGAAACCTTATATTTACCCTGCGGACTGCGTTTGTCGGAGCTTTGCAAGCAAAAGCGGTATTGCGGGTGGCTACGGATAACTTGAAATATTGGGATCAGGTACTGAAGATCAGTCGCGACCGGTTTCAAGTCGGGGATATCGCGCAGATCGATCTGGATCGCCTGGAATTGCAGCGCGTGCAATATGAATCGGATGTGCAAAGCGCCGAGGTAAATCTGCGCACTTCGAAGATCCAGTTGTTGATGCTACTGAACGATCGCACTCCGATCGACGAGTTCGACGTGCTGGGACTATTTGAGTACAACGATAGCCTATCCCCTTTGGATGATTTTCGAAAGATCGCAGTTGATGCTCGGCCAGACTTGAAAGCGGCCTTGCAGTCCGTAGATAAGGCAAAGACGGATCACAACCTAGCGGTGTCCAACGGATCGACAGACCCTACGATCAGCATCGACGCGGGCTTTCCGACAATCTCGCAAACGTACCAAAGCTATCAGCCTGAACTGCGTGAATATGTTGGAGCCGGTGTGAGCATTCCTTTGCGGATTTTTGACCGCAACCAGGGAGAAAAGTTGCGGACCCAATTGGACGTTGACCGCAATCAAAAGTTGTTGGATGCGCAGCAGGCACAGGTTTTCAACGATGTGGATTCGGCATACGCGCAGGTCAACAGCAATTTGATTTTGTTGAGGCCGTATAAAGCAAGATATCTGGAGTTAGCTGCGCAGGTGCGAGATACGGCCAAGTTTTCCTACGAGCATGGAGGGGCTTCGCTGCTTGATTTTCTAAGTGCCGAGGGTGAATACCGGACCGTTGAACTCTCTTACGTAAATCTTGTGGGCTCCTACCTAACAGCAGCAGCGCAATTAAATATGGCGGTTGGACGCGAGGTGATCCAGTGAAGCGGGGAAAACCGAGTTGCCTGGTAATGGGATTGGCGGCGTGTGCAATCGCCGTCGGATGCGGTGGGAAGGTGGATGTTGGGGACAAAGGCGCCCCTCCTGCAGCGAAGGTGGAGAAGGCGGAAGACGTCGGGCTGTTATCGGTGGATCACCCGGACGAGTTCCCATTGGTGAAGGCTACAGAATACTTTGCCGCACCAACGCTGAATGTCACGGGTGTGGTGACGCCGGATGTCAGCAAGACGGTCCCGGTGATTTCGCTGGCTACCGGACGAGTGGTGGAAATCAAGGCGAGGCTAGGAGATACGGTAAAGAAAGGGCAAGTCCTGCTGAGGGTACAGAGCCCCGATATTTCTGGCGCATTTTCGGATTACCGAAAGGCCGTAGCGGACGCGGCGTTGGCGCAAAAGCAATTTGAAAGGGCGCAATTGTTGTATGACAAGGGAGCCATCTCACTGAATGATTTTCAGGTGGCGGAAGACGCCAATGCGAAAGCTAAGGTGGACGTCGAGACCACGCTCGAGCATTTGCGTGTATTGGGAGTCGATAAGGATCATCCGGGGGCAGTGGTAAATATCGTTGCGCCAATATCGGGAGTGATCACGGATCAACAAGTGACCAATGCTTCCGGAGTACAGGGTCTGTCTGGAGCGAACCCGTTCACGATATCAGATTTGTCCGATGTGTGGGTGGTATGCGACGTCTATGAAAACGATCTCGCCAATGTTCATCTCGGAGAGTTGGCGGATATACGGCTGAACGCGTATCCGGACAAATTACTCAAGGGTCGAATCAGCAATATCGGGCCGATTCTCGACCCGAACGTGCGTACAGCGAAGGTTAGGGTGCAGGTGGACAATCCGGAAGGACTGATGCGAATCGGGATGTTTGTGACCGCTAGTTTCGAGGGACCAAAGAAACAGCGGTTTGCTGTGGTTCCTGCACCCGCGATTTTGCACCTGCATGACCGGGATTGGGTTTACGTGCCGGCGGGGAATGGCAAGTTTCGACGCGTCGAAGTAAAGGCTGGAGCCAATCTTCCGAACAAAATGCAGGCAATTTCATCCGGGATTGAACCAGGTCAGGAAGTCGTTGGCAACGCGCTGGTAATGCAAAATACGACTGAAGAGTAGGGGACCGATGCGCATCCAAGACCGTACAAGGAAGATTCGATGATTCGCGCGATCGTAGATTTCGCACTGGACAACCGGTTCATCGTGCTCGCAATAGCAGTGCTATTGCTGATTTGGGGGGCCATCTCGTTTCACCAACTACCTGTCGAAGCGTACCCCGACGTTGCAAACAATTACGTGCAGATCATTACGCAGTGGCCGGGGCGGGCCGCAGAAGAAGTCGAACAGCAAGTAACTATTCCCATTGAGATCCAGATGAACGGATTGCCGCATCTATCGCACTTGCGTTCGTTTTCACTGTTCGGCATTTCCAGCGTGATGTTGATTTTTGATGATTCCTCGAACAACGACTGGAACCGGCAAAAAGTGCTGGAGCGTTTGGGACAGGTGACGCTGCCCAATAATTTGCAGCCCCAGATAGGGACCGATTACAGCCCGGTTGGGCAGATTTACTGGTACACGCTCGAGAGCACGAATCCGAAGTACGATTTGATGGAATTGAAGGCTATTGAAGATTGGACCCTGGAAAAGCAGTTCAAGTCGGTACCCAACGTAGTGGATGTGGCTAGCTTTGGAGGAACAACCAGGGAATACCAGGTGAAGGTCGATCCAGCGAAACTAGTTTCGTACGGACTAACGATTGGTCAAGTAGAACAACAACTGGCAAACAACAACGTAAATGCGGGCGGAAGCTTTATCGAAGAGGGGTCGCAAGCGATCAATGTTCGCGCGGTGGGATTATTCACGAGCGTAGCGGACATCGAGCAGACAGTTCTAAAAACGCAGAATGGCACGCCACTCAGAGTGAAAGATATTGCAACTGTCACCCAGGGACCGAAGATCCGTTTAGGTCAGATAGGAAAAGCGATTCGACGAGATGACGGAACAATCGTGGACGATCCAGACGTTGTGGAAGGTATTGTGCTGCTGCAAAAAGGGGCGGAGTCGGACTCGACGCTGGATGGAATCCACGCAAAAGTGGATGAATTGAACAAAAGGATACTGCCGCCTGGGGTGCGGATCGTGCCATTCCTGGATCGCAGCGAGTTGGTGCACTACACGACGCACACGGTGCTGCACAACCTGGGAGAAGGCGTGCTTTTGGTGTCCGTCATTTTATTTTTCTTCCTGGGTAACGTACGTGGAGCGCTGATCGTGGCAATGACGATTCCCTTTTCTCTGTTGTTTGCGTCCATCTGCCTAGACCTCAACAAAATTCCGGCCAATTTGCTTTCGCTAGGCGCGCTGGATTTTGGAATGGTAGTGGACGGTGCGGTGGTTGTGATTGAAAACATCGTACGGCATTTCGGTTTGCCCGGGGCGGTGCAGAAAACTCCACTGGAACGAATCCGGGACGCAGCGCATGAAATTCAGCGGCCGGTGTTTTATGCCATTGCCATCATCATCACGGCGTACATGCCGATCTACACGTTGCAGAGTGTAGAAGGAAAATTGTTCCGGCCGATGGCGTGGACGGTGGCATTTGCACTTCTGGGCGCACTGATCTTCTCAATGACCATTGCGCCGGTACTGGCTGAAGTGCTCTTCAACAAAGGAATTAAAGAATGGCACAACCCGTTGATGGAATTTCTGCGCAACCGGTATGGCCATTCGCTGCGGTGGGCCATCGATCACAGGAAAATCACGTTGACTCTGGGCGCATGCGTTCCGCTGATCTCCGCTTTGTTGCTCTACAGCGGAGTCATTGGTTCTGAGTTTCTGCCGCATCTGGACGAGGGAGCGATCTGGGCTCGGGGAACGCTGGCGCCGAGCACGGGGCCAACGGAAGGAACGAAAGTGATGAATCAGGCGCGGGTCGTGTTCGCCTCGTTCCCGGAAGTGAAGCAGGTGGTATCGCAAGTGGGACGACCAGATGATGGGACCGACGTGACGGGTTTCTACAATACAGAATACTTCGTGGACCTAAAACCCAAAGATCAATGGCGGCCGGTCTTCGAAGAAGATAAGGAAGCGCTGATTTCAGCGATGGATAAGGAAGTGAGCAAGATTCCGGGAGTTTTGTGGAATTTCTCCCAGCCAATTTCGGACAACGTGGAAGAGGCTGTCAGCGGAGTCAAAGGGGAATTGGCGGTGAAGATTTACGGAGAGAATCTGCGCACGTTGGAAGACAAGGCAGATCAGATTGTGAATATCATGCGAACCATTCCTGGAATTCAGGATTTAGGCTTATTTCGGGTGTTGGGTCAGCCGAATTTGAACTTTGTGGTTGATAGGGCGAAAGCTGCGCGATTCGGACTTAACGTCTCGGATATTCAGGATGCCGTCGAGACCGCAGTCGGCAGCAAAGCTGTAACACAAGTGCTTGACGGCGAGAGGCGATATGATTTGACTGTTCGATACCAAGCTCCGTATCGAGACACGAAAGAAGCCATTGAAAATATTCGAATTGTCTCCCCGACCGGAGAGAGAGTGTCGCTGGCGCAAGTGACGGACGTGCAGACGATTGACGGTGCTTCGGAAATTTATCGAGAATCGAACTCGCGCTACGTTGCCATCAAGTACAGCGTGAGAGGGCGCGATCTGGGCAGCACAGTGGAAGAAGCCATTTCGAGGGTGAACAAGGAGGTGAAATTGCCTCCGGGATATTACATGGACTGGGCGGGGGAATATGAGAGTCAGAAGCGGTCAGAAAAGCGACTGATGCTGGTGCTGCCGATCACGCTGCTGCTGATTTACGTGATTCTTTACAGCATGTTCCAATCTCCGAAATGGGCTTTACTCGTATTGGGGAATGTGGCAATGGCGCCGCTTGGTGGTTTTTTGGCACTGTTGATCACCGGCGAGCACATTAGCGTGTCTTCGGGAGTTGGATTTCTGGCCTTGTTTGGAGTGTCAGTACAGACGGGCGTGATCATGGTGGAGTACATCAATCACTTGCGTGCAGCCGGGAGTTCAATTGAAGACGCGGCGGTGCATGGCGCGGTGTTACGGCTGAGGCCAATCATGATGACAATGCTGGTGGCGATACTGGGACTCCTGCCTGCGGCGATGTCGAAAGGAATCGGTTCTGATTCTCAGCGGCCATTTGCAATTGTGATCGTGGGCGGATTGCTTGCCGCACTGATACTGAGCATCTATTTGTTGCCGACTTTGTATGTTTTGTTCGCTCGCGATACGGACAGGCTGCCGCCGGCGGAAGCCGAATGGGAATCGGCAGGCTAGAAAAGCAAAAGAAAAGGAAGAGCACGCAGTGACGTCCGTCACGCCGCAGACGATGTCGTGAATAACCTCGTTTTTAGTGATGTTTTCGTTGCTTTCGCATCCAGGTGGACCTACCATTTTCTTGTACCAACCCGGAGCTCACATGAACAGAAATATGTCAATTGTGGACGGCAATGAGGCCGTCGCATCGGTCGCCTACCGCCTGAATGAAGTGATTGCGATTTATCCGATCACGCCGTCATCGCCTATGGGCGAATGGTCTGACCAGTGGAATTCCGAGAAAAAGACAAATATCTGGGGAGCGATCCCGGACGTGGTGGAGATGCAGAGCGAAGGCGGAGCTGCGGGCGCGATGCACGGTGCGCTGCAGGCTGGAGGGCTGGCGACGACATTTACGGCGTCGCAGGGGTTGCTGCTGATGATCCCGAACATGTACAAGATTGCGGGGGAATTGACTGCGGCGGTGATTCACGTGGCGGCCCGGACGCTGGCGACGCACGCGCTGTCGATATTTGGGGATCACAGCGACGTGATGTCGACAAGAGGAACAGGGTTTGCGCTGCTGTCGTCGAATTCGGTGCAGGAAGCGAGTGATCTTGCTTGTATCGCGCAGGCGGCAACGCTCGAAGCGCACGTGCCGTTCCTACACTTCTTTGACGGATTCCGGACGTCACATGAAGTGAACATGATCACGCCGCTCGGCGACGATGATCTGCGTGCGATCGTGGATGACAAATTTGTGCGGCAGCATCGTGAGCGGGCATTGACGCCGGATCGTCCGAGCCTTCGCGGCACTGCGCAAAACCCAGACGTGTTTTTCCAGGCGCGTGAGGCATGCAATCCTTTTTACCGTGCGTGCCCAACGATTGTGCAGGACGTGATGGATCGTTTTAGGCAACGCACGGGGCGTGCGTACAGACTGTTCGATTATTATGGGCCGCCAGATGCAGAGCGGTTGATTATTTTGATGGGGTCGGCCGCCGGAGCAGCCGAAGAAGCCGTCGACACATTGGTGAAGTGCGGCGAAAAAGTTGGGTTGCTGAAAGTGCGGTTGTTTCGTCCATTTTCCGCGGGGGCGTTTTTGGACGCGATTCCCGCCAGTGTGAAATCGATTGCGGTGCTCGATCGGACGAAAGAGCCGGGCAGCCTGGGCGAACCGCTATATCAGGACGTATTGACCGCTTATATGGAGCGCAATACAGCGCACACGGCGACGGGGATTCCGAGGATTATTGGCGGGCGTTATGGGCTTTCCTCGAAGGAGTTCACGCCAGCGATGGTAAAGGCGGTTTATGACGAATTGAAGAAGCCCGAAGCAAAAAATCATTTCACGGTCGGCATTAATGATGACGTGACGCACACCAGCTTGGGGTATGACGCAGAATTTTCCACGGAAGATCCGCGAACAGTACGAGCGCTGTTTTACGGGTTGGGCTCAGATGGAACAGTGGGAGCGAACAAGAATTCGATCAAGATCATCGGTAAAGGCACCAATAATTTTGCCCAAGGATATTTCGTGTATGACTCGAAGAAAGCGGGAGCAGTGACGGTTTCGCACTTGCGCTTTGGGCCGGACCCCATTCGGTCGACTTATCTAATCACGAAAGCAAATTTCGTGGCGTGTCACCAGTTCCAGTTCTTGGATCGGATTGATGTACTGTCTGCGGCGGAACCGGGCGCGGTGTTCTTGTTGAATACACCATTCGGGCCAGAAGAGATCTGGAACCATGTGCCGCGGCAGGTACAAGAGACAATTCTGAAAAAGAAGCTGAGATTTTACGTCATCGATGGGTATACGGTGGCGCGAGCGGCAGGAATGGGTAGCCGGATCAACACCATCATGCAAACATGCTTCTTCGCAATCAGCGGGATTCTGCCACGGGAAGAGGCCATTCTGGCGATCAAGAAGGCGATCGCAGATACGTATGGCAAGCGCGGGGAAGCTGTGGTGCAGAAAAATTACGCCGCTGTGGATCAGGCAATTGCAAATTTGCACGAAGTGAGGGTGCCGGAGAAGGTTACAGCGGTGTTCGACATGCTACCTGGGGTGTCCTCGCAGGCGCCGCAATTTGTGCGCAATGTCTTGGGGACGATTGTCACCGGGAACGGAGACATGCTTCCCGTTAGCGCCATGCCGGTGGACGGAACGTTTCCAACGGGCACGGCGATGTGGGAAAAACGTAATATCGCCAAGGAAATCCCGGTTTGGGATGCGGACCTCTGCATTCAGTGCGGAAAATGTGTTTTGGTCTGCCCCCACTCTGTGATTCGTGCAAAAGTTTATGATTCGAGTTTGCTGAATAACGTGCCGGAGACTTTTAAGCACGTGAAACCGAGGTGGCGCGAGTTTGAGATGATGCAGTACACATTGCAGGTCGCGCCCGAAGATTGCACGGGCTGCCGGCTATGCGTGGAAGTCTGCCCGGCGAAGAGCAAGAGCGAAGTGAAGCACAAAGCGATCAACATGGCTCCGCAGGACCCGCTGCGCAAAACAGAAAGCGTCAACTGGGAATACTTCCTCGGGCTGCCGGAGTTCGATCGCAACCGATTGTCACATGGCCAGGTGAAGGATTCGCAATTGCTGGAGCCGCTGTTTGAGTTTTCGGGGGCCTGCGCGGGCTGCGGTGAAACGCCATACGTGAAATTGCTGACGCAA